>Ga0160423_10001913_pt1 | contig 17414 bp, 13 predicted proteins | sample CRUFie14St8metaG_FD_108191 | JGI IMG/M metagenome (GOLD analysis project Ga0160423, IMG submission 108191) | Marine microbial communities from the Costa Rica Dome - CRUD Field 142mm St8 metaG | ecosystem: Environmental > Aquatic > Marine > Oceanic > Photic zone | place: Costa Rica: the Eastern... | reverse complement strand
GCTTTCCGGTGCAGCTTCGGGGCCCGTATCTGACCCGGAAACTGACCCGGTATCTGACCCGGAATTCGACCCGGTGTTTGATGCACCAAGCCCGGTGGCAAGGGCGGCGGCCGCCCGTTCCCGTTCGATGGCCTCATCAAGCGACATCTGATGCGCGTCCGCGCCGTTGTCGCTGTCTGTGGTGCTGTCGCGATCAGCTGTCGGCGTGTCGGAGAAGATTGCCGCTGCCTTGTTTGCAGTCGCCGGGACCCGTGGTGCGGGCTTGCCTGCAGACAGGAAGGCAAGGCGCGAGGTCTTCTTGGTGGCGACAAAGGCAGGCACATAGGCGGCATTATTTTCCATGGTCGCCGGGTCACGGATTGGTTCACGCGGTGACCGGATGGCCGCTACCGGTGCCGCATCTGCCTGCGTGTCAGCCTGCGCTGTTTCCGCAGTGGCCTCAGCAACTGATTCCCCGGCTGTTTCCGGGGCTTTCGCCGCGTCGTCAGCCGGTTCTGTTACCGTGGCGGCGCTGTCTGCCCGGGTCACGGTATTGGTGTCAGCGGTAACAATCGCCGCTGTCGCAGACTCGGCACCGGATTTCGGGGCCGAAATGATGGTTGACGGGGTGCTGCTATGGGTTCGTGTCTGGACCGGCTGGATGCCGGCGGTGGCAGCTTCGATGCCGGTTGCCACAATCGAGACGCGCATGACGCCTTCCAGCTTTTCATCAAAGGTCGACCCAAAGATGATGACGGCATCGCTATCCACCTCGCGGCGGACCCGGTTGGCAGCCTCGTCGACCTCGAACAAGGTCATGTCTAGTCCGCCGGTGACATTGATCAGCACGGCGCGCGCGCCCTGCATGGTGATGTCATCCAGCAGCGGGTTGTTGATTGCGGCCTCGGCGGCCTGGGTGGCCCGGCTTTCGCCTGATGCCTCGCCAGTGCCCATCATGGCCTTGCCCATTTCGCTCATCACGGCGCGGATATCGGCAAAGTCGAGATTGATCTGGCCAGGCTTGATCATCAGGTCGGTTACACCCGCAACGCCCTGATGCAGAACCGTATCGGCGATATGGAACGCATCGGCAAAGGTGGTGCGCTCATTCGCCAGCCTGAACAGGTTTTGGTTCGGGATCACGATCAGCGTGTCGACCCAGGACTGCATCTCCTCGATCCCGGCCTCGGCCTGTGCCATCCGGCGCTGTCCCTCAAAATCAAAGGGTTTCGTGACCACGCCAACCGTCAGGATGCCGCGTTCACGTGCCGCACGGGCAATCACCGGGGCGGCGCCCGTGCCGGTGCCGCCACCCATGCCTGCGGTGATGAACACCATGTTGCAATCGGCAAGCTCGCCCATCACGGCCTCGATGCTTTCCTCGGCTGCGGCGCGCCCGACATCCGGCTTTGATCCGGCGCCAAGCCCCTGTGTAATCGCGGTGCCAAGCTGGATCTTGCGGCCGGCCAGCGAATGTGCCAGCGCCTGACCGTCGGTATTGGCGACCAGAAAATCGACGCCATCCAGATCAGCATTGATCATGTTGTTGACGGCATTGCCGCCTGCACCGCCAACACCGACAACGGTGATGCGCGGGCGCAATTCCTGCATGGTTTGCGGAACAGAAAGGTTGATGGTCATGCGAGTCTCCCTTTTGCAATGGTTGACCATGGGGCTGCCGGTACCGATTGGCTCACTTGCGTGGCAGCGTGTGGGTGCGGGCGTTGGCATGGCCCGACGGCCCCGCAGGTGAATGGGTGGTGGAAAGTCATTAATCTATCCGGCGAACAATCTGCCGGGGCGTGTGACACATGAAGTTGCATGGCAACGGCTCCTTTCTCAAAGATTGTCACGGAACCACGCGCCCAGACGTTCGATCGGGCCGTGGGGAAGGGTTCGGGTCTGGCGCTCTGCCGGGTCGTCCTCGGTCAGGCGGCTGACATGCAGCAGCGCGCCGACCGCAGCAGCGCTGGAACGGCTTGTCTCTTCAATCGGCAGGTTGGCAATGCCATGCGGCTCGCCAAGGCCAACGCTCTTGCCCGCAATCTGGGCGCAGAAGTCGGCAATGCCGGTCAGCTGGCTGCCACCACCGGTCAGGATAAAGCGGTTGCCGGCGGCATATTCCATGCGCGCCGCCTTCATCCTGTCGGTCAGCAGCTCGATGATTTCTTCTATCCGCGGCCGGATCACTGCGCTCAACAGGCTGCGCTCGATCATCTTGCCGTCGATTTCGATATGGTCGCCAACGCCCGGCAGCATGATGTTGTCGGAATGGCCAAGCTGCAGCGCCTCATGCACCGGGCCGGGCGGGGGTGACATGGTGTCCATCGGGGTAATGGCCCCATGCACGGCCTTCAGCCGCTCGGCGGTTGTCACCGGCGTGGACAGGATACGCGCGATATCGGTTGATACATGCTGCCCCCCGGCCGGGACGGTATCGATATAGATCAGCTTGCCATCCATGAAGATGGCTGCTGACGAGGTGCCGCCGCCGAGATCGATGACGGTGCTGCCGACCTCGCGCTCCTCGGTGCCGAGACAGGCCAGCCCAGCCGCATAGCCGGCATGGATAAAGCGCTCTGCGCCAAGATGGTTCTGCGCCAGCGCCTCGATGATATTGGCAAGATGCGTGCGCTTTGCCGCAACTGTGAGGAATTCAACCGCGAGTTCGCGCCCGCGCATGCCCACCGGATCCGCAATGCCACGAATGTCATCAAGGCTGTAATGCAACGGGTGGAACTGCATCAGCTGCAGCGCGTCATTCATGGGCTGGTGACCTGAACGGTCCAGCAACCGGCGCACATCGCGGCGGCTGACCGTGCTGTCGGCCATTGTCATGCTCTGCTTGCTGAAGCTGGAACGCGGGCTGCCGCCAGCCAGCACGACACTGACGGCGGTAAGCGAGACCCCGGCGGCGCGTTCGGCAGTCTGCACGGCATTGCCGATGGCATCGCTGAGATCGGCAAGGGCTGTGACCTCGCCCGCACGGATACCGGCCGATGCGTGAGTGCCCTGGCCCAGAAGCCGCACACCGCCCAGCTTGTCATGCTCGCCAATCATGCAGCAGATTTTCGTGCTGCCGATATCGAGGATGCCGAAAGGACGACGGCTGTGGCCATTGCGACGGAACATCATGTCTTGCTCCCCTTTCCGCGCACCGGAATGTTGGGTTCAACGATCATCTGGTCCGGAACGCGCAGGTCGATGACGGCAAGATCGCGGTCGGTGATCCGCTTGCTGTGGTCGATGATCGCCAGCCGCGACCAGGCGGTGCGCGGGTCGGTTTCCGGCAGGCGCACGCGGATGCCGCTACGCAGATGCACGTCCCAGCGGCGTTCGGACTGATAGCTGATGGCCCAGACCTCGGCATAAAGCTCGGGTTCGGTGCGCAGGATGTTCAGGATAGGGGCCGCACGGCTGGCAGCCTTCTTGCCGGCAACGACGGTCAGATGCCCGAATGCCGACGGGTCAGCCCCGGTGATGATGGTGCCATTGGCATCGATGACGCGGTGCCCGTCTATAGTCTGCAACAGGGCAATGGGCACACGCTCGGTCAGCAACAGGCGGATGGTCGACGGCATCTCGCGTTCGATGGCGACATCCTCGATCCATCCGATGGTCGACAGGCGCGCATGCAGGTCGCGCAGCGATATTCCCAGCATCGGCTCGCCAAGGGTCAGTTCACTGGCGGCGAGGATTGCCTCCTTTGGCGTATGGGCGCGGCCATAGACTTCGATATATTCCAGCTGCAGCCCGGTCTCGGCCGACGCGACAATCAGCATATCGGCAAGGCGCTGGCGTTCGGCGATGACCGCGGCGGCTGACCCGGTGACAAACACCGCCAGCAGGCCATAGGCAAGGCTGCGCCAGCGCGGCAGGCGGATTGCGCGCCGCTGGCCGGTTTCGGCCGGCATATCAGCATCGCCGCGACGGCGGATGAATCCGGTCAGTCGTCGCATTGCGCGGTCTCCAGCAAATGATTGACCAGCTCTTCGCCGGATAGGCCGACAAACCGGGCCTGTTCCGGCACCAGTGAGGTGGCGGTCATGCCCGGCTGGGTGTTGATTTCCAGCATGTAGAGGGCGTTGTTATCCTTGTCCCAGCGGTAATCGGCGCGGATGACACCGCGGCAGCCGAGATGGCGATAGGCGCGTTCGGCCCAGTCACAGGCGGTCAGCGTTACCTCCTGCGGGACGTCAGCCGGCAGAATATGTTCGGACCCGCCGGCGGCATATTTCGCATCGAAATCATAGAAATCGACTTTCGGGCGGATTTCGGTGACGCAGAGCGCGGTGCCGTCGAGAACAGCAACTGTCAGCTCGAGGCCCGGAATGTAGGGTTCGGCAATCAGTTCGGTTTCCAGCGTCCAGTGGCTGCGCGGTGGCGGGGCGTTGGTGCCGTCCTGAACGATTACCACCCCGATGCTGGACCCGTCGGCACGCGGCTTGATGACATGCGCCCCGCTGTAATCGGCAGGGGTTACATGGCTGTCCTCGACCAGCGGCAGGGTGGGCGGCACATTGATGCCAACCTCGGCAAGGGCGTTCTTGGCGCGCAGCTTGTCCATCGCGATGGCCGATGCCAGCAGGCCGCTATGCGTGTAGGGGATGTTCATGATGTTGAGCAGCCCCTGGATGTTGCCATCCTCGCCAACCTGCCCATGCAGGGCGTTGAACACCCGCGAAGGCTTCATCTCGGCAAGTACGGTTGCGATGTTGCGTTCAACCTCGACCTCGACGGCATCCCAGCCGGCATTGCGTGCCGCCTGTCCGCAAAAGCTTGCGGTAACACGGCTGACAGGTGCCTCGGATGTCCAGCCGCCCATCAGCACGGCCACGCGTTCGCCGGTCATGCGCCCGTCCTCCCGGTTGTGCCTGGTGATCTGGATGTGTCTGCTGCCCCGGATATATTTTTTGCCCCGGATGTGTTCTTTGTCCGGGCCGGGGTGCCGCATTCCTGTCCGACACGGCGGATTTCCCAGCGCAGGGCCGGCCCGCCACGGGCTGCCACCCGCGCGCGCACGGTTTCGCCCAGGGTTTCGATGTCATGGGCGCTGGCACCGCCGGTATTGATCAGGAAGTTGCAGTGTTTTTCCGATACCTGGGCCCCGCCTACCATCAGGCCGCGACAGCCGGCGGCATCAATTTCCTGCCACGCCTTGCCGCCCGGCGGATTGGCAAAGGTGCTGCCACCGGTGCGCACACCGCGCGGCTGTGCATCGCCGCGGCTGGCAACGATCTCTTTCATCCGCGTCTTGATGGCGGCCTTGTCTCCGGCAACAGCGCGGAAGGTGGCATGGGTGAAGATCCAGTCCGCCGGCGCATCGCTGTGGCGATAGGCCATGCCCATCTCGTCAGGGGTGGCGCTGACGGTTTGGCCCTTCCGGTCAACCCCGTGGGCGCGGATGGTGATATCGCGGAATTCGGTCCCATAGGCCCCGGCATTCATCCGCAACCCGCCCCCAATGGTGCCCGGGATGCCGATCAGGAATTCCAGCCCGGCAAGGCCGGCACGCGCGGCATGGCGCGCCACATCGGCATCCGTGGCCCCGGCCTCGGCAGTGATCTCGTTCCCGTCATGGTGGATCGCGGTCATGAACTGGTTCATCCGGATGACAACCCCGGCAACCCCGCCATCGCGCACCAGCAGATTTGATCCGGCACCGACGGGCAGCAGGGGGATATCGGCAGGGCAGCTGGCAAGGAAACCGGCAAGGTCATCGGCATCGCGCGGGCAGAAAATCATATCCGCCGGGCCACCGACACCAAACCAGGTATGGCGCGCCATCGGGACGGCCTCGGCATAGGTGCCGCGAATGTCGGGAAGACGGTCACGCAGCGTCATGATGCCCCCCCGCGCAATGCTTCCATCTCGGCGGGAAGATCGGCAGCCCAGCCGGTGATATCGCCGGCACCAAGGCACATCACAAGATCGCCTGCCGTGGTGCGTTCCAGAATTTCGCCGGCAAGGGCAGCGCGGCTGTGCAGGATGGCCGGCCCGCGATGGCCATGGTCGCGAAGCCCGCTTACAAGCGCCGCATTATCAATGCCGTCGATCGGGGCCTCGCCCGCAGCATAGACATCGGCGACCAGCACCTCGTCAGCATCATTGAAGCAGGCGCAGAAATCATCAAACAGATCGGCGAGGCGGCTGTAACGGTGCGGCTGTACCACAGCAACCAGCTTGTTCGTCCCGCACAGCATGCGGCCGGCCTGCAGGGCGGCGCGAATTTCGACCGGGTGGTGGCCATAATCATCAATCACGGTTACGCCGCCGCTGACACCCTTTGTCTCGAACCGGCGTCCAACACCGCCAAAGCTGGCAAGGGCTGTGGCAATTTCATCCGGGGTCATGCCCATTTCCAGCGCCACGGCGATGGCTGCCAGACAGTTCTGGACATTATGTTCCCCCAGCATCGGAAAGCGCAGGCTGTTCATCTGCGACTGCGCCCCGGCGGTACGGTCTGACAGCAGGACGTCAAACAGCATGGCCGGCCCGTCATGTCGCAGATTGACCGCGCGTACATCGGCATTCGCCGACAGGCCATAGGTGATGATCCGGCGGTCCTTGATGCCGGCCATCAGCCGCTGCACGGCCGGATGATCGATGCACAGGGTGGCAAAGCCATAGAAAGGCACAGCAGCAACAAAATTGAAAAAGGCCTGTTCCAGCGCCTCGAAGGTGCCGTGATGGTCCAGATGCTCGGGGTCGATATTGGTGACAACAGCAACCGTGGGGTTCAGTTTCGAGAAGGACCCGTCGCTTTCATCCGCCTCAACAACCATCCACTGTCCCTTGCCAAGGCGCGCATTGCTGCCCCAGCCGGTGATGATGCCGCCATTGATCACGGTCGGGTCGATGCGGGCTGAATCCAGCAAGGTTGCGATCAGCGAGGTGGTGGTGGTCTTGCCATGCGTGCCGGCAACGGCGACTGACCAGCGCAGCCGCATCAACTCGCCCAGCATTTCGGCGCGATGGACAATCGGCAGAAAGCGTTCGCGTGCGGCGACCAGTTCCGGGTTATCCTGCTTGATTGCGGTCGAGATCACCACGATGGACGCATTCGCCACATTCTCGGCGGTCTGGCCGCACATGACCGGAATGCCCTTGTCGCGCAGGCGGCGTACATTGGCATTTTCCGATAGATCGCTGCCCTGCACATCATAGCCAAGCTCAAATAGAATTTCGGCAATGCCGCTCATCCCGATGCCGCCAATGCCGGTGAAATGCATGGTGCCGATGGAAAGTGGAAGTTCGCTCATGCCGCATTCCTTTCCCTGTCAGTCACCCGGCCAATTTCAAGCGCCCAGTCGGCAATCGCGGTGGCGGCGCTGGTGGCGGCAAGGCTGCGCGCGGCCTGGCCCATGGCGTACAGGCGCGCCGGATCCCCAAACAGGGTGGTCAGATGCGTCGCGAGCGCCGGGGCGGTGAGGCCGGATTCGGCAAGGCAAAGCCCGCCGCCAACAGCTTCCAGCTGTTGTGCGTTGCGCGTCTGATGGTCATCCATCGCCCCGCCAAACGGCACCAGCAGGGCCGGCCGCCCGGCGGCGGCAAGTTCGGCAACCGACGAAGCGCCGGCACGGCTGATCACAAGCTGGCTTTCGGCAAGGATGCGCGGCATATCATCAAAGAACGGGCGGATATCGGCGCGCACGCCCATCGCCTCATAGCGGGCGGTCAGCGCCGCCTGCTGGTCGGCACGGCATTGCTGGGTCAGGGTCAGGCGGCCACGCAGCGCGGCATCGAGATGGCTGATGGCTTCGGGCACAAGGTCGGCAAAGACAGCCGCCCCCAGCGAGCCGCCAATGACGGTGAGGGCAATAGTGTCATCCCTCGACGCTTTTGCCGGCGGGATATCAAAGAAAGCGGTACGCACAGGCATGCCAAGGCGCTTTGTGATGACGCCGGCCGGCAGGTTGGATGTATCTTCCCAGCTGATTGCCAGATGGCCTGTCCAGCGCGCCAGCATGCGGTTGGCACGTCCCAGAAAGGCATTCTGTTCATGCAGCAGTGCAGGGGTGGCCGTCAGGCGCGCGGCAAGCAACGGGGCAAAGGCAGGATAGCCGCCAAAACCGATCATCACGCGCGGGCGGCGACGGGCGATCAGAACCAGTGTCGCCACCGTGGCCGCGCCCAGTGCCGTCATGGCCCGCAGGCGGCGCAGAATATTCCGCTGAAAGGGGGATTCCGCCGGCAGAACCATCCGGCCGGCAGCCGGGATCAGCTTTGCGCCGCGGCGATCGGTCAACATCAATGTGTCAAATCCGTTGTCGCGCAGTGTTTCGGCAATGGCCAGGGCCGGGAAGACGTGCCCGCCAGTGCCGCCAGCTGCCAGTGCGATCAGGGGTTTTGCCATCACACTGCCTCCTGCGTCTGCGGGGCGGCGCTGCCCGCTGGCATATGGCGGCGCTGTCCGGGAAGCGCATAGGGCTTGCGCCGGCGGGTCAGCGCCAGGATCAGCCCCATGGTTACGCCGCTGGCGACCAGTGAAGAGCCGCCATAGCTGATCAGCGGCAGCGTCATGCCTTTGGTCGGGATGAAGTCGGCGGATGAGGCCATATGGATGGCGGCCTGTACCCCGAACTGTGCCAGAAGGCTGGACCCGGCAATCAGCGCGAACAGCCCTTCATCCGACATGGTGCGGGCAAAGCCGCGCAGCACGATAAAGCCGTAAAGGCCGATCAGGCTGAGACAGGCCAGCGCGCCATATTCCTCGGCGGCGACGGCAAAGATGAAATCGGAATGCGCATCCGGCAGATGCAATTTGACGGTGCCATCGCCGGGGCCAACGCCCAGAAGGCCGCCATTGGCAAAGGAATCCCGTGCCTGTTCCACCTGCCATGCCCCGCCCTCAAAGAACCGGTCGATCCGCTTTTCCACATGATCCAGTGTCCGATAGGCCGCCCACAGCCCCAACGGGGCCAGCGCGACAATACCGATCACCAGCAGCATGGGCAGGCCGGCAAGAAACATCTGGAAACCCCAGGTAACGGCCACCAGAAAGGTCATGCCGATATCGGGCTGCAGCACCAAGATGCCGACGAGAACGGCCATCAGCGCCGCTGAATAGATCCAGCCCGGGAAATCCTGCCCCTCGCGCCACAGGGTCAGCAGCCAGGCCGACACAATGGCAAAGAAGGGCTTTGCGAATTCAGACGGCTGCAGGTTGATGCCGGCGATTGTGATCCATCGCGTGGCACCCTTGATCTCGCTGCCGACAAGGATTGCCGCAATCATCAGGCCGATGGTGACCGCCAGCCCCAAAATCGCCAGGATGCGGATCGGGCGCGGCTCCAATATCGAAAAGAACAGCATCGCCCCCAGCGCCGGGATCAGATAGATCGACTGGCGCACACCAAAATGCTGCGAGGCAAGCTGGATATTGGTGGCAACCGCCGGGCCGGCGGCCATGACCAGCAACGTGCCGATGACCATCAGCAGGATGGCGCTGGCCAGCAACCAGCGGTCAACTGTCCACCACCAGATTCCAACAAGCGAACGATCGGTACGGTCAAGCATGCGCACCTCCGCTGATCGTGGCAGGGGCGGCGGCTACAAGCCGGTGTGCAATGCTGGCGAACAATGCGCCGCGCGCTGCAAAATTCGGGAACTGGTCAAATGAGGCGGCGGCCGGTGACAGCAGGATTGTGGCGTTGCCATGCCCCCCGGCTGTGGCCGCGCTGGCATCGGCAAAGGCGGTTTCGGTGGCGGTTTCCAGATCGCCGCACAGCGTGACCGGACAGCGCCCGTCAAGCGCGGCGGCAAAATCCTCGGCCGCGGCACCGATCAGATAGGCTTTTTGCACCGCGTCGGTTACGGCGGCAGCCGGGCCGAGGCCGTCTTCCTTTGCCGCGCCGCCGGCAATCCAGAAGATCTTCTCAAAGGCGGTCAGCGCACGCGCCGCCGCCACACCATTGGTTGCCTTGCTGTCATTGACAAACGTTACAGTGGCGGTGCCGGTCACCGGTTGCAGGCGGTGCGGCAGGCCGGCAAAGCTGCTGATACCGGCATCGATCGCATCCTCGGAACAGCCAAGATGGCGCAGGCAGATGGCCACGGCAGCGGCATTTTCAGCATTATGGCTGCCAGCAAGCGCGGCGCAGTTGTGCACCGCAGACGGCGCCTGATCGGGGGTGATGACGGCAAGGCCGGGGGCATCGGCATGATCGGCGCTGCGCTGGCGCAGGCCATCGGCGAGGGCGCGTACATGGGTATCGCCAGCCCCGATCACCGCCAGCCCGTCCGCGCCAACTGCCGCCAGCGCCCGCGCCTTGGCTGCAACATAGCCGGTCATCCCGCCATGCCGGTCAAGATGGTCCGGGGTGATATTCAGCAGCACCGCAATATCCGCGCGCAGCGCGGGGGTTGTTTCCAGCTGATAGGATGACATTTCGAGAACGATGATACCATCGCGGCCCGGGTCCTGCAGATTGCAGGCGGCATCGCCGATATTGCCGCCAACAGCGACCGGTATGCCGGCAGTGGACAGGCAATGGCCAAGCAGCGCGGTGGTGGTGGATTTGCCATTGGTGCCGGTGACCACAACAAAGCGCGCCGCCGGGCGTGCCCGCAGCGCGATCTCAACCTCGCTGATGATCTCGATCCCGGCCTGTGCGGCACGGGCAGCGGCCGGGTGCGGCGCTGGCAGGTGATGCGGGATTCCGGGGCTGATCACCATTGCGTCCATCCGGTCCCACGGCCAGGCCTGCCAGTCAGCACGCTGGGCACCCGCTGGCAGCTGGTCCGGGGTGATGCTGTCATCATGCAGCCACAGATGCGCGCCGACACCGGCCAGCGCGCGCGCTGCCGCCATGCCCGAGACGCCGAGACCGAGGATCCCGACCGTCTGTCCTGACATGGAATGGGGGTGCATCATGGCGGGGCTGGTTCCTAGCGCAGTTTCAGTGATGACAGGCCGGCAAGTGCCAGCACGACGGAAATGATCCAGAACCGGATCACAATGGTGGATTCGGCCCAGCCCTTGCGTTCGAAATGATGGTGCAGGGGTGCCATCAGGAAGATGCGCCGACCGGTCAGTTTGAACGAGGCCACCTGCAGGATCACGGACAGGGTTTCCAGAACGAACAGGCCGCCGGTAATGGCCAGCACCATCTCGTGGCGGGTCGCAACGGACATCGCCCCCAGCGCGCCGCCAAGCGCCAGCGATCCGGTGTCGCCCATAAAGACGCGTGCCGGCGGTGCGTTGAACCACAGGAAGCCAAGCCCGGCCCCCAGCAACGCGCCGCACATCACCGCAAGGTCGCCGGTGCCGGGGACATAATTGATCTGCAGATAGCCGGCAAAATTCACATTGCCGGCAAGATAGGCAATCAGGCCGAAACAGGCGGCGACAATCATCACCGGCACAATGGCCAGCCCGTCCAGCCCGTCTGTCAGGTTGACGGCGTTTGACGCGCCCACCATGACCAGCATGGCAAAAGGCACATAGAGCAGCCCCAGCGGGACAAGTGAATCCTTGAGGAAGGGAATGGCGACGCCATAACGCAGTTGCGGCGGCGAGAGTTCGATAAAGACGAGGGTCACCACAAAGGCAACCAGCAGCTGCAGGACCAGCTTCATCCGTCCCGACATGCCGTGATGCGAGCGCCGCCGCAATTTCATCCAGTCATCGACCGAGCCAACCGCGCCAAAGGCAACAGCCACAGTTAGGACCGGCCACAGATAGGGGTTGGACAGGGGCATCCACAGCAGCGTCGAAAACACAAAGGCACCAAGGATCAGCAGCCCGCCCATGGTCGGTGTGCCAATCTTGGCAAGATGCGTTTCCGGGCCGTCGCTGCGAATGGGCTGGCCTTCGGCCTGATGGTCTTTTAGCCAGCGGATCATCGCCGGGCCGCATAGCAGGCTGATCAGCAGGGCCGTAATGGTGGCCCCGCCTGTCCGGAAGGTGATGTAGCGGAACAGGTTGAAGAACTGATATTCGCCTGCAAGCGGAACAAGAAGATCAGGCAGCATTGTTTGCGCCTCCCGCAATCTTTGGGTCTGCCTGGCTAAAGGCGTCCAGAATGGCGCGTGCGACCCGCCATGCACCTGAACCAAGTGATCCCTTGATGAATACCGTGTCGCCGTCACAGGCCGAGTCGCGCAGGCTGGCGATGGCGTCATCCGGTGTGGCGGCGGCGATATGTTCCGCGCCAAGGCAAGGCAAATTGGCTGCCATCCGGCCCATCTCCGCCCCGATTGTGATGATCACGCGCGGCCGCAAGGCCATGATTGGCGGTGCCAGCGCGGTATGGGCGGCGGCGCTGCCATCACCAAGTTCCAGCATGTCGGACAGGACAAGGATCTGCGGTGCCGTGCCATGCAACCCGGCAAGCGCCGCCTGCATCGAGCGCGGCCCGGCATTATAGCTGTCGTCAATCAGGGTGATCCGGCGTGCATCAAACGCCCCTGACAGAACGGCACCCCGTCCTGGCAAGTCATTGAAATCATGCAAATGAGTCGCGGCATCAGCCGGGTCAAATCCAAGCGCATGCACCGCCGCCAGCACCGCCATGGCATTATGCGCCCAATGCGCGTTGCGCATGCCAAGGGCAAAACGCACTGCCGTGCCGCGCAGCTTGGCATCGACCATCTGGCCGGCCGCAGCCGGTTCAACTTCCAGAAGACGGAAATCGGCATCCTCGTCGCGGCCGAAAGTCACAATATCGCTGATCCCGGCGGCCTGCGCCCGTGTGCCCAGATCGTCAAAGAAGGCATCGTCGCGGTTCAGGATGGCCAGGCCGTCCTTGTCCATCCCGTCAAATATTTCGGCCTTGGCGACGGCAATATCGGCCAGCGATTCAAAAAAACCGGCATGTGAATCCGCGATACAGGTGATCACGGCCACATCGGGGCTTGCCATGCGGCTGAGACGGCTGATCTCGCCGGCGGCATTCATGCCCATCTCCTGAACGGCGGGGGCCGGTCTGTCAGGCAGCATCGACAGGGTCAGCGGTACGCCAAGATGGTTGTTAAAGCTGGCGCGGCTGGCGACAGAACCCGCCGGGCCGGCCAGACGGCGCAGCAGATGTGCCAGCATTTCCTTGCTGCCGGTCTTGCCAACCGATCCGGTGATGCCGGCCAGCCTGCCGCCTGCCGCGCGATGCGCGGTGCGACCGGCAATGCCCAGATCATCAAGTGCGGTGCGGACATCATCAACCACCAGCTGGGGCAGGGCACAGCTGGCATCCGGCGTGGCCACAAGGGCGGCGGTGGCCCCCTGTCTGGCGGCAGCAGCGATGAAATTATGGCCATCGGCCTGTGCCCCCGGCAAGGCAACAAACAGGGCACCGTCGCTGCATTTGCGGCTGTCGATCTCGATCGATGTGACCATGGCTGACGCCGCGTTATCCGCATGCCAATGGCCGCCAGTGCGGTGCGCCAGCATGTCAGCCCGGATGCCGTCTGCAGAATTGTTGGTGCGTGCAGGGCTCATCTCTGGGCCCCCTGCTGGCGGGTGCTTGCCAGATCACCGATAACCTTGCGGGCCACGCTGGCATCGCTGAAGGGCAGGGTTTCATCACCGACGAGCTGGAAATTTTCATGCCCCTTGCCAGCGATCAGCAGCACGTCATCATGGCCAAGTTCGGACAGGGCGACGCTGATGGCTTCGGCGCGGTCGCTGATTTCGCGTGCCTGCGGGCAGGCGGCGATAATATCGCGGCGAATGGCGGCAGGTGCCTCGGACCGCGGATTGTCATCGGTGACAAAGACCAGATCGGCCAGTTCGGCGGCAGCGGCCCCCATCATCGGCCGCTTGCCGGGATCACGATCACCACCGGCACCAAACAGCACGGCAAGCCGGTTGCCAGCCTCGGGGCGCAGCGCCACCAGTGCGGCGCGCAGGGCGTCCGGCGTATGGGCATAGTCGATGATCACGCGCAAGCCGGCCGGGTGGCCGGCAATCAGCTGCATACGGCCTTCCGCGCCGGTGACATAGGCCAGCGCGCCAAGCGAGTCATGCAGGGCAAGGCCACTGGCATGCGCCATAACGGCAGCCGTCATGGCATTCATCGCCTGAAAGCGGCCGGCCAGCGCAACCGGCACGCGCATGACCGTGTGTCCATGCGCGACGGTGATGTCCAGCCCGAATTCCATCGGGGTGATCGCCTGAATATGGAAATCGGCACCCTTTGTCTCGCCAATCGTCAGCACAACGATTTCGCGGCTGTCATCACCGCGCAATTGCGCGGCAAGACGGGCCCCATGCGCATCGTCAATATTGATAACGGCGGTGCCGCCCGGCATCAGCAGATCGGTGAACAGCCGCGTTTTGGCAGCGAAATAGGCGTCGATATCCGGGTGATGGTCCAGATGATCGCGGCTGAGATTGGTAAAGCCGGCGATATGCACATTCATGCCGTCCAGACGGTGCTGTTCCAGCCCGTGGCTGCTGGCCTCGATCGCAAGATGGGTAATGCCGGCGCCGGCCAGCTGGTGCAGGGCCGGATGCAGGCGCAGCGCATCAGGGGTTGTCAGCGCGGCAAGCCCCATCATCGTGCCCTGCATGTCGCGGCTTTCGATCCCCTGCATGCCCAGCGTGCCGATAGATGCGGAATCCCAGGTGACGCGCTTCCAGATCTGGCGCATGAACTCCACTGTTGATGTCTTGCCATTGGTGCCGGTGACCGCGGCAATCATGGCCGGTTGGCGTGGCCAGAAGCGGGCCGCGGCCTGTGCCATGGCCAGACGCGGATTGTCGGTCTGCAATACGGGTATTGTGGCGTTCTGCAAGGCATCGTCGAGGGGCCGCATATCGGTGACGATGGCGGCGGCACCGGCCGTGATGGCGGCGGCAGCAAAGTCGCGCCCGTCCGCATGGCTGCCGGCAAGGGCAAAGAACAGGTCGCCTGCGGTTACGGCGCGTGAATCCGCGGCGATTCCGGTGATGTCGATCGCGGCGAGGCCGGCAGTATCATGCGGGTCAGCGGCGAATGAGGATATAAGATCAGTAAGAAGCAAGAGCCATCTCCCCTTTTCCGATCTTGAAGTCCAGCCACAGTTTTTGGCGGATTTCAGGCGCTTTTTCGTCAACAGGATGAATTCTCAGCATCGGCGCGGCGTGCCGGATGATTTCCTTTGCCGCCGGTGCCGCGACCCAGCCGCCCGTGGTCTTGTAATAGGATTTCTTCTGCCCTTTCGGGTCATCCACCATGATGGCCAGCACATATTTCGGCTCATGCACCGGGAAGGTGGCGACAAAGCTGGCGATATTGCGATCCTTGAAATAGCCGCCTTCCGGGCGGACCTTTTCCGATGTGCCGGTCTTGCCGCCGACCATATAGCCGCGCGCCTCGGCCAGATTTCCCGTGCCGTCAGGATGCGCCACAACCAGCCGCATCATTGACCGCACGGCGCGCGTTGTATCGGGTGAAAAGACGCGCGAGCGGATCCGCGCATCGGCAGGCGCACGATGCAGCAGGGTCGGTTCCAGAAAGACACCGTCGCCGCTGGCCGCGGAAACCGCTGCGGCCAGATGCGGCAGGGATACGGCAATGCCATGGCCGTAGGACACGGTGGCGATCTCGGCCGCCTTCCACTGGCGCGGCATCTGCGGCGTGGATGTCTCGGGGATTTCCAGCGACAGGCGCTGCGCCATGCCAAGACGTTCGAGATAGGTGCGCTGGGTCTCGCCACCGAATTCGGCCGCCATCTTTGCCGATCCGATATTCGATGACAGCACCAGAATTTCCGGAACGGACAGCGGCCAGTCATAGGTCTTGTAATCGGTGATGCTCTTGCCGGGCACGCGCAGCGGCTTGGCCACATTATAGCGACGGTCCAGCGTGGTGGTGCCGGTTTCCAGCGCAATGGCGGTGTTCAGGATCTTGAATGTCGAGCCAAGCTCATAGAGGCCAAGCGAGGCCCGGTTGAAACGCGCCTCATCATCCGCGGCGGCAATATGGTTCGCATTATAGTCGGGTAGCGACACCATGGCGACGATTTCGCCGCTGCCAATTTCCATCATCAGTGCGGCGCCGGCGAGGGCCTCATAGTCGTCAATCTGTGCCTGCAGCGCGCGGGCGACAATCGCCTGGACACCGGAATCGATTGATAATGTTATGTTTTCTCCAGTAGCCAGCCGGGTATTGAGAGATTTTTCCACACCGGCAATGCCGTTGTTATCGACATCAACATGGCCCAGCACATGCGCCGCCAGATCACCACCCGGATAGGCGCGGACCACAGATTTGCGGAAATGGATGCCGGGGATCCCCAGCTGCAGGATGGCGGCGTGGCGGGCCGGTGTCAGCTTGCGGTCCAGCTCGACATAGCGGGTCTTGCGGGTCAGCAGGCGCAGCAGGTCCGCCTCATCATAGCGCGGCAACATCGGCGCCAGCGCCTGCGCGGCGGCCTTTGCGTCCATGATATGCGCCGGATCGGCATGCAGCACGACAATTGGCAGATTGGTTGCCAGCAGCCGGCCATTCCGGTCAAACACCTCGCCGCGGGCCACCGAAGACCCGTCCGCCAGATAGGGCGTCAGGCGGGGATTATCCTCGCTTGCCAGCATCAGTACCCGCACCGCGATGGCGCTGAACACGCCAAGCACAATCACCGCCGAGACCAGCAACCGGCCTTCGGCAATGCGGCGTGAACGCGCCGGATCCGGCCGTGGCGGCAGGATCAGTGCTTTCAGTCTGGCGGTGAGGGCGGCGCTTGGCATCAGTTGGACCTGTCCTCCTGGCCGGTGATGGTGGCGAGTGACGGGATGAGGGCGCTGCCGGCATCAACGGCCACCGGCTGGATATGGCGCTGCGGCGTGTCTTCGTCCGGCGGCAGCAGGGTGATCACCCCGACATCTGCCAGCCTGTCGTCGAATTTCGGCAGGATACGCATCGGGATGGCCTCGATCGGCAGGATGCGGTCTTCGTCGATTGGCTGCATCTGCAGCAGATTGTCAGACAGTTTCAGAACGCGTTCAGGACGCGACAGGAAGGCCCATTCGGCCTCCAGCACCGCAATCTTGCGTTCGGTATCCGCAATCTGGCTTTCCAGAGTCAGAAGCTGGCTCTCGCGGGCATCAATGCCGATTTTCACCTGATAGAGGGTGGTGCCGAGGATGGCGGTCAGAACGGTGCAGACGAGGATCATGCGCATGGGATCAACGGGCCTCCTGAAAAAGGGCAGCCGCGCCAGTGGCCGGCGGGGCGTCGGTGCGGCGGCCGACACGCAATTTTGCCGAACGCGCCCGCGGGTTGGCTGCCTGCTCGGCGTCATCCGGCAGGATCGGCTTGCGCCGGATGCGTTCAAAAGTCGGGGCAGGCCCGTCCATTTCGGGGCGGTGGCGTGACGGGCGACCGGCGCCGCCGCTGCGATCGGTCAGAAAGCGTTTGACGATCCGGTCTTCCAGCGAATGGAAGGACACAACCGCCAGAATGCCGCCGGGGCGCAGCATGGCCTCGGCAGCGGCAAGACCGTCCTCAACCTCG
>Ga0160423_10001912_pt1 | contig 17414 bp, 18 predicted proteins | sample CRUFie14St8metaG_FD_108191 | JGI IMG/M metagenome (GOLD analysis project Ga0160423, IMG submission 108191) | Marine microbial communities from the Costa Rica Dome - CRUD Field 142mm St8 metaG | ecosystem: Environmental > Aquatic > Marine > Oceanic > Photic zone | place: Costa Rica: the Eastern... | reverse complement strand
GGATTAATAGTTTAGAATACAGGATTAGAAAGCAAAATAATAATGCACCTTGTACTGTAATAAGTGATGCAAGATTTAGAAATGAGTTAGATCTTATAAAAAGTATGGGAGGAGTTGTTATTTGGGTACAACGTGGAGAGTTACCTGAATGGTTTGAAGTAGCCAAAACTGCTCATGAAAATGTTGTAAACAGAAAAATCATGGAAACAAAGTACAGAGACGTACATGAAAGCGAATGGAACTGGGCAGGATATCCTGTAGACTATATAATTGATAATAATGGCACTTTAGAAGATTTAGCAAAGCAAGTTGATGATATCAGAGATTGGAAAACTGGAAAATTTAAAGAACATCTTAAAATTGTATAATACTGCCTAATACGTCTTAATTCCTTAAATACACTATAATCCTAAAAAAAGATAAATACTATTAAGAAAATCTTAATATTAGGAGAAAAATATGGCAACATTAGTTTCACCTGGAGTTAGTGTAAGTGTATCAGATGAGAGTTTTTATGCTCCTGCTGGTGCAGGTTCAGTACCACTTATAGTAATCGCAACGGCTCAAGACAAAACGAGTCCAGACGGTTCTGGTACTGCTGGTTACACATCTCTAGCAAAATCAGACAGACTCTACAAGATTTCTAGCCAGAGAGAACTATTACAACAGTATGGTAATCCTGTGTTTAAAAGTAGTGGAGGAACTCAGTTACATGGTAACGAACAAAATGAATATGGACTACTTGCGGCTTATAGTTTCCTTGGTGTAGCCAATAGTGCATACGTTTTAAGAGCAAATGTAGACTTAAATGCCTTAACGGCTACTGCGACAGCACCTACAACTGCTCCAGCAAACGGATCATATTGGTTAGATACTGCAAGTACAATAATTGGAATTAAAAAATACGATGGTGCTAACTATGTTAGACAAACAGTAAAAGTTCCAGCAAGTACAGATTTAGCATCTGACGGCACACCAAAAACAGGTTATGGACAAGACGGCGACTATGCTGTAGTTTATTTCGATGTTTCAGGAAATACTTTAGCAACATTTAAAGTTTATCAAAAAACAACAGCAAATAATTGGGACTTAATTGGAAGTACAGGATGGTCAACAAGAACATCTTCAGCAGATTTCCAAATAGGGTCAAACGCACAATTACCTGCTACAAGACAAGGTGGTGGTGCTTTACAGTCAGGAGATTTATTCTTACAATTAAATTCAGTAAGTAATGGATCAGACTTTTCACTAAAACTATACAATAGTTCAACAGCACAATTTACTGCACAAACAGTTGAATCAGGTGTATTAATGTCTTCAGCATTTTCACCTGCTAGACATACTGCAAATCCTCAACTTGGAGACATTTATTTTGATGTTTCTGGAGAAGGAGCAAATGAGGCTGATGGTACAGCAAGTATTTCACCAAAACGTCATAATGGCGGATCAAGTGTTACAGCATTAGGTAATGCAGTTGTTAGTGATACAGCAGTAGCAGTTGCACCACATAGTGGTAAAATTAGTATCTCATTAAGAATCAACAGTGGTTCAAATGTAGATGTTACATTTAGTACAGATGGAGATGCAGACGGTAATGCAAGTGTTGATGACATGGTACAAGATATAAATGCGGCCTTAACCGCTTCTAACTCATCATTAACTTTTGCAAATACAGTGGTTGCTTCAAACAATTCAGGTAAAATTCAACTAGTTAATAGTGCTGGTACAGATATACTAGTTATAGATGGTAATGTATCTGGTTTCACAGCGGCTAATCTTGCTTTAGATAGTTCAGCACCTTACAGTAACTTTGAAAAATTAAGTTTTACTGCAAGTTCAAATGCTATTACAGGAACATTAGCAGACGGAACATTATGGTACAACAGTTCTATAAGCACAGAAAACGTAGATATTTTATATAACCATCCTACAACAGGTTGGGAACCTTACGACAAGGATGTACAAGTTAAAGGTTCAGCACCAACTTTACAATCAGATGGCGTAAGTTCATTAGTTGACGGCGATATTTGGGTAGATGGTAGTGATCTAGAAAACTATCCTAGAATTTACAAAAGAGCCTCTGGTGCTTGGGTACTATTAGACAATGCTGATCAGCATAGTCCAGATGGTATTGTGTTTGCAGATTTTAGAAATTCAAGTTCAAGTAACACATTAATTTCTACTGCACCGCCAACAGCAAGTTTCCCTGCAAATATTTTAGCATGGAACAAATTGTTAAGTTCAGGTAATGTTAAAAAGTATAATACTACAACTGGCTTATGGCAAGATGAGAGTGGTAATAAAACTGACGGATCACCATTTATGCTTAGAAAAGCACAAAGACGTGTCATTGTTAATGCATTAGCATCAGTAATTTCTAGTAATCAAGAAATCAGAAATGAAACAAATCGTTTCAATATTATGGCAGTTCCTGGATATCCAGAACTTGCAGACGAAATGATTACTGTAGGTACAGATAGAAAAAATACTGTATTTAATGTGATAGATGCTCCATTTAGATTGGCTTCAGATGCCACAAGTACAAAAAATTGGGCAACAAACAGTAATAATGCAGGTGAGAACGGTGAAGACGGATTAGTATCAAGTGATCCTTATGCGGCTGTTTACTATCCACATGGTTTAACAACAAACCTAGATGGTACAAGTGTAATGGTTCCAGCATCACATATGGCACTAAGAACGTTAGCATTTAATGACCAAGTGGCTTTCCCATGGTTTGCACCAGCAGGGTTCCAAAGAGGACTTGTTAATAATGCAACATCAGTAGGTTTCTTAAACGCAACAACAAGTGAGTTTGAACCAGTAGCATTAAGTGAAGGACAAAGAGATAGTTTATATTCAAATAAAGTTAATCCAATTGGGAATTTCCCAGGAAGAGGATTAGCAGTATTTGGACAAAAAACACTAAATCCTGTATCAAGTGCATTGGATAGAATTAACGTTGCAAGACTAGTAGTTTACCTACGTGAACAATTAGATGATGCAGTGAAACCATTCTTGTTTGAACCAAACGATGAAGTAACAAGAGCAAACGCAAAAACAGTAGTTGATAGACTACTTGGCGAACTTGTTGCACAGAGAGGATTGTTTGACTTTATTACAGTATGTGATACAACAAACAATACACCAGCAAGAATTGATAGAAATGAATTACACATTGACATAGCGATACAGCCAGTCAAAGCAGTAGAGTTCATTTACATACCTATCAGAATCCAAAACACATTGGGTCAAACTGGTTAAACAGTAATTTAACTACATAAGAGGGCGGTTTTTCCGCCCTTTTTTGTGAAATAATTAAAACTATAGTTAATATTTTTTACTAAGATCAGATAAATATTCGTATATTAAAGTCGAACTTTAATTAATTAAGTTCTAGGAGAACAACATGGCAGTAGATAGTGCAACAACAGAAACTAAAAGTAAATTTGGTGTACCCTTAACCGGTAATACTGGTTCTGGCGTACTTATGCCAAAACTTAAATATAGATTCCGTGTGAGTTTGCTTAACAACTTTGGTGGAAGTAATGAAACTAAAGTACTTACTCAAAATGTGCAAAACGTAAGTAGACCTAAAATCAGTTACGAAGAGCAAATTATTGATAGTTACAACTCAAGAGTTTATATTCAAGGAAAACATGCATGGGAACAAATTACTCTTACTGTAAGGGATGATATACAAAACCAAGTAACAAAACTTGTTGGTGCCCAAGTCCAAAGACAATTGAACCATTTCCAACAAACCACTCCTGCTTCAGGTAGTGATTACAAATTCGATTGCCAAATCGAAGTTTTAGATGGTGTCAACGCAGGTGCATCGGAAGTTTGGTTCCTTGAAGGTTGTTTCTTAACAAACGTTGACTACAGTGACTCAGACTATTCAGCAAGTGATCCAGTACAGGTCATTATGCAGATTAGATACGATAACGCCGTACACTTTGAAGGTGATAACGATGTTAATGGTAGAACTGTAGGTGGAAACCCATTCCCAGAAACAGTAGACGTAGGCTCAACAACATTAGGTTAATCCTAGGTTAGGAGTGCGTAGTGCAGTTTCTTAAATTCGGAGGCGGGCGGAATTTCTATTTAAAGGACTTCCGCAACGCCTATCAATTCAGACCAGATGTCGCCCCACCGCGACAAAAGTTTCAAGGATATGTAAATTTTATACCTAACAGAGCCCTTTTGGGTCAACTTTTGGGAGAAGATAGTTTACAACTTAGAACTAGATTAGGTTCGTTAGTAAGAACAGCACAACTACCAGAAGTACAAATACAAACCCAGATTGTAAATTCATTTAATGAGAAAAAAATTGTTACTACAGGCAGAGAATATTCCCCTATAGGTTTAACTTTATTCGATACAATTCAAAATGAATGGCTTACAATGTTAATGAAATATTATACATATCAATTTGCAGACTCGGCTAATAAATTTTCAGGGACAGAAGCAAGTGGTAGAGATTTAGATATTGCTGTTCTTACAAAAAATGTAAATAAGTATAACAGTGAAAGTCCTGCAAAATTTACTGAAGACAATACAACTAAAGGTTACGATAGTAATGCATTTGGCTTTACACAAAGACAAACACCTTATTTCTTTGAAAGAATAGATATAATACTTTACCACGGTGATACCGGTATCCAGTATAGTTTAGCAAATCCAATTATTACAAATATACAATTTGGAGATTTAGATTATGCAGATAGTGGATTAAAAGATATTCAAATACAATTACAATATGAATATTTTTCAGTATTTAATGAACTTAATTTCCAATTAAGTGAACAGGATCTTGCAAGGTTTGAAAATATGGAAGGTGTTGATCTTCCAAGTTTGTTTGGTAAAGAAATTAAAAAACCAATTGCTATTACAACTCCAACAAAAATGGACGGTATAATGGGCAGAGGTAGAGAGCCACAAATTTTAACTCAATTTGAAGGTGGTGAAGATTTTAACGCAGGTAAAAATTTATTAACTGCCGACGAAGCACCATCATCGTATAAATTAAGACCTGGTCCTGAGCAATTTGTAGATGAAGACGAAGATGGTAAAGATGATAATACTGGTGAAACTTACAAAGAGTTTAAAAAACGTACTGATACTAGAAGTATATTAGAAAAAACTAGCGATTTCTTTTCTGATAATCCTTTTGGAAGAATCTTAGACAGAGGACTTAGTGCCGCAGTTCATGGTGGAGATATTGAAGATGCTTTAACAGGAGGTATTTTTAATGAAATTACACAGGCAATAGAAAATCCAAGACCTAAAGATCCTTTAAAGGGTAAAGGAAAACGTGTTGATTCTGGAAGTGAAGAGGAAGATGAGGGTACATAATGAGCAGTCAGAGTTTATATGAAACATTTGGAAACGAAAGAAGTATTACAGTATTAAATGAAATGCTGACTATTTTTTTAAAAAATAGTACAGTAGATTTTCCATTACCTCAAGCATCTTCTCAAATATTAGGCAGTTTTAACGATGATAATTTAGTAGAACATATTAATGGCCCATTACTAGAACAAGTTAAAATGAGACTCCTAAGTTCAGGATTTAGTCAAGCAAATGCAAATGCATTAGGAATTGTACTTTTACAGGTTGCAGAGCAACAAAATATTCATCCTTTTGAATTTTTTGAACTATCAACTAATACACTAAAAATTACTAAAGAAGCCTATGAGGCCATTAATGCTCTTAGACCTGCAGGTAACAGAGTAAATTTAGTAGCACCACTAAAAAATTCAAACAGCAGAGCAAAAGACATTATTAAGGCATAACATGAAAAAGTTTATGCAGGGTAAATATGTCGTTCAAGAGGCAACAAAATACGTAGGAAAAAAAGAACCCACATACAGGAGTAGTTGGGAACTTGCTTTTATGCGTATGTGCGACAATCATCCTAACATTACTAAATGGGCAAGTGAAAATGTAAAAATACCTTACAGAAGTCCATTAGATGGAAAATATCATAATTATGTACCTGACTTTATGGTGCAATATACAGACAAAAATGGTTCTCAACATGTGGAACTTATAGAGATTAAACCTAGCACTCAAACCAGCCTTAAAAACGCCAGAAGCCGTGGAGATGCTATGCAAACGGCCTTAAATGCCGCAAAGTGGACAGCGGCTCAAGAATGGTGTCAACGCAAAGGCATTCGCTTTAAAGTAATAAACGAAGATCAAATTTTCAGAAATAACAAACCACGTAAGCCTAAACAACGTGTTGCTCCAAAACGCAAATAATAAATACAGTTATGACAAAGAAACTAGAAGAAGAGTTTAATCTGCCCCCTATAGAAGAGGTTACTAAAACAGAACCAACTATAGTTGAAACAGAATCAGAAATAGAAGAAACTCAAAACGCATTAAGTGTTAGTGAAAAAATAAATGCCGCCTTTAAGGAAATAAAAGGTCTTGAGGATCATGAAGGTGAAATGAATGATATTGCTAAAATGGCTGTTGAAAGTTATGAACAGTTAATGCAACTAGGTATGAACGTAAGCGATATGGCGGCAGGCAAAGTGTTTGCAGAAGCAAGTAATATGCTTAAAATAGCCTTAGATGCCAGTGATGCCAAAACAAAAGCCAAGTTACAACAAATAGATCTCATGCTTAAAAAGGCAAGAATAGACAAATTTAGTGACAAAGGTTCAGGGGAAACAGAGGGAGTTTCTGCCACAGTATTAGATCGCAACGATCTATTAAAAATTATAAAAGGCGAAAATGACAAGAAATGATAAATAACAATGTATATTTGGAGTTTTCGAAATGACAGAATTAAAACAATACATCGCAGAAGCATTTAGTAAAGAGTACGGATACAGAGTTAAAATTGCGTCTGACTGTGGGTCAGATCATATGGATATTATCGAGAAGTGTTTAGCAAAATACAATTTAGTTAGTGCTACACCTTTTAAAAGAACTCCAATAGAAGAAAATCCAATGGAATTTTACCGTGCTAAAGGTGTACAATTTACATCAGAAGTATGCAGTTCAGATGTTGTTTTAAAATATCCAGTCAATGAAAGAATTCTTGAAGTTTGGTTAGCAGTTAATCTTGGTTTAGATCATGAAAGAGTTTTATGTTATGGTGTTAAAGAACCAAGAAGATTAGAAGCAGATATCCAAGCAGAAAGAATGGCAAATAATGAAGACAGAGTTGTTGATATAGATCCTGAAAATATAGATTTAAAAGATGGCGACGATGCATTTGAACATTATGAAATGGAAAATCAAGACCTTGATTTTAATGAAGCATTATTTGGTGAAGAGTATAATAAAAAGTTTTTAGACGAGTTACAAAAAATTAAAGCAGAAAAAGGTGCAGACTACTTCCGTAGATATCCTACTAAAGATGAATTAATGGGTAACGATCTACTACCAACATATGATGATCTTAATAAAGGTGTTAATATGGGTAAAGGTAGTGAAAGTTCTAAAGAAGTTTCCAGAGTATCACAATCCAGAGGTGCTGGGGGAATTGTATAATGAATTTATCAGATTTAATTTTAAAAGAACAAGAAGTTGACATGGGACAAAGACCTCAACCTGGTCAGGAAGACAATCCTGTACCATCTGGAGAAAAAGACTTTAGTGGTAAACATAGAGTGGCTTTAAATATGATTTTAGGCGACCAGCAAAAAGTTTCAGAAGTGATTAGAGCAATGGACTTTATGAAGCAAGGCAGAGGTGTTCCAGCCAATTTTGCCAGTTCTTTATACGAACTTATAATGAATAGTATAGGTATTCAAATACAACTAGGTACTGCTCAAACAAAAAGAAGTCAAGAACTTGTTAAGCAACAATCCCAAGCGGCTGGAAAAGTACAAGGCACACAGCCTGACAAAACTCCCACAACACCTGAATTAGATGATCAGGTAGGAAGAATTCAGGGAGAAAGTATTCAAGAAGAAATTACAGGACAAGATCGTGTTGCAATTAAGCAAATTGTTCCTGATAATCAGAAAGTAAATGACATTATCAGAGCAATGGCCAGGATACAACAAGGTAAGAATCCTCCAACAGACACAATTCCAGCAATTAATGAACTTATTCAAAACAGTATAGGTATTCAAATACAACTAGGTACTGCTCAAACAAAAAGAGGGCAGGACATGGTCAAGCAACAACAAAAAGCAGGTGGTTTAGATAAACAACAAGCAAATAAGGTGCCACAAGGTAAACCTTCAAAACAACAAATGGCTGATTTTATTAAGAATGAAAGTCTTGGATATGCTATGCCTAGTGAAGATGAAGAATCAGAAAGAGTAAGTTATAGTAAAACTAAAAAACAAGGTGATGCAAGTGTTACTGTTAGTGCAAATGCTGACAGCATGGACGAATTACATGACATTTTAAGGCTTGCAGGAATAGATTTTGAAAAAAGCGGAGAAGTAGACCATACACCAGATCACAAAGACCATGATGATCATGAAAAGCCAGATATGGAACCAAAAGATGATATGGACAAAGTCATGGTAATATCTCCTGCAGATGCTTCAATGTCTACAGATAAAGAAGTTTTAACAAACTATTTAAAAGATAAACTTAAAAAAAGCCTTTCCTAAATAAATCCACTTATAAATAGTGTTATGATAGATGATCTATACGTAGATGGAAATAGTTATGCCTCTGGATGGGGAAGAGGTTTAGAAAGATCAATATCCAAGCAACCAGGTTTTGACTCCTGGGTAGATTACTTTGCAGACTTATCTAACTGTGAAAATGTTTGGAACCATTCTTTAGTAGCAAAACCTATAGAAATGCAAAAGTATGACGTAGTAAATTTTTGCAATGAATATTTTAAAAAATATAATAGTTTTGAAAGACTGTTTGTAATTGTAGAAATACCTTTTGTGTGGTATAGAATTTTAACTAATATTACAATTCGGGACAATAATTTTAAAGGAGAGACAGCATATCCTATAATTATGTCTAAATGGACAAAACTAGATACTCTTGAATATTTAATACATTATGTAAGAAGATCTGGTGATTTCTTAAGTCCAAAAGAGCCACTTTACACAACTATTAGTAGGCAACAATTAGATCAAAATGATGTAGCCAGAACAGAAAAACTTGCAGAACAATGGATGAACGAAAGACCTAGGAGATTTGCAGAGCATATGACCTTTGCATATGAAAACGTAAACTACTTAAAACAGTTTTTACATCAAAGAAATATTCCTTACATGATATATTCTAGTGCTGTTACAGATAAAAATCCATATAGAGACGCAATAGATTTTGCATTTAGAAACTTAACTAAAGACAACAGGTTTATTCCTCTTAAAGAAATGACAGGCGCTCAATTAGGAAAAATTACATCGCTTGAAACATTCAGAGAACATCCAGACAAAACAGGACACAAAGCAATAGCAACATGGCTATTCGATTACGTTACAAAACATAATCTTACAGAAAAACCAAACCCCTCAATTATTATCTAATAAATAGTATTATGGCAAGAGGAACAGCAGATACCAGTCTGGTTAAACCAGGCTACTCAAAAGTAGCATATACACCAGATACCCTTGAAGATTTCAAAAACTGTGCAAATACAGACACAGGTCCTCTGTATTTTATGACTAATCATGTAAAAATACAACATCCTACTCAGGGAGGTATAGATTTTAATCCTTTTAGTTATCAGTTAAATCTTATAGAAAATTATAACAATCACAGATACAGTATCAATATGCTGGGTAGACAGATGGGTAAAACTACTGTGGCGGCAGGATACTTGTTGTGGTATGCTATGTTTAAGCCTGACAGTACAATACTTGTTGCGGCTCATAAACAAGCAGGTGCTCAGGAAATTATGCAACGTATTAGATATGCATACGAAAGTGTACCAGATCATATAAGGGCAGGTGTTACAGAATACAACAAAGGCAGTATTAGTTTTGATAATGGTAGCAGAATTGTTGCCGCCACTACAACAGAAAATACAGGTAGGGGTATGTCACTTACCCTAGTGTACTTGGACGAGTTTGCTTTTGTACCTCAACGTATTGCGGCCGAATTTTGGACAGCATTATCACCTACACTAGCAACAGGTGGTAAGTGTATTATTACAAGTACGCCTAACAGTGACGAAGATACTTTTGCTATGATTTGGCGACAGGCAAATAAACTGTTTGATCAACATGGCAATGAACAAGAAGTAGGTATAAATGGATTTAAACCTTTACTTGCTACATGGGACGAACATCCTGATAGAGATCAGGATTGGGCAAAAGAAGAACGTGGCAGAATTGGAGAGGAAAGATTTAGACGTGAACATGAATGTGAATTTGTAATTTATGATGAAACACTTGTAGATCCTTTAAAACTTTTAGAACTTACTGGTGTAGATCCTTTATTGAGAAGTGGCCAAGTACGTTGGTACAAGCACCCTAAACCAGATAATATGTATGTAGTATCTTTAGATCCCGCAACTGGTACTGGAGGCGATAACGCGGCTATACAAGTTTTAGAAGTACCTAGTATGCAACAAGTAGCAGAATGGTGTCACAATAAAACACCAATAGAAGGACAAATGAAAGTCATGATGGAAATACTGCATTACATCAGAGAAGAAACAAATGGAGCAATGACTTATTGGACTGTTGAAAATAATGCAATAGGAGAGGCGGCTTTAGTAGTTATAAGAGATACAGGAGAAGAAAATTTTCCTGGAGAAATGCTTCATGAGCCTAAAAGGATACAAGGTAAAAAAGGAAGAAGAGGATATCATACAACACACAAAAGCAAAATAGAATCATGTTTGACTCTTAAAAGACTTATAGAACAAGATAAGTTACACCTATTAAGTAAACCTTTAATAAGTGAATTAAAGAATTTTGTTTCAAATGCAAATAGTTTTAAAGCAAAACCAGGACAAACAGATGATTTAGTTATGAGTTTAGTTTTAGGACTGAGAATGATAGATTATATAAGCAGTTTTGAAGAAGACGTATATAGTGCTGTAAGTAGTGGACTTGGTTACGAGTTCGATGACGATGATGATGATAATTATGATCAACCTTTACCAGTAATTTAATGGAATATAAAATACAAACACATAAACCCAAAATCAGATTATATCCTGAAAAGTATATTAAAGTACGTGGTAAAAAAGTATTATGTCCTTATGGATATACAGAAGAGCAAATACTTAAAATTATAAAAAATAATGATTATGTAAAAATTTTTAATTTACATGAAATGCCATTATATAAATTGCCTACAAATAAATTAAAAATTTATGAGCAAACTGATACAAATGTATATGCATTTCCTATTTTAGTAGCACCTAGAGTATTTAATACAAAAATATTAACAGAAAATGATACCTTTTTTATTCCTGATGATGTTATACAAGACAATCAAACAAATAAATGTTTAATTATTATAGATAATGTATATGAGCATACATATCCATTAAAAGAAACTAAAAATATTACCTGTAAAATATTTTACAAAGTATTAGATAATACTATTAAAAAATATAATTTAAATACTAAAAGTATGTTATTAAATGTAAATAATTATAACCCGCCTAAAGTTTTTGATATAGATACAGTAGCATGTAACTTATCTTTAGGTGTAGAATTTTACGAAAATGATATGGAAAAGTATCATGAAAATGTAAAAAATTTACAAGACCCACAGCATAGACCATATAAATTAATTGCTACTAATAGCAGACCTAGAAAGCACAGATGTGATTTTGCAGAATTTGTTTACAAAAATAATTTACTAGAAGAAAATATTATATCTTTTAATAGTACTGAAAAGGATGTAAACGATTTTAATTTTAATAATAATTATACTTTTAAGAAAACTTTACCTTGGCACAATAAAATAGAAAACCCAAATGGAGAGCCACAAAATATAAACACTTTATGGGGTAATTTTATAGACTATAAACTTTATAATAAAGGATACTGCGAGTTTGTTTATGAAACAGAGTTTGAACCTCAAGAAAGAGGAGTATTACTTACAGAAAAAATTAATAGATCTTTAAAACATTTAAATCCATTTGTTATAGCAGGTACATCAGGTAGTTTAGAAGTATTAAAAAGTTATGGATTTAAAACATTTGATAAGTGGTGGGACGAAAGTTATGATACTGTAAATAATCCTGATGAAAAAACAGAAAAATTAAACAGTTTATTTTTAGAATTAAGTAATTGGAGTCATGACAAATGGTGTACCACACTTAAGGAAATGAGTTCTATACTTACACAAAATTATTACACCTATTACAGAATACATACTCAAGTGGAGTATCTTAAAGACTTAGAAAAATATATTGCCGATTTTGTAGCCAAAAACGATAAATAGTTACATGGCAGTTAATATAGACATAGTATCAGAAAAACTTTTTAATATACTAAAGGGATTTGGTTACGAAGTAAAAAGTTTTAATAAAGATGGTGATTTAGTGTTAAACCCACAAGAAGCAACTAGATTTGCAGTTGCAGAGCCTAATCTTTTAGCAAGAATTAATCTTCCAGAAAAAACAATTATGTTAGCAACAAGTGAAGATTTATCAGAAGAACCTGTAAGAGATATGGTAAAACATTTAGCACAAGATTATCTTATGAATTTTGACTACAAAATATTTAATAGAAAAATTAAGCCAAAAGGCGAACAAATAGATGTTAAAAAGAATGCGGAGAGAGACATGGCAGATGTTATGGAAGCCAGTTTAGGTAGAATGACTGGTAGTAGTAAAACTAGTTACCAACCACTAGAAAATGTAAAGTTGGTTGTGCGTCATAAGAAAGCAGTAAATGAAGAAGTACGTGGAGCAAGAAGCAGAAACATACATAGTATATTTATTCAACGTGGCGATGAAAGATTTAAAATGGCAGAAAATAATCTGCAAGCCGCCAGAGCAATGGCACGTCATATGTACAATGGTGGCGAAATGCATGATACTGTAGGAGAAGCAATTACAAGTATGGCCAAAGATTACAAACAACTCCGCGAGTTTGTAAGATATGTAAAGTCAGCAAAACTAATTAATGAAGATAATCAAGAGATTGTTCAACTTGCAGTAGAAAATATTAACGAAATTAGAACACATTTTAAAAGACTAAGTGGCGTAAAAACTTATGCTAACGCAGTTGAAGGAATAGAAGATTTTAGTTCAGTAGACTTACTAACAGACGATATAGATATTGAAAGTAAATTTACTGAAACACATTTTGATGATAAAGTTGCTAATGTTACTGACAGTTTAAAAAACTTAATTTCCAGAAAGAAAAGTTTTGAGAGCAAAATAACTAAAGCAATTGAGTCAGAAAACTTTGCTGATTTAAAAGAAAATTTAGCAGAGCAAGACATTATGGATTTCGAAAATCCTAATGCAAGACTTGGACATCAGGTAAGTATGTTAGGCTATAGTGCAAAAGACGAAACTTTATCCAACTACTTACAAGGTTTAAGTAATAAAATTAGTGCTGGTGGAGAACTTAATCAGTTTGAATACGGTACTATAAAAAGTTGTTTATTAGGTGCTAATAGTGGTGGTACAAAAACTGCTCCAGTTGATATGGCTGAAGCATATGAAGTGTTTTTGGACCAATATACACTATAAAAACAGTACATAAAGATAAATAACTATGTTGGCCAGAAATGGCCAATAGTTGTAAAAAAGTACTTGACTTTTTTGCATCATGGCAATATAATTAAGGCACAGTAATATGAATTTATTACGAACATGGCATACATATAAGGAGAAACATTATGGCCTCATTAGCAGAAATAAGAGCAAAACTACAATCTATGGAATCAAAATCCAGTGGTAGTTCCCCCGCTCAAAGCGATAACGCAATTTACCCATTTTGGAATATAGACGAAGGTACAAGTACTGTACTAAGGTTCCTACCTGACTCTGATCCAAATAACACGTTCTTTTGGGTAGAACGACAAATGATTAGACTTACATTCCCAGGAGTTGTAGGTGGTGATCAGAAACCAACAACCGTACAAGTACCTTGTATGGAAATGTTTGGTGAAAATTGTCCAGTTTTACAAGAAGTAAGACCTTGGTTTAAAGATCCTTCTTTAGAAGACATGGGCAGAAAGTATTGGAAAAAAAGAAGTTATATTTTCCAAGGCTTTGTAAATGAAAATCCTCTTAATGAAGAGGCACCAGAAAATCCAATTAGACGTTTTGTTATTGGACCTCAAATCTTTAACATTATTAAATCAGCATTAATGGACCCAGAAATGGAAAACCTTCCTACTGATTATGTTAATGGTACTGATTTCCGTTTAGCAAAAACAACCAAAGGACAATATGCAGATTATTCCACTAGTAAGTGGGCAAGAAAAGAAAGTGCATTGACTGAGGAACAACTTGGTGCAATCGATACGCATGGACTATATACTCTTAATGATTATCTTCCTGCAAAACCTACAGAAGAAGGTGTACAAGCGATTGCTGAAATGTTCCAAGCAAGTGTTGATGGAGAACTGTATGATCCAGCAAAATGGGGTAACTTTTTTAAACCCTATGGACTCGATACAGGAACAAGCACTCAATCAGCATCTGCTCCTGTATCAACAACTACAACAGAGAGTGTGGCTCCTGTAAGTGCTCCAGCACCAGCAGAAGCAAAAGTTGAAGCAGAGCCAGTTGCAGAAGCACCTGCTACACCTGAACCAGCACCAGCAACTGCAACAGCAGAAGCAAGTGGCGACGCAGGTAAAAAGTCAGCAGATGATATTCTTGCAATGATCAGAAATAGACAATCAAGTTAGGAGGTAGATCATGCAAAAGCCTTTTGACTTAACAAAGTTTAGAACTGGACTGACTAAAAGCATTAGTGGTATTAGTGCAGGATTTCATGATCCAAAAGATTGGATTAGCACAGGTAACCACACACTAGATTATCTAATTAGTGGAGACTTCAATGGAGGTATCCCATTAGGTAAAGTTAGTGTATTTGCAGGTGAGTCAGGTTCTGGTAAAAGTTTTATCTGTTCTGGTGTAATTACACGAAATGCTCAAAAAGCCGGTTGTCAGGTTGTGTTGTTCGATTCTGAGAACGCACTTGACGAGCAATGGCTACAAGCATTAGATGTAGATACATCTCCAGATAAACTTCTACGTGTTAGTGTTTCAATGATAGATGACGTTGCTAAAGCATTGTCTGAATTCATTAAAGACTACAAAGCAAATTATGGCGATCTGCCATATGACGAAATGCCTAAATTAGTTTTTGTAATAGACAGTTTAGGTATGTTGCTAACTCCGACTGATGTAGATCAGTTTAACAAAGGTGACATGAAAGGGGATATGGGTAGAAAACCTAAGGCACTAGCCTCCTTGGTTAGAAATACCGTGAACCAGATTGCACCTTTTCCTATAGCCTTAGTGGCTACAAACCATACTTATGCAAGTCAGGACATGTTTGATCCTGATGATAAAATAAGTGGTGGGCAAGGCTTTATATACGCAAGTAGTATTGTTATTGCGATGAAAAAACTAAAACTCAAGGAAGATGAGCAAGGTAATAAAACATCAACAGTACAAGGTATTAGAGCCGCATGTAAAGTAATGAAATCCAGATACAGTAAACCTTTCGAGGCTGTTCAAGTTAAGATTCCTTATGCGACAGGCATGGATCCATACAGTGGTATGTTAGAAATGCTAGAAACAAAAGGCATTGTGGTTAAAGAAGGAAACAAACTTGCATATACCTCGCCTGTAACTGGAGAAATCATCAAAGAGTTCAGAAAAGGCTGGACTGACGACAAACTTCAGATAGTTATAGATGAATGGGGACAAAATCCCATGGCACAAGAAGATGAGCCAGATGATATTGACCCTGAAGTTGTAGAACCAGAAGTAGAGGAGTATAACGATGAGTCCTGAAGTAGCATTACTTTATGATGTGTGGGAAGGTGTAAAAGACCAAGTACCACAAAAAGAACGTCTTCATACTGCAGAAAACATTGTTAGATCGTTCGACGACAATGTTGACATCTCAGATGCTGAAAACAATTTACATGATTTTGATAAAGTCATGCAGGCCGCAATAGTTAGCCATTTTGACATAGGCTTTGAGGACGAAGATGAAGATGAGGATTGGGAAACTTAATGGCAACCTATTACAATAAAATTGTCGAGAACTTAGGTAATATCGTTGATGCTATTGCGTATTACGAAAAAGAACTTGATGATGCAAGATGGGAAGTCAGGATCAAAGGGAGTCTGGAGAAAGCCTCCGCCTCCCTCCCCGGTCTTACAGAGTATCGCTTCAATCAATTACAAGAGATTGAAGCAATACTTGAACATCTAAACATAGAATTACGAAAAGAACGAGCACAAACATTTCGTAAGTATTTAGAAAATTACAATAGAACTTTAAGTAGTAGAGACGCAGATAAATTTGTAGATGGCGAACAGAGTGTTATAGATTTGACTCATTTAGTTAATCAGTTTAGTTTATTAAGAAACAAATATCTAGGTATTATGAAAGGATTAGATGCTAAACAATGGCAAATAGGACACATAACTAGACTTAGAACTGCTGGAATGGAAGATATAGTTATTGATTAAAATGAAAACATTTAATGAAAAAACTTATAGACCTTTACCAGAGCAACTTACTATTAAACCTAGTAAGATAGATGGATTAGGATTACACACAAACGAATACCTTGATGCTGGTACTGTATTAGGAGAAACTCATGTGCTGGTACATAACATGGATAGGCACGAATGGGTAAGAACTCCATTAGGAGGATTTATAAATCATAGCGATGACCCTAATTGTTACATAAGCACAGACAGAGGTGACAGAACTTTACACACAATTAAACCAATACAAACTGGACACGAACTAACAGTATATTATAGATTCAGAGGATATGATGGTACTGCAGGAGATGATACAGCACCTAATATAGAAGAATGAAAAATAAACTTGAGGATCTATGGAGAAAATTTAAATCATGGAAATTAGCCATGGAAGTTAAATTTATACTGTGGAAAGTTGATAGAAACATTAAAAATTACCATAAAAAGCAAAAAAAATTACAAAAAAAGTAAAAAATTGCTTGACTTATAGCAAAAATTTGCTATTATATATACATAGTTTAAATTAATAACCGTGGGAGGCAATATGCAAAACTATGTAAAAATAAAATCTGGAACTTATCGTAGTTCACCATTAAAGGATATGATCTTTCCTTTAATAAAACCAATTAGTTATGGAAAACGTGGTGCATTTGTAACTGTAGATGCAAGTGCTGTCATGAATCCAGACTACAAGAAAATTAGAGTTCTTGTAAATGGTCCGTTAGATTTGGAACCTTCTAATAAAGAAGATTACGAAAAACTAATGGGCATTAAAAAGCCTAAGGCCAAAAAGAAAGAAACTCCT
>Ga0160423_10001911_pt1 | contig 17418 bp, 26 predicted proteins | sample CRUFie14St8metaG_FD_108191 | JGI IMG/M metagenome (GOLD analysis project Ga0160423, IMG submission 108191) | Marine microbial communities from the Costa Rica Dome - CRUD Field 142mm St8 metaG | ecosystem: Environmental > Aquatic > Marine > Oceanic > Photic zone | place: Costa Rica: the Eastern... | reverse complement strand
GTAAATGAAATAAGACCAAGAACTACAGGAGCTAGTGTAGATTTCACTGTACCTGTAGGAGTTAAGAATTACACAACCACAGAAAGAGACGCTTTGTCTTCTTTATCTGCAGGGGAGCTGATATACAACTCAACGACCTCCAAATTGGAAGTGTATAATGGTAGTAGTTGGGATGCAGTAGCTACAGGCTCTGCAGGAGCTAGCCTCGGATTAGTGGTAGCACTTAGTTAGGAGAATCAATGGCTGAAACATTTAAAAATGCGTATCAAGATATTACATCTTCTGCTGCGACTATATACACATGCCCTGCTTCAACTACAGCAATAGTTTTAACTCTTAGGATCACAAATATCGATGGTACAAATGACGATACAATCACAGCAGATATTATTGATAGCGATACAACAACCAACGCAAGAATAGCTTATACAGTAACAGTTCCTGCTGATTCGACATTAGAACTTGCAGGTACTTCTAAATTAGTTCTCGAAGCAGGAGACTATATTCAATTACAAGGTGCAGCTTCTTCAGGAGACTTAGAAGCATTTGCTAGTATTCTTGAAATAACCTAGGAGCTTTAAATGGCTCGTAAATCCCCTAGATGGAGATATTTAGGAACACCACCTGATGATGTCAATAATGACGAAAATCTCCAAGGACATTTTTCTTCAAGAGACGACTATGCTCTAAAAGCTACAGGTTTTGGTTTTGAACAGGCTGTATGTACAGGTGGAGATTCTGTATCAACATATACAGATTCAGTAACAGGTTTTGAAATGAAACTTCACACATTTAACAACTCTGGCAATTTTGCTATAACAAGTATAGGTAATGTTACCGAATTTGAATTAGTAATTGTTGGAGGAGGAGGTGGTGGTGGAGGTCGTTCTGGTGGAGGTGGAGGAGCAGGAGGTATGGTTGATACCACTGATTCAAATTTTGTTGCAGGAACTTACGCTATCACTGTTGGTGGTGGTGGAGGGGGAGGAGCAGGTTCAGGTTCCACAGGAGGCACAGGTAGTAATTCTCAAATATCTGGAACAGGAGTTACTCTCATTGGTTATGGGGGTGGTGGAGGAGGTTCCGATGGAGATAATGATGGTAAAACAGGAGGTTGTGGTGGAGGAGGAAGATATGGAGCAGGTGGTTCTTCTGCAACACAACCAGGTTCTTCTTCTGGTGGTTATGGTTTTGCAGGTGGTTCTGGTACTTCAGGAACTTGGAATGGTGGTGGAGGTGGTGGAACAGGCACTGCAGGTGTAAATGGAACATCTTCATCTTGTGGAAATGGTGGTGCAGGTAGAAGTATTAGTATTACAGGAACTGCCATAACTATTGCAGGAGGTGGTGGTGGAGGTTCCCATGATCCTGCAGGAGGAAGAGGTCTAGGAGTTAATGGTGGTGGAAATGGTGGTGCTCCTGGAGGAAACAATAGTGGAAGTTCAGGAACTGTAAACACAGGAGGTGGAGGTGGAGCAGGCTCCACAAACTCAGGCTCTGGTGGTGGAGGAGGTTCTGGAGGAAAGGGCGTAGTGTATATTGCGTATAGGAATGCTTAATGGCTTATTTTGCTGAATTAAATGAAGATAATATTGTTACAAGAGTTCTATCTGTACCTGATGAACAAGAAGATAGAGGACAAGAATTTTTAGCTAAAGATTTAAAACTTGGTGGAAGATGGATACAAACATCCTTCAACGCAAGGATAAGAATGAAGTTTGCAAGTATCGGAGATTACTACAACGAAGAACAAGATATTTTTGAACAAGTTGGAGAAAAACCATTGTTAGATTTCCCAGAGGATGATAAAAATGCCAATTAGATTCGGATTTCGTGGTGGTAAAGCTAAGTCTTCACAAACTATAAGTAAGGAAGTACATTTAAATGCTTCTGGTTCTTACAATCATGAAGAAGCCTATATGTTAGCTCAAGATGGTTTATGGGGTGTTGCTCCACTTGATGGAAGTGGAGGAACAGTATCGTATGTAACTAGAGATGGTAAGCCTTATGTAAAACATGCCTTCTCTTATACAGGCTCTGACCAAACATTTACTATAAATTCTTTTGGTACTTCAGGTAAAGCTATTGTTAAAGTTTGGGGTGCTGCAGGAGGTGGTGGTACATCTTATTACAGTAACTATGGAGGACCTGGAGGATTTGGTTATGGGACAGTACATTTTGGTGGAGTTTCAGGTGCAGGAGGATATAGTGCAACTTCTACTACTTTGAAAGTCATGGTTGGTGCAGGTGGTGGTAGAAACACTGTAGGAGAAAGAACTATTTATGGTCATGTTGGAACACATGGTACAGGATATAAAGGTGGTTGGGGAACTAATGCAGGTAATGGTGGAGGATTAACAGGATTATTCGATTCAACAATAACTCACTCAAATTCAATAATTATTGCAGGTGGAGGAGGAGGAAGTGGGCAAGTTAGTTCAGGTGGAACAATACAAGGTGCAGGAGGTCCTGGTGGTGGTGTAAATCAAAATGGTTCTCAAGGATATGATAACTATGATGGTCAACAAGCTTTTGGTAGAGGTGGAACTACAACAGCAGGAGGAAATTCAGGATTAGCATATTACAGACATACAAATGGTGCAGGTCCTAGTGCTATCCATACAGGTGGAGGTGCTTTGATTGGAGGACATGGACATACTACAAACTCATGGACTGAAGGTGGTGGTGGAGGTTCAGGATATTATGGTGGAGGTTCTGGAGCACACGCAGGAAATGGTGGAGTATGGTCTGCTGCAGGTGGAGGCTCTGGATACGCAAGTTCAAGAGTTTCTGATATTACTGCATATACAGGTAGTTATCAATCACAAAATACAAACACAACCTCAGATACAGATTGGGTTTCAGGAGTAAGCACACCTAATGCAGGAAATAGTGGTGGTAATGGTTTGTTAGTAATACTTTATCCTAGATATGAGGCTTTGACATGAGTGATTTAACATACGCAATAATTTATAAAGAAGATGTAATGAATATAAATTGGTTTGATATTGAGGATCTAAACCCTTCAACTTTAAGATACAACAATGAAGGTACTGTTACTTATGTTAAATTTAAAGGACATTTGCCACACTCAATACAATTAATACATAAAGGTTTACATTCGTATGAATCAATATTAGAAATATTAACTTCAGATGAATGGGTGGATTTGTCTGAATGTGATGGATGCCCATGTATAGAATATTATAAAAGTCAAGGAATGGAAATATGACAAGAACATTTAGAGATGGATATATGGGTATGCCACCTGAAGACGCAAGTAGAACACAGCTTACAGGATTGCATACAACACAAGAGGCTTATGGTGTAAAAGTGGATGACACCTTAAATCCTATTGTAAATTTTTATGGAGATACAGTGCCAACAGATGATTTGTTATTTTGGTATGATCCAAATCTTGCAGGAACTATTAGTGGTAGTACAGTCAAAAATGGTGCTGATCCTAATAACTCAGCAGATGATGGTACTTGGACAAGTTTACCAAGTACAGCAACTCAAAGTGGTAAAACTTATTGGGATATAACAACTCATAGGTTAGATATAGGACCTTCTAATAACTATGGTTTCACAACAGGTACAGGTAATGCTTACACAGTATTTACAAATTTTAAAAGAGATTCTATTACAAATAGTCATTGGATTTTATTTGATAGAGATGGCGAATTTGATGGAAATTCAGTACATGACAGGGCAATATTTTGTCATCTATGGGGAGATTCGAGAGTATATTTTGACAGCAATGCAGATGGGAGTGCATACAATAGATACTCAACTAATCAGATAGTTAACACTAATACTTGGTACACACTAATACTTACTTCATCAGGTGCTAGTAAGCACATATATTTAAACAATACATCAGTAGCTGTTGCGAGTTCTAATACAAATAGAAATTCTCTTGTTTTAGGTAGTGCTTATGGAAGATTAGGTATGGTTTATGGAAGCACATCTATTGATAGTAAGTTTACAGTGTTTGGTGGATACAATAAAGTTTTGAGTGCTACTGAAAGACAAGCATTACATAATGCTATAAGGATTAGCTAAGGACAACACTATGCAAACCCATAAATCAGTCTGTTATAATGAGAAAAGATATATATATCGAGGGATAATTCATGGCTAATAGAAAACACTTAATTAGAGTTGTTACGACTGCAGGAGATACAACAGGTTTCTCTGAGTTCGTTGCAGGCTCTACAGATGGTGGACCTTTAATACCAAGCTTTACAACTACACAGAGAGATGCAATATCCTCAGCCACAACAGGCGAAGTGATTTTCAATTCCTCAACCTCAAAGCTACAAGTATACAATGGTTCAAGTTGGGATTCTTTAGAAGCAGGAGATGTTACAGGTGTTACTACTGACGCATTATCAGGTTTATCTGGTGGTGTAGGCTCAGGAGTAGCAGACTTAAATGTCGATATAACAAGACTTGCAGATGGTACTTCTGTAGATGTAGACGAAGATAATGATCTAGTTATGGTCTATGACAACTCAGATACCACACTTAAAAAAATGAACCCTGTCCAACTCAACACTACTGAAGCGTTGCAGTGGATGGGATTATAGGAGAATAAATGGCAGTATATACAGCAGCCGAACTTAATGCTAGTGAGACACTTGGTACTACTGAAGCTGAAATATTCACAAACAGTAATAAAATAATTATCAAGCAACTCTTACTTGCAAACTACACAGCTACTGATAGAACAGCACAGATTAAAATTGTACCTAATGGTGGTACAACAGGAGACGAACATATCGTTTTCGGAGATATAACTGTGCAAGCTAATACAACACAAGTTATTGACTTAGCTACAGTTGTTGCAGCTAATGCTTCTATCAGAGGTAAAGCTAGTGCTGCAAGTTCAATCAATGTACATATTTCTGGCGTAGAGGTTAGCTAATGCCTGAGATTCAGATACCTGAACCAATCTTTCTTGAAAGACTTGGGGGAGACGAGATATATGGTTTTGGGCAAGATGGAGATGTTACCATTGCGTCAAACACTTCTCTTACAAGAGACATGTATTACAACAATCTTACAATCAATGCCAACTGTGATTTAGATACTAATGGTTATAAAATTTTCGTAAAAGGTACTCTTACCTTTGCTGACGCTACTTCTCGTATTGGTAGATTTTCTACTAAAACAACTGCAGGAACTCTAAAAGGTGGTTCTGCTAAAGGTACTACTGCAACAGATACATTAGGTGGTAGTTCAGGAGACGATACATTTAAAGTAGTTTCATACGATAACACAAACTCTGTTTTTGAAATAGATGGTACAGATCAAGACACCATAACAATGTATCACGATATAACTTATGAATTAAACCAATTTCACTATACAAATAAATATGATTGGAATAACAATGGAACTTCAACTGAATATACAATAAGGATTTCAGAAACTTCAGATGGAACTCATGGTGGTGGTTCAGAATATACAACAGGCGTAACAGTCTCAGGAACTCCTGGAACAGATGGTAAAACAGTTATAGCTGTAACTGATAGCACACCAAGTACTTTGTATTATTATGCAGAAGAGGCCTCAGGTAGGGGTGGACAAATAAATGTATCTGCACAACCAACTACTAATCAATTTTTTTCAGGTACTAACGAATTTTTTAACTTAACTACTGCTATAACAGGTTCTAAGTTTGACCAAGCCACAGGTACTTTCAAAGCTATAGGTGGTGGTTCTGGTGGTGCCGATGGAACAGAAATTCACGCAGGACAAGAAGGTCAACCAGGTAGAGATACAAATTGGGCTAATAGAAATGTTGTTAGTGCAAGTGGTGGTAAAGGTACATCAGGAAACGCTGCTACTCCAGGTTCAGGAGCTGAAGGTGGAGGAGTTGTAGTTGTAGTAGCCAAAACAGTTTCAGGTAATGGAACTATTAGAGCAGATGGAGATGATGGTTCTGCACCTACACAAGGTACTTCAGGAACACCTGCTCCTGACGCACAAACTCCTGGTAATAATTATTCTTATGGGTATTCCTACCCTGGAAACAACTATTCATATACTAATAATGCTTCAAATCCAACAACTTATGGTTCAAATCCAACAAATTATGGATCTAATCCTGCTTATACCCATTATCATTACAATCATTACCACCCTGGTAATAACCCTTCTCCACCAATAAATAACTATGTTATTCCTGGTAACCCTGGTTTTTCTCATCAGCATTATCACTTGCATCCTGGTAACACCAATGTACATCCTGGTAATACAAATACACACCCTGGTAATAACTATTCATATACAAACTATGGTTCCAATAATACAAACTATGGTAATAACAATGCTTCTAACCCTACTAACTACCATCCAGGTGGAGCTGGAGGTGCTGCAGGTAAGGCCAAAGGTGGCTTCAATGCAGGTGGTGGAACTGTTATACTTGTAACAGGAACCAAACCATTACCAGGTTCTTTAACATTAGCTGCTGCTGCAGGTACTTCAGGTGCAGGAACAGCTACAGCAGGAACTGTAGTTACAGTATTTAATATCGCAGCAACAGATACCGATCCAGGAGCATAATATGGCAATAGTAGAAGTAGGAAAAGTACCAACAGATTTTGAATCATTCGATGTTATACCTGACAGTATTTATGGATCAGGAAACGATGGAAATGTAACTATCTCAGCTAATACAACACTTACTAGAGATATGCACTATAACAATTTAACTATTAATGATGATGTTCATCTTAATACTGCAGGATATAGAGTATTCGTAAGAAACTCTCTTATGTTATCAAACACCTCTTCAGAACAAGCTACTTGTTCTCTAGGAAGAAAAGGTGCTGCTAGTTCTTCAGGAACACTTAAAGGTGGGGTTACAGGAAACGCTACTGACAGCGTAGGTGGTGCAGGAAATGGTACATCAGCAACTGCTCCAACAGAAACAATTAATTATTTTAACCATCCTGATTTAGCTATCCAAGGATACATAGTTCATGGTGGAGACACTACACCTGCTCCTATTTATGGTGGTTCAGGAGATACAACAAACGCAGGTGGGGGAATAGTAGTTTTATGTGCAAGAAATATTAGTGGTTATGGAACTGTGTACGCCACAGGAGAAACTACTACAGGTGGGGGAGCAATATTCTTAGTTAGCCAAGATATACCATTAACAGGTTTAGCAACTGATGTTACAGGTTATAACGATGGTAATGTCAAAACCTATAAGGTATAGCAATGGCTACTGTAAGAATCTACTACAGTAGAGAAGACCAAGACTACGCAAATCACGAACTCTATATATTTCCAGGAATAATAAAACCTCAAGGAGAGCTCTTATTTCCTAGTCAAGATATTGATGAAACTTATCCTGTTGATTATCCAAGAGAAAAATATCAATTTACCACTGAAGGTACTTTAGGTTATGTTGATATTGAAACTAATGACGCTGATAGTTTTGGTTTTTCTGTAAAAAGAAAAGATTTATATTTGCAGTATGGTGGAGAATTGTCAGATACAAACTCCGAGGGAGACATACCTTACGAAGATTATTACAACTTAATTATGGGCTATGTTTATAACGCAGATACAAAGTTTTATTCTTCTGTTTATATAAAAGAAGACAGTCCTTATTGCTATACAGATGAAACATATACAGATATTGCAATTATGTATGGAGAGTTGGTACCTCAAGAGGAAATAGACTACGATACACATGACGAGTGGGAACCTGTATATAAGAACATAAGAGCTTGGTTTAGAGTTGATAGCTATTACGATGTTGTAGTCCCTGACGAAGAGCAATTTAAGTACACATACAGACCAAACAACAAACATAATTCACAATTAGACCTGTTATACTTAAATGGTAAAACCTTTACAGTAGGAGAAAACAATATGGACTTATCAATTAATGCTGATGCTTTAAATGCTGAAAAAGCTGATGCCTTGCAAATGTTAGAAAAAGCTGTTGCAAATAGTCTATACAAACTAGGCGAAGTGCCTGCAGACTTTGATGAAGCTGCTTTCTTAGCTGATGTAGATTCATACAAAGCTTCAAAAGATCAGTCTTTTGACGCAACAATAGATTATCTAAAAGTTTGTTTAGACGCTAGAGCTTTATTACTTTAATTTAGCAGGAGGGCTAATGCGAAAGATATACTATGTCCCTGAAGGACAGGATATACTTGATTACCAAGATATATGGCTGAACCACACAAGTGAGGTACACAATAGTGTTTCAGATAGCATTTCAGAATATATTAAAGATAAAGATGTTGCTCAATGGATTTCAATACCTGAATATACATATCCAGAAGTTCCAAAATCTATAAATAACCAAGACTTTCATCAATATTATTTTATTGATGACTTCACAATTTATGAAGATAATCCACAGTATGTAATGGAAGTGTGGAAACAAAATTTAGATAATCCAAGTGAAAAAGAAGAATTATATGAAAAATTCAATATGCAGTGGGAAAAAGTATTATTTAAGTTTTATACTGACCACATACAACTTCCTGTAGGTTGGTATAAATTAAAGTTTGTCAAAGAAGGTAAGTTAATAGACGATTTTGATATTTCAGTATTTGAGTATCACGATGATGAAACCACTATATATCATAAAAGAGGAAGATAATGTGGAGAGTAGGAGAGCCTAAAGAAATTGTTCCAGGTGTTGTAGCTTGGGAAAAAGTTATTGATGTACCAGAAGGTATTGTCCAATCAATGAACGAAGAAGTTGATATATGGAAAGAAAAAGTATTCAATATGGGAGACAAACCTGGCAACTACTACACAGTAACAAATGACAATGGACCTGTAAGATTTGATCCTGAAAATGATTTCTATAGACAAGAAAACAAAAATTACTTAAAACAAGTACAAGACAATACTTTAAATAAAGTTTCTCAATATTTAGAGTTATTTCCTGATGTAAAAGAAGAAATAGGTTGGTTTGAAACATACCAATACATAACTTATAAACCACCAAAGCACATGAAGTATCACAGCGATAATCACGCTACTAGAAATCCTGCAACAGGAATGATGTATGTTACCCCTTACCTTAGAAGAATTACTTGCCTTACCTATCTAAATGATGATTTTGATGGTGGAGCTTTAGATTTTAGATATTGGAGTGAAAGAGGTTACAAGCCATATAAACCTCCTGCAGGCTCATTAGTAATTATGCCTAGTGGTTTTATGTGGTCTCACGCTACTACTCCTTTATTAAATGGAAGAAAGTCTGCTTTTTTAGTCGCAGTTTCTTCTGGTACAGATTACGACAAATTCTTAGAAACATTAGATTTAGATCAGACAGCAGGAAGGGAGTTTATGTAATGATTGAAAAAGTAATGGGATGTGTAGAAATAACTAATAATTGGTTAACTGAAGAACAAGCACAACACATAATCAAAACAGTAGGCGATGCAGACAGAGAACCTAATTGTCATGCTAAATATAAAAAAGCTGATATTGGAAAAAACGAAGATGGTGGAACTTATAGATCTAACTATTTAATGCCTATTACTTCCAATGCTAATGTAGACGATCACTCTCCTGAATATAGAACTGCTCTAAAAGAAGGAACAGTAAACCATATAGAAAATTTAAGAAAAATACATAAGCTAATAGGAGAAAAAATGCAGGCAAGTGTTATGGATTATATTGAAAGGTATGAGTTCCCTATACATTTTGACGAAGGCTACACAATTCTTAAATATCAAAGTGGTCAAGAATACAAAGCTCATTGCGACTATGCACCACATATACCAAGGTATTTATCTGCTTTAATACTTTTAAATCCAACTGAATATGAAGGTGGTGGTACATACTTTACGCATTTTGACCATAATGTAAAACCTGAAACACCTTCTCTTGTTTTATTTCCTAGTAACTACGCTTACACACATACTGCTTTACCTGTTGTTAGTGGAACTAAGTATGCAATAGTAACTTGGCTAGCTCATCAAATTGATTTTGATGGCATACCACCAATGTGGCTACCAAATGGAGAAAATAAATATTTTGATAGAGCAGAGTTTGGATAATGGAAGCAATAATATTAACAGACTTGTTTAAAGGCACACAAAAAGAAGAAGTGTCTGCTTACTATGATTTAGAACATCCTTCTAATGATCCAAATAATTGGGAACAAAAAAGAAATGGTATTTGGGAAAAAACAAATTGTAATGTTGCAAAAATGATGCATCATTGGATGGTAGACAGAGTTAGAGAAGTTATTGACGACAAAAGACTGCTTCCTTCTTATTTCTGTGTTCAATTTGCAGAAGATGTTGTGGCTACACCTTCTGATGTTCATATACACGACAATTCTTTACCACAAGACTATGTTGTTGAATACAATCATTACACACAAAATCGTTGGGAAACACAAGTTAATGGAGAGTTTTACAATATAGCTAACGAAACAGCTTTGCTTTACAGTGGTAGCCAAGAGCACATGGCAATGAGTTATAATGGTGGTATAGCATTAAGAATTAAGTTCTACTTTTCTTATCCTGATAATTATTTTTATATTATTGGCGAACATCAACAAAGTGGGAAAATAACTGTTCCTTCGCAAAGAGATGTAAATGAGCTTAAGAAAGATTGGTTTTAATTATGGACATAACTTTAGCAACAGGTGTAACAATAGATTATGATGAAACAGATTTAAAAGAGCATAAGAAATTATCAAACTATGCTTTTTACTCTCCTTCTGTTGAATATTATTTAAAAAACGAAAAAGATAATTTAAATAAAGTAATTATTGTTGGTGCAGGTGTTGGTATTTATAGTAAGTATTTAGACAGTGAAAGTATAGAAACAATAAATATCGAACCTGTTTTATCAAGATTTAACAAGTTAGAAGCAAACCTAGATAATGCAACTAATCACAACAAAGCGTGTTCTGACGCAAGTGGTACAGGAACTATGTATTATTTTGATGATGCAAAATCAGGAGCAAAATTAGATATAGATTTTGGAGACAACTCTGAAAGTGTTGACATTATCACTGTTGATAGCTTAAATATCACTGACGCAGATTTAATTGTTATAGACGCTAATGGTAAAGAATACGAAGTCTTACAAGGTTCAGCAGCTAGCATAACACCTTCAAACAAAGTTATAGTGAAATGGAACACAGATATTTGTGAGAGCAAAGATGAGTTAGCTTTGTATCTACAAAACTCTTCAAAAACTTGTTCAATACTACATTGGAAATCTTCAGATAATTCTATTGAAAAGAAACAATTAGGTACAGCTCAATACCCTTGGGATTTACTTTCTGTTGTTATAGACGCAGATATTTTAATGGAGTAATATGTCAAAATGGTGGGAAGCAAAAAAATATAAAAGGATACTAGAAGTAAAAGAACACTCAGTAAAATATCCTGAAATACAATTTCTTACAAGTCATCAAGAGTATATTGATTTATGCCCTGTAAAACCTGCTTCTGAATTCAAAGAGCCTACTTGGTATAGAAATTTACAGCGTGAGTGGACTGAAATGCGTAATGGTGTTGATAGCAAATACCACGATAAAGATTGGGATACAGTCCCTTACAGAGAAAATAGTTTAAAAAAATGTCCTACAGTTGCAGACTATATGAACTTAGGATACATAATACCTTTGTGGCTAGATTTAAGAATAGATCACAGACCTTCAACAGGTTTTAATTGGTACAACAAGCACGCCTATGACGACACAATAGAAGCAATAACTTCTCACGATCCAAAATCAATAGGCTCAATGCCTATCCCTGAAAACAGTTGGTTTACTGCACTAAAGTTTGGAAATCCTTGGGATATAATTACTCCTCCAGGTTGGTCTGTAATTATTACACAACCTTGGTATCACAGAAATTTAGAAATAGAAATATTGCCTAGCATTATAGAAACTGACAGCTACCACCAAATGAATATACCTTTCTTGTACCATGGCATAGGAGAAAAAACATTTAGACAAGGTATGCCTTTGATTCAAGTGATACCAATAAAAAGAGAAGAGATACCTAGCTATAAAGTTTCAACTAGAGACAAAGAAGACGAAATCTACTATGCTAAAAGCAGATATGCAGAAAGAACAAAGTTTCATGGGTGGTATAGGTGGCTAACTAAAATGAATAAAAAAAGATGGAAAGAGGAAGGTATATTATGAAATGTCCAATGCCTAATCAAGCAAAAATATGGTCTCAACCTTTAAATTTAACTAGAAGAACTGCACCTACAGTGGGATATACTGTTCCAAAAAAACTAAATCCACAAGGTCAAGAAAGTGAAAATAGTTTGCCTGATGTAGGATTCAGAACGCCAACTAAGTTTTTAAAAGCTCCCAATGGCTGTGTTTCTACATTGTATATGAGAGAAAGAATGTATGAAGTAAAATTTCCCTGGAGTAATGTGCAAATACACTTAGAGAAAAATCAATTTGCAGACCAAGTAGATAGATATGGTGGGATTACTGCGAGAGCTCATTATGGAGGAGCTGTAAAGCACTATGGTCCATTTACAGATTTTATACTTGAAGAAAAAGACGCATGGGCTAGTCCTGACATACCTGTCTGCCAAATAGCTTTACCTTTCTTGCTATTTACTGACGATCCTGAAGTTTGGGTTGATGTAGTACCTAGCGACAGAAATCATAAATATAATTTACCAATATCTACTATTGGAGGATTCATGCCTATCCACGCTTGGACAAGAGGATTATCTTGGGCTTTTGAGTGGCAAGATTTAAATGTTAACAGGATAGATTTGAGCCACGATTACACAATGTTTAACTTACTATTTTCTAAACCTGTCAAATTAGAATATATGGAGTGGACAGAAGATATGAGCAAACAGTGGCACCAAATATTAAATGTTTCTAAAAACAGAAGAGAGACAAATCAACTTTATCCTACTGCATTAGAAAGAAGACAGAAAAAACTATTACCTAGGAAAAAATGGTTCGGAAAATAAAAGTAAAGAATATTGAGTTTATAACTACAGTTCCACCTTTAGTAGATATAGCTCCACCTGTTCCTGCAAGTCAAATGATTCCAAAATGGTTTGATATGCTTAGTAATGATATTCCAGATTTTCAAGGTCCATTTCCAAGAGTAGGAGATTGGATTAAAGAATTTACAGGGCATACAATTAAAAAATGTCCTGCTGTTATAGATTATCTTACTGAAGGATACATTATCCCTTTGTGGTGCGACCTTTTAGTACAAAAACAAGGAGACAAAATACATTGGGAAAACCACAACATTGATTATGGACAAATTGAGTTTCATAACTATGAACAAGCACAAACATATCCTTTTAAAGAAGGCGACCACAGGCACCCATTAAAATTTATAAGTCCTTGGTTTTTTAAGACACCACCTGGTTGGTCAACAATGTTTATACCACCACTGTTAGAAAGAAACGATAATTTTACTTTGATACCTGGAATTGTTGAGACAGATAGTTTTCATCAGATAAACTTTCCAGGAATATGGCACACAGATGGAGATACTATACTTAAAAGAGGTATGCCTTTTCTTCATGTAATACCATTTAAAAGAGAAAAGAAACCAAAACTACTTGTAAGAAAATCTACACAAGACGATATGGATATGATTAGAGATGAGCAAACATCTCTTCGTTCTAAATTTACAGGTGGATATAGAGAGATAACAAGAAGATTTAGAAAGACATTATGAAAGTATGGATAGATCAAGACTTATGTACAGGAGATGGTTTATGTGCAGAGATAGCTCCTGATGTATTTGTTATGCAAAATGATGGTTTAGCTTATGTCCAAGAAGTAGTAGGTAATTTTGGCGAACTTAAGATATTTAGTGCTACTCATGGTAATGAGCAAGGTGCTGAAGGCATGGCTAGAGTACCGAAAGGACAAGAAGAAGCAGTAGTAGAAGCAGCAGAAGAGTGTCCAGGCGAGTGCATATTCATAGAGTTATAATGGAGTATGGTAAATTTATACGATTTAGAGTACGAGCTACTTAGAAGAAGTAAAGTTACTGATAGGGCTCCAAAATCTCAGGTTGATAAACCAACAGGCAATACTTACAGCAACTCTAAAAAATAGACTAATTCTTTATATCTAAATACCTTTATGCACCACTTAGTGTGCTATAATTCATCTTGTAAACGACCTAAGGAGAGAACTTATGGCTGACGATAAAAAAGCAGAAGCTCAACCAAAGACTGTACCACAAGACCAAGTGCAGAATTTAGTTGACCAGTACAACCAATTAGTCGCAGAAAAAAATCAACTATTAGGCATAGTAAATGAAATGAAAATGCAAGTTGCTAATCATTCTGTCGAAATTGCTAGTAGAGATACTGAAATTAAAAGACTAAATGGTTTAATCCAACAATTAGTTGGTGGCAATCAGCAATCTACTACAGAAGAAGAATAATGGTTTCAAAACAGGGCGAGGGCGTGTCTTTTCTGAAAGCACTAGACGAGGTACGAGACGCAACAAGTAATGTTTCAAGATCTAAAGTAGATATTATTCTAAATGAATTAGAAGCTTCAAACAAAGAAATGTGCGAAGATTTAAAACTAGCTTTGAAAGACATTAGCTATTCTGCTTCTAATATATCTAAAACTCTTAAAGGATTTGGTTATTCAGTATCAGATTCTTCAGTTAAAAGGTGGAGGCAGATAAATAATGGGTAAATTTTCTGACGACTTAAATAACCTGACTAAAAAGCAAAGAGATATAGACAATGCAAGAAAGGCCAAAAAAGAATACCCAACAGGTGTAAGTTGGTCTGAAAAGTTAGGTAAAGGCGAAGCAAGTCTAAAAGCAAAAGGTAAACCAGATAAAAAGATTTGGGAAGCACATTTGCGTGAGTGGGGTTTTGATCCTAACGAATTTGAAGTATTGAACAACACAGTTCAATATAGAGGTTGGGATACGAATATGGGCAATGGTCAGGTAGAGCGTATGCACTACTACAAAGCTGACATTGTTAAAAAGGGACAAAATCCTTATTACGATCCAACAGATTTGATAAAGTCATTTTCTAAAAAGAAGCCAAAAATAAATACTGAAAAAGGACAACAAGCATTTGTTATAGCACTATCAGATTGGCAAATTGGAAAAGAAGATGGCGATGGCGTTGAGGGAGTTACTGAGAGAGTTCTTCTTGGTATAGAGCAGGCTAAAGCAAGAGTTAAAGCATTAAGGAAGCAAGGAGTTACATTTAACAAATGTGTTATAGCGTCCTTAGGGGATTTAGTCGAGGGGTGTGATGGATTTTACGAAATGCAAACCTTCTCAGTTCAGCTCAATCAACGAGATCAAATAATGCTAGGAACTAATCTTTTAATAAAAGTTATTGAAGGGCTTGCACCATTATTTAGCGAAGTTATATGTGTAAATGTCGGAGGTAATCATGGAGAAAATCGTGGTAACAAAGGCAAAGCATTTACAGATTTTGCAGATAACTTTGATTTAGTTATAGCAGACAACGCAGCTAGAGTTATAAAATCAAATCCAAACTTTAAGCATGTTAAGTTTGTTATACCTGAACAAGACCTAGATGTAACACTAGATGTAAATGGAAAAATAATAGCATTTGCTCATGGTCATCAATTTAGAACTGGTGCTGGTGGTGCGTCTATGAAAGCTTTTAAATGGTTGAAAAATCAATCGTTAGCTAAATTACCTGCAGGAGATTGTGATATATTACTGTCTGCACACTTTCATCACGAAAGTATATTAACTGAGCATGGAGTAACCCATATACAAACACCTGCATTAGATGGTGGATCTCTATGGGTTCAAAACACATTAGGACTAACAACACAACCAGGAATAACTACATTTACTGTAGATAGAAATGGTTTTGGTAATTATCAAGTATTAAGAAAGTAATAGTTTAAATTTGATACAGAAATAATGATGCTATACTTCTAGTATGGAATTAGAAGTATTGAGATTTAGTTCTCAAAAAGATTCTACAAGTGGGCTATTATTCGATGTAACTGATGGTAAACGCTCCTTTCTTTGCTATACCATTGAAGACGAATACAGAGCCGAAAAAGTAAAGCACGAAACCAGAATACCTGAAGGTAAATATGTATTAACCCTCAGGAGCGAAGGTGGTTTTCACTCTCGCTATACAGCTAAGTATGGTGCCGATTGGCATAAGGGTATGATCTATGTGAACAATGTTCCTGGATTTGAGTACATCTTATGGCATACTGGGAATACAGATGAAAGCACCAGTGGCTGTTTAATTTTGGGCGATTCTCAAACAAGTAATTTAGTACAAAGTGATGGGTTTGTGGGTTCAAGTGTTAATTCGTACAAAAAGGTCTATCCGATTGTTCGAGATGCAATACTTTCAGGCGAAACAGTAACTGTTGAATATATTGATTACGATTACATTGAAGGTAAAACACCTGTAGAAGAGAAATCATACATATACGATTTTTCTGGCGTTCCAGAGTTTCATGGTCCATTTATGGTCAAAAGTCCTATGCAAAAGCATGACGATATAAAGTTATGGCAAAAAAGAGTTGGTATAGGTTCAGATGGCTATTTTGGTAATGGAACAAAAGCAAAGGTAACAGAAGTACAAAGACAATTCGGCATACCAACAACAGGGGTGCTTGATCTTAACACTTGGAAATTTACTTTTGCAGACAAAAAAGAACGCTAGACAAACAGCTCCTTTTACAGGAAGAAAGTTTATATATACCTATCCCAATTTAAAGGGAGACGATATTGCCTGTTGGCAAGACCAAGTAGGTGGGCTAGTCATAGATGGGTATTATAAAAAAGAAGATGCTGAAAGGTGTAAACAAATACAAGCACAACATCATTTAGAAATAAATGGTATCGTTGACGAGCAAGTATGGAATTTATCTTTTGGCAGAGAGGAATAATGTACATTATGCCAGATTATATGAGAACTGCTTTAATTAGAGCAGGTCGTACTTTCGCCCAGACATTCGTAGCAGTGTTAGTGGCTAATCAAGCAGGAATGTTTGAAGCAGATACAATTATGGCTGCAGTCATAGCAGGAGCTTCGGCTGCTGTATCAGCAATTCAAAATGCGTTAGAAGACGCACCATTCCCATTTATGTCAAAAATCCCTAAAGGATAAGTAGATTTAAATACGCTATAATTAAGAAAGTGGGTAGGCAAATTGCTTGCCCACTTTTTTATTTATGCTAAAAAAACTCAATACTTTTCTTCGCTTGATAGTGGTAGGTCTTCTGATCTATCCATTCCCTATTGCCTTTGCTACTGAAGTAACAGTTAATGAAGACTTTAGTGATAGCACTTATCAAGATGGTATAACTATAAGTTTGCATACAGGTTCTAATGCACCTTTTATTTATACAAGCGAAACAAATCAGTATGGAACAACAGGCAACTCTCTTGGTTTATACAATGG
>Ga0160423_10001910_pt1 | contig 17423 bp, 16 predicted proteins | sample CRUFie14St8metaG_FD_108191 | JGI IMG/M metagenome (GOLD analysis project Ga0160423, IMG submission 108191) | Marine microbial communities from the Costa Rica Dome - CRUD Field 142mm St8 metaG | ecosystem: Environmental > Aquatic > Marine > Oceanic > Photic zone | place: Costa Rica: the Eastern... | reverse complement strand
AAAATTGGTGTTATACCACTACCAGCACAAATAGCAACATAATGTTTATTATCACTTTCTGAAGAAAGATAAAAATTACCTGTAGGTGGCATAACATCAATATATTGTCCTATTTTCAAATCCGTAGTAAGGAAAGTAGACATAATACCTTTTTCTACTTGTTTTACACCAATTTCAATACCTTTATTAGGACTTGATGATAGCGAGTATGACCTTCTTATTTCCTCACCATTTATGTCTTTACGAATTGTAATATACTGACCCGCCTTAAATGAAAAATATGTAGGAAATTTGTTTTCAAAAACTATCTCAACAGAGTTCAATGTTAATCTTCTAACATCTTTAACCTTTAAAGAATAAAACTTACTCATCTTAATATTTTTTTTACAAAAATACCATTTTAACATTTAAAGGTTATCATATTGCACTAAATATCATTATTATGATAATAGAAATTCATAAATTTGCACAATATAATTAAAGATATGTTAGAACAAACTTTTCAAGAAAAAATTGATGCCGAAAAAAAAATTGAGCCTAAAGATTGGATGCCTGATGACTACAGAAAACATTTAATTCGACAAATTTCTCAACATGCTCATTCAGAAATTATTGGTATGCAACCAGAAGGTAATTGGATTACACGTGCTCCTTCACTAAGAGCAAAAATGATATTATTAGCTAAAGTACAAGATGAAGCTGGACATGGACTATATTTATATTCTGCATGTGAAACATTGGGTGTAAGTAGAGCAGAGTTGATTCAACAACTTCATGAAGGAAAAGCAAAATATTCTTCGATATTTAACTATCCAGCTTTAAGTTGGGCAGATATGGGAGCAATAGGATGGTTAGTTGATGGTGCTGCTATAGTTAATCAGGTTTCTTTACAGAGAACATCATATGGCCCTTATTCAAGAGGTATGATTAAAATTTGTAAAGAAGAAAGTTTTCATCAAAGACAGGGTTATGAAATAATGGCAGAAATGGCAAAGGGAACACCTGAACAGAAAGAAATGGCACAAGATGCATTAAATAGATTTTGGTGGCCATCAATTATGATGTTTGGCCCTCAAGATTCTGACTCTCCAAGAACTGGAAATGCAATGAAATGGAAAATAAAACGACAAACTAATGATGAATTAAGACAAAGTTTTATTGATAAAACCGTCCCTCAAGCTGAGGTAATAGGACTAAAAATACCTGATCCAGATCTTAAATGGAATGAAGAAAGAGGACATTATGATTTTGGAGAAATGGATTGGGAAGAATTCTGGAACGTAGTTAATGGTAATGGACCGTGCAACAAACAAAGATTAGCCCATCATAAAAAAGCTCACGAAGATGGAAAATGGGTACGCGAGGCCTCAAAAGAGTATGCAAAAAAACAATTAAATAAAGTTAATTCATAGAATTATGACAGAACAAACTACAGTCTGGGAAGTTTTTATTCAAAGTAAAAATGGTTTAGCTCATAAACATGTTGGAAATGTTCATGCTGATGATAAAGTTATGGCATTAGAAAATGCTAGAGAATTATATACTAGAAGAAACGAAGGCTCATGCATCTGGGTAGTAAAAGCAGATAATATTGTTTCTTCTGAATCTGAAGATAGCGAAGCATTCTTTGATCCGGCAAACGATAAAATATACAGGCATCCAACATTTTATACTATGCCTGAGGGAGCAAAACATATATAATCACAATGAACAATAACTTATTTAAATATGTACTAAGGATTGCTGATAATTGTCTCATTTTAGGGCAAAGAATGTCAGAATGGTGTTCAAATGGACCTACATTAGAAGAAGATATTGCTATGTCTAATATATCTTTAGATATGTTTGGACAAGCTAATGGATTTTATGATTATGCTTCACAAATAGATGGACAAAAATCAGCTGACGAATTAGCTTTTAAAAGAAATGAAAGAGAATTTTTTAATTTTCAACTTATAGAACAAGAAAATGGAAATTTTGGCAATACTATAGTTAGAAACTTTTTGTTTGACGCATTTAATTTTTTATTTTACACAGAGTTATCTAACAGTACAGACAAAACACTTTCTGCTCTAGCAGCTAAATCTCTTAAAGAAGCTAAATATCACTTACGTCATTCTAAAAACTGGATTATACGACTTGGAGATGGTACAAATGAAAGCAATCAAAAAGTTCAAAATGCATTAAATGATTTATGGCATTTTACAGGAGAGCTATTTGAAATGGATGAAATTGATAATGAACTATTAAAGGTATGTGTTAGTGTTGATCTAAACAAAATAAAACTTGAATGGGATAAAATAATCAACAGCACACTAAAAATTGCTAAATTAGAAAGACCTACAGATAGTTATATGGCAAGTGGCGGCAAAAAAGGTATCCACACTGAATGTCTTGGTTTCCTTCTTGCTGAAATGCAGTATCTTCAAAGAGCATACCCAAATGCAAAGTGGTAAAATAAAACATATATGGGAACTGCTAAACAATATTCCTGACCCAGAAATACCAGTAATATCAATAGTTGAATTAGGTGTTGTTAGAGATATTTTTTATAAAAATAATATCTTTATCATATCAATAACACCAACATATTCTGGCTGTCCGGCTGTTAAATCATTTATAGATGATATAAAAGAATGCTTAAAAAAAAATGGTTTTCTTAATTTCAAAATAAACTTAGTTTATACTCCAGCATGGACAACTGATTGGATGTCAGAAAAAACCAAGCTAAAACTTGAAAATTATGGTATTGCTCCACCATCTTCAAAAGTAAGATGTCCACAATGCAAATCACAAAAAACTATTCTAGTAAGCGAATTTGGCGCTACAGCTTGTAAAGCTTTTTATAAGTGTGAAGATTGTTTAGAACCTTTTGAATCTTTCAAATGCATATAAGATTTAATTTTTCGTAACTTAGCTTCACAAAATAATTAATATGATTGATCTTCAAATATTAGAAGGAGTTGGTAAAATAACATTAAATAGACCTGAAAAATATCATTCTTTTGTAAAAGAAATGGCTCTTCAATTACAAGAAGCTCTAAACAAATGTAAAAACAATAAAAATGTTCGAGCTATATTAATAACTTCAAAAGGAAAAGCTTTCTGTGCTGGTCAAGATCTAATAGAAGCAACAGATCCAAAGGGTCCCGGTCTAACTCAAATTGTTGAAGAACACTATAATCCAATAATTACTACTATAAGAAATATAGAAAAACCTGTTGTTGCAGCTGTTAATGGAGTTGCCGCAGGAGCAGGCGCTAGTATTGCACTATGTTGTGATATTGTAGTAGCATGTGAAAGCGCATCATTTATTCAAGCTTTTAGTAAAATTGGATTAATACCAGATAGTGGCGCAACATTCTTTCTGCCAAGAATTATTGGTATGCAAAGAGCAACGGGTCTTATGATGACAGCGGAACCAATATCAGCAAAAGATGCAATAAAAATAGGTATGATTTACAAATTATATACCGATGATACTTTTGAAGCAGAAAGCTGGAAACTAATTACTATGCTAGCTTCAATGCCAACAAAAGGACTTGCTCTAACTAAACAGTTACTAAACGAATCATATTCCAATAATTTAAAAGAGCAATTAGAAAAAGAGAAAATATATCAAACTATTGCAGGAAAGACTAATGATTACAAAGAAGGTACAGAGGCCTTTTTACAAAAAAGAAAACCTAATTTTAAAGGAGAATAAATGAAAGTAAGTATAATTGGTTCTGGTACAATGGGAGTAGGAATTGCTCAAATTGCTGCTACAAAAGGACATAACGTTATTTTATATGATTCTTTTTCTACAGCACTAGAAAATGCTAAAAATAAACTTAAAAAAATACTTGAAAGATTAGTTGAAAAAGAACGAATAAATAAAAAAGAAAGTGAAGAAATATTACAAAGAATAGACTTTACAGATAAAATAGAAAGTATAAAAGAAAGCGAATTAGTCATTGAGGCTATTATTGAAGATCTCGATGTTAAAAAGAAAATATTTATTGAAATTGAAAATATTGTTGATGAAAAATGTATCATAGGATCCAATACTTCATCATTATCAATTGCCTCTATAGCATCATCTTGTGAAAAAGCAAATAGAGTAATTGGTATACATTTTTTTAATCCTGCTCCACTTATGCCGCTTGTTGAAATTATCCCAGCAGTACAAACGTCAAGCAACACAATAGAAAAAACAAAATCTATTATTGATTCTTGGGCTAAAATAACCGTAATTGCGAAAGACACACCTGGATTTATTGTAAATCGTGTAGCACGTCCTTTTTATGGAGAAGCACTTAGAATTTATGAAGAAGGAATTGCTGATTTTGCAACTATAGATTGGGCTATTAAAGAGATTGGAGGTTTCCGTATGGGACCGTTTCAATTAATGGACTATATTGGTAATGATATTAATTATACTGTTACAGAAACTGTATTTACTGCATTTTATTTTGACTCAAGATACAAACCTTCATTTACTCAAAAGAGAATGATGGAGGCTGGATATTTTGGAAGAAAAGTAGGAAGAGGTTATTACAAATACGATGAAGAAATACCCAAACCTAATCAAGATAGAATTCTTGGGAAAAAAATTCTTTGGAGAATACTATCAATGTTAATTAATGAAGCTGCCGAAGCTCTATACCTAAATATTGCTACTAAAGAAGATATTGATTTAGCTATGACCAAAGGAGTAAACTATCCTAAAGGGTTGTTAGCTTGGGCAGATGAAATTGGAATAAAAAATATCTTAGATCAACTTGAGTCATTACAGCTAGAATATGGAGAAGATAGATATAGGCCTTCTCCAATTTTAAAAAGAATGGTAAAACAAAATAAAACATTTTACTAGATTGATTTTAGCAAAAAAAATAGTTAATAAGATGATGAGCGGAGATGCATTTAGTCAATGGCTAGGTATCGAAATTTTAGAATTATCAGAAGGTTTATGCAAAATACAAATGACTGTGAGGGATGAAATGACTAATGGTTTTAATATAGCACATGGTGGTATATCTTATTCACTGGCTGACAGTGCACTAGCATTTGCTGCAAATACATATGGAACTCATGCACTATCCGTTGAAACTTCAATACTGTATAAAAAAAAGGTAATGAATGGTGATGTATTAACTGCACATACAAAAGAAATTAGTAAAAATGAAAAAACTGCAAACTATGATGTGAGTATAACAAATCAAAAAAATATCGAGGTTGCTCTTTTTAAAGGAACAGTGTACAGAACTGATAAAAAATGGTTTTCAAATAGATAACAATGAAAAAATAATTTTAGAATAAAAATATGAGTACATATATTATTGATGCAGTAAGAACTCCAATTGGAAATTTTGGCGGAACACTAAAAGATATAAGAACTGATGATTTAGCAGCAATTCCAATTAAAGAATTAATAAAAAGGACAGGTATTGATTCAAAAAAAATTGATGATGTAATACTTGGATGTGCTAATCAATCAGGAGAGGATAATAGAAATATTGCTCGCATGGCTTTATTACTTGCAGGATTACCATTTACTGTTCCTGGAGAAACAGTTAATAGACTCTGTTCTTCAGGTATGTCATCTATAATTCATGCTCATAGAGCTATTTCTTCAGGTGATGGAAACTTATTTATAGCAGGAGGTGTTGAAAATATGACAAGAGGTCCTTGGGTAATTTCAAAGGCTTCAAAACCTTTTGGAAGAGACTCTCAAATGTATGATTCATCATTTGGATGGCGTTTTGTTAATCCAAAAATGAAAGAACTTTATGGAGCAGATGGAATGGGAGTTACAGCTGAGAATCTAGCTGAAAAATATAATATTTCTAGATCGGACCAAGATAAATTTGCTTACAATTCCCAAATGAAAGCAGCTAATGCTCAATGTGCAGGAAGATTAGCAGAAGAGATTATTCATGTTGAAATTCCTCAAAGAAAAAAAGACCCTATTATCTTCAAACATGATGAATTTGTTAAAGGAACGACCTCTCTAGAAGTTTTGTCTAAACTAAGAACCGCTTTTAAAAAAGAAGGTGGAACAGTAACTGCTGGTAATGCTTCAGGATTGAATGATGGGGCTGCTGCTATGTTAATTGCTTCTAAAAAAGGTATAAAAGAAAATAACCTCACTCCCATAGCAAAAATTATAAGTTCAGCAGTCATAGGTGTTGAACCTAGAATTATGGGTATTGGACCTGTAAAAGCATCAAATCTAGCATTGAAAAAAGCTGGATTAGATATGAAAGATATGGATATTATTGAATTAAATGAGGCCTTTTCTGCTCAAGCCTTAGCCTGCATTAGAGAATGGGGATTGAAAGATGATGATGCTAGAATAAATCCAAATGGTGGAGCAATTGCTTTAGGACATCCTCTTGGTGTTAGCGGAACTAGAATTATTCAAACCGCAGCCATCGAACTGCAAAAAAGAAATAAGAAATATGCATTAACAACTATGTGTATTGGTGTAGGTCAAGGATATGCAACTATAATTGAAAGAGTATAATATGATATATGAATTTGATGGATACAAACCTGTAATACACCCTTCTTCCTTTGTTCACCGAGAGGCAACAATTATTGGAAATGTAATTATTGGAAAGAATGTATATATTGGTCCTGGAGCTAGTTTAAGAGGTGATTGGGGTCAAATCATAGTAAAAGATGGGTGTAATATTCAAGATAATTGTATTGTTCATATTTTTCCAGGAAAAGATGTAGTATTAGAAGAAAATGCACATATTGGACATGGCGCTATTATTCATGGTGCAAATATTGGCAAAAATTCACTTGTTGGAATGAATGCTGTTATAATGGATGATGCCATTATTGGAAATGAATGTATTATTGGAGCGTTATGTTTTGTAAAGGGAGAAATGCAAATACCAAATAGAAAAATAGTAGTAGGAAACCCTGCTCAAATTAAAGGAGATGTTTCTAATGAAATGATTAATTGGAAAACAAAAGGGACACAGTTATACCAAGATTTACCTGAAGATTGTAAAAAAATAATGAAAGAGTGTGAACCACTCACAGAAATAGAAAATGAAAGAAAAGAAAAACAAAAAATAATATTTGAAACATGGAAAAAAACACAATGAGAAAAATAATATTCATATTATATTGCTTTCCCTTAATTGTTTTTGGACAGTTTTCGGAAAGTAATTTTTCCTCAATATACAGTCGTACCGCAATAACTACAGTAAACACTAGCTCATATAATAATTTAATACCAATATCACATACTATTAGTGCTGGTAATTTTTATTATACACCCTCAAATCTAAACATTAATGTAGGTGATACAGTTATATGGACTAATAATATTGGTTTTCATGATGTTAACGGAGATGTTAATTCTCAAACAGGATCGAGTTTTGGTAATCCTGTGAGTTTTTACTTACCTCCAGTTCAAGGTCCAGCAACAATAGGTTCATATGTTTTTAATACTCCGGGCACCTATTTCTATGATTGCTCCATTGGAAATCATGCTGCGAATGGAATGATTGGAACTATTGTTGTTAATGAACTTTTAGGTTGTACCGATTCCTCAGCATGTAATTATGATCCTAATGCAACTACTGATGATAATAGCTGTGTATATAATGTAGTTGCTCAAAATACTTCATCAATATGTGATGGAGATAGCATTATTGTTGCTGACGGTTATACAGGTATAATTAGTAACGTTTATTATTTACCTGGAAACTATGTAGATACATTATCATCATATACTGGTTGCGATAGTATTCTTTATACATATATTACAAACGCTTTTGTTTCAACACAGTATTCACAATTTATATGTAATGGAGACAGTATTGTCATAGTTGACCCTTATACAGGTATAATAAGTAATATTTATTATTCACCAGGAAGTTATATTGATACTTTAACAACATATGACGGTTGTGATAGTATTTTAACAACAAATGTTATATTAAATAATGTAATTACGCAAAATACTTTATCAATATGTGATGGAGATAGCATTATTGTTGCTGATGGGTATACAGGTGTAATTAGTAACGTTTATTATTTACCTGGAAACTATGTAGATACATTATCATCATATACTAGTTGCGATAGTATTCTTTATACAGACCTTTTCGTTAATGACCATACTGAATCATACGATACAATAAATACAAATAATGCTATACTTTGGAATGGTGTTTATTTAACAAATTCTGGTAATTATTCTGATACTTTAATTAACGCAGCAGGATGTGACAGTGTAGTTAACTTAAATCTAACAGTAAGTTTAACAGCAATAAATGAAATAGATAGTTCTGAGAAAAAATTAATTAAGATTACTAATTTCTTAGGAAAAAAAATACCATTAAGAAAAAATCAACCTCTATTCTACATCTACGATGATGGAACAGTGGAAAAGAAAATTATTATAGAATAAATTAAATATGGTAACAATTAAAAATTACGCATTAGGAAATTGGATAAAAGGTGATGGTGAAGGAAATCCACTATATAATGCTATAAATGGAAATCAAATAGGCACCGCATCATCAAACGGACTAGATTTCTCACAAATGATGAATTACGCTAGAAAAGTAGGTGGACCTGCACTTAGAAAAATGACTTTCCAAGAAAGAGGATTAATGTTAAAAAAGCTAGCGCTACATCTTCACTCAATAAAAGCGAAATTTTATCCAATAAGTTTTCAAACAGGTGCAACAAAAATTGATAGCTGGATTGATATTGAGGGTGGAATAGGAAATCTGTTTACGAACGCATCTCTTAGGAGGCAATTCCCTGACCTTCCTTATCATATAGAAGGGAGTTCGGCACCACTATCAAAAAATGGAACATTTATTGGACATCATATAATGGTACCAAAACAAGGAGTAGCAATTCATATTAATGCATTCAATTTTCCTATTTGGGGAATGTTAGAAAAGATTGCTGTTAATCTTATGGCAGGAGTTCCTGCAATTGTTAAACCTGCTACACTAACATCATATTTAGCTGAATTTATGACTAGAGAAATTATAGATTCTAAGATACTTCCTGAAGGAAGTTTACAATTAATATGTGGTAGTGCAAGAGGAATATTAGATTCTATTACTTCTGAAGATATAGTGACTTTTACAGGAAGCGCTGATACAGGAAAAATGTTAAAATCTCATCCAAAAATTGTAGAAGAAGCTGTTCCATTTAATATGGAGGCAGACTCCTTAAACTGTTCTGTACTAGCTGAAGATGCTATTCCAGGAACTGCTGAATTTGATCTTTTCATAAAAGAAGTACAAAAAGAAATGACTATAAAAGCAGGACAAAAATGTACTGCTATTAGAAGAGTAATTGTACCTGAAAAATTAATTGAAGATGTGCAAATAGCTCTTGGAAAAAGACTTGCAAAAACAACTATCGGAAACCCCAAAGTTGAAGGTGTAAGAATGGGCTCGTTGGCCGGTAAAGAACAAAAAAAAGAGGTAACTGAAAAAGTTAATCAACTTGCTAAATCTCAAGAAATAGTATTTGGAAGTTTAGAAAATTTTGATGTCGTTGGAGCAAATAAAGATAAAGGAGCATTTATGTCTCCCATCTTATTTCTAAATAATGACCCTTTTAATAAAACTGATTGCCATAATATTGAAGCATTTGGACCTGTTTCTACTATCTTACCTTATAAAAACATAAATGATGCTGTAGAATTAGCTAGAATGGGGAAAGGATCATTAGTATGTTCTATTATTACTAATAACATGAAGACTGCTGAAGAATTTGTAACCAGAGCAGCATCAATGCACGGAAGAATATTAATTTTAAATGAAGCTTGTGCTAAGGAAAGTACTGGACATGGATCACCAATGCCGCTTTTAACGCATGGTGGTCCAGGTAGAGCTGGTGGCGGTGAAGAAATGGGTGGCATAAGAGGAGTTAAGCACTATCTTCAACGAACAGCTATTCAAGGTCATCCTACTACAATAACAAATATTACTAAACAATATCAAGTTGGAGCAAAACAAAATACAGATGGTCCTCATGTGTTTAAAAAACATTTTGAAGAAATAGAAATTGGTGATACAGTAATTACAGAAAAACATTTAGTCACATTAGATAATATTGAAGATTTCGCAGAATTAAGTGGTGACAAATTCTATGCCCACATGGACGAAAATTCTTTAGATGGAACTATCTTTACTGAAAGAGTAGCTCATGGGTATTATATAATGTCTCGAGCAGCTGGATTATTTGTTGACCCTCCAAAAGGCCCAGTACTTTTAAATTATGGCATTGACGAATGTAGATTCACAAAACCCGTATATCCTGGAATGACAATAGGAGTTCGTTTTACTGCAAAAGAAAAAATTGATCAAGAAAGAAAAGAGAATGATGATATTGCAAAAGGTATTGTTAAATTTTTAGTTGATGTATATGATGATGAAGGAGATACAGTGATGCTAGCAACAATTTTAACAATGGTAAAAAAATTAGATCAATCTTAAAGTTTTTAATAATGAAGAAAATAATATTTGTAATATTTTTTATACCATTAATTGCATTTGGTCAAACACACTATACAATTACAGTTAATACTAGCAATGCATGGTCAGGTAATCTTTTCTTCAAAAGAGGTGGTACTCAACCTAGACCAGTAGTAATTATTGATTCAACTGGCACAGAGATTTTTTCTGAAGATTGGGGAATGAAAGGATGGGAATTCAAGATAAATTATAATAATAAATTATCGTATTTCGACAGAGACTCTAAAGGATGGTTTATCATGGATTCATTAGGAAATGAAATTGATTCTGTTTACGCAAAAAATGGTTATACTGCTGATAATCATGACTTTATAGCTCTTCCAAATGGTAACTATATTCTTTTCTGTTATGATAGTCAGCCGTATGCTATGGATACTGTTGTTACTGGTGGTGATCCAAATGCTGTAATTGATGAAGCTCTTATTATTCAAGAATTAGATTCAAATCATAATGTAATATTTGAATGGAAAAGCTGGGACCATTTCCATATCACAGATAATTTGTCTCTTTCTCCATGGACAAGTTCTACATTAACTTTTATGCATACAAATGCAATAGATATTGATTTTGATGGTAATTTTATTTTTTCGTCAAGAAACACTGATGAAATAACAAAAATACATAGGACAACTGGTGAGGTAATTTGGAGATTTGGAGGGTCTCAAAATGACTTTACATTTTTAAATGATTATCCATTTACACGTCAACATTCGATAAGAAGTCTTGGTAATAATAGATACTTATTATATGATAATGGCAACAATAGCTCACAATATACAGGAACTAATAATTTTTCAAGAGCGGTAGAATATGAGCTTGACACAGTACTAATGACAGCCACAAACGTATGGCAATTTGTACATCCTGATTCTTTATATACGCCTTCTACTGGTGGGGTTCAGAGATTACCAAACGGTAATACATTAATTAATTTTGGTAACTTACAATGGCAGAATACTGGATCAATCATTACTGAAGTAGATACTAATAACCAAATTGTATTTCAATTAGAATATGATAATGGTTATAATTTATATAGAGCCCAAAAATTTGATTGGTCTTTCTTTACACCAATAAATGGATGTATTGATTCATTAGCTTGTAATTATAATCCAAATGCAGATTTTGATGATGGATCTTGCTATTATCCAGCAAATGTGCAAATCACTCAAAATGGATCATTACTAGATATTACAATAAGTAATGGCTCGTTCTCATCATATAATTATCTATGGAACACACTAGAAACAACACAAAATATCACAGCTACAAATACAGGATTATTTTGGTGTATAGTAACAGATCCTAATAATTGTAATTCAGATACAGCTTTTATTAATGTATCTAACATCCCAACATTTGTTAATGAATATAATACTTTAAATAAGATAAATAAGATATTCAATATACAGGGTAATAAAAGTGTTAATAGAAAAAATACACCTTTGTTATATATTTATGAAAATGGTAGAGTTGAGAAAAAAATAATAATTGAATAAAATGAAAGAATTTGTTAAATTAAATACGAAAAACGGAATTGGAACGATAGAGTTTTTTCATCCTCAATCTAATGCGTTACCTGCTAATATATTATTACAATTAGCATCAACAATTACAAATGCAGGAGAAGATAAAAAAATTAAAGTTATTGTTCTGAAAAGTGCAGGAGAAAGAGCATTTTGTGCAGGAGCTTCATTTGATGAATTAGTAGCAATTGATAATATTGAAGATGGTAAAAAATTCTTCTCAGGGTTTGCTCAAGTTATAAACGCCGCTAGAAAATGTCCAAAGTTTATTATAGGTAGGGTTCAAGGCAAGGCTGTTGGTGGTGGAGTGGGAATGGCATCTGCAACAGATTATTGTTTTGCTACAAAATATGCTTCAGCAAAATTATCAGAACTTGCTATCGGGATAGGTCCATTTGTTGTTGGTCCTGCTGTAGAGCGTAAAGTTGGTAGTTCTGCATTTAATGCAATGACAATAAATGCTACTAAATGGTTTGATGCTAATTGGGCACAAGAAAAAGGTTTATATAATGAAGTTTTTGAAACTACAGAAGAAATGGATGAACAAATTAACCTTTTATCATTAAAAGTTGCTAAGTACAATCCTGAATCAATGGATAAACTAAAAAAAATTATGTGGAAAGGGACTGAAGATTGGGATTCTCTATTATTGAAAAGAGCGGAAAAGAGCGGAAAACTAGTACTATCTGATTTTACTAAGAATGCTATTGCTCAATTTAAAAATAAATAATGAGCAAAAAAATTTCAAAAGAAATACTTAAAAAAGCATTTTCATTAATGTGTACAGCTCGATCTATGAGTAATATCTATGAAAAAAATAAAGATATTACATCAAAATATGTTCATGCTACATCTAAAGGTCATGAAGCAATTCAAATAGCTGTTGGATTACAACTTACAGAACATGACTGGGTATCCCCATATTATAGAGATGATTCAATATTACTTTCAATTGGAATGACTCCATACGAATTAATGCTACAATTGTTATGTAAAAAAGATGATCCTTTTTCAGGCGGCAGAACATATTACTCTCATCCATCCCTAAACAGAAAAGGGTTTCCTAAAATACCTCATCAATCTTCTGCTACTGGTATGCAAGGAATTCCAAGTACAGGTTTAGCTCTGGGAATACAATATAAAGAAAAAGAAAATTTAATTAAATCAAAAAAAGGTGAAGAGTCCGTTGTAGTTTGCTCATTTGGTGATGCTGCCATAACAGAAGGTGAAGTGGCTGAAGCATTTCAAATGGCAACTCTTAAGAAATTACCTATTCTATATCTTGTTCAAGATAATGAATGGGATATCTCTGCACATGCATCTGAAACAAGAGCAGTGGATGCTACTCATTACGCAAAAGGGTTTGGTTTAAAAACATACACTATAGACGGAACAGATTTTATTGAATCATATAATTGTATTAAAAAATCCTTTCAAGAGATAAGGAAAAATAGAAACCCTATACTAATTCATGCAAAAGTACCTCTGTTAAATCATCATACATCAGGAGTTAGAATGGAATGGTATAGAGATGATTTAGAAGAAGCAATATTAAGAGATCCATTACCAAAACTGGAAAAAATACTTTTAAAAGAGAATGTTACAAAAAAAGATTTACAGCATATAATATCATCTGCTAATCAACAAGTTGAATTAGATTATAAAAAAGCTCTATATGCCGAAGACCCTAATCCAGAAGATTTATTTACTCACGATTTTGCACCAACAATAATCACAGAAGAACTAGGACAACGAACACCAAATGATAAAGAGCCGACAGTGATGGTTGATTCTGCATTATTTGCAATAAAAGAGTTAATGCATAAACATCCAGAATGTCTATTATATGGGCAAGACGTTGGAAAAAGGTTAGGTGGTGTTTTTCGTGAAGCAGCAACATTAGCCGAAACATTTGGAGATAATAGAGTTTTTAATACTCCTATTCAAGAAGCATTTATAATTGGTAGTACCGTTGGAATGTCTGCTGTAGGATTGAAACCAATTGTAGAAGTTCAATTTGCAGATTATATATGGCCTGGATTAAATCAACTTTTTACTGAAGTAAGCCGTTCCAACTATCTATCAAATGGAAAATGGCCTGTTAGTTGTATTATTCGTGTCCCAATAGGAGCATATGGAAGTGGTGGACCTTACCATTCTTCCTCTGTTGAGTCTGTTCTTGCACAAATAAAAGGTATAAAGATTGCATATCCATCTAATGGAGCTGATCTTAAAGGATTAATTAAATCAGCCTACTACGATCCCAATCCCGTAGTTATTTTAGAGCATAAAGGACTATATTGGAGTAAAATAAAAGGTACAGAAAAAGCAAAGACAATAGAACCATCTTCAGATTATGTTATACCATTTGGAAAAGCAAGAATTGCTTTAAAGAATAAATCTTTAGAAAATACTATGTGTATTATTACATATGGAATGGGAGTTCATTGGGCAATGAATGCTGCTCAAGAATATAAAGGTAAAATTGAAATTGTCGACTTAAGAACTATAAACCCAATTGATGAAAATCTAATTTTTGAAACAGTTAACAAACATGGAAAATGTCTAGTGCTTACAGAAGAGCCATATCATAATTCATTTGCTCAGAGTTTAGCAGGAAGAATACAAGAGCATTGTTTTGAAAAATTAGATGCTCCAATATTTGTGATGGGGGCTGAAAATTTACCTGCTATTCCTTTAAATTCAACATTAGAATCAAGAATGCTTCCTAACAAAGACAAGATAAGTAAGAAAATTAAAGCTATTTTAGATTACTAGCGCTTCATTCCTCTTTGTTTTGGGTTGACAGTAAAATAATTTAGTAATCTTCTGAAGATACCAAATATTAAAAAAGTAATTAAATATCTCTTAGGTGAGTTTCTAATTGCAAATAAAATAAACCATTTCAAATTACCTAAGCCTTTTCTTCCAAAAAGGTGGAGAAAATAATTTTTAATAGATTTATTAATAATAATATCTACACTACCACTATCAAGAGGATATAACATAACTTTAGCATCATGACAAACAATAATATCAAATCCAAACCTATTAGCTTTTGATGTGAAATCAAAATCTGCTATAGCTTGAGGGAATTTATTAGCCTCAAAAAAACCAATTTTATTAAAGACCTCTACTGGTATTAAAAGACATCTTCCAGGGGCAACATTTACATTATGAAAATTCTTACCATTTGAATTTTTAATTTGATAAGACATATTTCTATATTTTGCAGTTTTCCAATTAATATTCCATCCTCCATCAATAATAACTTTTGTTTCATAATGAAGCCCAACTGGCATTAATAAGGTTTTAGGATGATCTTTTGAATATAATAATAAATCATTTAAAAGAGTCGATTCTAAAAGAGTATCATTATTCATTGTTATTATTTGAGATGCACCCATACTAATTGCATGTTTTATACCCAAATTAGTAGATTCTGACCACCATAAATTACCTTCTGTCTCAATCAAAATTACTTTAGGAAAATCATTTTTGATCATTTTTGATGTACCGTCAGTTGATCCATCATCAACAATTATCACTTTAAAATCTTTAAAAGTTTGATCTTTTAACGATTGCAGATAATTGTAAGTAAATTTTTTTCTATTGAATACAGGAGTAACTATAAATAACATATTACAAAATCAAAGCTTATAATACATGAGTTGCAAATACAAATATAATGATCTTTCTAACAAGTATTAGTATATTTGCTTTATGAAACAAAGTATAAAATTAATTGAATCAGCTTGGAAAAATAGAGAATTATTGAATAATAAAGCAACTCAAGAATGCATAAAGGAAATAATTCATACAGTTGACAAAGGGAAAATACGTGTTGCAGAAAAAAAATCACATGTATGGGTGGTGAACGAATGGGTTAAAAAGGCTATCATTCTTTATTTTCCTATGCAAAAAATGGAAATAATTGAAATAGGTCCACTAGAATTTCATGATAAAATAAAGCTTAAAAATAATTATAAAAAATTAGGAGTACGAGTAGTTCCTCATGCAATTGCGCGCTATGGTAGCTTTCTAGCTCCTGGTGTTATTATGATGCCTTCATATGTAAATATAGGGGCATATGTTGATAGCGGTACATTGATTGACACTTGGGCTACTGTAGGGTCATGCGCTCAAATTGGCAAAAACGTACATCTTTCTGGTGGCGTAGGTATAGGAGGTGTACTAGAACCTATTCAAGCATCTCCAGTTATAATTGAAAATAACGTATTTATTGGATCTAGATCCATAATTGTAGAAGGTGTAAAAATTGAAGAAGAAGCAGTGCTTGGAGCTAATGTTGTTTTAACAGCATCTACAAGAATAATTGATGTAAGTAAAGAAAAACCTGTTGAATATAAAGGAATAATACCTGCTAAATCCGTTGTAATTCCAGGAACATATACTAAAAAATTCCCTTCCGGAAGTTATGGAGTCCCATGTGCACTTATTATTGGTAAACGAAAAGATAGTACCAATAAAAAAACATCATTAAATGAAGCTCTTAGAGAGTATAATGTTTGCGTGTAATGAGAATAGGTTTTGATGCTAAAAGAGCTTTTTCAAATTATACTGGACTGGGAAACTACTCTAGAGATATCATAAGGATTCTATCTCAATTATATAATCAAAATGAATACTTTCTTTACACTCCTAAAGTAAAGCCTAACAACAGATTAAATTTTATTAAAAACAGTAATAATATATCTATTTGCAGTCCGACATCAAAAGTTGATAAATTGTTTAAATCATATTGGAGAAGTAAAAGCATTGTAAAAGATCTATTAGAGAATAATATTGAAATTTTTCATGGATTAAGTCATGAACTTCCTTTTGGGATAGAAAAAACTAATATTAAAACTGTTGTTACAATACATGATTTAATTTTTATAAGATATCCAAATTTATTTAGCATATTTGATAGAAATATATACTACTATAAGTTTAAATCTTCATGCGAAAGAGCTAATAAAATTATTGCAATAAGTGAACAAACTAAGCAAGACATAATAAGTTTTTTTAAAATCCCTAAAGAAAAAATTGAAGTAGTTTATCAAGGATGTAATTATATCTTTCAAAAAAAAGCTGCTAATTTTAAAGAGATTATTACCAAATACAAATTGCCTAAAAAATTCCTCTTATATGTAGGGAGTATTGAAGAAAGAAAAAATCTTTTAACACTATTAAAAACCCTTACATTATTACCAAAACAAAAGCTTGTAGTTATTGGTAATGGAAAATCATATAAGAAAAAATGCATGAAATATATTAAAAATAATAATTTAGTGAATAGAGTTTTTTTCCTTTCTAAAATTCCATTAGAAGATATGGCTGCTATCTATCAAAATGCTGAAATGTTAATCTATCCATCTGTTTT
>Ga0160423_10001909_pt1 | contig 17428 bp, 12 predicted proteins | sample CRUFie14St8metaG_FD_108191 | JGI IMG/M metagenome (GOLD analysis project Ga0160423, IMG submission 108191) | Marine microbial communities from the Costa Rica Dome - CRUD Field 142mm St8 metaG | ecosystem: Environmental > Aquatic > Marine > Oceanic > Photic zone | place: Costa Rica: the Eastern... | reverse complement strand
TCGACCTCATCACTCAGGTAAAGATACCTCTCGTAATCCCTTCCTTCCGCGAGGTTTTTGAGACACTCCCAGAGCATCGTGTCCCCAGTATACCTCTTCTTTCCCAAAAACACCATCGGGCTGATCTCCCCAAAGGTCGCGTAATGGTTCTGACACGCATCCTGAAATATCTCTTGCGTCGTTCCACCACTGCCCGGCGCGAAGACGATTCCGTGCCTCGCGATCGCGAGCAAACCGTCTTCACGGATGCTGTTAGAAAAATACTTCGCGACATGCGCCGAGAATAAATTCGTGGGCTCGTGCCCGTAAAACCACGTCGGCACTGCCAGACTGGAATGCCCGGTTGGATATTGATCAATCACCTTCTGCGCCGCCTCAACATACCCCTTGCTGTCATACTTGGGTGAGGCCTCCAGCGATTTCAAAACCGTATCCAACTCCTCCTTCGTCAGGTCTGCCAGGTAAGCCCCTAAATTTGCCGCCTCCATGATTCCGGGACCACCACCACTCGCAATAAAGTATCCTTCCTTCGTTAGTCGACGCGTCAAATGCGCCACCTTTTTGAAAGACTCGTCATCACGCCCCGTCCCGTGTCCTCCCATCACCGCGACCACGCGCTTCCTCCCATCCTTTTCAATCCGCCCCTCAAGCAAATCGGTGAGTCCGTCGTCAATGGCATGATCGTGCAATCGCTCCGCCAGAGCCTCCACGATATCAGGATCCTTCTTTCCGTGCTTCACAAAGTGATCATAGATCTGCTTATCCACACTCCGGTCTTCCTCCCTGGTCCAACCCTCCATCAGTTCCTCCCTCGTATACAACTCCGGCCGATAAGGGTTAAAAGGCAGGGCCTTAAACCTAGGAAAAACCGAGGCACCCTTTCCCTGCAAATCACAAATCGAAAGATCCTCCGGAAACTGACATCCCAGAAAGATTGCTCCTTCACATTCCAGCCCCTCCCAATCAATCCCCGCCTCCCGCAAATCCAGGCCCTGCACTACCGAGCAGTTCAAATTCACCACTCCGCCTTCCAGCCGCTTCAAGGAATCAACCTCACGAAAAATCGAACATTTCATGCCCATAATCTAAATCAGCAAATCTAGGACTTCCAGCCCAACAAAGATTCAAGCAGACACACGGATAGAAAATCACCCAATCACTGACTCTTTCAACACCCCTACATACGGCAGGTTCCGATACTTCCCATCGTAATCTAAACCATACCCCACCACGAATTCATCTCCGATTTCAAAAGCCGAATAGTCCGCCTCTCCTTCCGCCGCTCTCTCCTTATCCTTCGTCAGCAAGACACAAGTCTTCACTTTCCGCGCGCCCATCTCATAAAGCTTCTCCGACACCGCCGCCAAGGTTCGCCCGGTATCTAAAATATCATCCAGCACCAAAACGCTCCGTCCCTTAACCTCGGGAAGCTTAACATCCAAAAAATCTACCTGCCCCGAACTCTCCGTACCTCCATGATAGCTCGCTACATTCAAGCACTCGATCTCCAGCCGTAAGGGCACCCGCCGCAACAGGTCCGCCATAAACACCAAAGCCCCCTTCAAAATTCCCACCACCTGCAAGGAATCCTCCTTCGCAAAGTCCGACCTAATCCGCTCCGCAATCACATCCAATCGCCGCTCGATCACTTCCTCCGCAATCAAGACCTTCTCAATATCCTCGTTCATGCCCTCACTCTTGCGAAGCCCCTGCGATCTGTCCAAGAAAAACCCTACTGTCGAAACTCCGCCTCTACCATCTCCCCGTCGCGTTCCTCCCATTCGGCCGCGAACTCCTTCTAGAGATCCTGCTTCGGTTCCTTCGGCATCTTATTCCCGGCCGCCGCCAAGGTCGTCGCAAACAAATCCGACGCTGCAGATCCTCGATGTGCGCAATCATTCACACTTGGGCGCTTCCGGACTAGACAAAGCGCGTTTACACCTAAATATATCTTAAAGAAATGGCTCGCGAATATCAAAAATTTGCCTCTCTCTTCTTCGCCCTCCTAACCGTCTTATTAGGAGCCGAGGAGCGCATTGATTTCAACGACCAGATCCGCCCGCTTCTCTCGGACCGTTGCTTTGTCTGCCACGGCTTTGATGGAAACACCCGCGAGGCCAATCTTCGCCTCGACACGCCAGAGGGCGCTCTTACCGAAAACAAGCACGGCATTACGCCTATCGTTCCAGGCGACCCGTTGGACTCCGAGGTCTGGCTGCGCATCATTTCGGAGGATCCCGATGAGGTCATGCCGCCGCCCGACTCACTCCGTCAGCTCTCCGACGCCGACAAGGCCCTGATCAAGCGCTGGATCGAACAAGGCGCCGAATACGAACCGCACTGGACTTTCGTCAAAGTCGAGAAACCCAAAACCGAACTCGCCAAAGGTCATCCCATCGACCAACTCGTTTCCGAAAAGCTCAAACAGGAAGAACTCGAACTCTCTCCCCCAGCCGATCCCCACACGCTGGTGCGACGTCTTTCCTTCGACCTCCGCGGGCTACCGCCAACACCCGAAGAAGTCGAAAAATTCGCCGCCAATCCCAACGATGAATCCTGGCGCGCTCTTGTCGAAAATTACCTCGCCGATCCTTCCTTCGGTGAGCGCATGGCCTGGCCGTGGCTCGAAGCGGCACGCTACGCCGACTCCAATGGTTTTCAGGGAGACCGCGAACGCACGATGTGGCCCTGGCGCGACTGGGTGATCGAAGCCTTTAACAAGAACCTCCCCTACGATGACTTCACCGTCTGGCAAATCGCCGGCGACCTTCTTCCAAACGCCACCTTCGAGCAAAAACTCGCCACCGGCTTTCTCCGCAATCACGCCATCAATGGTGAGGGGGGCAGCATCCCGGAAGAGAACCGCGTCAACTACGTCTTCGACATGGCCGAAACCGTCGGCACCGTTTGGATGGGCCTGACCTTCAACTGCTGCCGCTGCCACGATCACAAATACGACCCTCTCTCCCAAAAAGAATATTATGGTCTCAACGCCTTCTTTAACCAGAGCTCCGTCAACGGTGGAGGCGGTGATCCACAAACCAAACCCGTTCTCCCCGTGGCTTCCGGCGCACAAAAGGCGGAGGAAGCAAAACTCGCTGATCAACTCGAAGATATTCGCAAGCAACTTTCAAGAACTGAAAAACAACCCAGCGGAGATCAGAAAAAATGGGAAAAAACCCAACTCGCCACTCACAAATCCCCGTGGTCCATCCTCCACGTTAAATCCGCGAAATCAGACAAGGGCCAAAAAATCACCACTCTCGAAAATGGCACTCTCCTCGCCACTGGAGCCAATCCCCCCAACGACGACTACACCATCGAACTCTCGCTCAACGAAGCTCCCCTCACCGGCATTCTCCTCAAAGCCCTTCGCCATCCCGACATGACTAAGGAAGGCATCGCCCGATCCGATAGCGGAAACTTCGTCCTCACCGAATTCAATCTCGCACTCCGTTCCACCGATGGGACAACCAAACCCGTCAAGATTAAGAAAGTCCAGGCCACTTTCGAACAAGGAAGCTTAAAGATTGCTGGAGTCCTCGATAAAAACCCCGCCAGCGGCTGGGCGATCCTAAATAACAATACCATCCCCACCGACCACGCCGCCGTCTTTGAATTTGAGCACACCCTCGAACCCTCGCCCGGCGACACCCTCGTCGCCACTCTCAAACACGAATCAAAACACGCGAGCCACAACCTCGGGCATTTCAGCATCGAAGGAACAAGCCAAACCGCTCCAACTCTTCCTAAAGATCAAAGTCTCATCAATGCACTGAGAACGCCTTCCGAACGCCGCACCAAAGCCCAACATCAACTCGTCAATAACAGCTACGGAGACGGCAATCCCCTGCTCGCGGAATTGCAAAAGAGGGAAGCCGCCGCAAAGAAGAAGCTCGACGACCTCCGCAACCGACTTCCCAAGGTCATGATCATGGAAGACCAACCCGGGAAACGAAAAACCTACATCCTCGCCATCGGTTCCTACGAGCAACGCGGCGAAGAAGTGGAAGCTCATACACCCGCTGTCCTTCCGCCGATCAAGTCCGACAAAACGCCCAACCGCCTCGACCTTGCCAAGTGGCTCGTCTCTCCCGACCACCCGCTGACCTCCCGCGTCACCGTCAATCGACTCTGGCAGGAATTCTTCGGCATCGGCCTCGTGAAGAGCCCGGAGGACTTCGGCGTGCAGAGCGAGATCCCCGTGCACCCCAAACTCCTCGACTGGCTCGCTGCCGACCTCATGGAGAACAACTGGGACTACAAGCACCTCGTCCGCACCATCGTCACCAGCCGCACTTATCGTCAGTCGTCCAAAGTCTCATCGCTCCAACTCGAACGCGATCCCGACAACCGCCTCCTCGCCCGTGGAACTCGTCTTCGCCTTTCGTCTTGGATGATTCGCGACCAAGCCATCGCCGCCAGTGGCAATCTTGTGAGCACTATCGGCGGCTCCCCCGTCAAACCCTGGCAGCCACCCGGGCTCTGGTCCGAGGTCACCTTCGGCAAAAAGAAATACGCACCCGACTCCGGAGAAAAACTCCGCCGCCGCAGCCTTTATACCTTCTGGCGTCGTATCAGCGCGCCACCCATGTTCTTCGACACCGCAAAGCGCGAAATGTGTGAAGTCGGCACCACTCTCACCAACAGCCCACTCCACTCACTCGCCATTCTCAACGATCCTTACTATGCCGAAGCCGCCCGCGCTTTGGTAAACCGCGCGGCCAAGGAATCGTCTCCCGATCCCAAAGCAATCCTCTCGCGTGCCTTTAAGATCCTCCTCGTGCGCCCCGCTCATCCCGAAGAACTCGGCATTCTCCTGACGAACTTCGAGCAAGCAATTTCACTCATCACGGAAGAAGAAGCAAAAGCCTTCCTCGCCATCGGAGAAACGCCGGCGCATCCAGATCTTCAGCCGGTCACACAAGCCGCGCTCACTTCCGTTTGCCTTTCGCTTTTCAATACCGACGAATCCCTGACCAAAGAATAAATGGACCCGCTTCTCGAACAACAATACCTCGTCAACCGTCGCCAATTCTTTAGTAAAAGCTCCACCGGCATCGGCGTTGCTGCTCTTGCCTCTTTGCTCGGTCAGGAATCGCAGGCCGATGACGCCGAACTCCCTGCCGCCATCAAGCAGGTTGCACCCAAGGCCAAACGCGTCATCCTTCTCTTCCAAAACGGCGGGCCCACCCATCTCGAGCTTTTTGACTACAAGCCCGAGCTCAAAAAGCGTCACGGACAGTCCGTCCCCGCCAGTTACATGGAGGGTAAACGTTTTAGCACGATGTCCGCCTCCGCTGACAAACGAAAGCTCTTGGCTCCCGTCGAGCCTTACAAGCAATACGGCGAGAGCGGTTCCTGGGTCAGCGACCTCATGCCATACACCGGAAAGATTTCAGATGAAATTTGCTTCATCAAGAGCATGCACACCGAACAAGTCAATCACGCTCCCGCCATCAACTTCTTCCTCAGCGGCAATCAACTCGCCGGACGGCCCACCGCCGGGTCCTGGTTGAGTTACGGCCTCGGCAGTTTAAACAAGAACCTCCCCACCTTTGCCGTGATGACTTCGGTCAGTAAGGGTACGACCTGCGGGCAAATCTTTTACGACTCCTACTGGAGCTCCGGTTTTCTTCCTAGTCGTCACCAGGGCGTCAAATTCCGTGCCGGCGAAAGCCCCGTTCTCTATATCAACAATCCCAGGGGGATGAACTCAAAGCTCCGTCGTAACATGCTCGACGGCATTGCCCAACTCAACGAACGAAAACTTGCCGAAGTCGGCGACCCCGAAATCTCCACGCGCATCGCGCAATACGAGATGGCTTACCGTATGCAAACCAGCGTGCCCGAGCTCGCCGACATTTCCGGCGAAAGCAAAGCCACGCTCGAACAGTATGGCCCCAGTGTCAACGAGCCAGGCACCTTTGCCCGCAACTGTCTCCTTGCGCGCCGTCTCGTCGAACGCGGAACGCGCTTTGTCCAACTCATGCACGCCGGATGGGACCAGCATCGTTCACTCACCACCGAACTCTACAACCAATGTCGTGACACCGACCAACCTTCCGCCGCTTTGGTCACTGATCTTAAATCCCGTGGCCTTCTCGAAGACACCCTCGTCATATGGGCTGGCGAGTTCGGACGCACGCCCTTCATTCAGGGCTCCTTTGACAATCGTCCCAAGTGGGGCCGCGATCACCATCCACACGCCTACACAATCTGGATGGCCGGCGGCGGCGTGAAGCCCGGCATCTCCCACGGAGCGAGTGATGACATCGGCTTCAATGCCGTGGAAGACAAAGTCCACGTCCACGACCTCCAAGCTACGATCCTACACCTTCTCGGTATCAACCACGAAAAGCTCACCTTCAAATTCCAAGGCCGCCACTATCGACTCACCGACGTCCACGGCCATGTGGTGAAGCCCATCCTAGCGTGACAACTCCCCGCAATCGCAACGTATAAAAAGCATGTTACGCGCATTGCTCATCACGCTCCTCGGCAGTTCCCTCCTTCACTCCCAAGAAAAAGAATTCCCCAATATTCTCCTCCTCGGAGATTCAATCTCCATCGGCTATACCCCCTTCGTGCAGCAGATGCTCAAGGACGAAGCCAAAGTTACTCGGCCAATGCAGAAGAACGGCAAGCGACCCGAGAACTGCGCCTACGCCGCGAACGGCGTCACCCGAATCGATGCCTGGCTGGGCGAAACCAAGTGGGACGTCATTCACTTCAATTTTGGCCTCCACGATCTCAAGTATATCGGCCAACCCCTTCCCGACGCCAAAATTGTCCCGCAAAAGGGCGACGCCATTAAAAAGAACCCCGAAGCCCGTCGGCTTTCCTCGATCAGAGACTATCTCGCTAATCTCGAAAAGATCGTTACACGTCTCAAGAAAACCAAGGCCACCCTCATATTCTGCACAACCACTCCCGTGCCCGAAGGAAGCCGTGGCCGTATTCCCGGCGACGAACAAAAATTTAACGCCGCCGCGGTCAAACTAATGGAGAAGCTCAACGTCGCCGTCAACGATCTCCACGGGCATGCCTCAATCGACAAAGTCGCCAAGCACCAACGCAAGGCCGACGTCCACTACACCAAAGAAGGCTCCAAACTTCTCGCCGAAGGAGTCGTTCGCACTCTTCGAGCCTGTTTGGAAAATTAAACCGTCAAATGAGACTGTCATAAAAGTTTTGAGCTCAGAGAATCTGTCGTTCCAATCTCCAAATATCTAACCTACTCAATCCCATGCTTCGTCTTCTACTACCAACTTTCTTGGTCGGCTCCGCCTTGGCCAAAGATAAGCCCAACATCCTCCTCCTCTTCGCCGACGACCTCGGACGCTACGCTTCGGCCTATGCCGACCCAGACAATCCCTCCGCAAACGACATCGTCTCAACTCCCACCTTCGATCGTATCGCCAAAGAAGGCGTCCTTGCCACCAATGCCTTCGTCTCCGTCCCTTCGTGCTCGCCTTGCCGCGCTTCGTTGATCTCCGGGCGCCACTTTTTCCGGAACGGCTCCCACTCCCAACTCCACTCCCCCTGGAATGGTGACAAAGCCAATGACCCCTGGAACGGAGTGCGAGGATTCGCCCTCGGCTTGCAAGACGTCGGATACCACATCGGTTGGTCCCACAAGATGCACATCTCGGCAGACCGCATGGGTGGTAAGAAGAGAAATTACACCAAAGCCGGCCGCAAGGTGAACACCTTCTCTCAAACCGTCTCGCAAGCCAAAGATGTCGCGAAAGGAAAAGAAGCACTTTACGAAGAGTGCCGGCAGAACTTTAGAGCCTTTCTCGCCGACCGAAAAGGCGGCCAGCCTTTCTACTATTCCTTCCACCCCACCAATCCACACCGCACTTGGACCCAGGGCTCGGGCAAAAAACTTTGGGGCCTCGATCCCGATAAACTCAAAGAAAAAATGCCCCCCTTCCTCCCCGACGTTCCCGTCGTTCGCGAAGACCTTGCCGACTACCTTGGCGAAGGAATGGCCTTTGACAAATGCTGCGAAATCATTCTCGAGGAGCTCAATAAATCAGGCGAGCTCGACAATACCCTTGTGGTCATTTCCGGTGATCACGGTGCGCCGGGATTCCCCCGGGGAAAAACCAACCTCTACGACTTCGGCTCTCGCGTTCTTTTCTCCGCCCGTTGGCCAGGACACATCAAAGCCGGTCAGATAATCACCCGCCCGATATCGCTCATCGATCTCGCCCCCACCTTTCTCGCCGCAGCCGGTCTCCCACCCGAAGCAGGAACCAACGGACAAAACCTCCTCCCCGCCCTCAAGTCGGGAGATCCCAACAAACTCCGCGGCTGGGCTCTTATCGGACGCGAAACACACGTCAATAACGCCCGCCCCTTCGAGCTTCCCTATTCCAGCCGGGCCATCCGCACCTCCAACCACCTCTTCATCATCAACTTCACTCCCGACCGCGCACCGCAAGGAGTCCCTCTCTCTCTCGATTCCGAAAATCCACCCAGCTGGGAAATCGTCGGGAAAAACACCCGGGTAACCTACAGCGATGTCGATGCCGGCCCCACCCGCACTTGGATGCTTCAGCACCGCAAAAACCCAACATACAAATACCACTGGGATCTCGGCTTCGGCCCACGTCCTGCGCTCGAACTTTACGATCTCAAAAAAGACCCGCATCAGGTCAACAACGTCGCCAACGAAAAAGCCTACGCCGAAATCCAGAAAAAACTCCACGCCGACCTAATGGCCGAGCTTCTTGCCAACCACGATCCCCGCCTCAACGGAAATCAATTCGACTACCCTCCCTATTCCAAAAAGGGACTCCCAAAGTAACTTTTCTCCCCCTGATCATTACTCAGAGAGTGCCATCCTACTTTTGGGGAGTGGGACAGCTATCTCGCATTGACTGGCATGACCGCGATCTCTCACAATCCTCGGTCAGTGCCGGAAGAGATACTATTTCTGCACCCTTTTAGTTATGAGCGCCTGTCTAAGAGTTTCTTCATTCTGCTTATCTCTCTCAGCATTCGCTTTTCCCGGCAGCAGGGGCAGATTTGACGAAATGCACTTTCAATTCAACAACACCGGTATCTCCCTACAACCGATGATATCTGGCTGCCCCCTCCTGGGTTGCCAATTCTCCCCTTGCCGCCGCATCGTTCCTCCGTTATCTGCACCAAGAATACGGGGACTATCCGATAGTTCGACGTCTTTCATAGCGTTTTCTCCATACTAGATTCTCACTCAAATGCGTTTCACGTATCTTCTCTTCCTCGCGACCACTTTTGGTGCCATTGCGGCTCCGCTCTCATACAATCGCGACATCCGTCCGATCCTCTCGGAAAACTGCTTTGCCTGTCACGGCCCCGACAAGGCCTCCCGCGAGGCCAAGCTCCGTTTAGACGTTCGCGAGGCTGCCATTGAGAAGGAAGCCATCATCCCGGGCGACCTCAAGAAGTCCGACCTAATCTTCTATATCAATTCCGAGGATGAAGACGAGATCATGCCTCCGCCCGAGTCGCACAAAAAACTCACTCAGGCGCAAAAGGACACGCTCGCGGAATGGATCAAGCAAGGCGCTCCCTACGAAGCCCATTGGTCATTCATTCCAGCTGTCCGCCCCGATGTTCCCGCGCTCGGCGAAAAACACCCTATCGACAACTTTATCAAAGCCGGCCTTGAAGGCAGCGGACATGAAATGTCCCAACCAGCCGACAAGGCCACGATCGATCGCCGGATTTCCCTCGACCTTACCGGGCTCCCTCTTCACCTCACCGGCACTTCAGATCCGGAAAAGCTCCTCGCTTCGCCACACTTTGGCGAGCGCATGGCCGTCTTCTGGCTCGACCTCGCCCGCTATGCCGACACCGCCGGCTACCACAGCGACAAAGTCCGCGACGTCACTCCTTACCGCGACTACGTCATCAATTCCTTCAACAAGAACAAACCCTACGATCAATTTATCACCGAGCAACTCGCCGGAGATCTTTTCAAAAATCCCACCTTGGAAAACTACGTCGCCTCCGCCTTCAACCGTATCAACCAAGTCTCGGAAGAAGGTGGTATTCAAGACAAGGAATACATCGCCAAGTATTACGCCGAACGCGTTCGTACGACTTCCGGCGCCTTCCTCGGAGCCACCATGGGCTGCGCGGAGTGCCACGACCACAAGTTCGATCCCTTTACCGCAAAAGACTTCTATTCGATGCAGGCCTTCTTTTCCGACATCTACGAAAAAGGTGCCTACACCGGCCATGGTTCCTACAACAAAGGAGCCGACATTAAAAACTACCCCGGCTTCAAGCTCGGCAAATTCGGACCTACTCTCGACGTCCCGTCTCCAGAGCAGGAAAAAGCACTCATCAAAGTTCGGGAGGAAAAACGCGCGCTTGAAGCGACGACCCAGAAAGAAAGCCCCGAGCTTCTCTCCGCCTTCAACAAATGGACTAATGACCTCCTTGGCAAAATCGGTTCCAGCAAACCAAAGGACGTGGTCATTCTCGAGGACGCCGAACTCCCTCTTGGAGGAGCCAAAACCGTCACCAAAAATGTCTATTCCGGATCCCTCGCCCGTATTCAAGCAAGCAGCGAGCTAACCCAACACATCGTCGATGCCAACAAGAGGCCCGTTACTTTAACCGAAGGCGACACCCCTACACCTGGGTCTGGCTCGATCCCAAAAACCCACCAAAACAACTCATGCTGCAATTCCATGGTAAGGACTGGGATCACCGCGCCTGGTGGGGCGAGGATCTCATTCCATTTGGAAAGGGCAGCAAGAAGACTGACCACTACAAGGTCGGAAACCTTCCCGCCACCGGAAAATGGGTCCGCCTTGAAGTCCCAGCGAAAAGCGTCGGCCTCCCCGCAGGCTCCAAAGTCACCCAACTCGCCTACACGCAATTCGGCGGCTCCGTTCTTTGGGATCAAGCCGGTCGTCATACCAACGACTCCAACGCCGTCCTCGCCGGTCTTTCCGAGAAATCCCGTAAAGCTCTCCTCAACGTTAAGAAGGGCAAGCCCACAGATCAAGATCGCAAGGAACTCCTGACTCACTACCGCACCATCGCTCCGTTATTGGCGCCCGCCCGCAAAAAGATCGCCGAACTTATCAAGCAGGAAGAGCACCTTAAAACCAACACACGTTCCACTCTCGTCACCCTCTCCACCGTTCCGCGCACGATCAAACTCCTTCCACGCGGCGACTGGACAGACGACTCCGGCGAAGTTCTCCTCCCTGCCGCTCCGGAGTTTCTCTCTTCCGAAGGGCAACCATCCAAAGAACGCCTCACTCGTCTCGATCTCGCCGAGTGGATCACCGCCAGGGAAAACCCTCTCACCGCGCGCGCCTTCACCAACCGCGTCTGGGCTCTCTTCTTCGGCACCGGACTTTCGCGCGACCTACAGGACCTCGGTAATCAGGGACAATGGCCCACTCACCCCGAATTGCTCGACTGGCTTTCGGTCGAATTCGTCGAATCCGGCTGGGACGTAAAACACCTCGTCAAGCTCATCATTACCTCGAAAGCCTACCGCCAATCTTCCAACGCCTCGCCCCAACTTATGGAAGAAGATCCCTACAACAATCTCTACGCCCGCCAAAACTCGCGCCGTCTTCCTGCGGAGTTCATTCGCGACAATGCCCTCGCCGTTTCCGGCTTGCTGAACCCGCAACTCGGAGGAGCCAGCGCCCGGCCCTATCAACCTGCCGGATACTATGCGCAGCTCAATTTTCCCAAGCGAAAATATCAGCAGCACAACGACGAAAACCAATACCGTCGCGGCCTCTACATGCACTGGCAGCGCTCCTTCCTCCACCCCATGCTCGCCGCCTTTGATGCTCCCGCCCGAGAGGAATGCACCGCCGCCCGAGAAAGTAGCAACACCCCGCTCCAAGCTCTCAACCAACTCAACGACCCAACCTTCGTCGAAGCGGCCCGCGTGTTCGCCACCGAGTTGGTTGCAAAGGAAAAAGCAATCAAGCCTCGCTTGCAGGTCGCTTTCAAGCGACTCCTCAATCGACCGCCAAGCGGAGAAGAAGAAACGCTCCTCACCGAGCTCTTCAATAAGCAAATCAAGCGCTACAGGTCCGCACCTGATGACGCCAAAAAACTCATCGCCATCGGCCTCGCTCTGCCCCCCGAAAAAGTCGACCCCGTCGATCTTGCCGCGACCACAACCGTGACCCGCGCCCTTCTCAATCTCCAGGAAACCATTACCCGCTACTAAGATGGACCCACTTCTTGCCAATTCTCTCAACCGCCGGGCTTTCTTGCAAAATTCTTCCTACTCCGTCGGGAGCGCCGCCCTTCTCTCGCTCCTCGGGCAGGACGAGGCAACCGCCTCCCAATGGAGAGGCACCCTCGCCGAAAAACTGCACTACCCGCCAAAAGCCAAGCGCATCATTCACCTTTGCATGGCCGGCGGCCCATCCCACCTCGAGACTCTTGACTACAAACCCGAGCTCGCAAAGCTCAGTGGCAAGGGCATGCCCACCTCATTCACCGAAGGTCAACAGCTCGCCCAGCTTCAGGGAAATCGCAGCAAGCTCAAGTGCCTCGGACCGCAGCACGAATTCAAACGCTACGGAAAATGCGGTCGTATGATGTCCTCCGCCTTCCCGAACATCGGATCAATCGCCGACGAAATCGCGGTCATCAATTCGATGCACACCGAGCAGATCAACCACGACCCGGCACACACTTTCATGAACACCGGCTCGATCATCCCCGGTCGTCCCTCGATGGGATCATGGTTGCTTTACGGACTCGGCGCAGAGACCGATGAACTACCCGGATACGTCGTCATGACCTCTTCCGGCGGCGGGCAAGATCAACCCATCGCCTCTCGCCAGTGGCACAGTGGATTTCTTCCCTCGAAATTCCAGGGGGTGCAATTCAACTCGAAAGGGGATCCCGTTCACTACGTCAACAATCCCGCCGGTGTCACCCGCGCGGACCAGGGCGAGCTTCTCGAAACGATTAACCAAATGAACCGCATGCTCGGCTATCGTCAAAACGATCCCGAAATTGCCACCCGCATCGCGCAATATGAAATGGCGTTCAAAATGCAAACTTCAGTGCCCGGACTGATGGATGTGACCGAAGAACCCAAGAACGTTCTCGAAGATTACGGCGCCACCCCCGGCGACGGCTCCTTCGCTTCCAACTGCCTCCTCGCCCGTCGCCTCGCCGAACGCGGCGTGCGCTTCATCCAACTCTACCACCGCGGATGGGATCACCATGGCGGCGTGAAGAAAGGAATCGAAACCGTCTCCCGCCACATCGACAAAGCCACCGCAGCCCTCGTCAAAGACCTCAAGGCCCGCGGAATGCTCGAAGACACCCTTATCATCTGGGGCGGTGAATTTGGCCGCACGCCCATGGCCCAGGGCTCAGGCCGCGACCACCACATCCAAGCCTTCTCCCTCTGGATGGCCGGCGCTGGAATCAAAGGCGGCACGACTTACGGATCCACCGACGAGCTCGGCTACGCCGTCGCGCAAGATGGTGTTTCCGTCCACGATCTCCACGCCACCATCCTCCAGCAACTCGGTATCGACCACCATCGATTCACCTATAAATTTCAGGGCCTCGACTTCAAACTCACCGGCGTCGAAAGCGCCAAAGTGGTCAAAAAAATCCTCTCTAACTCATGAAACGCATCCTTCTATTCATCGCTCTAGCAAGCTCTGCTCTCGCAACCAAAAAGCCCAACATCATCCTCGTCATTACCGACGACCAGGGCTATGGACCCGTCGGGAAACATGGCCACCCCTGGATCAAGACACCCAATCTCGACAAGCACTACGAAAAAAGCACGCGCTTTACCCGTTTCCTCGTCAGCCCAACTTGCTCGCCCACGCGCGCAGCCATCATGACCGGTCGGCACCCCATGAAGAATGGCATCACCCACACCATTCTCGAGCGCGAACGTATGACTCTCAACGCTACAATTCTTCCACAAGTCCTTAAAACCGCCGGATACACTTCCGGTATTTTCGGCAAGTGGCACCTTGGCGATGAAAAAGAATACCAACCCGACCAGCGCGGCTTCGACGAAGTTTTCATTCACGGAGCGGGCGGAATTGGACAAGCCTACAATTGCTCCTGTGCCGACGCGCCGAAGAACAAGTATTTCGACCCCGTCATTCGACATAACGGGTCTTTCGTGAAAACCAAGGGCTACTGCACCGACCTCTTCTTCACCGCTGCCATGGGTTGGATCAAGGAAGCCAAGGACAAGGACACGCCCTTCTTTGCCTACATCACCACCAACGCTCCTCACGGCCCCTTCATTGCTCCTCCGACAAATACCAGACGCTTCACAGATCTTGGCTTCCAGCCAAAGACCGCCGGCTTCTACGGCATGATCGAGAACATCGACGAAAACATGGGTCGCCTTCAGGCCAAGCTCGATGAATGGAAGCTCATGGACAACACCATCCTCATCTTCATGTCCGACAACGGCATGACCGGCGGAGGCTCCGGAAAAGGCGTCGTTGGAAAAGCTTCCGACGGCACTCCCATGAAGATGTTCAACGCCGACCAAAAAGGCCTCAAAGGAAGCGCCGACGAGGGCGGCGTCCGGGTTCCCTTCTTCATCCGTTGGGATGGAAAATTTCGTGCCAGCCACGACATTAAAAACGTCTCCGCTCACATCGACCTCCTTCCTACCTTTGCTCAAATCACCGGAGCCAAGCTCCCCAAAAACCAAGTCGAAGGACGAAGCCTCCTCCCTCTCCTCAAAGGGCAAAAAATCCTCCAGCAAGCTCGCTACCTCTTCACAAACAAAGCCCGGTGGAAAACCGGAGCCGAGCCCAATGAGCACCAATGGAAAAACTTCGCCGTCCGCGGACCTCGTTTCCGCCTCGTCGGAGATCAACTCTACGACATGATCGCCGATCCCGGCCAAACGATCGACGTCGCCGCCAAGCACACCGAAAAGGTTAAAGAAATGCGCACCGCCTACGACGCCTTTTGGAAAAGCGCCCGCCCTCTCATGGTCAACGAAGACGCACCCATGTCACCCACTCGCCCCTACCACGTTTGGTATGACGAACAGATGAAAGCCGGCGGCATCCCTGACTGGACTCCGCCCAAACTGTAATCATGCAAGACGTCCACGGAGAGCCGTCACATCACCTCGCCACTCCCGAACTCGACCTCGATCTCACAGCGCGAGGGGGGCATGTGGCACCCGTAGTTTTCCACCTCCCCGGCCGAGACGTTTCCCCCTACGCCCTCGCTCCCTGGCTACCTGAGGAATTCCCGGAGCAACCCGCACTTCTTTCAGTTCTACGCGGTGACTTTTTCTGCCTTCCTTTCGGTGGACAAGAAAACGGCCCGCCCCACGGGGATCCCGCCAATGCCCCTTGGCAACTAACTGGGGAAACCGAACGCTCTCTCACCCTTCATCAAAAGGCCTTCGACTCGGGAGGTGCGATTCAAAAAACAATCTCAGTCCGTCCTGAACAACACGCTCTCTTCGTCGAGCACCAAATCTCAAATCTTGAAGGCCACTTCAGCTACGGCACCCACCCCATCCTCGACCTTTCTCACCTCGACGAGGAACAAGGCCGCATCACCACCAGCCCCTTCCGCTGGGCCTCTGTTTTCACCGACTCTTTCGCCAATCTCGACAACGGTGACACGCAATCTCTGAAAATCGGCGCCCACTTTGATGATCTAAAATCCGTTCCACTCGCCAACGGAGGAACCACCGACCTCACCCGCTACCCCGCTCGTCCCGGCAACGACGACCTCGTCATGATGGTCAACGAGGCCGCCACTCAAGAGCAACCCTTCGCCTGGTCCGCCGCCGTCCTCGACGGCTACCTCTGGTTTGCTCTCAAAAACCCCGCCGACTTTCCGGCCACTCTCTTCTGGATCTCCAACGGCGGTCGCCCCAGCGCCCCCTGGAACGGACGTCACACCGGCCGCCTGGGCATTGAGGAGGTCTGCTCCCACTTTTGCCACGGAATCGACATCTCCCGCGAAGATCGCCTCGCGGAAGAAAATATCCCCACTACCCGCAAGTTTCAGAAAGACCAATTCCTATCTCTCAAAATGATTCAAACCGTCGCCCCCGTCCCGGATGACTTCGGCGCCGTAAAATCAATCACTCCTCTCGACGAACACAGCGTGACCATCACTGACGAAAACAATCATTCCGTCGAAGTCTCCCTTGATTGGACTTTTGTAGCATCCCAAAAATCACCGCAGGAAACGGATGGTCATTCTCCGATTCCATGAGACTATGAGTTCAAACAAAATTCATGGAATTCAAACTCAAGCTGGATGATCTCCCGACCCCGCCCTTCAACGTCCTCCCTTCGAATGGTGAAGCGATTTACCACGGTATCACTTTCGACCTCCCGCAAGCCGATAACTTCTTGGAATCTCTCCTCCGAGACATTCCCTGGCGGCACGACGAAGCCATCATGTTTGGCAAACACATCGTAACCGCCCGGAAGGTCGCGTGGTATGGCGACGAGAATTATTCCTACACCTACTCGGGCCATAATCATGTCGCTCTGAAATGGACCGAGTCTCTACTCGCCATCAAGACTGTCGTGGAGGAGATTGCGGGCTACACTTACAACTCCTGCCTCCTCAATCTCTACCTTGATGGCAGCCAAGGCATGGGCTGGCATCATGACGACGAAAAAGGCCTCGGCAAAAATGCCAACATCGCCTCGGTGAGTTTTGGTGCCGAACGGCGCTTCGACTTCCGTCACAACCAAAGCCGCGAGAAAGTCTCAGTCATGCTCGAACACGGCAGCCTCCTCATCATGCGAGGCACGACGCAAAGCAACTGGCAACACCAGATCCCCAAAAGCAAAAAAATCACCTCGCCCCGAATCAATCTTACCTTCCGCCGCATGCTTCACGAATCATGAACGACGATGATCGTATCCCCCAAGTCATCGAGTTCATAATTTTTAATAACGAGGAACACCCGACCTCGACACCCTTGCCGAGGAGCTGGGCATAAGCCCGGCGAACTTCAATCCGATGGAGCAAAGCTCACCATCACCTACAGCTTCGCTCAACCATCCAATGGGAAATCGTCACCAGGAACCGGAGTGAATCCGAAGTCCTCAATCTTCACAAGTTCGCATCCCCTGAAACTTCTCCCTTAACATTCATCAAATAAAACCTCAGCCTAACCCAATGAACCGAAGAAATTTTCTTACCGGCTCCGCTGCCGCCAGCACTCTGGCTCTCACTCCCTCTCTTGCACAAGAGACGGCCAAGCTCGTTCCAGCCCAAAGCAACCGCATCGGCGTCTCCTCTTATTCCTTCTGGGGATTCCGCCGCGAGGAACTTCGCCCGCTCGAAAGCAATCTGGAGCACGCCGCGCGCATGGGATTCGATGGTCTCGAAATCCTGCAACGCCAACTCGTAGACACCGACCGCGTCGCTCTTCAAAAAATCAAAC
>Ga0160423_10001908_pt1 | contig 17431 bp, 16 predicted proteins | sample CRUFie14St8metaG_FD_108191 | JGI IMG/M metagenome (GOLD analysis project Ga0160423, IMG submission 108191) | Marine microbial communities from the Costa Rica Dome - CRUD Field 142mm St8 metaG | ecosystem: Environmental > Aquatic > Marine > Oceanic > Photic zone | place: Costa Rica: the Eastern... | reverse complement strand
TGTTTCCATATTCATGCTTTGGTGAGGATTGCTCGTGTACATTGGTGGAGGAGCATTTGCATAGACTTGCTGTGCCACTTCATTTCCGTGAATCATGGCGGTCAAATCCTGTGGCACAGAATGATACAGCCCTGTGCCTACATTTGAGCCGATGTGAATTGTACCGTCATCGCCAAACTCAGCCCCAAGCGTAGGGGTCAACTCATACCCATGATGCCACGCCCCGCTGTCAAAATTATCCGTCAACCCTGCGTGTACAGGTGAAGGAATGCCCATTGGGTATTGTGACATGCCTGCTGTTTCGGGGATTTCAAAGTCGGGTGTAAACACTCCTTCCTCTTCCTCAAGCACACGAGGGTCAAAGTGAACGATGGTGTCAAGGTGATTCTTGGTGTCGTTTGTTTTACGAGCCTTTGATTTGCTTTTGAAGTTCTTTGCCCCGTGAATATCTCCCACAATAGCACCAATACCAGCGGCTTTCAAAGAATCCTTGAACATTTGAGGATGAAGTTTCATACCCATGGCTCGTGGAATACCGTGCGAAAGGTGGCCTCCCCATGCTTTTTTGTCAGTTTGTTGTGCAAAGTGGTTTATGGCTTGATGATACCCGTTTTCTCGTGCATGTCGGTAAAACGCTTCGTGGTCATCTAACTCCTCTTCGGGCTTGTTCATCATCTCTTCGTCGGTGAAATGATTGAGGTCAAGCCCGTCAATGTTCGGGATTTTACCACTGAGAAGAATGTCTTTAATTGTAGAAACCTGCAACGGCGCACCCCTTTCACGCACCATATCAATGAGTTCTTGGGCTTTCACTTTTGCAACGGGAGTTCGTTGGATTCCAAGTTTGTCCAACAGTTTGTCAGCATTTTCGTCAGCATCAACCATTATACCGTCTGTGGACAAATGATTGGCGATAGTAGCGTGAAATGGATTTTGTACCGCAGGGTCGGTGTCTCGTATAGAAGCCTGCAAACCGTAGTTGATTGAAGAAACACCGTGTTCTCCATGAGGAACAGAAACAATGTAGCGTTGAGCGTCACGCATCAATTGATGAGTATTAGCGATAAACTTCTCCGGCTCGTCGGGGTTGAAAGCGTCAGGGTCATGTTCAAGGTATTTTGGAAGAAGAACATCTCGTGCCACCTCAGCGATGGTTTGCCGGTGGCCACCAAACAACTGCTCCATACGAATGGCATCAAGTTTCCACATTGTGTTTCTACTCTTCTTTTGTGTGCTTTGCTGTACCTTTTCCAATTGTTGAGTCGTGTCGTTAATTTCAGTCATCAACGGTTGTAATTCTTCAATGGGTGCGCCAGTCATTTGCTTTTCAGTCAACTCTTGGTTCAATTCCTCAAGCGTCGTTGTGAGTTCGGATTCTTGTTGCGAGGCGGGCAACATACCACCGAATTGAAGCAAACGAGAAACGGCATCCTTTTCGTCAGCCGCCATTGCGGTTTTTGTTTTCTGTGTCTTTTTCTTCGCTTGCAATTCTTCAGTCATGGTTTCAGTCATACTTTGAAGAGAGGAAAGCAATTTCTTTTCATCAAATTCACCAAGACCTCGGCTCATCAATGCAGTGTTTAATTCGGGGTGCTTATCTGTAACGACACCGGGTGCCATCGGGAGAGTGTTTCTACCGTGCATAAGGTACTCAAGAATCTCCTTTGGGTCTTGTGTGCCCAGTATTTTTGACGCTTGAGTGATGGCCGTCATGGCGTGATTCATATCGGGATTAGTCAACACTTGATTCTTCAACGCATTGAACGAAAAGCCACTACCACCAGTCCATCGCATAAATTCCATGAAGTGTTCTTTGCTTTCCCCACCGCTGAATGCCTCATCTCCACGAAGAAAGTCTTGAACTTTCATCAGTGACTTTTGTGCTGGTTGATGAGGGTGATTCATACGCCCGCCAAGCGTTTCAAGGAAGTGAGCCAGTTGTGCATTTTTGTGCATGTTGCTGTCCGAAGGAGATGCGCCGTAGGATGTGAAACCCCCCACATGATAGGTAGGAATAATTGTATGTGGATATGTCAACGGTCTGAGATGAGGGCCAAACCTGTCTTTACGCTCTTTGTCCGTCATGTGGCGAATAGTGTACTCGTAATCGGGATTGAGTGTCGTCTTGTGTTCTGTGTAGTTGTTTTTGCCGGTTGCGCCATCTCGGTATGCCCGTTTTTTAGAGTGCCCTACGGGAGAAAGCATATTTTGTAGCAACTCTTTTTGGTTGAAGTATGAAAAGCCCTTACCAGCAGAAACGAATTGCTTTGTGCCTGTATTTACCTTTTTCATTTTCTCGCCAAATTCACCAATCAACTTTGTTTTCAATGGCATAAAATGATGAGCAAGTGTCGTATTATCGGGATTTGCATTGATGTAATTTGCACCACCCTCGCTTAGTTCTGTGAATGGCGAGAGGCCGTCTTCATCAGCATGTGTGGCGTGAAGGATGTCGTGGTAAGTTGCAAGCGTTATGCCTGCTCCGCCTGTCTTCGCAAAGGCCGAGTCCCAAAAGCGACCGGGGCCGTAAGTGAAACCATCACTGTGGTTTCGCCAGTAGCCCGGTTTGTCTTCCTTCGGATGTGGGCCGTGTGGGGAAGTGAAAAAGGCCCGATGGTTACGAACATCTTTGATACCTGCATGAAGTGAAGAGTTCGCCTTAGCCATGGATTCAATATCGTCAATCAAATCAGCGTTGACAATTGGTTCTTCCAATTCACCATGAATTGGATGGTCGGTCATCAACTCTCGTGTCTTGGGGTCGTAGCCAGCCAAGTAAAGCAAATCAGCCTTGGTCATTCGTACATCGTCAAGACTTCGCTTCCTTCCTTTTACTTTGAAGTGGCTTGCCATTGCATCCTTCATTTCGTCTTGGTCAAGTTCCTTCATTGGGTTCTCGTCCACATAAAGTCGTGGTAGAAACTTGTGATGCCCCGATAAACCGTAGTTGTCTCGGATGCGTTCAAGAATAATTTCGGAGAGTGAATGACCATCAAATTCATCCATAGGCTCGTGAGCAAATCTCCCCATAGCCTGTTGCAAAAACATGTTGCTTTCACCGGCGGTGTAGTCGTTGTCATTGTCTTCTTGATGGTAGTGTGCGTTTCTTCCCATGTGTGTCATTGGGCGAATAGCCCAATTGAGTTCGGGAGTCATACGCATGAGAGCGTTGTACTTGAGGCGAGCAGAAGGAAACTTTTGTCCGTTAGGTAGCGAAATCAAATCATGGTCGTCAAGACCCTTTTCACCGATATGCTCCATGATGGCTGTGCGCTCTTCGGGGTCAAACCATTCAAGGCCAAGCATGTAGCCAAGGTGCCCAAGCCGTGTTGGGTGTTCTTCGTACTTATCACTGAGCATCATGTTGCTATCGTCATCAGCCTCCCACATGGCCGCTCGGTCAGCAAAATGTTCTTTGCGAAGTTGCTCTTTCATCTCAGCGTTGTCCATACCTTCAGCCAGTAATTCTTCTTGACGATTCTTGTTCCGCTTTAACCAACGGAAATAATCTCGCTCATAGAGGTCATGTTGGTGATGAAGAAGCGTACCGTTTGGACGGGTATCACCAAGAATGTTTACCTTCTTTCCTCCTTTCTGCTGAAATCCACCAACAAGAGGATGGTCTTTACCAAGAGTATCAAAAAATTGCTTTTCCATTTCCTTCTCGGCTTCACCGTGTCCACCCAGTGCCCAACTGCGTAGCATCTCTACATACGCAGGCATTCCCGTCACTGCGTTGGTGCGAAGAAGTGGGTGGTTGACTTCGTGAAACGGGAAGTGATGTCGCTGGTACGGATGCGTACCGTCTTTTGGTTGATAGTACGGCCACATCGCATGGCCGTGCTTTTTGTTTACAGGTGATTGAAGGCCATCCTTCCATACATGATTGGTCGGCTCGCCATGTGAGTGTTGAAGAGCAAACAAGTAGCCCATACCTTCGGGATATTTGTAGTCGCTTTCACCAACCCTTACCACTTCTTCTTGCTCATTTTTGTAAATCATCTCAGCCGTAGCCTTGAGTGATTTAAACAGTGCTTCACTTGGAGGCGTGTCAAGTGCTTCGTAGGCAAGAATGTATTCAGCCGCCGAATAAACGAGGTCAAGACCATCATCCAGTGATTTGAGCAGTTGATTGCTACACACATAGAAGTGGTCATTCACGCTATCACCGCCCTATTGGAGCGGTACAAATTGTGGGCAAGCAAACAAATCCATTCCACCATGCTGTGGTAGTTGACATCCTGTGCGCTCAACGCCTCCACAAAGACCACAAATGATTGGTGCACCGCTTTCCCGCATTGCCGCTTTTGGATTAGGCATCAACGCTCACCCGCCGTGTCTTCTCGTTCAGCACCTCTTCCTTCATGGGGGTTCATGCGAGAGCCAAGGCGTTGAGTATCAACAGCCTCTTTGGGTTTCTTTTTCTTTGGTGCGTCTTCAGTTTCAATGGTGCGTCCGTTGGTAGTAAAGTAGCCACTCTTGGTCTGTCCACCCGACTCAGCGTAGAATGCAGGATTGATGTCCGTGATTTTTTCGGGCTTGAAGCCGGGTTGGGCTTTGGTCATTTTACCGCCGCAACCCATTTTCATACAGCCACCCTTTTCCATTTTACTTCCGCATTTAGGGCAACAGTCTTTATCGTCGCCTTTTTGCAAGCCATCTGTTAGTATAACATCACCATGTGGCGACATTTTCACATTGTCCATACTGTTGATGACTTTCTTACATTGACTTGTGGAGATACCGCACTCTTTGGCACACTCTTCAAGACTGGCGGCTCCACCTTTCTTTTTGAGGCAAGCGGTAATTTTCTTTTTGTGCTCATCTTCGGCTTTTTGCAAGCGGTCAAGTCGTTGTTCAAGTTCAATGGCTTTTGCCAAATAGCCGCTTTCAACTCGTCGTGGTTTCATTGTGTTACCTCCTTTGCGCTTAGTGCCATTTCATGAATGTCTTCCCACGACATGGCGTGAATGTCTTCATTGCTCATTGTGCCGATTTCGGGTGAACTTTTGAGTAATGTACCGCTATCAAGGGTCATGTCGCCACGGAATGGGTCAACTTGCAAATCATCAGTAAGAGGAGTTGAAACATTGACAAGACCCATTTTGCGAAGAAGGCGGTCGGGGTTGTTGATAAGTCGCTTAAGCGCATCATTCTCCGCCTTTAGAAGCATGAGATTGGAGTCCATGGACTCCATTTTGTTGATGAGAACACCAATCAATTGCTCGGCGTTGGTTGATTCACTCATTGAATCACCTCAAACACGACGACCGTAGGAACCTGCACTTCGCTTGTACTGTGGGCTGTGGCGGGAAGAAGACATGAATCCAAGTCGCTGTCCTTCAATGGCAGGCTTAGATGCTTCCTGTGCATCCATTTTCAACACAGGAACGCCGCCAGCAAAAATGTCTCGTGGGCCTTGAGGGGTCACAACATCCGATTTAGCGATTTCAGTGTGCAAATCATCAGCCAAAAAGTCGCTGAGTTTTTGCACTTCACTGAGGTGTTGCTTGGCCATTTGGCCGTCGCCGTCCTCAAGAGCGGTGATGAAAGCCTTCTGTGCTTGTTCCATTTTTCGTGCCATTGGGTGCATTTTCAACAAGTCCATGTTAATCCCTGCTATGTTCGCCTCATGTCTTTCGTCTTTAAGAGCATTACTGTCCACGAGGGCGACGAGCATCCAGTAGTGCGTTGCTCAAGTTTTGTTGCATTGAAGGCGGTGGACCTCGCTGTTGTACATTGCTGAATGGTGCGCCGCTTCCCATGCTACCACGCCGTTGAGGAGCCGCTGGCCCTCGGTTTCGTAATCCCATGCCTTGACCACCGGGTTGTGGTGGAGGCATGATTTGTTGAGCGAGTTGCGGAGGCATCTGTGGCCCCGCCCCTTGCATTGGAGGCATACCCGGAGGCATACCCGGAGGCATACCCGGAGGCATACCCGGAGGTGCGGCTTGTTGAGGTTGTGGGGGTGGAGGTCGCTTGTAGGTAAACCGGATGTCTCGGTTTGCCGTATCTTCAATGAGTTCAGGCGCAAAGCCCAGTTGAGCCATGCGCTGTGCGACATTGAGTTCTTGCTCATCACGGCGTAGGCGAGTGATTTCATCTTCTTCCTCGTTGGGGTAGAGTGTGAGTTTCCAATCGTTAATGTCCATCTGTTTGAGCAAGCGTGGGAACAAAACTTCAGTGTACACTTTTTGCCCAAACTCAACAGCACGGTTGGTCACAAGAATTTGCATACCCTCATTGTTGAGTCCACCGGATTTACCACTGTCCACCATGAACACAGATGAAACACCGTAGAAAGCGGCGATGCGATTGCGGATTTCATCACGCACTGCAATGTACTGCATTTCTTCAAGCGTGTCCATGAATTTAATCCAGTTGACACCCCCACGCCCTGTGGCTGATTCAATACCAACCTTGGGTACATAATGGGGGTCACGCTCCATCTTTTCATCCACGGCCTTCCAAAACGACTTCATAGACTCCAAGTTGTCAGTGGTAACCGACACAATGCCCTTTGGCATTCGTCGCTTTTGGTAAGCAGTGTAAATGTAGTTATCCATAGCCGTGAGCGTCATGGCTTGTCGCCACATGGTGTTGACGGGTGAACGACCGTAGAGTTTGGAAGGCTTGTACTTACTTACATGGAGAACTTCACCCTCAACGAAGTATTGGGTCTTTCCACTACCTGCCATGTTCACATAGTGAACATCGTGAAGGTCAGCACCACATACTTCGCATGTGTCATCCTCAGCGTGTGTTTTAATTTGGTCACGATGGATGAGGCATGTTTTGTAGCGACCGCCACGCACACCACGCTTGTCAGCAACAATACGCATGAAAATTGGGTCGCCACGCATGATTTCCTTGACACGATAAAACGCCACTTCTTTGCTATTGGGGTCAATGAAATACTCCTTAACCAAAATCATGAATGCGTCGTCCACCACATTGAGGTCAGCCTCTATTTCGTTAAGCACATTGATGAATGATTGCTCCATGCTGTTTTCTTGCTTAAGAAGCCACTTGGCGTAAGTCAGTTCATCAATGTCGGGTACCCGCACTGAGCCACCGCATTCCTTGCAAACCTCTACTTCGCTTTGATGTTCTTCATCACACACCGTACACTTGCGTGCAAATTTCTTTTCCCAATAGTAGCCACGGCGGAACATTTCTTGGCGCAACTTAGCAAGCACTGTACGAAGAATCAACGACTCGTTGCTTACAGCATACAGCGCAGGGATTGTAATACCCTGCGCCATTACAGGTTCTTGAATACCGCTTGTCCACAGCGGCATGGTTGGAGTAGGAGATTCTTTACGACGAAAAGGTGTGCCCAATGCTGAAAGAAATCGTGAAATTCTACCTTGTTCTTCAGCCATCACAATCCCTCAGCGTATGTACCTATCGTATCAGCATTTAAGCCCCACTTATCAAGAAGAGAGGCGGCTTTGTTTTTATGTTCTTTCCAATTGTTGTAGGTCACCAATTGGTACAACTCAGTCTTTCGCATGGTGTCCTTCTCTTCAATGTAATTCAACACTGCTTTGGCCTGTAGCGATTTGAGTTTAAGATGAGGAAGAACACCTTTGAGAATTTCACGAATATCGTTCTTTGAAGAGAAAATAAGCCGATGAACAGGCTTGATGGTGTTTTTTGCCAACTTTCCATCGGACACAAGGCGACCACACCCAATCATTTTTTGCAACTCTTCACAATGAGCCAATCCGTTGTCGCCACTGGCTACAATCGTCACACGAGGGTCGCCACGCTCGGAAATGAAAATGCTTCCATCAGCATCTACGAAACCAGCGGTGTACGCCCACATGTCTTTGATGATGAAACCGTCTGTGCCTTGCTTGACGAAAGTGTTTCGCTCACTTCCTTTGTAAACATCAACCTCCTCACCGTACATTTTGAGCAACGAACTCATTTTACCCGCTGTCATGGATTTGTGAAGGGTGCCGTAGCCCCTACGCACGATTTCCCTGCTTCCAAGGGCACCTTCGTTCTGTAAAAGGTTGGATGCAAAGTTAAGTGCGGCTACATCTGTCTTTTTTAGCCCATCAATTTGATGAAGCGTGTTTTTCCACATTTTTTGGGCTTCTTTCTTCATGTCGTTTGCATCAACCCAGTTTTGTTGGTCGTCAGTGTCCCAATCCAACTTGTCGTTAAGGTGTTGAAGCACAGTGACCGCTTTGAGGTACTGATGGCACGCTTTTTGGAGACTGATACCACGAGATTCGCCAAACTTTCGCAGTGCCTTGAGTGAGCGGTCATCAAGCCCGATATTGCGTATGACATTCTCCATACCGTCAGCCCACGAAAGGGATTTGATGGTTAAATCAACCTCCATGGCCTTGACACGGCGTATGTCTTTGATGATACCGTCATACTCTTCCCGAAACGCTTTGTCGTGTCGGCGCATTTTACGACACATGCGAATAATGGTGTTGGCATCTGTGCCGTATTTACTCTCAAACCACCCATCACCGTTTTTTGAAAACCGTGATACTGCGCCATCTTCTTTGATGACTGTATTTAAACTCTTAAGAGGCACACTTTGTGGCTGAAAATGAGGATGTTGAGCGATACTTTTCAACACAGTGTTGGAAAATTCGTCTGCGACCTGCAACGGCACATCGTACTCGTCACCGATGAACAGACTCCCCCACATAATGACCACTGGATTGACCATTCATTTAATTCTTCTTCTTTTTAACAGCGACTTTCTTTGGTTTGGCTGTGACCGCAATCACCATCACCATACCCTTCTTGCCTTTCATGTCTTTCTTTTTGTCTTTCATTGCTTTCACCACCGTTGGCTTCCCACCGACTCCTTGTTTTTTGGCACGCTTGCGTTTTGTAGCCGCACGCTTTTGACCTTCGCTCATTGAGCCACTGGTCTTGGGAGTTTTGCTTGATACCTTGACACTGGGACGACACTTAGGGTAGCCCTTGCTGGAAGTCTTGGCTTTTGACCTACCACAAGGTGGGTGCTTGCCGTCCTTGTCCTTGCGGGACACATCCACCCACTTCTCCTTAAACCAGCGATTCAAGTTCTTCACAATGAGAACATCGTGGCAGGTACAGCGGTTACTCATTCTTTCCTCACCCACGCATCACAAATGTGGTCAGCCATACAATTGAAATCATACCATTTACAGTACCCTGTGTTCGGGTCATTCGTAGCAGAACTATCCCATGCCTTACATGTGCCACAGTTTTTCTTCGCCCTCATCTCCTTGTCCGTGGCCTCACGGTAATTTGGAGCATCACGCTTTGCTTTGAGGAAAGCCATGACATAATCAAAGTCCATCATTTCTTCTTCCCCTTCTTCTTTCGGAACTTACCTCGGCAATACTGAACGGCCCAACCGTTAGCGTAAGCAGACGGGTACACCTTGAACTTCCGCTTTGCCGCCGCTTTACCTTCGGGACACAATTTCTTTTCAAGAGCGTCCCAAGCAGTTCCCATTCCAACACAATGTCCACATTCACAGTTATTCATCTTTAAAACCCCCATTCATCAAACGGATATATCACGGAATCATCCACCCATCGGCAGGATTGTTGTTTTGTGAGCGGTGTGGTTTACCACGAATCCACTCATCAAAGCCCGGTAGCACATCGTCAAGCAGGACAACCGAGCCTTTGAACTCCTTGGTAGCCCAGTTTGCTAACGCAAGCGACATAGCCAAGTCGTCATGCGTACCTACACTTTCCAAGCGACCGTTCTTTTGCATACCGAAACGGTTGAGTTCAGTCTCCAACTTGTGGGTGAACTCACGGCTTCGCTTGTCGCCGTATGGAGTTTGAATGCGGCCTTGTTCAAAGGCCATCAAGAGAGACATAAACAGGCTTTCTTTGCGTGTGCGTGTAGTCATGAAAGTCTTGATTGGAATGTCTTGGCGCATTTCAAGCAGTTCGGCTTGGAACATACGCTGGAAGTTGTTGCCTTCCAACTCAATGAGGTCGGGCTGGAAGCGGTTGTTGAGCATCATGATTTGATTTTTCTGCGCCAGTCCCGACATACCACGCTCGTGGACGATGCCGACAATTTGCTTCACATCCTCACCGGGAACCATACGCATTACCGTCATGGCTGTAAAGTCAGCGTTCTTGTCCGATGCAATAGCGGTGTCCCACCCAATGAAATGCTGGCCAAACACACCAACTGCTTCACCCTCCTCATCGTATTCCATTTCAGCCCGGTCAAGCAACACGAGGTCTTTGTTGCGTGCCTTTTCCAGTATGTCATTGGGAAACATACTGGCGACATCGTGGATGGGTTCACACAGGTACTCACGGGAAAACTGAATGGCAGGCATGGTGAGTCGCCGCTCGTCAAGCGACTCCAAATCCCACCGCTCCGGCCACAGGGCTTCACCCTCTTTGTTGATAGCAGGATATGTCTCTACTTGGAATGTCTCAGTTTGCTCCAACTGAGAGTACAGGTCGTTGTACGAAAACGGCGTACCCACCATCATGAGGCGACCCGTGTGGTGAAGAACAGGAAGCAGGACACCGTAAAACCAGTCTGCGGCACGCTGTAGTTCGGTACCCGTTGTACCCCACAGAATGTCGTCACACAACACAACATCCGGGTGGAAACCACGAGTACCACCACCGACCGACTTGGCCATGATACGACTACCGTTGCTGAACTCAAAGTAGGTCTTGCGCCATGGACGGCCTTCGGGGATAAGGTAGCGAATGGAGGGCGTGTTCTCAATGTTTTGACGAATGAAACGCATGTGCTCAAGCGTCTGTTCCAATGAGTGCGAGAAAATCATGATGTGCTTACCCGGCTGGAAGGCGGCAATCCACAGAGCGTAGGACATGAAAAAGACAGACTTTCCGTGGTCACGAGATGCTTTCACGCAGTAGTAGCGGTTGCTAGCCAGTCCCTCATCCCACGACTTGTGGTGGCCCGAATAGTCAAAGCCCAAAATCTCTTTGAAGAAGTATTCAAACGACTTTGCAGACATCTTCCTGTCCATGTCGTGAATAAACTCCTCCATATCGCTCATGGTATCACCTCATTACTTTGTCCATGTACACTCGGAATGCAAGCAGGCCAGCCACATGAGGGTCGGCTTTGTGAAGCATGTCGCCAAACTCATCAAGCACTTGCGTAACAAAAGAGCGAGTCATGGTTGGATTATCTCGCAAATACTCAAAATACTCTCGTTGATTGCGTGGCCTACCAGTAGCAGGGTCAATCATGCTCATTGGGGCACCAGCGTAAGGTTGACCTTGAGGAACAACTTGTTGTTGTGGTGCGAAGTTTGGATTGCTCGGTGGAACTTGATGAGGCGCAAGGCCGGGATTTTGCGGCGGCTGAGGAGCATAATTTTGCTGAAGAGTTGATTGTTCAAATCCTTGACCCGTAGGAATTTCCATAGGTTGTTGTGGTTGCGCTGGCCCCGTTGGTTGCATCCCTACTCCAAATCTTGCAAGTGACTGAGCAATATCGGTGTTTTGTGATGCTGTTTGACCACCTTGAAGGGGCATACCCTGTAATGCCCCTGCCGCTTGTTCAACGACATTCCCCTGTGATTGTTGGGTTTGCGGTTGTTCTCGCATAGGGTCAAGTTCACTCAACTGTTGCATCGTGGGGCTTTGATTGGGAAAATCAGTCGTTGAAGTGCTTGGTGGGGCTTCTTGTTGCGGTTGTTGCATCGCCTCAAACTGCTCTTTCGCTTGTTGATTGACTTGCATTTGCCTTACTTTATCAGCAACTTGTTGTTCTTGAGACACTGCGTTTCGCATACCAGCAGTGGGGTCAAGTCCTTGGTAGGTGTAGCCCGCACCGAGTGGAGCCAATGCATTGCCGCCTTGAAGTTGATGAGCAGTTTGGAACACTGTACCAAGACCTGCGGCGACTTTACCAGCCATACCAAGTCCTGCACCGAGTCGTGCCCTGCCGCCAGCAGTTGGGTCACGGAAACGGCGTGCTAAATCCATAAACGAAGGGGCTTCACCGCCAATGGTTTGAAACTGCTGAACACCACCGCCAGTTTGTTTACGAATCAACACTTTGTCTTTCAACGGCGACCCCCCTTGACAATACGCATAACTTCATCCATTATTGAATCGCTTGATTTGAAATAATCACTCAAGAATTGTTGCTGAGGGTCGCCAAATGCGCTTTGCATTCTCGCCTCATATGGAGAAAGAGGTGCATCACTCATCGGCATGGGTCTGCGACGGCCCGATTGTTCAAGCAGTTGTCGGAATTGCATGGGGTCAAGTTGTGCAACTTGTGGACGCAACTGTTGGAATTGTTGTCGTGGTGTATGCGGGAAAGAAGAAGGTGCCGCCCGAACCGGAGTTGGAGCCGGAGCCGGAGAAGAACCCGCAACAGGAGATACGGGCTGAACAGGTGAAGAAATGACCTGCGGTTCGGGCGACGGTGAAAGGGAGGGGTCAAACGCCTCCGTTGGTGCAAAATCATGGACTTGATGGAAGTAAGCATCCATGTGTTCATCAAGAGGAGGCATGGAGTATTCCCCTGTCTCGGTGTTAAGTTCGGGATAACCACCAATGGTCATACCCGGACGAACTGTAGTAGGAATATCACCAAGCCCTCGTTTGACTTCGTGGCCTCGTGCGCTGGCTTGATGGTCAGCCAGTGCCTCAAGAACGGTGCGGAAACGGTCAACTTGACCCATAAGACCCTCACTGTGATACATACCTAATGCTTTAATTTCTTCAGCAGTAATTGGATGTTCGCTAAATCGGCTACGACCCTCTTCACTACCCGCACCCGACCCACGAGCAAGCGCAAACATACGCTTGGCTGATTCGTGCATTCCCTTTCCACCTTTTTCACCGGCGGCAAGGTATTTTGCTTGTTCTTGAGGTGAAAGCATGTCTTCAGTTGCACCGTACTTTTCCATCATATGGTCATACAACTTTTTGAAATTACCTTGTCCACTACGACCAAACAGGAACATCATAGCGGGCACATGGGCCATGTCTTTTATGAGTGCTTCACGCAAATCGGGCGTTTGAAGAATTTCATGAAGGGGTCGTTGAATCATGTTAGGGGCACCAAATGAACCAGTATTGACCGAGACTTCCACATTAGGAATGTGTTCCATACCCTGTTGCAAGGCTTGGTTAATCATGGCATGAGCGGCATTGTACAACCCTGTGGCTTCCTTTCCCGATTTTTTGGTTCCTTGCTTATTCAAAACAGGGTAAAAGAAAGCGTCGGGAAGGTGATGCAAAACTTCCCATGTGTGTACTTTTTCCGTTTTACCAAAATAATTTTCGGGGCCACGACTCATCATGCTCTCATCTATGTCAGCACCGTGTTGCTTTTGGTTTGAGACAAGGAAGCCTTGAGGTGCAAGTAAGTGAGGTTGCATCCACGGGTACTTAAGAAAACCAAGCCCTTGTTTGATTTCTTGAGTGGATATGCCCATATCTTCCAATTGGTGCATTAAATTACGGTGAAATGGAATGTAGCCACCTTCAACGAACTTACCTACCGGGGTTTGCTGGTGATTCTTGTTCGTGAGCATTGTAATTTTGGTACCACCTTTGGTGCGTGTAGGACGGTTGCTTAGTTGTCGTGAAGAATCACCGGGAGGAATATCAGCGGCACGAATTTTGCGCCATTCGGGAGAGTGAAAATCAGCCAGTTCGTGAGCATCGCCGTGCGAATGCGTGTCATTGAACTCATTGATAGCCGCATTGATGACTTCGGAGGCTGGAATGTTGAATCCTCTTGCACGCAAGAAATCACCAAGTCGGTGCGCTACAGCATCAATGGGGTGATGAAAAGCACCAATGTCAGTTTGATACGACTTTTGACCGTGTTCACCAATCACCCACTGACCGGGAAGAAGGTTGCCTACACCATCGTGTGCGTGTGCGGGAAGGTCATCCTCTCCTTCGGGGCGAAAAGCCTGTGGTGGTGGGTTGCGAAAAATCTGCGCTCCCGCTGGCCCGTGCCCCACAAGACTCCATGCCTTCTTGAGAGGACGACCCACACGAATCATCACATGTGCCCCCTTCGGCTGTTGATGATGCCTACTGGGTCAAGCCCGAAAGTCTTGGCATCAGTCTCAAGATTCTCAGTTGGCCCATCGGGGTCTTCATCATCACTTGGTTCTACACCAGCAGGATGAGCAGGAAGGTGGCCACTGTTGGGCTTGATGCCCTCCGACTTCTTCAGTTTAGCCTCACGCTCTTTGGCTTGAATGAGCCGACGCATGAGATTGAGCAATTCAATGCGGTGAAGAGAGTTGCGAGCCTTCAACAGTTCACTGCGGTATCGGTCTTCGCTCATCATGATGGGAGCCGCTGGCATAGCGGGCACGCTAGATTGCATCTGTGGCATCATTGGCGGCGTAGGCGGTCGTGGTGCGCTCATTCGTGGCATACGAGGGCGGCGCACACGCATACGACGAAGAGCAGGACGAGCCATTTGTCCACGCTGTCCGGGCATCAATCCACCAATGCGTCCAGCACCCGTAGGGCCAGCGTAGTTGGAGCGAGCACCGTACCGTGCGTGTGGAGAAAACGGTGTGCGAACATTGCCCAAAATTTTGCGAGCCTCGGATTGCCCTTTGTACTGCGTGTACTTCTGCGGGTCTTTGGACAGCGGTTGCTTGGTTTGAATACCACGGTGGCTCATCTCAACCGACAGGTGTGGCTTCATCAGCCCCGTCTTTTTGCCGCTTTTGATACCACGCATCTGCGCTTTGAAGCGACGCATTGTGGCACCAGCCCCACCGCTCATACCTCCCGGTGGCGTTTTGAACTGTCCCGTGGACGGGCGAAACTGCTGGCGTGCCTCACGCCGTCGTCGCCCTGCAATGGTGCGTGGTGTTTCTCGCTTAAGCAAAGATGACCAAGCATCCTCCATCGGCTCGCTCATAGCGATTGGAAGACCCGGACTCATGGCTGAGCCTGTTCCACTCTTTGCCCCAGTAGCGAGGTCAAGAAGTGTACCCCTACTTCCAGCAGGGCCACCTTGAAGTCCTATTTCACGCTCATCATCACGCTTGTTGCCATCATCCAGCGGGGATGGAGACTCTTCTCCACTCAATCCTTGTGTGGCACGGATTTTAATGTGCTTGATTTTTGCACGCTTGGCTTTCTTTTCCTCAGCCTTGCGCTTCTTTTCCTCACGCTTTTGCTCGTTGTACTCCGGGTCGGAGCGACCGTATTTGCCCTCATCCTCGTTAGCCGAGGAGTACATTTTATCCGACTCGCTACGAGGCGAGTACATGCGAGTATCGGAGCCACGACCCATCATTGGCATTATTCAACCCCCATGTTTTCTTGCAGTTGCCGCTTGATTCGCATCCATGTGTCGGGGCTTTCCTTACCCAACTCCACTTGCAAAATGTTGAATGTTTGATTGACCTGCTGGCCGTCGCTCTTGGCACCCCATTGGTCTTGGAAACGCAGAAGGTCTTTGACAGTCTCACGCACTTCCTTATGCAAAGCCACAGCATCTCGCACGAATCCATCTTCATGCACTGTGCCTTCGTCCATGAGTTCACTGAGTTTGTGATTCAATTTCTCAGCGTTTGAGCGAAGCAGGGCGATTTCATTTCCAGCCGTAAGAGCGACCTCAATAGCGGCAGACTTCTGCACGAGTGGTTGGAAATGATGTCGCATGTGGTGGTAAACATTGTCCTCGGAAATACCCATTTCTTGAGCAATTTGTTCACTTACGCTTCCGTCCTCAAAGTAAGCACGCTCATACTCGCTTCGCATGGGAGTCACGCACAACGCACAGTCGGTATTTGCGGCCATGTGATAGTCGCCCATGTGGTTGCGGAAATGGCGGTCTGCGGTGTTGCTTCTCCACCCCATGTCCTTGTCCAATTGACGAGCAGAAATGAAGCCTTGAAGCATTTGTTCTTCAAGCGAATCACGGTCTTCGGAGGTACAGAATGCACACGACCTTTTAGTGACACGCTCCCCCGCCATGGCGGTGTTAGGAAGCAGGGATTAAAAACAATTGCGAATCAAATAAATTTATGCGGAGAATGCCGAGGGTTGCAAAAGTGCCCCTCAACTACGACACAATTCGTAGTCTCACCAACGCTGTAAAAGACAAAGCATTGGGTCGTGAAGCACTTCCAATACTTCGTGAGGAGCGTGCCCGCATATGCAGTGTTTGTCCTTTCAAACAAGGAAAAAGATGCACCCGGTGTGGCTGTTTCATCAACACAAAAGTTGCTCTACTTTCCTCGGAATGTCCGATAGGAAAATGGCCGTCATCTCGTGATGCGAGAGTACACGGCGGTCAAGAAAATCAGCGTGCCGAATAGTCCAACCAACAAATACGACGCGTTGGTTGAGCCGAGTTCATTACCCTTGAGAAGAAGCATCAGTGCAAGCGTAATGATGGCCGAAAGAATCTGCACCATTATCATGTCCACAATTACACTGCGATTTGGGTTCATCACATTAAGCGAGGTAGCCGCAAACGATTGGCCTAGCATCATGTTCCTATCCATCATCCATTCCTCCCAAAAATAAGCCCTCTTGCCACATTCCCAACACCAGTACCCATTTTCTCCATCATGCCTTCATCAGCCAGTGCCGCTGAAAGAGCACCGCTCATCATGTTCTGTTGAGCATATGTGGCAATCTGTGATTGTCCTTGCTCAGCGAGTGTGATGTTTTGCTGTGCGCCACTTTGTAGGGTATTGAACTCAGCCTTGATGTTTTCAGCACTCATGGTTTGGAGGTGCTGAGGTAATTTGGTAATATCCATTTTGAGATTACCATCGCCGTCTTCAGCGAACACTGCATTCTTCATAACTTCAAGGACACTGAAACTTACGAGGTTGTTAAGCATCTGTACCAACACCCCCATTTGCTGGCTGGCAACAAATCGGTCAACAGGAACAATACCACGAAGCAACATAATTTGCATCTCAATATCGCTTGGAGGAGCAACGGGTTGCTGTGCCCACTGTGCCGATGCGCCGCCCGTTATACCTTTCATAAACGGATTAGCGGCGGCTTGATTAAACGAATTTTGCTGTGCAGGCCACTGTTGCTGTTGATTGGACGAAACACCCAAATTGAGCGCACCGTTGTTCATCGGTGGTTGATTGTTGCCGCCAAGATTTAACATGTCACTCACTTCCTCCAAGACTTTCTTGTTCAAGAGCGTTTTGATTGTTCAGCATATTTTGAAAAGCAATTGTTGGCTGGTTCATCGTGGCCAATTCGTGTTCAAAAATACGCAAATCAAACACCACCATAGTCACATCATTTTGCTTACTCACTGGATTTTGGTAGTGAATGATGTTGATACCTTTTGTTTTCTTTGAGTCGTGCATCAACTGTTCAAAGAATGGCTCGTACTTCTCAAGCATTGGAGGTGTTGGGTCTTTCTTTGCAATGCTGGCCACAGGAACAGTCACCACACTCACACCACGCTT
>Ga0160423_10001907_pt1 | contig 17450 bp, 15 predicted proteins | sample CRUFie14St8metaG_FD_108191 | JGI IMG/M metagenome (GOLD analysis project Ga0160423, IMG submission 108191) | Marine microbial communities from the Costa Rica Dome - CRUD Field 142mm St8 metaG | ecosystem: Environmental > Aquatic > Marine > Oceanic > Photic zone | place: Costa Rica: the Eastern... | reverse complement strand
AAATTTTCTTATTTAAATTCATTTTAAAAATTAAAAATTTTAATTTAAAATAGATTTAACGCAGTTAGCGAGAATAAAAAAGCGGAACGCTATCTCAAAATGAGATGTATTCCGCTTTGGTGGGCGATACTGGATTCGAACCAGTGACCCCCTGCTTGTAAGGCAGGTGCTCTAAACCAACTGAGCTAATCGCCCGTGAAGAGGGTGCAAATATAATCCATTTTAGAAGTGGTGCAAACATTTCAAAAAAAAAAGTATAAAATTTACAGTACTTCCGCTACCACAAATGTACTGCCTCCTATAAAAATTAAATCTTTAATGTTTGCATCATTGTACGCACTTGATAATGCTGTCTTAACACTAGAATAATATTGTCCTTTGAGTTTGTGTTGTTTAGCAAGAGTTAAGATTGTTTCTTTGGGACAGGCTCTTGGAATATTGGCTTCACAGAAATAATAGATGGCATTTTTTGGTAGTAGTGCAAATAAGTTCTCAATATTCTTGTCGTTTACAGTTCCCCAAACAATATGTAATTGTTCGTGTGGAATTTGTCTTATCTGTTTTAAGATATTTTGGATTCCATCTTCATTATGAGCTGTATCGCAAATAGTGAGGGGATTGTTATGAATTGTTTGCCATCTTCCTAAAATACCAGTGTTTGCTACCACCTTCTTCAATCCGCTTTCAATGTTCTCTTCAGATATACTCCAGCCTTTTTCTTGTAGTTTACGAATGCTGCTTACACAAGTGTTGATGTTTTCTTCTTGGTAATTTCCTCTTAAATCTGATGTGTGATTAAAAGGAATAGCGTAGGAGAGAGGTGCGTTTTCAGCTTTAGCTTTTTCTTCAAAAACAGTTGTAGTTTCGGTTTGTTTTCTGCCAATGATTACGGCTGTTTCTTTCTTGATGATGCCTGCTTTTTCTAAAGCAATTTTTTCTATTGTATTTCCTAATAAGTTAGTGTGATCTAAACCTATATTAGTTATTATACTCAATTCAGGTGAGATGATGTTTGTGCTATCTAAACGCCCTCCCAAACCTGTTTCAATGATAGCAATATCTACTCTTTTCTTAGCAAAGTAATTGAAAGCCATGGCTACTGTCATTTCAAAAAAAGACATTCCTATTTTTATAAACCAATTATGATTTTTACTTACAAACTTCACAACTTCTATTTCGGGTATTTTGTTACCGTTGATACGAATACGTTCTCTAAAATCTTTTAGATGTGGAGAGGTGTAAAGGCCTGTTTTGTATCCTGCTTCTTGTAAGATTGATGCCAGCATGTGTGAGGTAGATCCTTTGCCATTAGTTCCAGCGACATGTATACTTTTAAATTTTTTGTGAGGATTTTTTAATCGATTACATGCTTCTAATATATTTCCAATATCTTCCTTATATGCTGAAGCACCGCTTCTTTGATAAATGGGTAACTGACTAAAAAGCCAGTCTAGGCTTTGTTGGTAATTCATTATTTAAGTCGGAAATTGTAAACGATTGTTCCGATTTGAACTTCAGGGGCATTGGGTTTGGTGTCAAAAGTAGTTTGTAGAGCTGCCTCCTTAGCTCTAGCATATAAATAGCTGTTAGTAGTGGTAGAGCCTTTAGAACCTGCTGTTGCACTGACAACTTTTCCATAACGATTTACACGAATAGTAACCACTACAATTCCTTGAGCTTGGCTTTTATAAATAGGTTTTTTTAGTTCGTTAACTAGTCTTCCACCTAAGTCAAAAGTTATACCATTTCTGCCAATTCCTCCTCCAGTTTGTACGTTTGTGTTTGGATCACCATCTTCATTTCCTTGATCTCCATTTCCAATTGTTTCTCCTTCACTTTTGCTAGTGTTTGTCTTTTTTCCAGGGTATAAAGCTCTTGTATTTAATTCGGGTTGGGGATCCGCTTTTTTCTCTAATTCAGAAGCAGTCTCTTTTTTAGGTTTTTCTTCTTTTTTGATAGCAGGAGTATCTTCTGATGTATGTGTAGGAGTTTCAATAATCTCAGGTGTCTTTACCTCTTCCGCAGATTCTACACTTTCTTGCAACTCATCTACAACTTCTGCAGGTTGAATCTCACTATTTCCGAAATCATCAAATCCAAAGTTTATGGTGATTCCTTCTTCTGGTGGAGGAGGGATCGTATAAGTTAATCCCATAAACAAAAAGCTAAGCAGTAGCAAAGTATGAAACAGCAAAGTTCCGTATAATCCTTTGCGTTTATGTTTTTTGGAGTTAGCCATTTGTTATTTAGGATTGGTCGCAAGCACCACTTTGTATTTATTTCTGTAGGCGATATCCATCACCTTTACAGCGTATTCTATGTCTACTGTTTTGTCAGCATGCAAAACAATAGCTGGTTCTTCTTGTCCTGTAAATTCTAATTTCAGCTCTTGTTCCAGGTTTTCAATTGCTACTTGCTTATCGCCAACATAGTAATCAATTTCTGGTGTAATAGAAACCGAAAGTGTTTGCTTTTCTAAAGTACGTGCCTTACTATTAGGCAAAAGTAGTTTCAATGCATTTGGACTAACAAGAGTAGATGTCAGCATAAAAAAGATTAATAGCAAGAAAACTATGTCAGTCATTGAGGACATACTAAAATTTGCACTTACCTTATTTCTACTTCTTAAACTCATTCGTTGTTATGCAAAAGATCCATGAACTCAGTTGTTGTAGCTTCAAGAATAAATATTACTTTTTCTACTTTTGCTACTAATAGGTTGTAGGCAATGTAAGCGATAATACCAACTACTAAACCTGCAACAGTTGTTACCATGGCAGTATAAATTCCCTTTGAAAGCATTTCAATATCGATATTACCTCCAGCACTTGCCATTTCATGAAAAGCAACAATCATTCCAATTACTGTTCCCAAAAAACCAATCATGGGTGCGGCTCCTGCAATAGTTGCTAGGTTGGCAAGGTTGTTTTCTAATTGATAAACTTCAAGCTTACCTTGATTCTCTATGGAAGCAGAGATATCCGTCATTGGTTTGTCAATGCGATCAATCCCTTTTTCTAGCATGCGCGCAACAGAGCTATCTGTGTTTTTACAAAGTGTTTTAGCTGCTTTCAAATCTTTATCTTGTACATAGTTTTTAATACTGTTGAAAAAGGCAGGATCTTGTTTACTAGCGCGTTTAATGGTGTTGTAACGTTCAATAAACAAATAGACAGAAATAATTGAGAGGATAGCGAGAGTAATCATGATTAGATTACCTCCGGTTCCTCCGCTTGTAATAAGTTCTAAAATAGAGAGTGTCTTTTCCTCTATTATTTGGTTAGTTTCTGCAACATTTTTTAATGTGTCGCTTAGCACATCAATTTGCAAAAGCACTGGCTTCATATTTTTAAGTTTAATGTTTTAACGAAGACAATATATTTCTTATTGTAATAAAATGTATGTAATTGCTCCTGCAATATAACCCAAAAGCGCTAAAAAGCTAATCTTTTTAACATACCACATAAAATCTATCTTAAGTATTCCCATTACAGCTACACCCGCTGCTGAACCTATAATTAAAACTGAACCCCCAGTACCAGCACAATACGCCAAAAATTGCCAAAAAGTATGATCTACAGGATATGCCAAAACGCCATCTTGAATGGGTCCTGTTGCATACATACCCATCGCACCAGCAACTAATGGAACATTATCAACCAATGCAGACATTAAACCAATTAGCACGTTTATTATATATATTTTGTTTTCACCTGAGAAAGTTCTTTCTAAATATTGAGCTACTATATCTAATTGACCAGCTGTTTGAAGTCCGGCAACTGCTAACAAAATCCCCAAAAAGAAAAATATAGTTGCAGTATCCACTTTTTTTAGAACACCAATGACTGAGAGATGACTTTTTTGATCATTTTTTTTATTTCTGTGTATGATTTCAGTTGTGACCCAAAGTACACCAAGTGAAAGTAGCATTCCGACATATGGAGGTAAATCAGTAGTAATTTTAAAAATAGGAACAAATAATAATCCTAATACTCCCATATAAAAAATTAAATTCCTTTCAAAGCTGTTAATCGAAATTACATTATCCTTTAAGCTTGTTGAGTTTGGGCTTTGAATACTTCCTTTAAGCTTGAAGGAAATGTATGCCAGAGGAATAATCATACAAACTAATGATGGGATGAAAATTGAAGAAATAATATTCCAAGGTGTAACTTGTCCACCAACCCAAAGCATTATTGTGGTAACATCTCCCATAGGAGACCATGCTCCACCAGCATTAGCAGAGATAATTATCATTCCTGCAAACATCCACAAGTCTTTTTTATCTTTTATCATTTTAGATATCAAAGCTGCCATGACAATTGATGTAGTTAAATTATCTAGTACTGCTGAGAAGAAAAAAGAAATTATACATAAAATCCACATCAACGGAACTTTTCTTTTAGTAGTTATTTTATCTGTAATTATTGAAAATCCTTGGTGACAATCAACAAGTTCTACTATTGTCATTGCAGCTAATAGAAAAAATAATATTTCACCGATATCTACTAGATGGTGAGAGAGCTCATATTTTAAGAATTTAATTGGTTTAGCAAACTCTTTTTCATTATAAACTCCTATTTCTTTCAGAGCATTAAATTTAGTTTTGAATTTTTCATAAAATTCTGTTAGAAATTCTTTAGTTACTAGCTCATCAATTCCAAGAGCTAACGCTCCCCAAATTATTCCTCCCATTACCAAAGCTGATGCTGCTTTATCAATTTTAATTGGGTGTTCAAATGCAATAGCCAAATAGCCCAGCATAAAAACAATTAATAATAGTATCTCCATTTTTTTATTTTTCTAAATATACAGTTGTTGATGGAAAAGCAAAATCGCAATTGTGTTTTTTTACTATGTCCATGATTTGATAATTTATATCTTCTTTTGTGTTTATGAAATCATCCCAACTAGGACTATCTACAAAATACATTATCATAATGTCCAATGAACTTCCTCCAAACTCCTGGAAACGCACACGACCATCTTGATTGGTTTTAGGGTGTTCATCAATCATTTTTTGTATGTCTGCAACAACAGCTTTTATCTGATTAACGCTAGAGTCGTAAGTTAGTCCAATCATAAATTTTGCTCTTCTAACTGGTCGTTCTCCTAGATTGTCTAGCTCTGCAGAAATCATATTTTTATTCGGTACTGTAACAATACTTTTGTCAAAAGTACGAATGCGTGTACTGCGAAAACCAACCTTTTCTACAATTCCAGTAACACTGCCTGCAGTAACTATATCTCCAACAGTAAAAGGACGATCGAAAAAGATAGTGAAAGACCCAAGTAAGTTCTCTAAGCTTTCTTTAGAAGCCATAGCTATAGCTATACCACCAATTCCTAAACCAGTAGCAAGAGCTGTTACATCAACTTCAAATATTCTTCCTAGAATAATGAAGAAACCAATGATGAATACGGCAATTTTTCCAATTTCTAATGCAAATGGTACTATTTGATCGTCCATCTTACTGTCTGTTTGATCAGCTTTATTCTGTAACAGAAGACCAAAGTACTCGACTAATCTTAAGAAAATCCAAACAAAAGAAATGATATAGGCTAGAGAAAATCCTTTACTAAGAATCATTTTTAAACCAAACTCATCTTTACTTGCAAGTTCCCAGGTAGAGGGGAATTCTATGTGGGAAGAACCAATGTAAATGATTGATAACATTACGCACAATCCAATCGGTTTGGTGAGTAATACATCAAATTTGTCGATACCTACACTTGAATTTTTACCTACAATTCGATAAAGCAGATGACTGAAATATCTTGAGATTAATTTTTTAAATACCAAACCCAACAATAACATGCCAAAAAACCATGCATAATTTTCTATTGTATTTTCGAAATAAACTTGTTGCAGTATTGTTTTTAAGTCCATAATTATATCAATTGATTCAATGCAATTTCAAATGCTGTTTTGGCAATGTTTGTTTTGCTGTTGTTAGCAGCATAAGATTTTTTTAGAGCGTCCTTAATAGTTAAAGATGTATCTGCAAAAATAGCAGAGTCTGTCATTTCAATATCTCCTTGCATCAAATAAGCAAATACACGAGCCATTCCGCAGTTTGCGATAAAGTCAGGTAATACACTTACTTTTTCATCTGTATACTCTCCAGTAGCGCCAAAGAAAATTTCGGGATCTGCAAAAGGTACATTGGCGCCACAAGAAATAACTTCTAGCCCACTTACAATCATACTTTCTATTTGTGCTCGAGTCACTAATCTAGAAGCTGCTGCAGGAATAAATACTTCAGCACCAACATTCCAAATTTGTTCATTCACCTCTTCAAATGTTAAAATATTTTCAGCATTTAAAAAGTTTCCATCTTTCTTTAAGAACAATTCTTTTATTTCTTCAAAAGAAAATCCTTCTGGATTTATTAGACCTCCAACTCTATCAATGATTCCGACAATTTTCGCACCCGCTTGTGCTTGATAATAAGCCGCAGCAGCACCTACATTACCCCATCCTTGAACAATAACTCGTTTACCTTCAATAATTCCGCCATAAATGTCATAGTAGTGTTTAACTGCTTCTGAAACACCATAACCAGTAATCATGTCAGCTACTGTAAAATTACGCTTAGGAGATGGAGTTAATTTCTCGTCTTTTACAGCAAGTAAAACACCTTCTTGTAGTTGTTTTATAATTTTAGTTTTTTCTTTATCATTTGGCTTGAAATGGCCGTTAAAAACACCTTCTTGTGGATGTTCGATTTCTAATTCAGCAGTTATTGGAATTACTTCATGAATTTCATCCACATTTAAGTCGCCACCTGTTCCGTAGTAGTTTTTTAATAAAGGTTTTACTGCAGCATACCAACGTTTTAAAACACCTTCTTTTCTTGGGTCTTTTGGATCAAAGTTGATGCCTGATTTTGCACCTCCGATAGGAGGTCCAGCAACAGTAAATTTAATCTCCATAGTTTTAGCCAATGACTCTACCTCGTGTTTGTTTAAACCAATTCGCATTCGAGTTCCACCTCCTGCGGCCCCTCCTCTTAATGAATTGATAACCACCCATCCTTCTGCTTCTGTTTCAACATCTTTCCATTCAAAAACTACCTCTGGTTGCTTGTGCTCATATTTGTATAGTAATTCTTTCATTAGATTCAAAATCAGATGCAAAAGTAGTCATTTATGGAGTAAAAATTACTCCCCCTGAGCAATTGGATTTTGCTCCTGTAACAGAACTCAAACAATTCACTTCGTTTCTGTAACGGAGCACGCCTAAAAACGCAAAAATGAGCGCTTCTTTATAATCTATTATTCTTTTTTCTGGAAGATGTATATTTGTTTTAGCATAACGTTTCAGTCTTTTTATAAGGTATTTGTTAAATGCGCCACCACCAGTAACAAGGCAACTTCCTTCTTGAAGATTTTTACCAATTTGAAATGCAGCATGTTCTGTGAAAGTATGAAGTAAATCCGGAACACTTGAATATTGATTAAATAGTGGTTGAATATATTTTTCTACCCATTCATTTCCTAAAGATTTAGGGCCTTTTTCTTCATAATATGGTAGTTGATTGAGTTTGGTAAATAGTGAGTCAATTTTATTTCCTGATTTCGCAATTTCTCCATTTTTGTCGTAAGTGTATCCAACTTTCTGTGCTAAATAATTAAGGACAATGTTTACAGGGCAAATATCGAATGCTTTTCTGATATTATTGCTTTTGTAAGATATGTTACTGAATCCACCTAGATTTAGGCAATAATTATAATCCTCAAAAAGCAAGTGGTCTCCAATTGGAACCAAAGGTGCGCCCTGACCTCCAAGAGAAATATCTAAAGAGCGAAAATCGCAAATAACAGTTTTCTGGCATTGACTTGAAATGGATTGCCCATCACCAATTTGCAGGGTGTAGTTATTTTCTGGTTGATGAAAAATCGTATGTCCGTGTGAGCATATAAAGTCCACTTGGATTTTATTTTTTTTGATAAATTTCTGAGTTAAACCTCCAATATACATACCGTAATTGATGTCTTTATGTTGAATTTTTATACTAGACTGCTTGTGTAAATTAGATAACTGATCCCTCCATTCTTCAGTGTAAGGGATCGTTTCGCATTTTCCAAGTTTGAAATGCCACTTTTCTTTCAATTCAAACTCAACATAAGCAATATCCAGTCCATCTAAAGAAGTACCTGACATTAATCCAACAACATGATATTTTTCTTGCTTTTTTAGCATCCTTCAAAAGTAAGGGAAAAACGCTATTTTTGTTTCAGTAATAAAAGTAAAAACAATAACACACGATGGAATTTACATTGACGGATGAGCACAAGATGATCAGAGATGCAGCAAGAGATTTTGCACATAATGAATTATTGCCTGGTGTAATTGAGCGCGATGAAACCCAAACTTTTCCTACTGAACAAATCAAAAAGCTTGGAGAGCTTGGCTTTTTAGGAATGATGGTTGATCCAAAATATGGAGGAGCTGGTATGGATACGATTTCCTATGTTTTAGCTATGGAAGAAATTTCAAAAGTTGACGCTTCAACTTCAGTTGCGATGTCCGTAAATAATTCTTTGGTTTGTTGGGGTCTGGAGACTTTCGGAACGGAAGAACAAAAAGAAAAATACTTAAAGCCACTAGCTTCAGGAAAAATTATTGGAGCATTCTGTTTGTCAGAACCAGAAGCTGGAAGTGATGCTACCTCACAAAAAACTACAGCTTTAGATATGGGTGATCATTACCTTTTGAATGGGACAAAAAACTGGATTACAAATGGTGGAACCGCTTCTGTTTATTTAGTTATTGCTCAAACAGATCTAGACAAAGGTCACAGAGGAATCAACGCTTTGATAGTTGAGAAAGAAATGAAGGGAGTTCAGATTGGTCCAAAAGAAAATAAGCTTGGTATTCGTGGCTCGGACACACATTCTTTAATGTTCACAGATGTGAAGGTGCCAAAAGAAAATAGAATTGGTGAAGATGGATTTGGTTTCAAATTTGCTATGAAAACTTTGTCAGGAGGTCGAATAGGTATCGCTGCTCAAGCATTGGGAATTGCTTCTGGAGCATATGAGTTAGCTTTACAGTATTCGAAAGAGCGTAAAGCTTTTGGAAAATCTATTTCAGAGCATCAAACTATCTCCTTTAAATTGGCTGATATGGCCACAGAAATAGATGCTGCAAGATTACTTTGCTTTCGAGCGGCATGGTTAAAAGATAATGCTCTAAGCTATGATAAAGAAAGCGCCATGGCTAAAGTTTTTACTTCAGAAACTGCTATGAAAACTGCAACAGAGGCAGTACAAATCCATGGTGGTTATGGTTTTGTAAAAGAATACCATGTAGAGCGTTTGATGCGGGATGCTAAGATTACTCAGATTTACGAAGGGACATCTGAAATTCAGCGTATCATAATCTCACGCTCCATATTAAAATAATTCTGATTTACGCAATTTGCTTATATTCGAATCATTAATCCAATCATATTATAATGAAAAAGATTATCCTTTTTGCTTTAACCGCTTTCCTATATATTAGTGCTTTTTCTCAAAGTGATGCTTTAAAACAATATATTCGTTTTGCGCCATCTAATCTAAATGCATCTAATATTAACCCAAGTGATATTCCTAGCGAGCAAGTCCTTCGTCAGATGGGATTGTCAGAAACTGAAATTGAGGAAGCAATGGATTTCAAGTATCAAAGGGGAAAATACCACCCAAATGCGATAGATTCTTCTGCTTTTGATATGAAAAATGATAGATCATTAGAATTGTATAAAGCTATGGGAGACACAGCTTTTTTCAATGATTCTATTCAGTATCCAATTGGAAAAATATTTGGTCAAGATTTGTTTCGAAATAATGATATAGATTTCTTTAATAGGGCTCATGATACACAAGCTCCAGATAATTATTTATTAGGAGAAGGCGATGAGCTAACAATTTCTATTTGGGGAATGGCTGATCATAGTGAAAGTGTTGTCGTTAATGAAAAAGGCTATATTTCTACTTCTCAGGCAGGAAGAATTTATGTTGGAGGTAAAAACTTCAAAATAGCCCTTTCGCTCATAAAAAATAGAATGGGTAATTATTATGATTTAAGTCGTTCACAATTAGATGTAACACTCAATTATTCTAGAGTTATAACTGTAAACATTATTGGAGAAGTGTTTAACCCTGGTTCTTACACTATTCCAGCAACCAACACTGCTTTTAATGCTTTGATAGCTGCTGGTGGTCCTAGTCAGATAGGTTCAGTTCGTAATATTTACTTGAGAAGAAATGGTAAAACAGTTGACTCTTTAGATGTTTATAAATTCTTGTTTGATGCAACTGCTACACAGGATTTATTCATGCAAAATAATGATTATTTATATGTTGCTCCAGCTAAAAGAATTGTTGAGGTAAAGGGGGCGGTGAATAGGCCATATACTTATGAAGTAAAAGCAGGAGATGTAGTAGCTGACCTGATTGGTTTTGCAGGAGGTTTTACTGCAAAGGCATATCGAAATGGAATTGAAGTTCATAGAATTGATGAAAATAATATCAAAACATTAACGGTTGATGCTCTAGCTAGTAAAAACTTACAGTTAAAAAGCGGCGATGAAATAATAGTGAATTCTATTTTAGGGATACCGTCTAATTTAGTTAAAGTACATTCTTCTACGGGAGTTTCAGGAGATTATGAATTTGTAAAAGGAGAAACGGTTTATGATATGTTGCTTAAGTCCAACTCTATTTCTGATGAAACTTATTTAGAAAAGGCATACTTAGTTCGTACAAGGTCAGATTTTACCAAAGAGTATATTGTATTGGATATTACTAATATTATTACAAATAATACTTCTTCATCTAATATAGCACTACAAGAATATGATGAGCTTTATATTTTTTCACAAAGAGATTTTTTGGATGAATTTGTAATTGATGTTAATGGTGGTGTTCGTTCGGAAGGAACTTTTCACTACGGTGAGGGAATTACTTTAGGAGACGCTCTTTTATTAGCTGGTGGAATGGTTCAAGAGTCAGCAGGTGGTAAGGTTGAGGTTTCAAGGGTAGTTGATTATAATTCTACCAATAATCAATTGACTGCCAAAAGAGCTGTTATCATGGCATTTCCAATTACAAATAAAGGTAAACTTACTGAAAATGCACTGACTTATAAATTGAAACCATATGACAAAATAAGTATTCGATTAAATCCAGAATTTGAAAAAGTTAGAACAGTTAAGTTAATTGGTGAAGTTAATTTTCCAGGAACATATACTTTGTTGTCAAGAGATGAAACTGTTGCTGATTTAATAAAAAGAGCTGGAGGTTTAAAATCTCATGCTGATGCAAATTCAGTACAAATGCATCGTTTAATGACTGTCGAGAAGGAATCAAATAACATGATTGATTTCTATGAAGATGATGAGGAAATTCTAAATGGATTTTTCTCTAATGGAGAGTTTGTGCAAATTATTCCAACAAATGATGATGAGAAAAGCCTAATGATGAAGGATAAGGAATATATTGATTTATATAATCCGGTATATCTTCATTTAGCAAAAGCTGTTAAACGCCCAAAGTCAGAGTATAATTTAGTTCTTCAAGATCGAGACAGTATTACCATTCCAATTACTAACGATTTAGTGACTATTACAGGAGCTTTAGAGCATTTAAATAATAATGCGATTAGTGCTCCATATTTTGATGGTGCTCGCGCTAATTATTATGTTAATAATTTTGCAGGAGGCTTTACTAAACACAATGTAAAAGAAAATACATATGTTGTTTATGCTTCAGGAAAAGTCAAAAAAGCAACTGATTTGGGATTGTTTGTGTTGTATCCTAAAGTAGAGCCGGGAGCAACTATAAAAGTTACTGAAGATATTAAAATTAAGCGACAAAAACCAAAACCAGTAGACTGGACAAGAGTACTTGAAGGTACAATCACTAAAGTAACCGCGTTAGCATCTTTATATATTCTTTACTTATCAAGACAATAATGCAGAAATCCAAAAATTACTATGATGATGAAATTCGCTTGAAGGATGTTATTCTTAAAGTGAAAGAATTGAAGATTGAACTTATTTCTAAATGGAAAGTGATTTTTTTTATTTCTGTTTTGTTTGCAGCTTTAGGTGTTTTATACGCAATTAATAATAAAGAAAATTATAAGGCAGAATTGAATTTTGTTATTGAAGATAATAGCAATAGTGGTGGTGGTTTAGGAAAGTATGCTGGCCTGGCTAATCAGTTTGGTTTTGATTTGGGATTAGGCTCTTCTACTGCCTTTAGTGAAGGTAATGTTCTTGAATTATTGAAATCTAGAAGAGTGGTGGAAGAAGCACTACTTTCAAAAGTAAATATTAATGGAAATAATGAATTACTAATTAATCATTATTTGGACTTCAATGAATTTAGAGAGGAATGGGTTGAATTGATACCTGAAATTAGAGACTTAAAATATACAATTGATAGGAGTGATTTTAGTTTAGTTCAAGATAGTATTCTCGGTGTTGCTTGGAAAAATTTAACAAATGAAAATGTGCAAATTGATGTAATTGATGAGTCAAGTATTATTAAAGTTGTTTGCAAGTCTAAAGATGAACAGTTTGCTAAATTAATAGTTGAAGAATTAGTGAGTGAGGTTAGTGAATACTATATACATACACAAACAGCTAAAGCGAGGCATACACTAAGTTTTATTCAGAATAGAGCTGATTCTGTTTTAAATGAACTAAAAAAAGCTGAATTTGCTTATGCACGTCATAAAGATTCAAACTTTGGTGTAATGAGAGCAGAAGGATTGCTTGAAGAATTACGATTGAAAAGAGAAGTGGAAATTTTGAATGTTATGTATTCTGAAATTTTGAAAAATTTGGAGATTTCAAAGTTTACATTACTAGATCAAAAGCCACTTATTAATATTATTGATTCTCCAAGGTACCCTTTGGAAGTTTTTCATTTTTCTACTTTAAAAGGTTTTCTTTTGTTTGGCTTATTGGGAGCAATATTATCTTCTATTTATTTAGTTATAAATTTTCTAATTAGAGAAGCTCTAAAATAGGATTATAGAAATTCAATTAAGGATTCAAGTCGAATGCCTCTAGAGCCTTTTAGAAGAACTGTGCTGTTTTGTATTGGGTTATTTTGAATCCAAGTTCTTATTTGATTTGTATTTTCAAAATAAAGAAAGTTATTTTTTGTTTGTTTGAATTCATTGCCAACTAACAATACTTGATGAAAATTTCTTTTAACAAGCTCTTCCGTAATTAGTTGATGTTCTTGTAAAGAATCATCTCCAAGTTCTAGCATATCTCCTAAAATAGCAATTTTTTTCTTAGCTTTTATTTGTTCAAAAGATTGAATAGCTACGAGCATACTGCTAGGATTGGCGTTATAAGCATCAAGTATTAGCGTATTTCCTTTTTCAGATCTTTCAACTTGAGATCGATTATTTGATGGAATATAACTTTCTATAGCTGATTTGCAGTTGTCAATAGAAACTCCAAAAAAATCACCAACGCTACACGCTAAAGCCAAATTATAAAAATTATATGAACCAATCAGATTAGTTGAAATATGAGTATTCTTAAAATTAAATTCTAACAAAGGATTTGCACTTATTAATTGGCTGTCTTTTCCATATTTTATTCGTTCTGAATTTTTAGAGAGAGACAAAAGAAGATCGTCATCTGAATTGACAAAAAGTTTACCATTTGTCTTCATAATATATTGATATAGTTCACTTTTTGTTTTTATTACTCCTTCATATCCGCCAAAACCTTCTAAATGAGCTTTACCAATATTAGTGATGATTCCAAAATTGGGTTGAGTAATTTCGCTTAAAAAGTTAATTTCTCCAGGATGATTAGCGCCCATTTCAACAATTAACATTTCAGTTTCAAGTGGAGTCGATAAAAGTGTTAGAGGAACTCCAATATGGTTGTTGAGATTTCCTTGAGTTGCTACAGTTTTGTATTTACTATTTAGGATAGCAAAAATTAATTCTTTTGTAGTAGTCTTTCCATTTGTTCCAGTAATACCAATTACTGGACACTTCAATTTTTTTCTATGATAATTACTAAGTTGCTGTAAGCATTTAAGTACATCATCGACTAAAATGAATCTTTCATCTTCTTGAAATTCTCTTTCATCAATCACTACATAATTACAGCCATTTTTTAGTGCTGTCTTAGCAAATTCATTGCCGTTAAAATTTTTTCCTTTCAAAGCAAAGAAAATGCTGTTTTTTACAATCTTTCTAGTGTCTATACAAACACCTTTTGATCTTAGAAATATTTGATGTAATTCTTGAATTTTCATCTTTAAAAAAACCCCAAGCTTACTTGGGGTTTTTGATACATGTGGTCATTAATATCCTTTTCTTCTTTCCCAATCAACAGGTTTACGTTGATTTTCTTTCAATTGGCTAACCGGGGGACCTAAGCGATCCATTGCACAACGAAAACCAATGGTAGCAGTTGATATAGACTGGTCGAGGAATCTTCTGGTTCCTGGAACCATCCAATAAGCTCTATCGTCCCATGAACCGCCTTTGAACACCCTAGAGTTGTCAGTAACTAAAGATGTTTTTGCAAACTCGTACATTTCATTAGTTGTATTTCCTTGTGGTTCGTTTAACCAATCATCTGTTTTTAATTGTGAGTCAAAGTCTCCATCTAAGAAGTTAATGTTGTCGGAAGAAGAATAGTTTCTTCTGTTCATATTTTCTTCTGTTGTAACTTGACGCTTAATCATATTTCCTAGACTGTCCTTCTCAACAAGGAATCGATCTTCATCTCTTTCCCAAGTTTCATAAACATTACCTCTGTAAGGGTTGAGGTCAGTTGTTGTTTGGTCGATTAGTGGACGATACACATCCATTACCCATTCAGAAACGTTACCAGCCATATTATAAAGTCCGAAAGCATTTGGCCAATAGGTACGTGTTGGTACAGGAATATCCCCTTGATCATTTAGTTTACTAGCAATACCCATATTATCGCCTCTTCCTCTTTTAAAGTTAGCTACAATTTCTCCTTTATTTTTGTTTGAAGCATTTCTAACACCATCTCCATCCCAGGGATAAAGTCTTCTTTCATCAATATTTTCTTCCTCAGTGTTATTGACTAATCCCAAAGCAGCATATTCCCACTCAGCTTCTGTAGGAAGACGGAAAGCAGGGAATAAAATTCCATCTCTTTCTTGAACTATTCGAACAGCTTCTCTATCTCGACCTGCTTTTTTGTTATAGTCGTGAACACCTTGTTTTAAATTTGGTAGCATTCTTCGAATTCTTCCTTCATACTGACCCATTAGGTATGATTCTGTATTGAAAACATTTTCATCAACTTGGTCTGGATCTTCCCATAAATAACCGTTGTCGATTAAGATTCTTTCATTTACTCGGTCTGTTCTCCATGCACAATAATCCACAGCTTGTTCCCAATTTATTCCAACAACTGGGTATTGGTTATATGCAGGGTGTCGTAGATAGTGTTCTACTAATGGTTCGTTAAATGCTAATTTATCTCTCCAAACATTTGTGTCAGGAAGAGCATTCCAATATACTTCAGGATAAGAGCCGTTGTCATAGTTTGATCCATAAACTCTTTCCAGCCAAAACAGGTATTCCAAATAATCAACATTTCTAACTTCTGTTTCGTCTAAATAAAAAGAGCTAACAGTTACTGTTTTTGGTATATTATTCCAATCGTATCTAACATCTTGCTCAACACGACCCATAGTGAAAGTGCCTCCTTCTACAAGCACCATTCCTGGAGGAGTATTCTGCTCTGTGAAATTATTAGAAACTTCAAAACCCCCGTGCTTTGGGTCATTGTAGTTCCAACCAGTTGTTTTTGATTTTTCTTGTCCACAACCAAAAATTATGGCTGCTCCGGAAAGTATCAATAAATGCTTTTTCATTTTTATCATGATTTACAATCTTCTATAACTAAAAAGTAGGACAGTTTATTGTCTCAAAAGACTTGCCTCTATATCGGCAAGGTAATTTATATGCAAAGGAGAATTCGTGCGCTCCTTGAGTGTTACTGTTGTTAAGATCTGAAATAGTCACATCATAACTGTAACCAAATTTCCAAGAGCTTTGTTCGACTCCTAATAACAGGATGAAGGCATCAAAGTTTTCAGAACTTTGCCTCGCCCACAAGCCTCCTACAATAGGTCCCTTAATTACATATACACCATAATTAAGTTGCATGAAATCCTGTTGTTTTTGGAATAAAATATTAGGAGATAAGATCGCTGCGTTTTTTGGACGCACCCCGCTATTTGTTCTGTATGTTCCATATGGGTTTAATGGAAATGCTGCTCCAATATTTGCGGTCATTTTCATAGGTAGTCTGCTTTCACCCAGAAAGCCTTGATCAGGTTGTGTTATGTGATGCGCAGCAAAACCAAAATAATAATCAAATTTATCGTTCGCAGATCCAAATCCCATAAAGCCGCTTGCAAAATCAGTAAAACCCTTGTTGTCTGCATAATTGATAATATCTTCAGCAGTGGGATAAATAAATCCTTGAACTGGATCAATCATATCTCCAAATGTAAGCTGAGACCAATCTACCCCTAATTGGCGATAAGCTGCTTCAAAACCTGCATTTAACGCAAATTTTTTGGTTACTTTTAAGTGATAAGCGTATGTGAGGTTAATGTGTGTTGTATTTAGATCACCAGCTCCAGCAACGTCTTTAGCCACTCCAATTCCAATTCCTCCTCCAAGTTTTTCAGCAAACTGATCATATGTAGCACTGTATGTAACATATGTTTTTCCAATACCTGGCCATTGATTTCTATGATTCAAACTTAATCTGGGGCAGATGTCTGATCCTGCCATTGCAGGATTGAGATAAAGTGGATTAGCAAAGAATTGACTAAATGCAGGATCCTGTGCTTTTGCTTTGTTGCCGATTACAACAAATGTGATTAAACACAAGATAGAAACTATTCTTTTGGTCATAAATGACAAATTTTGATGTCAACAAAAATAAAAAATTATTTCATTCTCCTAAACCAGAGTTAAAGAGAGGAAATAATAAACTAAAATTCAGCTCGTTAGAAATAAAATTAAAAGAGCTTTTACAAATATACGATTTAATTGCTCGAGATATACTAATTTTGAATTTTTCCTTGACACTCTATGCGAATTTATTTTACAATTTTTTTTCTCATCTTTGGATTAGTCCTTTCAAAAGTCCATGCCCAGGAGTATGTGTTTTTACAATGGGATTGCTCAGAATCACTGTTGTTTGAAGGCCAAGAATTTAATCAAAATTCTAGATATAAAACAGAAATAGTTCTACCTTTTTCAAATTCTGTTACCGTTTCCTTAAAAAATGAAATTTATATTCCATTAACAGTTTGTGAAATTGACCAAATTCAGAATCTTCAAATTTCAGATTCACCACTGTTGGAAATTCAACAAGGCATAGAGCAAAAGAAGAGAAGATTAATCATTAGTATTT
>Ga0160423_10001906_pt1 | contig 17467 bp, 29 predicted proteins | sample CRUFie14St8metaG_FD_108191 | JGI IMG/M metagenome (GOLD analysis project Ga0160423, IMG submission 108191) | Marine microbial communities from the Costa Rica Dome - CRUD Field 142mm St8 metaG | ecosystem: Environmental > Aquatic > Marine > Oceanic > Photic zone | place: Costa Rica: the Eastern... | reverse complement strand
TTAAACGATTATAAAGTATCTGATAATTTTACTAAACTTGCTAACGAAATAAAGGAGGTCAAAAATGAGCCAATTAAAAATGATTAGACATTATCTAGAATCAGGAGGTAAGCTTACTCCATTGGATGCTCTTGATAAGTTTAAATGCATGAGACTAGCTGCAGTAATTCATCAATTGAGAAATGAGGGTGTTGAGGTTGAGACAAAAACAATAAAAAATGGTCGAAAAAGCTACGCTCAATATTACATGAAAAACCCTGTAGGCAACAAAAACCAAATGAGTTTGATATGAGGTATTACTGGGAGGCTTTATTTAGCGTAGAATATTTTCCTTATTGGGAATTCACAATGCTTATGATTTTATTATTAAATCTAAGTATGCTTTGGAGGATGCATAGGATTGAAAGGAAACTTAATGATAATAATTGACATAAGTGAGTATTTACTGAATGGTTTATTGTTACTGGCTGTCATTCATTATATAATGTTTTTAATTCATAAGTTAGGAGGAAAAAAATGAATATTATTATTGAATTTATTTTTAATTGGTTAGATCAAAAATTACCAATAATCATAGTGCCGTTAAGCATTGCGATGTTAATCAGAATAATTTATCAAATCATAACATATTAGGAGGCGTAAATGCCAGAAAGACCAAAGTTAGAAATACAAAAAGGCGGTTCAGCGACAGTCACACTGCTTTATGATAAGCCTAAAACTGGTGTTAATTCTCAAGGAAACCCATGGCAGTTTTACGGAGTTACACATGAAGGTGTTGAAAAGGGTTACTTTGCTTCAGAAAAAGCTCATGAAATGCTCCGACATTACAATAAAGGCGACACAGTGAGAATAGAACATAAAATAACTGGAGAGAACAGGTCGATGTATGTTGTAAGCCCAACCACTCAAAATGCTCCTAAGTCAGATATGGATCAAAATATAAAATGGGGAATGGCTTTCAATAACACAACTAGGCTTGTTTGCGCTTTTCCTCTGCACAGAGATGAGGGCATTGGGGATAGGGTTGGTTTAATAGAGGAATTGCTACCTAAAATGTATAAAATTGCTTGCAGTATGCCTGAAGAGTATAAAGAGAGGTCAGATGATGAGCTCTTTATCTAAATCATATAAAATTGGAAAAAGGGAAATTGTTTCTTTTTATGAGAATTTATTAAAAAATGGTGTGATTAAGAAAAACGGATCAGCTTATAGCAGGCTTATTTACCTTAAAACGAAATATCTTAAAGATAAACTTGACTAAATCGCAAAAAACTAAATTAAATAAATTAGTTAGGGAGTACGTTGTTCTTAGGGACAAAAGATGTTTGAGGTGTGGTAAAAAAGAAAATCTTCACGCCTCACACATCTACCCAAAAGGCAAGTACAGAAAAATGCAGTTTGATGTTGATAATGTTAAGGCTTTGTGTTTAGGGTGTCATTTGTACTGGTGGCATAAAAGCCCTATAGAGGCTAAAGAATGGGCTGAAAAAACTTTAGGCAGACCAAGGTTAAATAAACTTAAAAAACAAGCTAATACAATTAATAAAATTAAATTAAATTACGAAGAATTAAAAAGTGAATTAGAAACAAAAATAGGAGAATTGAATGGCAAAGAGATTTATTGATACTAAGATTTGGGATAAAGCTTGGTTCAGAAGGCTTACCCCTCAAACAAAATTAATATGGATATATTTACTAACAAGATGCGATCACGCTGGAATATGGGATGCCGATTGGGAAGCTGCAGAATTTTTCATAGGTGATAAAGTTAGCTATAGAAGGCTACCGCAAGTAATTACTGAAAAGATGAAAGAGATAAAAAATGGAAAACAATATTTCATACCTTCTTTTGTAGATTTTCAATATGGCGAACTAAAAGAGAATTCCAAACCACATTTGAGTGTAATTAAGAGATTAAAAGAAAAGGGTTTGATAACTGTATCCGATACCCTTAAAGATAAATATAAAGAGAGCATTAAAGTAAAAGATAAAACTATCAGAGAACTTGAATTTCAAAAAGAAACTTGGACTATTAATAACGCAGAAATTAATCCACCTATGGAACCTGAACAGGTAGAAAATTTTATATCATATTGGACAGAATCAAACAAAAATGGCAAAAAACTAAAGTTTGAAATGCAAAAAACTTTTGATATTAAAAGACGTTTAATAAAATGGCGTGATAACAATATAGAGTGGAGTCAAACAGGAAAATCTAAATTAAAACCTTTTGAATCTAAATTTAAAAAAACGCCCACTGATCTGTATATCGCTTTTTGTAGTAGATGCGGAAAAAAAGAGATGCCAAATAATAAATGGCAGTTAAAAGAAGGATCCAGCTGTTGTAGGGTAGAATATGTCGCAGAAAAACTCTGAGCATATTATAGATTACATTGTTAGAAAGACAGAGAAAAAACCTGCTAAGGAAAGTTGGAGATATAGGAAATATGTTAAAGTCGAAAGCTCTATTGACAACACTGTTTATTTATGCGAAGATTGTAACCATGTATGGTCTCATGTCCCTCATTATATTGATTTTAGAAAGGTTCTTAAATACCCAAAAGGTATTGTGCCAACCTTAGGTAAAAAAAGAAAAAGGTGTCCGTGGTGCAGAAAAATAAAATAAGAAAAGCTATAATTGAAGATGAAAAATGGATTATTGATATCTTTCAAGAAAACAAAAAAATATTAGGTGGCAAAGGTTATGGTAAATTGCAATGGAAAAGATTTTGGGATAATGAAAAAAATAATGAGCATTGGATTGTAATAGAGGGTGTCTGTTTTTGCCATTATTTAACTAGGATCAAAGATGGCGTAAATGTTGTTTATGAAATAGCTACCAAATCAACACAAAAAAGAAAAGGCTTTGGCAAGAAAATCATAGAACATATAGGCAAACCAATTTCATTAAAAACAGATTTTGACAGTAAAGAATCTAATTCTTTTTACAAAAAAATAGGGTTTAGAGAAATTGGAATTAGCTACACAAAATCAAGTAATAAAAAAATGCAGAATTATGAATATACAAACATAAAGGGGCTTTTTGATGAGTGAAGATTTAACTTTATTTGATATGAGCCCAGATGAAAAATTTGGGGAAATAGATAATACCAAGATAGAATATGTTCAACTTGCATTTGAAATAGGGAATAAAAAATTATTTTATCAAAAATGTGAGGATTTATTAAAGGTTTATAAGCTAGATAATTATTCTGATTTAGTTTATAAGTTAGTTCAGGAGAGGCATGAAAAAATTAAAACTTGAAACAAAAGTATTTGGCAAAAAATTAAATGATATGCTTGGTGTTTTTGCAGAAAAAAAACATTATGATCAAATAATTGATTATGACTGCGATTGTTACGATGTTAACAATAAACCAGTTTTATTTTTAAGAAAAAACTATATTAAAGATGAAGTTTTGCATGAAGCTTTTTTAAATTTGGAAAAGGCTGCACAACCGACAAGCAATAGGGGTTCTTCTAGCGGTGGAGATAGAAAACATTCTATTACTAAAGAAGGCAAAAGAACAAAAACATTACAAGTATTTGACAAAAAAACTGGAGAGGTCGTTAAAGATAAAAGCGGTATTATTGGTTATTTTGACAGATCTGGGCATTATGATTATTGCAGAACAACAGCTTTCAATATCAACCAAAAAGAAAAATTTGAAAAATCAATGCCTTTGATAAACACAGTAAATATAGGGTTCAAAGAAATTGTACCAGAAAGATATGAAAAACAAAAAGCAATGGTCTTGGCAACTGATCCTAATTATAGAATAGGCGATACAGCTTTTTCAACAATTACTGTCAATAAAGACTACAGAACGGCTTTCCATACCGATCAAGGAGATTACCCTAAAGGCTTTGGTAATTTAGTTGCTTATTGTAAAGACATTGAACCAGTTTATCTTGTTTTGCCTAAATTTAAAGTTGCAGTAAATCTTGAAACTAACGATCTGTTATTAGTTGATGTGCACCAGATTCACGGAAACACAGAAATTATTAAAAAGAAAAAAGATGGCGTCAGGTTGAGTTTTGTTATGTATTACAGAAATAATATGTATAAATGCTTACCTCCTAAAAAAGAATTAAAAAGGATTCAGATGAAACAAAGACATATTGGGCAAAGATTTATAGCAGGTGAATTGTAATGTGTGGCGTTGCTACTGTTTTAAAAAAGAAGCCTCTTAATAAAAAAGAAAAAAATATTTTTATAGAAATAATGAAACAATCATCAATACGAGGATTGCATAGTTTTGGGTTTGCTCATATTGAAAAAAATAAAATAAAAATTAAAAAATTTCATTATATAGAAAAAGCAATACAGTATTTTGAAAACAAAATTTCTGATGATTTCATTTATCATAACAGATACTCAACAAGCGGAGATTGGAAAAACCATAAAAATAACCAGCCTATTAGCTATAAAAATAATGCTTTGGTTTTTAATGGAGTGATAAGCATGAAACAAAAACATGAAATGGAAAAAGAATTTAACATAAAAATGAATCAAGATAACGATGGTGAAATTTTTTTACAAAACATAAAAAACCCAATGAAGTTTTTAAAAAATAATAAAATAAGCTTTGCAGGGTTATATTTTAAAAAAGGTGAAATTGAGGTTGTCAGAAATAATTTAAGACCATTATGGTATTCAATTCAAAGCGAGGCTGTGTTTATAGCTTCAACTAAAGACATTTTAAAAAGATCAGGCGTTAAAAATACACATAGCGTAAGACCAAACATAATACATAAAATAGGTTGTTTTTTTGAACAGAAAAAAAGATTACATAAAATATCATATAGAAATGATGAGCAATGGGGATACAGACCCAGCAAACAGTTGCCTGCTCTACATTGCGAATAGATTTGATATTACTTTAGAGCAAAGATACTGGCTGTGTTTTCTGTACTCAACGTGTTATTGTGCACCTACAGCTTATTATATATTTAATGAATTCCCAGATTATGAATTGGTGGACTTTAAAAGGCTGGAAAGGTGGTGGTATGAGAATAAAAGCAATTTAATTTTTACCACAGATAAAGCTTGGGTCAGAAGCAGAAATCAGTTTGTAGACGTAGTTAAAAGCTACGCTGAATTGATAGGAAAAAGCCAAGCTCATGCGTATCAAAAACTTATAGATTCTTCTAAAACAAAAACATATATAAACTGTTTTAATTTTTTTAAAAATGTGTATCAAATGGGAAGGTTCAGTTTATTTATTTATTTAGATGTGGTTCATCATGTAACTGGGTTTATTATGGAACCAGATGGATTAGACCTTCAAAACGCCAAATCTTCAAGAAATGGGCTTTGTTACGCTTTGGGGTTAGATAATTATATAAGTTATAATAGAAAAACACCTTTATCTAAAAAGCATTACGAAGTTTTAGAAAAGGGTTTTTGGGAAATTTATCGAGAAATCGAAAAGAAAAGACCTCACGATACTAATGTATGGGCGATAGAAACATCTTTGTGCGCTTATAAAAAACATAAAAAAAATAAAAAAAGATATGTCGGTTATTATATCGAAAGGCAAAGAAAAGAAATAAAAAAAATGCAAACTTGGGTAAGAGAAGGCGTAAATTGGTCTCCTCTATGGGACTATCGGGATGAATATTTCCCTACAAAAATGTTAAAGGAAAAAAATAATTATGAATTGTTCTAAGGTAACTATCATAGGCGGAGAACCTTGCACTGGCAAAAGCACTCTGATTAAACAAATAATAAAAAAAGAAAATATAAAAGAAAGGTTTGAATATAAAAAGCTTTTAAAAGGGCATCAAAACGAAGACATAGTAATAATTGGGTTGTATGAAGATCAGCTTTTTGACGGAACAGATAGGCTCAGCATGGCAGTTCAGCCTGTTTTTATAGAATACTTAGAGCAACAAAAAACAAAAAAGCATATTATACTAGAAGGTGACAGGTTATTTAAAAAAACCCTATTTGATTACATATTAAAAACAAATATGTTTTTTAGGCTAATAATTTTAGAATGCTCCGAAAACACTAAAAAATTCAGACACATAGCAAGAAAAGACGATCAAAGTCAAAAATGGTTAGATTCAAAAAAAACTACGATACAAAATATAAAAAATAAATATAGTCACAATTTATTCAGGAACGAAGACATGTCTGATTGTGACAGGATAATAGAATATATTTTATCTTTAGATAACAAAAAAGCAACTGACCCTAGTCAATTTAAATTATTTTAAAGGGTTCACTTACCCTTTACTGTTGCTTATAACTTTTATAAATTGTAAGATCAGTCATGAATATTAAAACAAAAATGGAGTTTAAAATGACATCAAACGAAGTAATTAAATTAAAAGACAAAATGCAAAAGTTGCTTAACCACGCAACAAGCGCAGAAAACATTGGCAACCAAGCTGAGGCAGAAGCTTTTATGAAAAAGCTTAATAAACTTTGTTTACAGCATAAAATAGCCATGACTGAAATACAGGCTTTTGACCCTGAAAATTCAGATGAAAGCATCACAGACCAAATGGTTGATAAGTATGAAAATGGTTTACCTATTGTTAGCAGAAGGCAAGCAATCGTAGAAAGATTAGCAGGATGTATTGCAAGAGCAAATAACTGCACTTTTCTTATTAGCAGGGGTTCTAATGATATTTGGTTTGCAGGAAGAGATCAGGATAGAAAATTTGCTATCCACATGTTCTCTTACGCTTGGAAATCAATGCTAGAAGATTGCAATAGAGAACAGAAAAAAACATATTATCATTTTAAAAAGCTAGGCATGTTGGAACAAGCTAAGGGTTTCAAAGCTTCTTTTAAGAAAGGTTTTGTCAGTGCAATAGAAGATAGATTACATGAAGCCAGAGAAGAAGTCAAAGAGACTGTTGATGAAAAGACTTTTGCTTTAATTACAACAAACCAATTAATTGCTGTAAGAGACTATGTGGCAAACAAATACGGACAGGGCAAAGCTTCTTATGTAAGGGGTCAAAGTTCCAGCAATGAGCATGGCTATAGAGCAGGTCAAAATTCAGGCAGAAGCGTAAACTTGCACGTAGGAAACATAAGCAGTTCTAAACCTAGATTATTAAATTAATCTCCTCAAGTACGACAAGCAGAGCCTCCATGAGAATTGGGGGCTTTGTGCATTTTATATTACACCATTTTGTTTATAAATTAATAATAAATAAATAAGGAGTATATTATGCCTTACCATCATGGCGGATCTAAGAAAAAGAAAAAATCTAAGGGAATGAAAAAGAAAAAAGCGAAGAAGCTTGGAAAAAGAAAATAGGGGAATTACGCTAACAACCGAGTTAGTTGGTATAAAAAACTTAAAAACAACAGGCAATTACAGGCTTGAATTTGATGTATTTGAGATTGATACTCATAAGGTCAAAGATTTGATAGATAAATTAAATAAAGCTTTTGTAATGGCATTAGTTGATTATGACTGATAAACAAACACAGAGCAAACATAAGCAACATAATGATACTGGAGGTTTTGCAAAAGGCAACACTTTGGGAAATAGGTGGAAAAAAGGTGAGTCTGGAAACCCAAATGGCAGAAAGAATGCGTACACCGATTTAATCAAAGATTTTAGTTTTGCTAAAAAAGGCGATAAAGAAAGAAGAGAAGTTGTTGTTTCTAAATTATTTCAATTAGCAGAACGTGGAGATTTAAGAGCTATACAGTTCATTGTAGAAAGATTAGAAGGTAAAGCGTTAGACAGGCAAGAAACAGTAACAAAATCAGAACCAATACAAGTAATGGTAATAGACGATGGCTAAAAAAAGAAAAACAATTTCTACAAGACTAGGTGCTTTGGCAAAAAAGCATAAAATATCCAAATCATCTTTGATGAAAGTATACAAAAGAGGTTTGGGTGCTGCAGTGAGTAGTGGAACCAGAAAAGGAATGACGCCTAGTAGCTGGGGGATAGCAAGAGTAAACTCGTTTATTAAAATAGTAAAAGGTCAAAAAAGAATTAAACACGACCCAATATTAGTCAGAAAAGAAAGAAAAAGAAGAAGGAAAAGATGAAGGTCAAAGGCGTTAGTGTAGATGGCTTAAACAAAAGGCAAGTAACTGCGATGAGAAGGCACGCAAGACACCACACAAGAAAACATTTAAGAGCCATGGTGACAGCAATGAGAAAAGGCAGAACATTCGTTCAGTCCCATAGAATAGCACAAAAAAAGGTGGGCAAATGAGAAGAAAGAAAAAAAGAAAGATGAATAGAAGGGTAGCCAAAGATAAAACTTATAAAACTGTGCCAAAAAAATACCTTACAGGAACCAAAGGGGCAAAAAGGAAGCAAAGGGCAAGAGATATTGCAAGAATGCAAAGAATATACAAGCAGGGTAAAAAAATTCCTAAATCTTTATATAATAGGGTGTTTGGTTGATTAATTGGAGTTTAAACAAAACTAGAAAAAATATATTAAATCACCCTGCAAGATTTAAAGTAATAGTTGCTGGTCGCAGATGGGGCAAAACAATATTAAGTTTAATGTATCTTTTAAAAGAGCCTTTTCAATTAGCTGAAAGAAGATGGTTTATAACCCCAACTTACAGACAAGGTAAAATGATTGTATTTCCTGTTTTAAGGCAAATGTTTGGAGCATTTAAAAACGCCAAGTTAAATGAATCTGAAATGAGCGTTATCTTTGAAAATGGTGCAGAATTAGCAGTCAAAGGTGCAGACAATGAACATAATTTAAGGGGTGTTGAGCTTACAAAAGTCGTAATGGATGAAATGGCATATATTAAACCACATGTGTGGGAAGAAATTGTTATGCCTATGCTTTCTACAACCAAGGGAGAATGTTTATTTATAGGGACACCTAGTGGGTATGATATGATGTATGAGCTTTATAGCAAAGGGCAATCAGAACAGAATTGGAAGTCATGGCAGTTTACTACACTGCAGGGAGGTTTCGTAAGCAAAGAAGAAGTTGAACTTGCTAAAAGGACTATGGATGAAACTGTATTTAAACAAGAATTCGAGGGTTCATTTGAAACAACTGGCAACAGGGCTGCATGGAACTTTGATAGAAACGTACATTGTGTTAAGGCAAAAGATATGTCTAATAAGTTATGGTGGGGCTGTGACTTCAATGTTGATTTTAATACAGCAGTTTTATGTACAGAGTATACAGATGGCACTATACATTTTTATGAAGAAATAAGATTAAAAAATAGCAACACTGAAGAACTTGCTATGGCTATGAAAAGAATAGCACCGAATATTGAATGTTATCCTGACCCTGCTGGAAAGGCACGATCTACCACCAGCAGAAGAAGTGATCACCAAATATTAAGAGATCATGGGTTTATTATTCGTACTAAGAACAGGCATCCAAGCCATATAGATAGGCTCAATAGTTTAAATAGAAAGCTAAAAGATGCTGAGGGTAAAATAGGTATGACTGTAGACCCTAAATGCAAATTCTTAGTAAAAGATTTAGAGCAATGCCAAAGGGACAAAAAAGGCGGTCTTGCAAAAGACAATATGGAACTAACACATGCACTTGATGCTTGTAGCTATGGAATAGAATACAAGTTTCCAATCAGGCGTATGGTAGGAACAACACGTAAATGGTAACGAGGTCAATATGTTCAATTTTGGTAAAAGTGTAAATAGAATTTTAATCCCTGATCTTTCAGAACAGGCTGTATTAAGTAGCGTAGTAGATGCAGGGCAAAATTACTTAGCTCAAAAAAATTACGATATGATGGAATCATTAGATTTTTATTATAATCAAAATTTAGATAAGCATATAGAACAGTGGTTTGCTAGTGAATCATTAAGTCAAGTTCCTCCCTTTATTGGTTCTTGTGTGCCAAGATTTGCAAAGGCAAGAATGATGATATATAAAGAGAACGCTAAAAGGATGATTGCTGGAGAGGTCAATGATGACTACAATGAACTAACTTATAGAATAAACACAAAAACACGTGAATTCAGCGAATTAGCGTGGTTATTAGGGTGTTGCTACATGAAGTCAATGTACAATGAAAGAAAGAATAGACTTGAATATGAGATATTACCTAACGTGCAAGAGTATTATGTAAGAGGAGAAACAGAGCCATTTGCTTATAGCTATGAAATAGAAAACGTAGACCCCACTAAAAAAAGATTTGTATTTTGGTCAGAAGAAAGAGATGGCGTACAAGGAATGCATTTTGAATATGATGAAAAAGGATACAGGTTTGCTGTAAAAGACAACTCAGAAATGATAAATCCTTATGGTATCGTGCCAATATCTAAGGTAGCTTTTAGCAAGGCATCTTATGATGTCACAAGGGCAGGTTTACATATAGCAATAGCAATGACTGAGATAGCTTTATCAGTTAGATTTAGATTAGGTCAGCCTGTATTTACAGGATTGGAAGAAGGTCAAAGCAAACTTTCTGCAGGGATAGATAATGCATATATTTTACCAGAGGGCGCAACTTTTAATTATGTAGCTCCTGGAGGCAGTTTAATTGAGCTTATAGAGGCAACAAAGTCTATGGCTAATCAAGTTGCAGAAAACAATCAATTGCGAATCAGGTGGGGTGAGTCAGGAGGCAATGCCCCTAGTGGCGAAGCTCTTAGAATAATGGAGATTGAAAATTTAGAGGCAAGGAAAAGTGATGAGGCTATATTCAGAGAGTTTGAGCATGATAGGTACGCCATAGATAGACGTATTTTAGAGGTGCATAATGTTTTGACTTTATCTGAAGAATATGCTGTAGACTTTGGCGAAGTAACTTTTCCAATGTCACCAAAAGAAGAGCGTGAAATGTTATCGTGGAAATTAGATAATAATATAATTAGCCAAAAAGATTTACTATTATACTATAATCCTGATATGAGCGAAGAAGAATTGGAAATGAAAATGTCAGGTATCATGCAAGAGAATCAAACAGTAGCGAACTCTCAGCAACCTCAATCATCTTTCCAAAGAATACTAAATGGCACAAGTCCAACCAGCAGTTAATTCATTTGTTAAAGATATAGAAAAGCTAGAAAGAAAATTTCAAGGAAGGCTTAGAACTGTTGTAAGGGGATTAGGTGCAATGTCTGATTCTCAACTAATTACAGCAGTAGGTCAACTTAATCTTTTTAATGAAGTAATTGAACAAGGATATGGTGATGCCCTGAACAATTTGGATGCTGAATATGAAAAGATACTTTCACAAGCTGTCGCAGAAGCTACTAAAAGAGGGCTTACCCCATTAGGTGGGGCTGGGTTGCAGGGCTTGGAAACATTAAGGGATTTGAACACGGCAGAACTTTTAGGCAGTGCAAGGGCTTATTCAAATAGATTAACTACATCAATATTTCAAAACCTTTATGCTGGTGTATCTATAAATGACACTATATCAGCACTTGAAGGAATACCGCTAGCAGACTATCAACTAAATACAGCTACTTACACAAGTATTAAAACATTTGATGACACAGCAAGATATAAAGTATTTGAAGGGCTTAATGTAAGATGGACATATTTTGGACCGTTAGACTCTAAGACTAGAGATAGCTGTAGATTTACAAAAGAGAATGAGCCTCCAAATGGATATACTGAAAAACAAGTATTAGACTCAGATACACAATTTGGCTTTAGAGGCGGTTTCAACTGTCGTCATAGTTGGGAAGTAAAGTAATGAAAGCAGATGATATAGCAAAACAAAAAGCAAAAGACTGGTTAATACTAGGTGGTAAGCTAGTTACTAGAATACTTGAAGATACTGACAAAGGTATAAGTCAAGATGGTGATGGCTTTACAAAAGACTTTCCTCCATATTCTAAAAAAGGTGCAGATGTAGGATTTAGAAGAATTGGCAAAGGTGATAAAAGAAAAACTGTATTTATAGATAGCTATTTCAATAAAAAGAAAAAAGGAAGGGCTACACCAAAAGGTGTACAAGCTAATAAACAAGTATCACCTCCAAATTTAAGGCTTACAGGGGTAATGCTTAATTCATTGAAGGCACAAAGAGCAACTTCTAATAGTGTAGAATTGAATTATAGGGATGGATTAAAGTTTGAAGGTAATGCAAAAAATGGTAGAAATGTATATGGTCTTAATGATAAAAATGAAACATTCGTCAAAGAATACTTTGAAAAGATTATAGATGGCAGGATAGTAAAGTTTAGTAAAAAAGATATTATAATTGATTTAAATGTCTAATCAAGTTTTAGAAAAAACTAACATTAGTGTAAATTTAATTAACAAAAGAGGAAGGCAGAATGTCTGAAACTACAACAGAACAAGCACAAGAACCTGTGCAAGAGGTGGCTCCTGAAAGCCAAGCAGAGGCTCCAACTAACCCTGAAGTTGGTAGTTTAATTGCAGAGAGCAAAAAGTACCGAAACAGGGCACAGGAAATCGAATCTAAGTATGCTGAATTAAAGGCTCAAGTTGAAAAAGATAAAGAGGCTAAGATGATTAAGCAGAATGAATGGAAAGAGCTATCTACTAAGTACAAAGCTGAAATAGATAGCATTATGCCTGAATATGAAAGATTGAAAGCCATGGAAAATTCAAAAAGAGAATCTTTGCTAGATACATTAGATGATGATTTAAGAGATAAATTAAAAGATGCAGATATTTCAGTAATTGAAACTGTATCTAACAAATTAAAAACAGAAAAGCAAGATGTACCCAGTACAAGCAACACTCCTTCTGCACCAAATAACCCTTCTAGTAAAAGCTGGGTAGATTTGTCTAATGAAGAAAGAAGAGCAAACTGGGGAAAGATTTTGCAGAGTTATGTTAAAAGGTAAATAAAAAATGGCAAAGATGTATCAAGGAAATGCCACTACTAAATCTACCGATCAGCATTTTATTCCTGAAATCTGGGGAGAAGGCATATATAAATACTTCGACCGCAGTACAGTTTTCAGAGGATTAATTGATGATTATTCAGCAGTATTTTCTGGTGCTGGATTTGGTGATGTATTGCATATTCCTGAAATTAGTTTAATTAGTGCTTCAGACAAAGATGCTGGTAGTGATGTAGAGTATGATGCAACTGCAACTACTGAAACACAACTAACAGTAAACAAGCACAAGTATGTCGCTAAATTATTTGAAGATGTGTTAGAAATTCAAAGTAATGCGGATATGGTTGAGCGTTACTCTAGAATGATGGGTGAAGCTCTTGCAAGGCAAGTAGATTCAGATATTTATACCGAGCTTTCTAATCTTGAGTTAAGTTTAAATCTATCTGCTGATGATACTTTGACTGCAGCTAAGTTTGAAGAAGCTTTAGCAACTTTAGGTGACGCTGGTATTCCTTATATGGATGGTGAAGTTGCTATGGTTGTCAATCCTAAGTTGTTTGCTGATATTTTAAATCCTAGTGCTGGAATCGCTCAATTCTTTATTAGAAATGATGCAGTTGGTGAAGGTAATAGAGGTTTAAGATCAGGAATGGTTGGATCACTTTATGGTATGGATGTGTATATGTCCAATACTGTATCAAGTGGTGGTAACTCAAATACTATTTCTGGAGTTATCTTTCATAAAACTGCTTGTGCTTTTGCTGCACAACAGGAAGTTAGAGTCCAGTCAGAATATTCTATTGATGCTTTAGGTACTAAAGTGGTCGCAGACCTACTTTATGGTGTCAAGAGAATTGATGATACTGATAACAAGAAAGGTATTAAGATCAGAAACGTAGATTAATCTACATAAATAGATAGGGGCGAGGTTTCTTGCCCCTATTCTAAAAGGTTTACTATGGAATATTGGCACAGAAAATTAGATAATAAACTTGAAAGACTTGAAAAAGAACAATTAGAAAAACACCCTGAATTATTAGGTTTTTTAGAAAGTAAAGGGTATATAAGGGTTAACAGCGAAAACGACCTTACACCCTATAAAAAACCTGTTAAAAGGGCATCAGTAAAAAAAGCAGTAAAAAAAGTAGCTAAGAAAGTTACAAAAAAGAAAAAATAAATAGATAAAGCACGATCCATTCACGCTTTGTCATGGCTTAGGAAGGAAGTAAAATGGCAGACTTACACACTTATTCTGTACAAGAATCATTAAATACAACTGTTGGAGGAACTTGGACTGTAGCCACCGCAGGTACGGCAGGAAGTTCGGCAGATGTAAATAATACAACTCACAAATTATTAGCAAGTAACTCAGGGACTATTGGAGTTCATTCAGCAGTAGAGATACATTTTAATTTTACAACTACTGAAACAAATGTTAATGCTAGTAATGATATGATATTACCAAAGAACACTCTAACATTTTTAACTGTCCCAAGGGGTTTAGGAAACACAATTTATTTTAATTATAATTCAACCAGTACCACTACTGGTGCAGTAAGAATAGTAGAGGTTTAAATGCAAAGTACAATGTTAAAAGCCATAGTTGAGGACTTTGGTAATGGTGGTACAATAGATGGGGATTTAGTAGTATCTGGAGATTTACAAGTATCAGGTGGTGGTTCACTTAGCTTTGATGAAATTGTATCAGGTACGCAAGTTGTAGAAATAACTGATACAGAAGCATTATTGGTACGCAAAGCCTCAGATTCTGGTGATGTATTTATAGTAGATACCACAAATTCTAGGGTGGGTATCGGAACAACACCTACAGCACCTCTCCATGTGGCTACTTCGGGAAGTCAATTAAATGTAATACTAAGCTCAGCTAGTCAAACATCTACTATTTTTAATAATGCAAATGCCGCTTTTGGAGTTTTGGATGGTAGTACAGAGTTAATGAGAATTAATTCTACAGGCGTTGGTATTGGAATAACACCTACTTCAGTTTTACATCTCAAACAAGCTAATGACGGAGCTACTACAGAAATAGCAATAGATAATAGTGCGAGTGGAGGTTCAACTGATGAACTTGTAGGAATAAGGTTTAGGCATAATGGTGGAACTTCCGCTGGTATACTATCTGGAAGAGAGGAAGATTTTAGTAGCTCTCCTAATAGGACAGGAAACTTAATTTTTAAAACAAGTAATAATGATATTTATAATGAAAAAATGCGTATATCTGCCGATGGTTCTGTCGGTATTGGAGAAAGTTCTCCAGACCAATTATTGCATTTGAAAGCAACAAGTGGTTCACAAATATTACTTCAAAGAACTTCTGCTGATACAAGTAGCATTTTAGGAGCAATAAACTTTGGAGCATCAGATGGAGATGAATATTTAGCTACAATTATTTCTCAACATGATGGGGCAACAGATTCAGCGTATTTAGCATTTCAAACAGAAGTAACTGGTGGTGCTAAAGCTGAACGCATGAGAATAGATAGCTCTGGTAATATTCTTTTTGGAACTACTAATGCTTTTGCAAGAATGTATCTTCAATCTGATGTGGTAGATCAAACAGGCTTATTAATAAAACACGCTCCATCAAGTTCATCTGGTGCAAGTGTAGCTGTTTTTTCAGCAGATAATTCAAGTGCTACAGCTACAAATGGACTATTGAGAGTCCACCACGAAAATCCTTCAGCAGATACAAAACTTATTCAAGCAGATACAACAGCAAGTAATACAGTAAAGTTTTCTGTAGATGAAGATGGGGATGGTTATTTTGCTGGAAATGTTGGTATTGGAGGAGATCCATCAACGGAGCTTCATGTTCAATCATCTGATAGGACAAGTTTAAGGATACAAGGTACTGCTACAAGTGACGGAGTAATATCAGATATACAATTTTTTAATGCTTCCGATAGTGTTGGTGCTATTAATATGAATCGTGTGTCTAATAATGACCAATCTGATATGACATTTCATACGCAACCAAATGGTGGTAGTGTTACTGAACGCATGAGAATAGACAGTTCTGGTGTATTGTCATTAAAATCTGGAAGATTAAGACTATCTGATAATGAAACAGATAATACAAATAAAGAATCTCATATAATTAGTTCTCAATATGATACAGATGAGTCTGAAGGTTATATGGCAATGAGGATAGCTTCAAATAGTGTTGATAATCATGTTTCAATAGGTGGCGGTCATGCTGATGTAAATGCTTCAACCTTGATAAGATTTTTTACAGCCAGTAATAAAACAACAAGAACTGGTACTGAACGCATGAGAATAGATAGTGCTGGTCGTTTAGGCTTGGGAATTTCTGATCCAGATGCTTATTTATCTGGAACTAATAACTTAGTAATAGGTGGCACAAGTGGTAATCATGGACTTACAATAAGGTCAGCAAGTGATAGTGCTGGTCAAATTTCTTTTGGTGATGGAGATGCTTCAACTGATGCTGGATATAGAGGGCAAATTAGATACATACATAGTTCTGATAGTTTTCAATTTATAACAGGTTCAGTAAGCAGAATGCTTATGAACTCTAATGGAACTGGTATTGGAACTACAAATCCAGCACAAGGACAATCAACGCCAATTTCAGATATTAAACTTGATGTTGCTGGTAATCAAATGCTTTCAAATTTGTCATCTACAAATTCAGATGAATCAAAGCTATTCTTTTTTAGGTCTGATGGTGCTGTAGGTTCTCAAGGTGCTGTTCCAGATGGCTTAAAAATAGGAGCTATTGAATGGACTGCTTTAACATCTGGAGATAATAATAATTCTATAACTTCAGCAAGAATTGAAGTAGAAGCTGGAAGCACATGGAGTAGTGCCTCTAATCGTAATGCAGATATTACATTTAGCACAGTTGGAGCAAATACTTTAGCTGAACGTATGAGAATTAATTCTACTGGTGTCGGCATCGGAACTGATAGCCCTAGTCAATTATTGCACGTTAAAAATAGTGGTGTTGGTCATGCTCATGTAAATATAGAATCTACAGACAATACTTATGTTAGTTTTCTTCAACTTTCAACTAATGGAAATGATTGGCAAATCGCAGCTGGAGGATCAAGTCATTCAACTTTTGCAGATTCATTTTACATTTATGATACTACAAATTCTAGATCAATTTTTAGACTTGATGCCAACTCCAGAATTTCACTAAGTAATAATGATAGTGGTGGTACAGGAGGAAGAGACACTACAAGTGGAAATACCATATTTGGATATAGTGCTGGAAATGTAAATAGTGGTGCTGTAAATAATACTTTTATAGGTCATGCTTCAGGAAGTGGCTCTATAAATGGAGGCGATAATAATACTGGTATAGGTGCTGAAACATTACAAGCTTTAACAACTGCATCAAGAAATCAAGCTATCGGTTCATTTAGTGGATTTAGCATTACTACAGGAGATGATAATGTATTAATCGGTAATGATGTAGGCTTTGCAATGACAGGAACTTCAGATACAGTTCTTGTCGGTCATCAAGCTGGAACTGCTATAAACAGTACAGGAGCAGATGGTACAGTTGCCGTAGGTTATCAATCTCTTAAAGCATTGACTTCTGGTGCTGGTAATACAGCAGTAGGTTTTGAAAGTTTAGATGCAACTACTACAGGACAAAGAAATACAGCATTAGGTTATCAAACATTAACAGCACTTACGGGTTATTCAGA
>Ga0160423_10001904_pt1 | contig 17475 bp, 10 predicted proteins | sample CRUFie14St8metaG_FD_108191 | JGI IMG/M metagenome (GOLD analysis project Ga0160423, IMG submission 108191) | Marine microbial communities from the Costa Rica Dome - CRUD Field 142mm St8 metaG | ecosystem: Environmental > Aquatic > Marine > Oceanic > Photic zone | place: Costa Rica: the Eastern... | reverse complement strand
CTCTCAGTCTCTCTCTCAGTCTCAGTGTCTCTCTCGGAACCCCCCTCGGTCGCCGCTGCGTCCTTCTCTTTTGCGTTGCCCGCTGGAGCGCCCCCCCCTGTGCTTCTTCGTCTCGGCGTAACGTCAAGCCCAATTCGTCTCCACCCTCCCGTCCCGCGTCTCGAGGTGATAAAACCTTTTTTTTTTTTAGGGATATCAAATAAAGGAAATGAGATATTCGCAATCTCCGAAAAACGAGAATCGTACATAAGATGATAGATCTACTACATCGATGTTTTGGGGCAGGGCCCCAAGGATTCCAATGGTTTCTTTGTGTTGGACAGAAAAAAAAAAAAGAGAAATGAAAAGACCCCTCTACCTGATCGACCACCGGTAAACCGGTAAGATGCGATTTCAACAAGAAATCCTGTCCTTGGGATCACGTGCCTTGAAGTAATCGACTAGAAATGCGTTTTTTTTTCTTTCGTTCCCCTACTGTAGTAAATCTTCATCGATAAGGACACAAGGATCTCTCCTCGAGGGCCGCGTGTCACAGCCCACGACGTCGCTTCGCACTCTGCAGAGTGCGCGAGCGAAACGGCAGGCCCGGCAAGAGAACGAGGTCTTGAAGGGAGAGCCGCAAACGCTCCCTCGTCGCGCGCGCCCTCCCTACGAGCGCGACACGAACAACGTCGCATCGCGTCGTCGACCCAGCGAGAGAGGTCTGGCAGCCAGAGCTGTGCACCACGTGAACGGCCAGGTATGAAACGCTCGATCGTCGAGGCGGGACAGGGAGGTCCCGGGAGCGCTGTTGCCCGCCAGGAAGCCTCCTTGGACTCGCACGCGCCGCTCCTCCTCCCGCGCCACGTCGAGCGCAAGCTCGAGGAGCGCGCTTCCGCGCTGAAACGCCCGGGGCTGAGCTCGCGGCTCGCCCGCGCCGAGGCGCTGCGCACGTCCGTGCTGGAGGAGAGGTCCAAGAGGGCGAGGTCGCTCTCCTTCGACAACGTCGAGAGGGCGAGGCAGAGGAGGACTCGGGCCAAGATCAAGCAGTGCTTCGAGGAGGCCGCCCGGACCGCGCGCGAGCTGCTCGCGAGCAAGAGGAGGACGAGCGAGCTCAGGGGGCTGAGGGAGAGGGTCGCGACGAAGAACGCGCGCGTGGATAGCGTCCGCGACGCCATGAGGGCCCGCGCGACCAAGGAGAGGACGGTCAGGGTGCTCGCCCTGGAGAGCAGGCTCGAGCTCGCCGCTCAGAGGAGGAGGGCGCTGTCGAGGAGCCCCAGAGGCGCGGGCGCTTCGCAGGGCCACCTGCCGGCGTTCGGGCCCTCCCCCGACGCGGTCCCCCTCCCCGACCCGCTCGACCCTCACCTGGCGGCCCGCTTGATCCAGAGGCGGTGGCGCCGAGCCCGTGCCGAGAGGGCCATCCGCGTCCTTGCCTCCCACCTACCCCGGTGGTTCGTCCGCAGGGCGAGGCAGGCGGCCCGAGGTCGCGGGAACCCGTCCCTCGTCGATCCTGGCTTTGAGGTCGTGGAAGGGGTCGAGGTCGACCGCGACTACCTGCTCTTCAGGGCCTTTGACAGGTCCTCCCAAGTGGTGCAGAATCCTGCGGTCATCCGCGCGGCCCGCGGTTTGCTTGACAAGTTGCCAGGGGGAGAGCCGGGAGGGGGGCGGCACGCCAGGCCGCTCCTTGCGTCTTTTGTGATCGTCCTCCACCCCGAGGTCGTGATGTCGAGGAAGGGCAACGCGGTGGAGGACCTGCTGAGGGAGCGCGCCGCCGCGCTGGTGGCTTGCCTTGCCCACCTGATACAGGCCAGCGGGGGGGACTTTGGATCCTTCCCTCAGAAGCTCTCGTCCTACGCCGCAGCCTTTGTGAGCTGGAAGAAGGGAGACGCGGCGGCGCTCGAGGGAGACCTCATCAAAATGGCTTGCGACCTCACGGCCAGCGTCCTGTGCAAGTGCGGCCCCGACTTGGGCGCAGAACACGTGGTGTCCAACCCTGACCTGAGCGCCATGGTGGAGGCCCTGAGGGACGACAGACGGCTCCTGGAGATGAAACTGAGGTCCTTGACGGGCTTGGAGGGCGTCCAGAGGATGGAGCGGGCCGTTGAGGCCCGGGTGGCGGAGTTCGAGGAGGCCCACCGACTCGCCAAGGAGGAGGAGGGGGAGTTGGAGGGGAGGGTGGAGGAGGCAATCAGGGCAGCCATGGCAGACATAGTGCAGGAGAGGGTCGATTCGGGAGACCACGGGCACACCCTCAACCTTTGGACGGAGGTGCGGGACCGGCTGATGAGGCTGTCGGGGAGGCGTCCCTGCGAGAGGCAGAGGACCTCGCAGTGCGTAGACTGCGAGTACGCCAGAGAGCTCGTCGAGTCTGGGGCCATGGACAACTCCATCTTGGGCGACATGATTGAACAGGCCTCCCAGCGGATAGGGGAGCTCGGGGCGGAGGCGTACGAGGAGGAGACCCTGACCTGGGGCCGGAGGATGGCGCAGAGGATGAGAGAGTCGGAGTCGGCGGGAGAGGTCCTGTCCAACTTCTTCAATGACGCGGACGTGCTGCTGACGAGGATGGAGGCGGGCGTGGCGGCGAGCCTGCTCTCTCAGGCCCTGGCGTCCGGACTTGGGGGCGAGGAGTGAACGCACCGAACGAAGCAAACCACAACAAAAAAAACTTTGTATCGAATGAATTGAAAAGTACAAAGAAGAAAACTTTCTTTGTAGTAGAAAACTAGAATGAGCTTTTTTATTTTTGGTGGCCAACGAAATCCTCGCCCTGCGAGGCGTGCCTCTCGACATCCGCCTTGATCCCTCATATATACTAACCACCACCCCCTTGCTCGCTCAGAACGTCCCTCTTCGTCTGAAGCCTGAGCGCCGCCGCAAACGGCACCCAGATCGAGCCCTGCTTTGCCACGTACGCCGCAGACTCTGGCGAGACGAAGGACTGCCCGACCCTGATGCAGCTGCACAGGTTCCTAACCTGGTAGGCGCAGCCCGCCGGAATCATCAGTGCCTCGTCTACCTTCTGCTCGATCACCCAGGGCACCACGCCCGTCTCGTGCTTAAGCAGCTCGAGCGCCACGCCGGACAGGTAAAACCTCTGGCTCATCACGTCCGAGGCCCCCACCCCGCTGTTGGTGCCCCTGCCCCCAGAGAACCGGTGGGCGTTCCTGACCAGAAATCCCGCCAACTTCTCCGTGTCCTGCCTGCTGAAAACGTGCCAAAGGCTCCCCGGGAATCCCGCGTCGCTCTTGTTTACGTGGACATTCACAAAAACGTTGTCCAGAGGCTGCAGATTGAGCTTCCAGGTCGAGTCCCCGTCCTCCTGCAGGATCCCGCCCTGCACGGGCTCCTCCTTGGTCCTGCCGTAGCCGATGTAGGCCCTAGGGCCCACTTCGGGCCTCAGGGACTCCGGCAGCATGCCGAGCAGGTTCAGCCCGCCCTGAGGGTGCGCCCTGGACTTGCAAGGGAGCATGTCCTGGAAGTCCATGTACAGGCGCTTGAGCTTGCCGTTCCACTCTTTCTCGCTGGGCCAAGACTTCAGGCAGTACATAGGGTTTCCCTCAAAGTAGGTCTCCCCAGTGTACCCATTGAAGAAGGCCTCTATGGAGACCTCGATGACATCGCCTAGCGAGCAGTCGATGACATCGGTGGTGTACTCGCCCTTCTTCTTCTCAGTAGCCGCGCGCTTCATCAGGTGTGGGGTCCAAAGCATCTGTCCGCGGACCCCACCGACCCGGAAGGGCGACCCGCTGGCCCACTCTCTGGCAAAGAAGCCCTCGTCCAGGGCGGAGGCGTCTTCGACGACGTGGACCGCGGCCGGTCCACAGGCCTCCGGCTCGCGCCCTTCCTTCTCGGGGCCGCCGAAGGAATCGCAGCAGCCCTGCACGGCCTCGCCGCCAAAGTACCCGAGCCTCTGCAGGCCCATGATCTCGTTGCTCACGGGGCAGCACGGGTCCGCGCCGCCCGCCCTTGCCCTCTGCTCTCCGCAGCACTTGGGGCACAGGTTGTAGGAGCTCGCCTTGCTGGTCCTCAAAGTGCAGCAGATGGTGGAGCTGCACTCGGTGCACTGGGTCCTGAGCCCCGCGTCCTGGCGGACCTCGAGGTCCGAGGCGCTCAGTCCGGGCTGCCCGAGCCTCTCCCCCTCGGCCCTGATCTCGTCCAGCTCCCTGCCCAGGACCTCCCCGAGGCCGCAGCCCTCCAGGGTTCGCCTCATCAGGGCCTGGTGGGCCTCCCTCTGCTCCCTGCTGTACGCCGGGGGCCTCCCCACCGTCTTCGGGACCTTGTTGCAACGCTTGTCCATCCGCAGGGCGTACTTGCAGTTGCAAATTCCTCGGCACCTTGGGCACTTGTCCATGCACTCCTCGACGGTCATGCCAGGGTAACACCTCTTGATGCACTCCGTGCAGTAGTGGAGCCGGCAGCCCTGCCTGCTGCACCGCGCCAGCTCCTTGCCCCTCTGGCAGTGGTGGCAGCAGATTCCGGCAACCTTCTTGACCAGCAGGGAGTTGCTCAGGCCCTCGGAACCGAAATCCGCGCCCTCCGCATCGGCCACGTTCGCGTCCAGGGCGGGAGGTGCTTGGGCGGCGACTGCGGCAGCGTGGCCCTGCTGCGCGGCCGGGATCAGCATGGGAGCCCCGGGCTGCAGGATCGGCCTCGGCTTCACGCTCACCGGCCTCTTCCTCGCCTTCTTCTTCAGCACGGCGGCCATCTTCCGGTTGGTTTCCTGCAAGTTTCTCTGCGCGATATCCTCCGGGTTCCTCAGCCTCTCCAGGTGTCTCATGGTCACCGAGTTCACCACGACCTCCCTCTCCACCGCGGTCAGCAGCGCCACCCAGTTCTTCGTGACCTCCGCCTTGGGGCTCTTCTTCCTGCGAAGGCTTTGCGCCATCGCCGAGAGCTTCTTCACCAGGCGGTGGCCCGCGTACTCCTGGTCGTCGTCTTCGCAGTCGTGGTACCCCGCGCCGCCGTCGTCGTCGTTGGCGGCGGATCCGGGAGCCCTGGCGTCCCCGGCCGCGCTACCCACGTCGTCCTCGCCAAGGTCCTCGAACTCCTGGTCCGTCAGCGTCTCCGAGTTGACATCCTCGTCACGATCGCCGGTCAGGCGGCTGGGGCCCAGGAGCCGCCTCGCGGCGTGGGGCCTGTTCATCTGCTCGATCTGGCTCGTCACCTCCTTCTTCGGCACCATCGCGAAGGTGCTGTCGCTGCTCACGTTCGTCCCGCTCTTGGGGCTGTCCGACCGGGCGACAGAGAGGCCCTCCGGGCGCTGCTTGAGCTGATCTCGCGCCGCGGCGGAATCCCCCACGACGCGAATTTTCTTGGCATCCTCGTCCCCGCCCAAAACCACGAGGTGCGCGGGCCCCTCCGACTTTCTCTTTCGCGTCAGCCTTGGCCCCCTCGGCGGGGGGTTCGGGCCGCTCACGGCCTCCTCCGGCGTTCCCGGAGCCAGGCTCGCGGCCTTGGCCTGCACCGGAACGGTCTGGTCGCTAGAGTCCCCATCCTCCGGCGGAGATCGGGCCAAGGATTCGGCTGGCTTCCCCGCGATCTGCGTCTGCAGATCGCCCGCGAGCATATCTACTGATTGCGGTGCGGGCGCAGCAACGAAATAAAAAAAAACCGCTTGGGCGCGCGCCCGCCTTTGCGAAGGATCGGTTTGGTCCTGGGCTGTCTGGGCGAGAGGCGGGGGTCTCTCGGACCTCCCCGCGGCCTGCCCAGAGAGCGAGAGACTCGGCTCCGAGGCGCGGAGGCACAAGGGCTGCTGGGCGCCTGTTTCGTCTTCTCTGCACGTTTCCCCCCCCCCTGCAGAGTTATTTTGGGATACATCCCCCCACAAGGGCACTCCAGTTACTTGCTTTTTCTACACGATAGGTTTCTGCAGGTTTGTGCAGGTTTTTCTTCCGATTTCCTCATTCGGCTTACACTTTTCGCGAGTAGATTTGACGATATAGGTGAACATTTCACCCTCAACCAAGCAGCCAATAAACCCCGCGATCCCTGACGCGGGAAAACCGGTCCCAAATGAGGCCACAACAAAATCTTTGGGGGGAAAGTAAAAAAACGGGAAACGGCAGGCTGCCGGATCCGGAGGGAAGCAGAAGACGACTGACTGCTTAGATTAGGATAGGACATGATGATGAAGCAAGCCCCGAAGCCGCATTTTAGGGACGAGGATGCCGTATCGAGCGCGCTGATCGGCCTCGTGCGCGACTCGAGCACCAGGCTCCGGCTGCTCAAGCCCTTCCCGGCGATCCGCGTGGTCTTGAGGTCGGACGTTTCCCCTAGCGAGGGGTTCGACAAGGTTTCCCTCGTCTCCGGCGGAGGGTCCGGGCACGAGCCCGGCCAGTGCGGGTACGTCGGCCGCGGAATGCTGACCGCGGCGGTCTGCGGGGACGTCTTCGCCTCGCCCTCCGCGGAGGCTGTGTACCGCGCCATCAAGGCCACCGCGGGACCCAAGGGCTGCCTCCTGATTGTGATGAACTACACTGGAGACCGGCTGAACTTCGGACTGGCCGCCGAACGAGCCAAGGCGGAAGGTACCTCCCTCCCTCTCTCTCTCTCTCTCTTCTTCATCTTTTTTCTGACTCTCTTTTTCTTCTTTTTTTTTTTTCTCAGGCGTGAAGGTGGACATGATCGTCGTCGGCGAGGACGTGTCGCTCGCGAGGAAGAAGACGGGACGAAGGGGCCTTGCGGGCACGGTGATGGTCCACAAGATCTGCGGAGCCATGGCGGAGCGTGGAGACTCGCTGGAGGAGATCGTCAGGATCGGCCAGGCGTGCGCGGACGCCATGGGGACGGTGGGCGCCTCGCTGACGACCTGCAACATCCCTGGACAGCCGCCGGACGACCGCATCGCCCCTGGGGAGCTGGAGCTCGGCTTGGGGATCCACGGGGAGCCCGGGAGGGAAAGGAGACCGGCGGGAACTTCGCGGGAGATCGCCGCCCTGCTGTGCGACGAGGTGGCCCGGCCCGGTAGGAACGAGTACTTTGAGGCCTCCGCCGACGAGGACGTCGTTTTGATGGTCAACAACCTCGGCGCGACGACCCCCATCGAGATCGGCGCCCTCGCGAGGCACTGCTGCGACCACTGCCAGTCTGACCTCGGCCTCCGGGTCCGAAGGCTCCTCGTGGGACCCTTCAAGACCTCGCTGGACATGGTGGGAGTCTCCGTGTCCCTGATGAGGGCCAGAGCGGGGGGCGCGGACCTGCTGCCGCTCCTGGACGCTTGCACGGACGCCCCCGCGTGGCCGAGGGGCGCGACGGAGGAGCCACCGCGAGCGGACGACGACGGCGGGATCTTCCGCGACGAGGGCGCGGCGGCAGCTGTGGGGCCGCCCGGCGCCCTCTCGACGGCCTCGCCGATGGGAGATGCGGAGAGGGAGCTCGCGAGGCGGGCTGTGCTGTCGGCATGCGCGGAGGTCTCCTGCGAGGAGTGCAGGGACCTATGCGACGCGCTGGACAGGCGGACCGGGGACGGGGACTGCGGCACGACGCTCGCCCGGGGCGCTGAGGCGATCGCCAAGGACGTCTCCGAGGGCAGGTTCGACTTTTCTTCCTGGCCCGCGGCCGCGGCGTGCCTCGCGAGGTCCGTTCAGGTTCACATGGGGGGCACGTCGGGTGCTATCTACAACATCCTGTTCACGGCGGCGGGCACGAGCCTGGCGGAGGCAGAGGATGGGAGACCGACCCTCGTGAGGATCCTCAACGCCCTGGAGGCCGGCCTCGCGGCGGTGCAGAAGTACGGCGGCGCCGTCCCGGGGGACAGGACCCTCGTGGACGCCCTCGTTCCCTTCCTGAACTCGGCCAAGACGATCGACGCGAGCTCGCCCCCCGAGTCCGTGAAGGCCTCGCTCCTGGAATCGCTGGCGAGGGCGGAGGAGGGGGCGGAGGGGACAAAGGGGATGACGGATGCGGTCCTGGGCAGGGCGTCCTACGTCCCGGCGGAAGACCTCAGGGGAAACGCGGACCCTGGCGCGATTGCCGCGTGCAGGTGGCTGAGGGGCGTGATCTCGGCGCTTTAGTTTAGTTTTATAATATACTACATATTCACAGCCCTAAGCTACAGTTAGAGCTCGTCGTCCGACGGGATGTCCACGTCCAGGCTAAAGTCCCCCTCCTCCAAAAAGCAGGCGCAGAAGGTCTCGAAGTTGAGGCGCTCCTGCTTCGACCCGGACTCCTCCATCACCCTGGTCAGCAGCCGGTCCATCTCGGACTCGTCCAGCGAAGCGCCGACCCTCTGCCGCACCACGTGCTCAAGGTCCAGCCTGGAGATGTACCCGTCGCCGTCCACGTCGTGGAAGTTGAACATGAACCGCAGCTTCTCCTCCTTAGTGGCCTTGGGGCTAAAGGCCGACAGGATCTGCAAGAAGTCCTTGAAGTTGACGTTCTCGAACACGCTGACCAGGCGCTGGGCGAGGGGGTTCAGGCTAAACTCCGGTATGGCCAGGAGCTCCTCGCCCGAGATAAAACCGCGCTTCTGGTTGTCGAGCTTCAGGAACCGCTTGTACAGGATCTGAATCTCCGTCTGCGAGAACTTGGACGAGCAGCCGCGCTGCAAGTCCTCGAGCTCGTCCTGCGTCAGGTCGAAGCTAAGGCCCTGCCCCATCGTTCGCCGGCGGCGAGTTACTCGCAATGGCGCCCCCCCCCCTCCTGCTCCGACCTGGAACTGGAAACAACTGGAGCGGAGGCTGGCCCCTGAAACATAAATTGGCGTTGTGGGTGCTGGCTGGAATACAAAGATGAGAAGAAGAGAGAGAGGAAGAGAGACAGAAGAGAAGAAGAGAGAGAGAGAGAGAGGTTTATACGAGTCAGCACACCCCAAACACCCCGAAAGAACCAACGCACGAGAAGATTCATTACAAACACGAGTTTATGCGCCGGACAACTTCCTGCCGTACTCCTCCAGCTGCTCGAGCTCCTCAAAGTATTCGGGGAACCCGACGACCTTCTTGATCGAGTCAAAGGTGTAGTCGCCCTCCGGAACCTTTCCCTCCTTCAGGCCCTCCAGGGCCTTTTGCATTCCTGCAATTGCGCACCCGAGGAGAGGCAGCGGGTAGACCGAGAGCTTGAACCCGATCTCGGTGAGCTTCGAAGGAGAGCGAGGTCAGAAGCGAGAACGTCAGCGAGGAGGAGGAGACTTACCTTCTCCAGAGACAGGATTGGGGTCTTCCCGGACTCGAGCATGTTTGCCAGGACAGGCTTCCCGTACTTGGCGGCCAGCGAGCACACAGCGCCCATCTCCTCCAAGCTCTGCAGAGCGTCGCAGAAGACCATGTCCGCCCCGACCTTGCAGAACGCCTCGATCCTCCACAGTGTCTCCTCCATCGACACGGCCTGGCGGGAGTCCGTCCTGGCGATGATGACGATCCTGTCGCGCTCGCTCTGCGTCTCGTCTCGGGCGAGCACCGCCGCCCGCAGCTTCGCGAGGGCCACCGCCCTAGAGACGACCTCCTTGTTCTGGACGTGGCCGCAGCTCTTCGGCACCACCTGGTCCTCGAGGAGAATTCCGGCGACCCCGGCGTCCCTGGTGAAGGAAGGAGAGAGAGGGAAGGAAAGGGAGGTCAGAATCGAGAAGGACAGCGAGAGGAGGAGACTTACCTGAAGCCTCTCAAGCAACGTTTTACGTTGAGCGGACCGCCATGGCCATTGTCTCCGTCCACGATGATCGGGATCGTCGTGACCTCTTGGATGAGCCGGGCCTGCGAGAGAGAAAAAGTCAGAAGGTGAGTGCGATGAGCGCAGAAAGTGGGGTCCTCACCTGCTCAAGCATCTCCGAGTAGGTGATCAGCTGCACGTCTGGCCTACCGAGCTTCGCCGCGCTCGTCGAGAAGCCGGACATGAACGCGACCGAGAAGCCGGCTTGCTCGATCAGACGAGCGCTCAGGGCGTCGTGGCACGACGGCATCGGCACGGCTCCCGGGGCCGAGAGGATCGCGCGAAGCTGCGAGGCCCTGCTCATGATCACCTGTTGTGTTGCCTGTCTTCCGTGGACGCTGGGGCCAGGGACGCGCGCGCGGACAAAAAAGGTCATTTATTCGAGGATCAGGCTGATCCAGACAGCCTCTCTCGTCCCTCGCCAGATTTTGGGTCACCAGATTTTGGGGGGTTACGACGCTCCCAAAATATGGTCCAAGGAGGTCCTCCTTGGGTGTCCAAGGAGGAAGTACATTACAAGTACAGTACTTAGTACTTTGTAAGTTATAAAAATTCTAACAGCTGCAGGCAAACCTTGTTTCTGTTCGGCTCCCTCCTGTAGCTCCACGTAAGCTGCCTCAGGCAGGCGTGGAAGGAGTCAAGGTCGTGGACGCTGTGCTTGTCCTTGACCTCGCCCTCAAGCTTTGCCTGCAGCTCCACCAGGCTTTCGACCGAGGGAGGCTGAAGGGCCTCGACCTGGTCCGCGCCCTGGCCCTCCGCCGCCAGCCTCTCCGCCTCCTCCTTCTCCCTCTGCTCCCTCTCAAGCTTCTCCTTCTCCTCGAGCCTCTTGGCCTCCAAGGCCTCCTGCTCCTCGGCGAGCCTTCTCTCCTGTCTCAACTTCCTCGCCACCGCCTCCGGGTCGAGGTGCTTGATGGAGTCGTCCACGACCTCCCCGGTCCTCCTGCTGCTGACCCTGATCTCGGCCCTCTTCTCCTCCTCCTCCCTCTTGGCCTCCGCCCTCCTCGCGTCCAGGATCTTGGCGCACTTGGCGTCCAGCTCCGCAGGGATCGTCTTCACCCAGAGCCCGACCGTGTCAGCGAGCTGGTGCGCCCGGCTGATGATCCTGGCCTCCTGGGCGATGATGTCCGAGTACAGCGACTCCGAGGTCGCGACAATGTCGGCCACCGCCTGCTGGAACTCCTTGCCGGTCCCCAGCTCCTTCTGGTCGATCCGCCGAAGGCACGTGAGCAGGTCCATGGGCCGCTTTCCCTTGTCCTCCACCTCCTTCCTCTCCTCCTCCGCAAGGGGCTCGGAGAACACCCTCCAGCGGTGCTCACACAGCAGCTTGAGGCACTGGTTCCTGAGCACCATCCTGAGCTGGCGCAGGGCTTCCTCCTCCTCCTCCAGCTTGAGCTCCAGGGCCCTTCCCTGAAGGACCTGCTCCTCCGGCGGAGCCAGTGGGAGGTCCTGCCCGGCGGCTGTGGCGCCCGCCGCACCCGGTCTGCCGGGCTCGTAACCCTCCTTCACCATCACCATGATGTCGTCGAAGCAGTCCAGCTTCTCGTCCAGAGACAGGACCTTCATGCAGAAGGTGTTGCCGCAAAACACGGCGGCGAGGTCCTCTGGGATCTCAGAGGGGCCGCAGTCGCAGTTTGCGAGGAAGAGCACCGGGGCATCCGCGCCCAGAAGATCGCTCATCAGGGCCAGAAAGGTCGACCTCAGGAGGTAGGACGAGGTGGCCCACCAGATGTCGCAGTCCGGGAGGTACAAGATGGAGGGCGCCGCCTTCCTGGCCTCGCAGATGATGCTGACAAGGGCCTCCTCCGGCGTGTGGGCTCCGGCGAATGCCAGGAGGTCTGGGTGGCCGATGGCAAAGCAGGGCGTGGACTCCAGGTCGTGGAGCAGAGCCGCAGAGATCAGACCCTGGCCCATTCCCTTGACGTTGGCGTCCCCACAGACGCACATCCTCGGCCGGCAGGTGAACTTCTGCAGCACCCTGGCGTAGTCCATGGGCTTGCCGCCGAGCTTCCCCGCGAGAGTCTTCTCCGAGTGGTCAAAGATGACGCCGCACACCTCCCTGATCCTGTCCATTTCCCGCGCCAGGCACTTGGCGAGGTGCTTCTTCAACGGCTTTGCGTGCACCACGGCAGACCTCTGTGAGGCTGGGGTGATGGACTTCTGCGCAGACACAAAGTCCTCCCTCTGGATCCTCACGGCCTCCGTGTCGATCAGCAGCTTCTCCTCTCTCGTGTAGATCTGCGGGTAGTGCCTCCTGAGGGCCTGCAGGGTGGCCTCCGTGCAAAGGGCCTTGAGGTCTGCGCCACAATACCCGACACAAGTGGTGGCGAGGTCCTCCTTGAGCTCCTCCCCCATGGGGTTCTGCCACTTCTTGGTGTGGATGCCGAGGATCTCCTTCCGGGCCTCCACGTTGGGCAGGGGGAAGGCGAGCTCCCTGTCGAACCTCCCAGGCCTCCTCAGCGCACTGTCCACGGCATCGATCCTGTTGGTTGCGCCAATGACCACCACCTGGCCCCTGTTGTCCAGCCCGTCCATCAGAGCCAACAACGTGGATACGATGCTGTTGTGGATCTGGTCCTGCTTGCTGCTCCTCACGGGGCACAGACCGTCGATCTCGTCGAAGAAGATGATACTAGGCTGGCGCTTCTGAGCCTCCTCAAAGAGCAGCCGGAGCTGTCTCTCGCTCTCTCCCACCCACTTGGACAGTACGTCCGCGCCCTTCCTCATGAAAAAGCTGACGTTCTGGCCCGACCTCTTGGCCGCCGCGGCGAGGGCCCGGGCGCAAAGTGTCTTGCCCGTCCCGGGGGGACCGTGCAGGAGGACGCCCTTGGGCGGGTTCAGGTGGAACTTCTTGAAGACCTCCGGGTACACCAGGGGAAGAAAGACCATCTCCTTGAGGCTGTGTACGTAGTGCTCCAGCCCTCCGATATCGCTGAAGGTGATGGAGGCGTCCACGGTGACTGGAGTGATCTCCACGTTCTTCTGCTTGTTCAGCGAGGGGTTGGCTCCAAAGGCCCGGCCTAAGTCCGTTGGAAGCATGGGGGGCTGGGCCTGGGGGTTCAGGGACGCAGTTCCTCCAGTGGCCGCCGCATCCTGCTGCGCTGCCTCCGCCAGAAGACCCCACAGGTGGTCGTTCCTGTCCTGGATCAGGTCGTCCTCGCTGTCACCGCCGATCCTCCTCCTGCCATAGCGCTGGTGGTCCCTGTAGGAGTCCCTGTCCCTCTGCCGCTGGATCCTGCGGAGCCGCTTCCTGGGCGACTGCTGCGGCTGGTTGTGGACCTCCTCGCCGGGCGTGTACCTCTTGGCGGGAGCCCGGACCCGCCTGGATGAGCGCCTCAGCTCGTGGCCCGCAACGCTACGGTGACCGCCCTCCTCCCCCTCCGCGTCCTCCCCAACGTCCTGGTAGCTGGGCTCCGGCTCCCGCCTGAACCTCGTCGAGTATCTGTGGTCCGCGCTGTACCTTCCGAAGGGCTTCATCCTCTCGTCCTCCATGACCTCCTCCTCCTCCTCCTCCTCCGCCCGACGGCCCCTCCGGCGCCTGCTCACCGTGGGCTCCTCGTACGGATCGTAGATCACCACGCTGGTCCGGTTCCGCCGAGGGTAACGCCGGCTCCCCCCATCCTCCTCGTCCTCGTCCTCGTCTTCGTCATCATCCTCGACCGCCGCGGCCTCCTCCTCTCCATCCCACTCGGGTTCCTGGTCCAGGTAGGCCTCCTGCTCCTCCTCCTGTTCCTCCTCGTCAGATTCCATGATCGACGACTTTCGCGCCCCCCTCGTCCGGAAGCTGTACCTCTTGTTGTGGCCACCCTCGTCCTCGTCGACGTTGTCGGTGATATCCTTGAGGGGAGATGCCGGGAGCGAGGAACTCCGTCGGCCGCCCCTCTCGACCTCGGCGTTCTCATCGGTCTCCTTGCCCATGCCTTGTTCGAGGTATTCCTGGTTTTGTGGCAGGCGTTTCGTTCGTTCGTTCGGGCGAAGAGCGAGTTCAGTCAGTTCACTCAGCCACTCAGTCGGACCCCGCGCATCCATCTCTTACCCTCACAACAGGATCGACCCTCATCCTAATCTCCTCCTTTGCTTGGTCTCGCCAACACCTCTCCCGCGCCCGGTCGGCGGCACCAGCTTCCCTTCCGCCCGCCCAACCTCCCACCCCCTCTCTGCTTAGTAGAAATCCCGTCTTGAGCTGTTGAGCGAAATTTTCGGTTTTTTTCGCGGGAACTCTTTTCCGGTCTGTCAATCACGTCATGATCGATGGGCTGAAAGCTGAGGAGCGAAACGAGGACGGGAACAGACGCGGGGAGAATGAGATGAACCCAGGGCCGTGGTGCCAGGGGAAAGGAACCTGAATAGAACGCTTCTTTTTTGCGAGGACGAGGCAAAATTTAGTGTGCGGCCGCGGCCGGCCAGGGATCAGAAAAAGAGGGGAACAACGCTTGGCCCTCTTTTCGTCATTGGTTGGCCACCCGCGCGCACTGCAGCTCTAATGAACCACTCCCGGTGGCGAGGTCATCCTTTTCCAGTCCTCGAACGCCGCCCGAATGTTCTCGTTGGCCTTGAGGTGAGAAGCAGAGTCAGCAATTTGCCCGCAAACGGAAAATAAAATAGAGCAAAAATAGATACGTTGGCAACAGCACACTCACCATTTCGCTCTCCGCTGCGATGGTCTCGTCTACATATGTCGAAGCAAAGTCAAAGACGAGCTCGTGTCAGACGGGGAAAGAGAAATGCAAGTTTCAGTAGCGCAAAAAGATTGTTTACCTGGCTTCTTTTTGAGTCCAAGCTTGCTCATCAGCAGGTGGAGCTCGTCGAACGAAAAGTCCGCGAGAACGATGCGGTGGTAGCTCTCCTCGGAGTTCTACGAGCATGGGGAGAAGGAGTGTCGAAGCAACGTTAGCAACGCGCGCAGCCGTGACCAAAGTCCAAAAAAAGAGATTGAAAAAAAAAGAAAGGTTCGAGCACTCACCTCGGTAGAAAAGAGGTGCAAGGTAGGCACGCCCTTTCGCTGCACATCGAAGCTCAAGGCTTCGTAGATCGCTAGCCCATTTTGCGCGTAAAGGAATTCTTTCACGCCAGCGTACGCTGGCTTGTTGAGCTGTCATCCACCACATGTGACTATTTTTGCGTTCGCGATCCCATGGCCGCGAAGGCCGGCCTCATCGAGTGCAGACAACGCGATGGACGCCCTGCATACGTTTTGGTCATCGGAGGGCGCGGCTGAGGACGACAAGACGACGGTCCAGAACATCGCCATGGCCGCGGCCGCGACGACGTCGCCCCTCGCTCCCATACTTTTTTCTCTCGTGAGCGGGGCTGCCTCCCTCGTCGGTTATGTTGGTGGATTTTTTCTCCAAATGAAATCTGAATTGAGGTCAGCGGCAGCCCGTGGGCGAATCTGAGTTGCCGAGGCCCAGAGGCCCAGGCGAGCGCGAAGAGAGGGGCTGCGATGGGGACGCTTTCGCGCACATGCTCGTCCAGGGGTGCATCGTGCAGCGCGCCGGGCCGTGGCCCGCCGGGGCGCGCGCGGGGTCCCCGGCGGAGTGAGTTACACGGGCCGCGGCGGCCCCTTCGGGAGCGTAGAGTGCCCCCGGTCGCCGAGAAGAAGTTGAGGGGTGGTGGGTTGAGGGCCTCGCTTTCGTCCTCCGGCGCGGAGGGCTTTTACGAAGACTTTTCCGAACAGGTGAGCCCCGACTTGAGCCCAAGCGCCGTTCAGGTCGCCGCGCCTCGGCGACCTTACGCTGCTCTCCCGGACATCGCACGCCTGACACGTCATTTCCCCTCCCCACCTTTGGTCCGCGGCGCAGGCCGCGTCCACGCCGGCCGGCGGTTCGCTGGAAGAGCAGCTGGACGTGCAGAGGTTCACGACGCAGGGGGTCCGCGTGTGGGTGCTGCGCTCCCCGCAGAGGGCCACCTTCATCGCCGCTGAGACGGAGGTGAAGGCCTCCGTCGCGGAGGTCTGGGGCGCCATCAGCAAGTACGACACCTACGCCGACGTCTTCCGGAACGTGTCCAGGTCCTCATACGACGCCGGGGCGGGTGTCCTGTCCATCGAGCTCGGCATGCAGTCGGTGTACTGGAACGCGGCGGCCTCCGCAACGCTGGCGGTGGAGGAGGAGGAAGAGAGGGTCCTGGAGAGGAAGCAGATCTCCTTTGGGCTGCATGGCGGGGACTTTCGCAACCTCAGGGGCCGGTGGGTGGTTGAGCTCAGGGAGCGGACCATGCTGCGACTGGAGGTTGAGGTGGAGTCAAAGACGAAGCTGCCGGGGGCGATCACCAACCATATCATCCGGCAGGCCATCCCGGGCAACATTAAGTCCCTGTCCAAGAAGGTCGAGCTGACGAGCCTGCGCACCTTTGCGGATCAGGCGCTGGTCGAGCCGTACGCAGACATCCCTGGATTGAACGCCCTGGGCCAGTTCCAGAGCTTCGTGACGGGCCAGAGTGGGGTGCCCCAGAGCTCTAGCCCGTACCAGTACCTGGGAGTCTCGGAGGTCCCCCTTCCCGGGAGCCCGGCTCCCCCCGCGCCGGGCGACGGGGGGCAGACCGCGGAGGCGAGCGGCGCGGGTGGGGTTAGGATCCACCTCAGGAAACTTGACAACGACGAGTACGTGCACAGCAGAGTGATCGCGTCTGTTGACATCAGGGCGGACAAAATGAAGGTGTGGAAGACTCTGACGGACTACGACGGGCTGTCTGCCATCTTGCCAAATCTGATCCACAGCAAGGCGATTCGCACCAAGTCCCTGCCGGGCAGGCTGAAGCTCAGGCAGATCGTGGTCAAGGAGTTCATGTACCTGCGCTTCAGGGCGGAGGCCGTTCTTGACGTGCTGGAGAAGCCCTACAACGAGATTCAGTTCCAGCTCAGCAACGGCACCTTTGACAAATTTCAGGGCAAATTTGTCCTGCAGTCCTGCCGGGACGGGGACGACGACAGGGAGGTGGAGGGCGCCACTACGCTGGTGTACGCTGTGGAGATCAGGATCCCAAGAGGGATCCAGACCTTTGCCATCGATCCCCTGGTAGAGAAGTTTGCCTTTGAGGACGTCGCGAACAATGTCGCCGTGTTGAAGGAGCACGTGGAGAGCGTGGGGGAGGACGAGGACGCCGGGTTGGATTACGACAGGCCCACCACCGCGGTGCTGTGCAACGACTTTGAGGTGCTCAAGGCGGAGCTGCGCAGGACCTTTGGCGAGGGCAACGCCACCATGCCCAAAAAAGAGGACTTCAGGGCTGCGGGCAGGTTCGACCTCGAGAAGGCGTGCTACGCCCACGGGGGCTTCCGGGTTGTCGCCCAGAAGGTGGGGTGGCGCCTCGCCTATAGGCGAAAGCCAAAACATTACTGGGATGACTTCAAGAACCTCCGCTCGGAGGTTCTAGAATTCATCCAGGACCACAACCTGCCGCCCAAGGAGTTCCCCTCCAGGCGGACCTTCATCGAATACGATAGGATGGACATCGTCAGGGCGTACACGAAGTGGGGTGGTAGCGCGGAGGTGGCCGAGCTTCTGGATCTCAGGATTAAAGACTAACAAGGTCTGTGCGCGCGCCAAAAATGTTTTCAGTTTCCTGAACACTGCCGTCTTCGACTCACAGCAATCCAACCCGCGCCTCAGCTCCCCGTCGACCCCAGAGCCCCACCCTCCCGCCTCCCGCCGTTTGGGCTCTGCCTCCACCCCCCCCAGCCCCCCCAGCCAACCCTCCCAGTTGGAATGATCTCGGCCACGATGCACGTGCACGTCAATTCCCGGAATCCAAGGTCCCGCCTTTGTGGGCGCCTGGGGGGGGGGGAAACACAGTCCGGAAGGAGGGCTGTCATCGTTCCGGTCTGGCGCGAAGGGCGACGGATTCTTCTTT
>Ga0160423_10001903_pt1 | contig 17477 bp, 8 predicted proteins | sample CRUFie14St8metaG_FD_108191 | JGI IMG/M metagenome (GOLD analysis project Ga0160423, IMG submission 108191) | Marine microbial communities from the Costa Rica Dome - CRUD Field 142mm St8 metaG | ecosystem: Environmental > Aquatic > Marine > Oceanic > Photic zone | place: Costa Rica: the Eastern... | reverse complement strand
GCCCGGACAGGGAGTGCCCACTGATGATGAGAGGAGGAAGACCGGCAGCACCATCACGTGCAAGATTTGCTTGGACGGAGAGGAGGTCGAGGTATGCGGCGGAGGAAGGTATTTCCTTTCCATCCTTGTTGGCCTTCACCTCGTCCACAGGACCACAGAGTGTCTGAGCGGCGGCAAGCACAGCCCGGCGGACAGACTCGCTTCATTGGCAAAGGCTTTGGACGCCCTTCACTCGGTGTACTACGTCATGGAAATGAAGAAGCTGTACCACAGAGTGGACGACCGGCAACTGAGGCAGCTAGCAGTGCTCTCGTCCTTCGCGAGCCACATCGCCAAGACCTTTTCCATAGACACCATCGAGTCTCTGCAAGAATTCAGTTCTGCGGAGAAGACACAGTTGTGCAAAGGGCTGCTGAGGTGCCTGATGCAGATGTCCAAGGTCGACTTTCGCATCACGGGGAAGGAGATGACACACATCTGGTGCCTTGTTTGGCTTTCAAAACCTGGTACAGAAGTTGAGAGTCTTGACTTTGAATTTTTGCTCTCTCCCTTCACTAGCAGACGGGACAGTGGTGGCATGGTGCACACCTTGTATGAATCAGTCTGGAAGACTTTTACGATTGACACAGGCACCATAGAAGACCATGGCTTCTTCCAAACACTGGCAAGTGTGGCACAAAGATCTCTTCCCACTGCAGTCCCTGACATGGCGGAGGTGATTTGCGAATTGTGGCTTGATCTGATTGCCAAAAGGGAGTTCCAAAGCCAGCAGGCTTACCTTTCTCTCACAGAATTGTTTTGCACGCTTTTGGACAATTTGAGGGTGGTGAAACAGAATGCGCACCAGTGCTCCAGGGTTTGCAAGTCGATCTTTGACAGAATGCAAAAGATGGATATCTGGGCAGACCTCCTTTCCTACGGGGAGAAATCGGCAAAGTCAACTTTCCTGTCGGCAATCAAGGATCGATCCTCCATGTGTCTAGCTCGCACCGCATCTGCAGTCAGGGTGCACAGCAGCATGCTCAGGATTGCGGTTGATTGTGAAATGACGGGATACGGTGACCTTCACACTTCGGAGGAACCATCCTTTCTCTCTTCTCAGGAGGTCGTTGATCTGGCCAGCATGCCAGAACTTGCAAAGAAGCTGCTGATTGTGAGTGCAAATGTCTCCGAGAGCGGGGCGAGGCCTGAGGATTTGATTGCGCACTTCTCATTTGTCTGTTGCTCTTTGGCGATTCAATACATATCCATTGATGCTCTCAGCCGCAGCTTTGTCGGCCAAAACCAGACAAGCAAGTGCGTTGGAGACTTTGGTGGAGCTGAGCATGCTGCTTTCGTTGTCTCAGCTCTGACTGGCCAATTGCTGTCACAAAAGGATAGCCATGAAAGATGGAACGGCTTGGTTTCCTCTGTACGCCAGGCGAATGTGCAGGTGGCCATGTACCACTTGATGAGCTCCACCTTTTCACACTGGTCAGGCTTGATGAGAGGGACTCATCGGCCACCATCATCGGCCACAATGGACAACTTCATTGCAGGAACTCTGAGGCAAGCATGTGGGGGGATGGAAGGGGGAGCTGACAAAGACTTCTCATCCCAATTGCAAGTCTCTGCGTTAAAGCTTCTGGACAAGGCCGCCAAGGACGAGAACGCCACGTTGTGTGTGAGGGTACTGCATCTGATGAAGAAGGAATTGGATGTCACTTTATTAGATGCCAGATTGATGCCATTGCAGAGTGAAAAACTGAGAAAATACCTCAAGAAGGATTCTTCGGATGCTGGGTTGGATGAAAGGATGTCTAAGCTAATGAAGCATGCCCTGAGCTGGGTGAAGCACAGGCCAGCCCAATGCCTGCATTCAAAAACACTGGGTGCTGCGTATGACGCCCTCACTTGCAGGAAGATCCGTGTGCTGGTGCATTCTTTGGGGATCTGCGCGAGAAACCGAGGACTGGGGCGCGAAACAGTCCAAGGGATTTGTGCCTATCTGGTCGTTGTCGAGAGCACGGTGATCACCCAAATCGAGATGATGGTATCCTCAGAGGATGGACTCAAGGCGGCAGGGGAGAGTCAAACCCTCGGGCCACTCTTCGAGATTCTCTGTAGCTGTAGGAGGTCCATCTCCTCCGTCCTCCAACAGAGTGCTGGACTGGAGCCGGAAAGGGTTTTGAGATTTGAAAAGTGGTGCATGGGATCAATCGCTAGTATTTTGAGTGTGATTGAAAGGGATTCAGGGCTTGGCCTTTGCGACGAGTTTCTAGATTTTGTAGCGATCACATTCGATATCAGGTCTGTTGAGATGCACAATGAGATCTCTGAGCTATGTGCAAAGTTTTGTGACAGCAAGGAGAACGAATACTTTGGCTGCTCAAACGCTTTCTGCAATATTGTGGCATTGAAAGCCATTTCGCAAGCTCTGAGATGCCCTCAAGGAGTTTCAGAACTTGACACTGGAGCCTTTCATAAATTTGTGGAGAGGGTCGTGACAGAAATTGTGAACCTGGGCGAGGAGATATCAAAATGCGAAGAGTCGCCAAAAAAGAAGCAGAAGCTGGGCCGCACCAAGATTTCAAACGGAGTCGTGTCAGAGCTTCTCTTCCTCGAGAGTGTTCTCGATGTGTATTCAGAGATCATCCTTGTCTGTTTCAAGAAAACACTCGGTGAGGACGACAGAGAAACTCCTGTGCAGGAGGAGGCCACTTCGATCTTGAAGCACACGCAATGCACCCTCAGCCTTTTGCTGACGCTCAAAGAGAGGGTTGGAGCTCCCACACGGAATGCCAGTGGGTTGAGCAGACTGCACTTGTTTGTGTGGAGAAAGTTCCTCCACTTTTTAGATGTTTACGTGGATACGGCCATTCCAAAGCTCACCTCAGGCACAGGCGCCATGAGACATCTGACTGCATTCTCAAAGATCAGGAAGTACTGTGAGGCTCTTGTGAAAGAGAGTTCCTCGCAGGGTCTAACTCGACCAAGGCAAGATAATTGGTCTCTCACGGCATTTGAATGCTTTTCGGGCGCACCAGTGAGCTCCATGTGGCTCCGGGCTAGGACGCAAGAGAAGAAGTGCCTTAGGATGCAGTCCAGTTACGCGGATTCGCATGCAAACTTTATCCTCAACGCATTGACGTCTAGCAGCGACCACAAGGATCTTGAGGGGGCCCTTGCAACCCTGATATCGATTGTTACCTGGGCTCCTGCCATGAAGCTGAGGGTGAACACTCTTGGCAGGATCCTGCACTTGCCACTGTTGCTGTTCTCGAGCAAGGATGGCCAGGAGGTGGAGTTGGGGCTAGATTGCAAAAGCATTGCTAGCTGCTGCAGACTGATTCACGCATGCATCAAGTTCCGAGGAAACCAGTGCCGGAGGTCAGCGGCACTCATAATCCAAAGCGCAGCTTGCTTGCAGTCTGCCTTACTCTCAGCGGAATACCTGGCCACTCAAGACGCCTCTGCGGCGCTGGATGTGCCGAGCAGGAGCGATTCGGATGGTCTGGGTGACAATCTGCGGAGTGCCGCTTCATACCTGAGCGACTTGTACAAAGAACTCGCCGACCAGAGCGAAACTTTTGGAAAGTACCTCGTTCACGTCCTCTCCAGCTACATCACGTCGGAGCAAAACGACTTGGTTTTGAGCGGAAGGTCGAAGAGCGTGCTGGCGCTCGAGTCGGGGATCTGCACTCTGCTGGGATCTTGTCCCGCAAAGGATCTGAAGCACCTGAACTCGGTCTTCCTCGGGACTCCGCAAAGTGGGAACTACATGGAAAAGCTGAAGAAGCTTCATGCAAAGTTCGAGATGCACTACAAATACGGAGGTAAAAAATGATGCTGTTCTGCTCTCTACATGTCCAGGATGGTAAGCTGTTCTCTCTCCATCTATTATTCATTTTACACGTTACGCAAGGCGCACCCCCAAGTCACGACTCCTCGCCCACCTTCTGCTTCTTGCCCGCAGGCTCCTCTCCGTCCTTGTCCTGCCCCACCCCATTGCCCTCCCTGGGCCTCTCCTTCGCCGCCTCCGGGGTCGTGGAGGGCTGGGACTCGATGGGGGAGAACTCGTCGCCGTTTGGGGAGCTCGCGGGGCCGCCACCCTTCATGCCCCCCTCCGTCTCCTTCATCTTGGCCTCCGCCAGCTGGTAACCTTTGGGCGCGACGATCTCCCCGTCCTCTGCCGTTACCTGCTCGTACATCTTAGTGATCTGCATGACACAGCTCTGGATCTCGTCATAGGTCACCTTGTCGTGCTCCTGCCTGATGATCTGGTACCCCACCCTCTTGGCATCCTCCTCGTCCCGCCGCGATTTCTCCTCTGGGGACAGGACCCTGCCCTCCCTGCCGTCTGCCCTCCCCCAATACTTTGTTGACGCAAAGTTCATCATGTCGCAGAAGAACTCATGGAACTGCTTGTTCCCCTCCTTGTCCGTCTTGTACAGGCCCTTGAAGCAGTTGCCAAAGGTCTTGTTGACCCGCTTGATGGCCAGGTAGAAGCAGACCAGCGCGATCTTCACCGCCGAGAACTGGAGGGACAAGGTGAGCCTCATCGAGTCATTGGCAAAGTTCCACGCGGCCTGCTGCACGTGGAAGGACACTGGGACCTTCTTCCCCCTCGCCTCGCCGTCGAGGGGGGCTGGCTGGTACATGGACTCCGGCACCCCAGAGGGGAACGCGTGCTTGAGGTAGTCATCAAGCAAGTTCCTGAGGTCCACCAGAAACTTGTACGGGGTGTCCACGTTGAAGTCGAAGCCAACGGTGTAAAGGAGGGACCTCTCCACGACGAGAACTCGGTCCTTGATCATCTCGTACACCCTGGGCTCGTTCAGCAACTTCTTCCGCACTGAAGGGTGTTGCCTGTACCTCGTGATGTAGACCTCCTGTATGATGTTTTTGAGGTGCCGAGGGCTCTCCTCCACCTTGGTGGCCAGGAACAAGCACGCCGTCGCGACCTGGAGCCGGTCCTGCTCCTGGAACTTGTGCTGCGCGTAGAACCTGGGACACCGGGTGTCCAGTCAGAGGAAGGAAGAGGAAGGTTTCAGCGCCGAGGAAAGGGGAAAAAAGGGGGGCGTGTCGGAGCTTGGTACCTGTGGAAGTAGTGCACCGCGGTGTGCGTGACGTTCACGGGGAGGCTCAGCCTCGCGCCGACGTGCAGGATAAGGCTGGATCCTAGGTGCTCCAGCCTGTGTATCGCGTGGAGGTCTAAGCCTTTTTTGGTTCCCGCGTTTTGGAGCGAGGGCTTGCTCTCGTCGAGCTCCCGTAAGGACTTCGGTTCAACCTTTTTGAGGAGACTCATCGCGAACCAGCTAACCCGACAGAACGACGAAAACCCGCTTTCTCTCCGTCCAGTAGCCTCCCGCCACGAGCCCGCGCTTCCCCAAGCGCGCCAGCCGCCCCCCGGCCCGTTTCGCGTTTGAGATCCCTCCTGAGCTCACCTCGCGACAGCGAGTGATCGGGACCGCGAGGCATTTTTCCCGAGGAGGGAGGGGGGGAGGGGGTCTTCGCGAAGCCCGAGACAGGGGGGGGGAGCTCGTCATGGCGAAGGTCGAGAAGCGACAACGAAAGGTTAAGGCGGGAACCACGAGCGGCGTGAACATGGTGGCCGAGGTCGTGGAGGCGTTCTCGGCGTTTGTGGAGGAGCAGAGCAAGAAGTCAGACTGCAAGAGCGATCTGCTGGCGTTTCGTAACTTCCGGCAACTGTGGACCAAGAATGACCTGACCAGGAGGGTTCTGGAGCAGGTTCACAGGGAGTCCAAGGTGGCCAAGGACGCATGCGTTTCACTGCAGAAGCTCTTTCATGCCTGCCTCCAGAACGCGACCTTCGCGCCCAAAGGGAAAGGCCCGAGGCTGCAGAGGAGCGCTCGCGACAAGTTTCGGGAGATGACGAGGCACTGCGCGGGGATCTACGCCGCGTACGTCATCTATGCGATCCAGCCGGTCCATCCCAAGGTCAGGATCTACCTCCCGTACCCGAAGGCCGAGGAGCTCCTTCACGTGCTGTGGGACCTGCGGTGCGAGGCGCGCCTGCACGACTGCCACAGGATCGCGCAGGAGCTCGCGTCGGATGACGCCTTCGTCTTCGGCGCGCTGAACAAGGACAAGCCGAGGACGAGCTCTGAGGCCCAGAAGAAGAAAGGGCTCACCTTTGAAAACTGGAAGGAGGTCAAGGCGGCCGAGGAGGTCGCCAAGTCTTGCCTCGACGACGTGGAGGGAAGACTAGAGAGAGAGAGAGGCTCGAGGCGTACTATGCCAAGATCAAAGCGTTTGGCGTGGATCCGGTGGACCTGCCGGGAAAGATCGCGACGCTCCAGGCGGAGCTCAGGAAGGACATGAACTCGCTCATGCAGACGCGAATCGATAGGCAGACCTCGAGGCCCCCCACCAACCAGCTCTTTGGCCAGCGGAAGCGCTACGAGTTTCAGCAGGGCTCCTCTGGGGTGGAGGACAAGGAGCCGTCGACGGACGAGCTCATCGCCGCGCTCCCGGCCAGGTGGCGCAAGAGGATCAGGGAGGCTGAGGAGAAGAAACGGATGGCAGAGCTTAACAAGCGACCTCCCTCCAGGGGGAGGAAGAGGGGGAGGAGGAAGGCGGAGGCACCGGTGGAGGACGAGGACCCATCAACGGAGGATCTATTCGACGGGTACGACGCCGACGAGGTTGGCGACGACGACGACCTGGCCAGGGAGCTGGAGGAGGAGCTGGACATGTAAGAATGATTACAAGAGTTTATTGTTACATTTAGCTGGTCTGCACGTTTGGACGAGCTGGACACGGTGAGCTCACTTGCCTCTCTCCGACGGCCGCACGAACTTGTCAGGAGTCATGAGTGTGTCGATTCTACTGCGCTCCTCTTGGCCCACCTCGAGGGCGTCGCCCACCTGAACGGTTCCGCTCTCGAGCACCTCGCACGATATCCCAGCTCGATCCCAAAGCCTCTCCATAAGACCGGGGACCTTCAACCTTTTTTCCAGCGGCTTGCAGGGCACGGTGAGCCGGTGCGAAAAAAGCTTTGCGGTGCCGAGGCTGAAGTGCCTGCCAACCAGTTCGTTCAGATCGGTCGGCCCGCACTCGATCAGGATGTTCCTGCGGCAGTCCCCAACCGAGAGGGCCTCGGCTCCGGGAACCCCGTCGAGGGCCCTGGAGGAGATCAGCGTGACCTGCCGCCCCGGCTCTTGCTTGTGCGAGTACGAACCCTTCCTCGCAGCGTAGCGATCGGGCTGGCCGTCGGGGCCGGCCCTCACTCCGACGCCCTTCTCAAGAAACGCGATCCCGTCCACCTCCACGGGAGCGTCGCGGTTCGTAGGGGCAACGAAGACGCCCGCCACGCGCATGGTGTTCGGCCGTCTCGCGGAGGGAGCCCCCTCGTCCTCCACCCTCCCCTCCGCTCCAGGCAGCGCGAGGCTCGCTGCGAGCTTATCGGACCCAAGGCACTTCCACGCCAAGAACGAAGCCGCGACCCCCACCGCGACCCCGATCGCGAAGGCCTGACCGCGGTCGCCCATCGTCCACCCGGCGCGCTCAGGATGGCAAAAGCCCTCCCCGCCGCCCTCCCCGCCGACCTGACCTCCTCCTCCCACAGCCCAAGCCCCCCACGCTGCCGCTCCCGCTCCCCCCCCCTCCGATGCGTTATGCCGAAAGCAATTCGGCAAATCGGCAAATCGAAATGTTTTGGAAATGTTTTGTTCCTGCACATTCCCTTCTCTAATCGCGTGTTATCGCGTTTCAATCATCGCGTCGTCTGTGGGCCGTCAAAAGCGGGTGGGTGCCGGTGAAGGCCAGCGAAGCGAGCGCAGAGGAAGGAGCAGCCATGGCGCGCTTGATGCAGTTGTCTCTGAGAGGTTCCCGGGGTCTCACCGGGCGGCCCACTAGCAGCAGGCGGCTCGTCACGAGGTGCGGCACCTCCGGCAAGTTTTGGATCGGAGGGAACTGGAAGTCGAACGGCACCGCAGAGTCTGTCGCCAAGCTCGTCGATGAGCTCAACTCCGGGACGGTGCCTTCGAACACCGAGGTCATCGTTTCCCCGACCTTTTTGCAGATCCCGTACGTGTCCCAGAACCTGGACCAGACCAAGTTCGCGGTGTCCGCCCAGAACTGTTGGGTCGAGGGCTACGGTGCTTACACGGGCGAGATCTCGGCGGAGGCTCTGGCCGACGCGGGCCTGAACTGGGTGATTCTCGGACACTCCGAGAGGAGGGCCCTCAACGGAGAGTCGAACGAGCTCGTGGCGGACAAGACGAAAAAGGCCTTGGATGCCGGATTGTCCGTCATCGCCTGCATCGGAGAGACGCTGGAGCAGAGGGAGTCCGGCGAGATGTTTAACATCCTGGACGCGCAGCTCGCCGCGATCGCGGATAAGGTCAGCGACTGGTCGAAGATCGTGGTCGCGTACGAGCCCGTGTGGGCGATCGGGACGGGGGTGGTGGCCACCCCGGACCAGGCCCAGGAGGTTCACGCGTACCTCAGGAAGTGGTTTGCGGATAAGGTCTCCGCCGACGTCAGCAAGAGCATCAGGGTGGTGTACGGAGGGAGCGTGAACGCCGAGAACTGCGCGGAGCTGGCGACCAAGGAGGATGTCGACGGGTTCCTCGTCGGGGGGGCCTCCCTCAAGGGCCCGGACTTCCTGGTCATCGCCAACGCCTTTGAGACGCAGGCGGTGTCAGCCTGAGTGGTCGGGGTGGCGTGTTTGTATTAAAATTTCAGACCACTTTCCTTTTTTTTTCACTCTCGCGCCGTCGTACCGTCTTCAGAACGAGCAGGTTGACCACCTCCAGGCACTTCCCGGAGGGCGGAGGGTGCCTAACTCGGACAGTCCCACCCGCGCCCTACATCATCACTCTCGTCGTGAGACGCCTGGGAAAAAAACATGGAAAAATCGACGGACTCGATCTGAGGCTGGGATGATGAGAAAGATAGGACGACTCGTGGGATCGGCTCCTCGCTCGACGTCGTCGCTCATGGTGCTGCTCCTCCCGCTCCCCGCGAGGAGGAAGAGGGCGCTGGCCGGGGCGACGGCCCTGACCCTCGGGGTCGCCGCCCTCTACTACCGCCACCAGAGCGTGAAGGCCGCGGCCAAAAAGCGCAGGGAGAGGGATGGCGCCAAGCGCGGGAAGAAGAGCTCCAAGAGCTCCAAGAAGGTTCTCGCCATGCTCCTCAAGGGCTCGGTGCCAAGCCTCGCCAAGCTCGCGGGGCTGGCCTGCGCCCGCACGGCCCTTGCCAACCGCCTGTCCACGCTCCAGGGCGGCCTCTTTCGCACGGCCTTCCTGCGCCAGAAGTCCTCCTTCGTGCGCCTCCTGGGGGAGAACTTCGTGGGTTGCCTGCTGCTGAGCTACATCCAGTCCCAGTTCTCCAAGATGACCCAGGGCATGGAGATGAGCTGGAGGAACAGGCTGACGGGCCGGCTGCACGACGGTTACTTCGGGGACATGAACTATTACAAGTGTTCCCACGTGGACAAGTCCGTGGCGAACCCTGAGCAAATCATATGCGAGGACGTCCCCAAGTACTGCAGCGGGATGGCCCAGTGCACTGGCGAGGTGATCTCCAGCATCGTGGACGTGCTGTTCTACTCGCAGAGGCTCTCGTCGTACACTAGGACGAACTCCTACACGCTCGCCATGTGTGGCTACATCTTTGGCGCCGGTGCTCTCGTCAAGATGGTGAGCCCAAACTTTGCCAAGATGTACAAGAGGAAGCAGGCCCTCGAGGGCTCTTACAGGATGGCCCAGTCCAGGCTCAAGAGCAACTCCGAGTCCGTGGCGTTCTACAAGAAGGGAATCCTCGTGGAGGCCAAGACCATCGAGCAGAGGCTCGCGGACATGGTCTCTCACAACAGCAAGGTCCTGTTCAAGACGTGGAAGTTCTCCATGGTCCAAGACTTCGTCCTCAAGTACTTCGGCGCCACCTTCGCGGTCATCCTGATCATCGGCCCCTTCTTCGAGGGCCATCTGAGGCCCAAAGACAGCATGGCCGGAAGGGCTGAGATGCTGAGCAACATGAGGTACCACACAGGAGTGGTGATCAGCCTGTTCACATCTCTGGGAATGCTGGGCAGCATGCCGAGCAAGACCAGCAAGCTGAAGGCCTACGTTCAGAGGATCGGCGAGCTCACGGACCTGATGGCCGCCTCGCAGGAGTCCTCGGGGAAGGCCAAGGAGCTGGAAGCGGGGACCAAGACTACAAGGAACTACAAAGAGGCCCTGACCAGGGACGGCGGAAAGGACGCCACGGATGGCAGCGCTGAGATGAGCCCTAGCAGCATCGTATTTAAGAACGCCACCGTATCCACGCCCGCGGGGCACACACTGATCAGGAACCTGAATCTCGTCATCGAGGAGGGAACTAATCTGCTGGTGACAGGCCCCAACGGGGCAGGAAAGTCCTCCCTGTTCAGGGTCCTGGGCGGGCTGTGGCACCTCGAGGAGGGCTACGTTCGTAAGCCCAGCAGGGGCGCCGGCCCCAAGAGCGCCAAGGACGACGAGGGCCTGGCCTCGGACATCTTCTACGTTCCCCAGAAGCCATACGTCAGTGTGGGCACCCTGATCGAGCAGCTCATCTACCCGTCCACCCTGGACAGCGACCGCCAGCTCGTGGACAATCCGGAGATGCTCAAGGGTCTCCTCGAGCAGGTCGACCTCCTGTACCTTCTCACAGAGTTTGGGCGCTACACCTCAAATGCGGAGGACAACGTGAGCCTCTCCTCCTCGGCGTCCTCGGATCTAGATGGATCCGTCCACAAGGGCAACCCATCCGTGCTTGACGCCTCAACGACCGTGGTGAACTGGTCCGAGGTGCTCTCGTTGGGCGAGCAGCAGCGCCTTGGAATGGCGAGGCTCTTCTACCACAAGCCGAGGTTCGCCATCCTCGACGAGTGCACCAGCGGCGTGACCAACGACATGGAGGAGAGGTTCTGCGAGATCGTGGAGAACATGGGGTGCACCTGCATCACCATCTCCCACCGCCCGGCTCTCGTGGCCTTCCATGACAAGGTCCTGCACCTCGACGGAGAGGGCGGCTGGACCCTGAACGACCTTAAGCACGACGTGGAGCCCGCCTCGTCCTCATCAGAGGAAGAGAAGGAGGAGGAGGAGACGGGAAGTGCGGACCAGGCGGCAGGAAGCGACACCCCAGTGTCCACCCAGTCCCTGCGTGGCGGCGACTCGGATGCGGTGTACCAGGGCATGATCTCGAAGAAGAAGTCGAGCAAGCTAAGCAAGCACCACGAGGCGGATCAGTCCACCCAGCACCTTGGTGCCCTGATCAATGACCACATCGTGAAGGGTCCAAAGGGCTCGAGCCTCTCACTCCACGACGATAGCTTGGACAAATCCCGGGACAAGAAGTCCTCGATGTCGGACATGCTCAACCTTGTCAGTCGCCTCCTATTCTCCTGGAAGAGGAGCAGCGCCCCTGTCGCCAGGAGAAGGAATGTCTTCCTCCAGGGCTCCGACGCCGTCCATCTCTCGGCCCTGGCCGCTTGCGTCGTGCTCAGGACGGCCATCAGTGACCGAATTGCCAACCTCAACGGCCAGACTGTGTACTACGTCATCAATCAGGACCGCAGCGGATTCTACAAGCTCATGGTCACCTCCGCGTTTCAGAGCGCCGCGAATGCCGTCATTGCTTCCTCGCTCAAGTACCTCACGGACCACCTGGCCCTGGACTGGAGGGAGCGCCTGACAAACCAACTTTTGGAGCGCTACTTCAAGCGCGACACCTTTTACCGCTCAGTCCACATCCAGCACCTCAGGGACGTGGACCAGAGGCTCACCAGGGACGTGGAGAGGTGGTGCGACGACCTCGCCGCCCTCGTCCCTTGCGCCATCAAGCCCGTCCTTGATGCCGCTTGGTTCAGCTGGCGGTGCTACAAGCTCACAGGGACCAAGGGCATTGCCTTCCTCTACCTTTACATGGCTTTCGGTTACACCACTCTCAAGGCCATCTCGCCCGATCTTGCCGCGGCATCCAGGGGCGAGCACGATCTTGAGTCCTCCTTCAGGCAGAGCCACATTGCACTCAGGGAGAGGGCTGAGAGCGTAGCCTTCTTCGGGGGCGGCCATAGGGAGAAGTTCAACATCCACAAGAGGTTTGTGGCGCTCAGAAGGCACGTCATGGGAACCCTGGAGAGGAGGTTCAACCACGACTTTTATGAGGATTTTTTGACGAACCAGCTGCCGCACAATGTGACGTGGATCATAAGCATGCTCTTTTCGGCGCAGTACCCGATTGACATCACAAAGAATGTTGACGACCAGGCGGCCATGGTCAAGGACATGCGATACCTCGCGACCGTCATCACCCAGACTTTCAACTCGTTTGGGGACATTCTCGGGCTGCACAAGAGGTACACGGAGCTCGCGGGGGGCGCCACCAGGATCTCGGAGGTCTTCAATGAGATGCGCAAGTCCCAGAAGGTGGACGAGTACATTCACGGGGACGAGGACCTGAAGTCCTCCCCGAGGTCGGGCCTGGTGCATGCCAGGGGCTCAAACTGCATCGAGTTTGACTTTGCCAACGTGGATACCCCATCCGGAAGCACCCTCGCCCAGGATCTCTCGCTCGAGGTCCCGCTGGGCAAGAGCTTGTTGATCTCGGGTCCCAACGCCAGCGGCAAGACGAGCCTGGTGAGGTGCGTCTCAGGGCTGTGGCCTGTCAAGAGGGGCAGGGTCCGCGTGCCGCTCCTCAGCCAGAGCCACGACCTAGACGACTCGCAGATTTGGGGCGTCACCGAGCTCGACCACCGCAGGCCGGCGCTCTTTGTGGTGACCCAGAAGCCCTATACCACCCTGGGCACGCTCCGAGACCAGGTCTTGTACCCGCACTCCCTGGATGAGAGCACCTGGTGCGATTCCTTGGACGAGGAGCTGGAGGGCCTGCTGCGCAAGGTTAGACTCGGCTACCTGGTGGAGAGGTGGGGCTGGGACTCGACCGAGGACTGGGAGAATGTGCTGTCGCTCGGGGAGCAGCAGAGGCTGGGGATGGCCAGACTCTTCTACCACAAGCCCCACTGGTGCTTTCTGGACGAGTGCACCAACGCCGTGTCAGTGGACGTCGAGGAGGACCTCTACAAGTTTGCCCAGGAGCTGGGAATCACGATGCTGACGATCACCCAGAGGAGCGGGCTCGTGGAGTACCATGACGAAGAGCTGAAGCTCAAGGACGGGTGCGGGAGCTGGGAGCACTACAGGATTAAGTCCTCCGCATCAGCCTAAAACTAACAAAAAACTGAAACTGTTCTGAATCATCTTCCACAGAATCCACAGAATCCCAAACGCACAGGCAGGTTCGCGGGGTTTTAGGGGAAGGGAGTCGAGCGATATTCGTAAGGGAGTCGCACGGAGCCATGAGCGGCGCGGTGAAGGAGGAGGGGGGCGCTGCCGCTCCGGTGGGGGAAGTCGCGCCAGCGGCAGATGGCGCCGCCCCGAAGAACCACGTCTTCAAGTCCCCCAAGGAGTGCCTGCTGGACATCGTGCGGCGTTGCGCTCAGCACGATAGCAGCAAGTACTTCTCTGACCCCGTCACGGAGGAGGTCGCCCCAAACTACTTCACGATCATCAAGAACCCCATGGACTTTTTCACGATACGTAAGAAGATCGTCGAGAGACGGTACGAAACGTGGAGGCAGTTCGTCGACGACCTCGAGCTGATATGCACGAACGCGATGACTTACAACCAGAAGCGGTCGAGGGTGCACAAGGCCGCTGGCCACCTGCAGCGGTGCCTGCGCAAGGTGCTACGGGAGAACGAGCTGGAGGGCCGGCGCAGTATCCTTTTGCACCACCCGAAGGCGACCAACATAAACCAGAATGTGGTCACGGACGTCACGCTCGAGGGGGCGTACAACCCCGAGGTGTGTGACGAGGCTTGGCGAGACGAGCAGATGGCGGCGAGAACCGCTGCGGTGCGCAACAACCTCGCCACGGAGAAGGCTGAGGAGAGGTGCATGGCGGCCTACATCAGGGCCAGCTGCGCCTCGACGGCCCTGAACGCTCCCCTGCCCAAGGACGCCGTGGAGCCCGCCACGACCCCCAAGCCCGTGCCCCAGCACCAGCATAAGTCGGACCTCGTGCAGGACTGGAGCTCGTATTCGGACACGGATGATGAGAGGGCTGGGGCTGGCGCGGAGTCCGCCGGAAGTGCTGCTGCGGGGCGGCCCTCGGTTGCGCAATTGGACGAGCTTGGACCCCCCGTCTCCGTGGCCGAGCCCTCAGCGGGTGGAGGGGGGGCGCCGCAGCCCAAGGAGGTCAAGGGGGGTGCTCCGGGCAACGAGGACTTCCGGAGGATGTGGAAGGAGGACTCCAAGAGGAACGAGATCATGTGGAGATTCCGGTGGCTGGAAAGGAGGATAAGGTATCTGGAGGCTGAAGAGAGGAGGTACGGCGAGAAAGCCGCCGCCCTGTCGAAGCGAGAGGGAGAGACCAACACCGGGGCGGAGCCCGGTCCCTCGAGCAGCCGCAGCGCCAAGCGGAGGAGGAGGGCAGCTGAGCTAAAGCAGGACTTCGACCTGGAGGAGGCCCTCCCCGGCTGGATCGGCGTCTTCTCGCACCTCGGCGCCACGGGGGAGCCAAAGGATGCGAATTCAACACCTATGGACGTCGAGGCCTCGCCTGGGGAGGACTCAGATGCCAGCGAGAACGAACTGGTTGAGGTGATGGAGGAGGCTCTTATGATGCACAAGCAGATCCACGCTCTGCACGCTCAGATCGCTTATGCGAGGCAGAACATCAACCGTCAGGGGAAGATCGTCCACGCCAGGAGCACGATGCCGCCGATGATTGACCCCCAGATCCTGAGGACGAGGATTGGTGCGAGGCTGCTGGCCCTCGAGAGGGACCAGAGCGCGACGCAAAGTGCCGCGAATGGCGAGGACAGGGCCCTGTTGTCCCCAGGAGGCCAGGCCTACCTGGCTGACATGGACGCTATGATGTCCCCCATGGGTGCCTCGAAGATTCCCCCGCCCCTGAAGGTGGAGTTCATCAACACCCCAGGGGTCCGGGAGGTCGCAAAGCCCGCCGAGAAAGAGGGGGATCAGGGGGGCTCCAAGGGGAAGGAGGAAGGGGGCGCGGGTCCTACGGATCAAAAGGTGAGGGCAAGCGACGAGGAGAGCGAGGATACCGGGGACGACTTCTACGAGAGGCTGCACAGGCCCCTCGAGATCGCGGAGAGGGCCAGGTTTGTGGCTCCGGTGGTGCCGGGAGGCGCAGCGGGGGCCCCACAGGTTGGGGCGAATTCCTCTGTGGCCCACAACCAGACCGATGCGGGCGCGGTGAAGCCGGCGCTGCAGATGGCGGACCAAGCTGCCGCGAACAAGGGAAGGACGAGGAACAGGTCCATCAAGACCCTAATGCAGTGAAACAGTTTGTTTTAAAGTCCGGAAGGCACAATCACAATTCGTCAAACACAGCGTCTCCCCCGGCGAGGGAGTCCACCCCTTGGACGTCGCCTGCCGCCATTCTGTCTTTCTCAACCAAATTCGAGAACGTTCCCGATCGTCTCATCAACCACATGAGGACAAACGTGCAAACCAAGCTTAACACAGAAAGGGTGAGCTGCCTCTTGCAGGCCTGCCAGATCTCATCTTTTGTGGTTCCCCATTTCTCAGCTCCAGTCTTCTGCTCCTTTGGGCTGATGGATGGCGGAGGCTTCTCCGCCGAGGCGCCGCCCTTGACCCCCGGCTCGTCGCCCCCCTCCTCGATCTGAGAGAACTTGAGGACCGCCCCAATGGCGCTCTGAGCGACGCCAGTCATCGTCTCCTCGAGCTTGCCTATCCTCTGCTCGTCCTGCCTTCGCGTCTCCTCCTCGGTCCCCTCCTGCACCGCGATCTCCTTGCTGAACGCACTTGGAGTGAAGCCGCGAGACCTGAAGAACACCCTCAGCCCCTGCAGCTTGCCATTGACCTCCGCGGTCATCCCGAACTCCTCCGATGCCACCAGCCTTCTCAGGGCCTCGCCATCGCCCCTGTGGCCCTGAAGCTGCTCTCTTACTTGGGGGCTCCTTAGGGCGCCCTGAATGTCCTCATCCTCGTGTGCGGCCTTCAGCGTCCTCAGAACCTCCAAACCCTTCTCTATCCGGTCGAGCTCAGCGATACTCTTCGCCAGCGCGGAGACCACGTCCGACTTTGCCTTCTCGCCCTCAGCCTCGGTCGAGAGGCCACGACCCAGGCACCTCTCCAGCGCGCTGAGGTCGGCAGAGTACTTTTGAGAAAGCAGTAGGAGGATTCCCTTCTGCTTCTCGAAGCTTCCCCCGCAGTCCCTGAGCTCGCCAGCCAGCTGACGAAGGAAGGACTCCCTCAGGGTCGACTCCTCGGCCCTCGGTGCGGCGGCTGCGGCTGCGGCCTTCGCCTTGGAACCCCTGGTCTTCACCTTTCCCTGTGCGGCCCCTCCGTTGGCGAGGACCCTCCTGATCTCCTCGTCTCCTTCGCCCGCCGCGCCGGAGGCAACCCCACCGGGAAGGCATGGCTCCTCTTCCAACAAATCGATCGGCGCGTTTCCCTTGGAGTCCCGAACCCCGAGCTCGCACTTGGCCTGCACGAGGACCCGGGCGCAGGCCGCAGACCGCACCAGCACGCAGGAGTGCAGCGGGGAGAGCCTCTGCGGGTTGTGGGTGTCGTTCAGCAGAGCAGGCACCTTGTCCAGGAGGTAGGATGCGACGCCCGGCCTGGACTGGCCGCACGCAAGGTGCAGCAGCGAGAAGCTCTTGGGCCTGTCCTGGAGGCACGCGAAGACCCTGTCCCCGATCGCGCGAACCGTCTCCTCGTGACCCGCGACGACGGCCTCCCCGACCGGCGTGAGGCCCTTGCTGTTCCTCGCATGGGGCGACGCGCCCTGTTCGAGGAGCTCAAGGCAAGCCGACGCGTGCCCCGCCCGCGCGGCGAGATGGAGTGGCGTATCGTCTCCGCCGTCACTCGAGTCCACCCAAGCCCTCCCGAAGGTGCAGAGCACGGAAACGGTCTCCGTGTGGCCCTGCGTCGCGGCGAAGTGCAGGGGAGTCCTCCCGTCTGCGTCCTCCGCGTCCGCATCGCACGCGTACCTCGCGATCAGCATCCTTACCGTCGATGTTTTGCCCTTCGACGCTGCAAAGTGAAGCCCTCCCCTCTGTTTTTTGTCCTTTGCCAGACACACCCTCGTAGCGCCGCACTCGTTCGCTTGCTTTTCAAGTTCCTCGTCGCTCCCGAGGTAGCAAAGCCGAAGCACCTCCTCCAGGTCCTTCTTCTGTCTCGAAAGGGACTCCTGCGTCGGCGCTACCGGTCCCTCTTCCACCATCGTGGAGGCGGCCATCGCGGGCGACTTGTCCAGCAGCAGCCCGCCTTCGCTTCGAGGCGTTTCAGTTGGTGAGTTACGTCTCTCGCAGCATCTCTCAACTCAATTCAGACAGAACCGAGAAGGGCAAGGGCGGGGGGGATTGCATTGCGCGCAATTGCGGGGGGGGGGGGGGGGGGGGGGGGGGGGGGGGGGGAGGGGGGGGGGGGGGGGGGGGGGGGGGGGGGGGGG
>Ga0160423_10001902_pt1 | contig 17484 bp, 22 predicted proteins | sample CRUFie14St8metaG_FD_108191 | JGI IMG/M metagenome (GOLD analysis project Ga0160423, IMG submission 108191) | Marine microbial communities from the Costa Rica Dome - CRUD Field 142mm St8 metaG | ecosystem: Environmental > Aquatic > Marine > Oceanic > Photic zone | place: Costa Rica: the Eastern... | reverse complement strand
TATATTATGGGGCTGTTTTTTCAGTGGATTCAAATAAAATTGAATATTCTGGTTACCAAACAATTAATTTTTTAGATAATAAAATAAAGGAAATATGGGAGTGGGCTGATTATGGTGGTGTTAATGAAAAATTAAAAAAAATAGTTGCTATTCAATAATTTTAGAAGCACAACAACTATCATCTGCACATTTACAAAATTGCATGTTGTAAAAATGAAGAATAATTATTGCTCCAGCTGGAAAATAAATAAAATAATCTGGTATTGAAATTATTTCCAGTGAGTGGTTTAAAATAGTTAAAAGAAGTACTGTCCATGAAATCCAAAAGGAATTTTGTAACCATTTAATAGACATATTTTTTGTAATAAACAAAATCGCAACAAACGAAATCACTAAAAATATATAGTCAATAGCTTTCCACCACAAAGGTGCGTCGGCACAACAAACTGCCGAACATGCCTTAGCTACAAAAAGAAATGGAGTTGCAATACAATGTATGGCGCATAGAGTTCCTGCTATCATTCCAATACTATCGTAGTTAAAAGGAGCTGTAATTTTCATTTATTAAATTTGTACAAAAATAGTTTTTATTTTTTTATCTGCAAATGGGTTGCAATTTTTTATATTTTTGTTAATATAATTTCATTATGAATAAAATAGAATCAATTTTATCAGAAAACAATATAAATAAAACAAAATTTAGAGTAGATCTACTTCAATTATTTTATTCAAAAAAGTCCTTATCAGTTTTGGAAATATTGGACCATTTTAATAGCACTGTAAATAAAGTTACAATTTACAGGTCCTTAAAAAGTTTTGAAAAAAAATGTTTAATCCACAAAGTTCCTGACAGTAAAAACTTCACAAGATATTCTCTGTGTAATAAAAATGAATGTAAGAATGGTTCACATGCTCATAATCATGGTCATTTTATTTGTTATGCATGTGAACAGACATTTTGTTTAGAAAGTATAAAAGTTGAAAACACTAATCAGCTTGATGGTTTTAAGGTTAAAAATTTAAAATTAGTTTACGAAGGATATTGTAATTCGTGTATAAATAATTAAAAATGTTAGTAGCAAAGTCAATAAAATATTCGTATAACACAAATAATACATTTGAATTTCCAGATTTTTCTTTAGATTCTACTGAAGATTTATTAATTTTAGGTGATTCAGGAGTTGGAAAAACAACTTTTTTAAACATTTTGGGTGGATTGTTATTACCTCAATCTGGTATGATTACTCTAAATGGAACTAATTATTCAGACTTAAGCAATAAAGATTTAGATAAGTTTAGAGGAAAAAATATAGGTATAATTTTTCAAAGCCCATATTTTGTTAATAATTTAAACCTAATGGATAACCTTTTGTTTTCACTTTTTTTATCAAAAAACCATCAAGATAAAAATGTTGTAATTGAGCTTTTAAATCAGGTTGGTTTAAAGGATAAAATATATTCAAAACCAAATGATCTTAGTCAAGGAGAAAAACAAAGAGCATCTATCGCTTTAGCTTTAGTAAAAAAACCAAATTTAATTTTAGCAGATGAGCCAACTTCTTCTTTGGATGATAATAATTGTGATTTAGTTGTTAATTTATTAAAAGAGCAATCACAACTGAATAAATGTAAATTAATAATAATTACTCACGATGCCAGGCTTAAAAAGCATTTTAAAAATTCAATAAAGTTATGAATATAAGTAGACTAGCATTTACTAATATACTGTCAAAACCATCAACAACTTTACTGAGTTTGTTGCTAATGAGCTTGGGAGTTGGTATTATTTCAATTCTACTAATACTTAATAATCATATCGAGAAACAGCTTGACAATAATTTAAGAAGCATAGATATGGTGGTTGGAGCGAAAGGCAGCCCATTACAATTAATATTGTCAAGTGTATATCATTTGGATAAGCCAACAGGTAACATTTCATACAAAGAAGCAAAGTCATTAAACAAAAATGTTTTGGTTGATTTTACTATCCCATTGTCATATGGCGATACCTATAAAGGATATAGAATTGTTGGTACAAATGAAAAATATTTTGATCTATATAATCTTGAAATAAGTCAAGGTAAAAAATGGAGTAAGAGTATGCAGGCTGTTTTAGGAAGTTCAGTGGCATCCAATAAAAATTTAAAAGTTGGAGATAAGTTTTTTGGGACTCATGGATTTGATGATCATGGTCATATTCACGATAATCATGCATATGTTGTTGTTGGTATTTTAAAACAATCATATTCTGTTGCCGATAATTTAATTTTGACAAATTTAAAAAGTGTGTGGCAAGTTCACGAGGAACATGATGATTGTGAAGATGATCACTCACATGATCATAGCGATCACGATCACAGTCATGACCATCACTCACATGATCATAGCGATCACGATCACAGTCATGACAATCACTCACATGATCATAGCGATCACGATCAAAGTCATGACCATCACTCACATGATCATAGCGATCACGATCATAGTCATGATCATTACTCTTATAATGATTCCAATAAAATGATAACAGCAATGCTAGTTAAATTTAAGAGTCCTGTTGGTTTAGTTCAAATTCCAAGAAAAATTAATGAGGAGACTAATATGCAGGCAGCAATCCCACTATTTGAAATCAATAGACTTACTAGCTTAATTGGTTTTGGAATAAATACAATTAATATAATAGCCTTAATTATTATGTTAGTTTCAGGAATTAGTATTTTTATTACGCTATTTAACTCTTTAAAGAAACGTAGATATGAGCTTGCACTCATGCGTGTGCATGGCGCTACAAGAATTCAATTGATCAAATTAATATTTTTAGAGGGTTTGTCATTGTCTGTGCTAGGAACATTTTTTGGTTTATTAATAAGTAGATTTAGCTTAGTTTTCATCTCTTCATTTACAAATCAAAATCAGAGTTTTACAAATATTGACTTATCAATGATTAACAGCGAACTACTGCTATTAATTGCTGCTTTAATTATTGGTTTTATAGCTTCTTTAATTCCTGCACTTTCAGTATATAAAATTAATATTCCTAAAATACTATCAAATGAATAATATTATCACTATTTTTTTATTTGTTTTTGCAAACTATTCATTTGCACAGGTTCAGTTATCATGGAAGGATTTAGAAGATGTAGAATTTTCTGATTTATATGTTCAAGAACTAGATGAGTATGTACTGTATCCTAATTACGGAATGGATGTTATGGCACTAAATGGCCAAGAAGTTATCTTAACTGGATATGTCTTAGAAATCGATCCTTCTAAAGGTTTTTATGTGCTGTCTAAAGGTCCTTTTGCATCTTGTTTTTTTTGTGGTAAAGGAGGTCCAGAGACTGTTGCGGAACTTGTTTTAAAATCAAATAATGATAAATTTTTCATGGATGAATTTGCTTCAATCAAAGGTAAATTAATATTAAATCCTGATGATATTTATAGATGTATTTATATAATTGAAGATGCAGAGAGGTATAATCAACCTCTAAGACCAAGACCTGAACCTGAACAAATCCCGCACCAATTGCATGAATAAATTAATCCTAATTTTTTTTTTATTTATTCATGTATTAAATGCACAGACTTTAGATGATTTAGAGTTTGGTACCGATACAACATTAGACATTGTAAGTTGGAATATTGAATGGTTTCCAAAAAACAGCTCAACATCTAATTATGTAGAAGAAATTCTTAGAAATTTAAATGCTGACATTTATGCTTTACAAGAAATAGATGATACAATTTTATTAAAGCAGGTTGTTTCAAATATTTCGGGCTATGAAACTTATTTTAAAAGTAGTTATTATGGGGGATTAGCATATGTTTACAATTCTAATACAATATCTGTAAATGATCAGTACGAAATATTTACTAATCAACAATATTGGAACGCATTTCCAAGATCTCCCCAAGTTTTAGATTGCAATTTTTTTGGAAAAAATTATATATTAATTAATAATCATTTTAAATGTTGTGGAGACGGATTTTTAAATCTAAATAATTTTAATGATGAAGAAAATAGAAGGAAACAGGCAGCTAATTACTTGAAGCAATATGTTGATACAAATTTTTCGTTTAAAAATGTTATTGTATTAGGAGATCTAAATGATAATTTAGTTGATCCAAATGTTCACAATGTATTTATTAATATAATTAATGATACTTTAAATTATCTTTTTGCTGATATAAATATTGCTCAAAGTACATCAGCTAACTGGTCATACCCGTCTTGGCCCTCACATTTAGATCATATCCTTATAACAAATGAATTATTTCAAGATTTTTCACATCCCAATTCTAGAGTTGAAGTAATTAAATTAGACGAGTATATGAGTGGTTGGAATAATTATGAAAATAATGTTTCGGATCACAGGCCAATTGGACTAAAATTAAAAACAGATGCTCTAACTTTTAATGATAAACTTATACAGAACAAAAAAAATATAATTAAAATATTTGATATTTTTGGATTGGAACGTATCAAAAAAAAGCCGGGTATTAATATTATTCTATTTGATGATGGCTCGTACAAAAAAGAGTTTTATATTAAATAAAGAATAAAGTGTTTATGATCCCAATGACAATTTAAAGCTCTTTTTTTCACTCCCTCTAATTACTGTGCATTCAATTTCATCTCCTGGATTAAACTGAATAATAACCTCATGAAGTTGATTTGTAGAATTTACAGAAATGTCATTGATTTTAACAATTACATCTAAGTCTTCGATACCAGCATTGCTGGCAGCACTATTATCTAGAACTTTTGAGATTAAAACCCCTTCTAGATTTTTTAATTTTAGTTCTTTTTGTGTTTGCGAATTGATATCAGCAATATAAATTCCCAGATAAGCTCTTTTAACCTCGCCGTATTCTTTTAGATCTGTAATGATTTTCTTCACCATATTTGAAGGTATTGCAAATCCATATCCAGAAAATGATCCTGTCTTTGATTGAATTGCAGTGTTGATTCCTATTAGATTTCCATCTAAATTAACCAGTGCTCCACCAGAATTACCAGAGTTAATTGCTGCATCAGTTTGGATAAATGACTCAATGCCTCCATCATTTAAAATATTAATTTTTCTTGATTTGGCACTTATTATTCCTGCTGTAACAGTGGAGTTGAGGTTGTATGGGTTACCTACCGCAAGCACCCATTCTCCAACTTTAAGTTCATTAGAATTATCAAAATGCATAAAATTTAAATCTTGTTCATCAATCTTTAGTAAAGCTAAATCACTATTTGAGTCCTCACCTAAAATTTTTGCGCTATAAGTTCTTTTATCGTTAAGAACAACTTCAATTTCTTTTGCGTTATTTATTACATGTCTGTTGGTAATAATATATCCGTCATTTGAAATAATTACTCCAGAACCACTAGCAATATTTTCTTTAGGATGTTTAAAAAATCTTTTGCCATAAAAAGGATCATAATAACCATATAACTCATCACTTAAATACTTAGACTTAATATGTACAACACATTCAATTGCTTTATCTGCCGCAGAAATAAAATCTGGATAACTATTGTTTGTCTTACTATTTTCAAAGCTTGGATTCTGTGAATCGATCTCAACAGATGCATAAGATTTTTCTGAAAAAATATTTTGCAAAAAAATTGAAACAACAAATCCTAATAATATATAACCAAATATTCGTTTCTTATTCATAATTAATTTTTTCTTATTTAACTTGTAGTATACTTAACTTATTGTGTAATTATTTATTATTTTGCAAAAATAATCCTAATATTTTTTTTCACAAAACAAGATGAAACAATTTCATGTAATAGTTGTAGGGGCGACTGGTGCAGTTGGTCGATTTTTGGTGTCACAATTGTTAGAAAATAGTAGTATAAAATCAGTAACTATATTTGTAAGAAAAAATATTATTTCTGAAAACAAAAAATTAATTGTACACAAAATAGATTTTTCAAATATTAGTGAGTACAGCGATAAAATTGTAGGTGATGTATTATTTTCTGCTATGGGTACAACTTTAAAAGATGCAGGATCTAGAAAAAAACAATATTTAGTTGATTATACATATCAATATAACTTTGCAAAAATTGCATTAAAAAATGGAGTGAAGAATTATTCCCTAGTTTCTTCAGTTGGAGCAAATTCAAAATCTTTATTTTTTTATCCGAAAATTAAAGGTGATTTAGAAAATGATATAGCTAATTTAAGTTTCGAAAGAATTCAAATATTTAGACCTGCCTCATTAATTAGACCTTTAGATTTACTTAGAAAAAATGAAAAAATCTTAATCAATGTTTTAATATTTTTTAACAAACTTGGTTTATTGCAATCACTTAAGCCATTAAGAGTTGAGGATTTAGCGAAATTTATGATTGATAAAGTTTTTGAAGACAATACTAATAAATTAACTTTTTATGATTTAAAAGAGATTGTAAAACGTTAGTTTTTTAAAAATTTTAATAAATTTCAAAAAGCTAAATAATATTTATATGTTTGTGAAAAAAATATGAATTATATACCAATTATTTTCGTTTTAATTTTTGTTTCTTGTAACAATCAATCAGTATCCAACGCAACTTATTATGGGGATTTAATAGATGACAAAAATATTTTTAAAATTTCTGAGGCTAAAAAAGAAATATCTAGTTCTGGAAAAGTTCGAACTAAAATACAAGGAGAGATATTAGCTACGTGTGCAAAAAAGGGCTGTTGGATGGATTTAAAAGTTGATAATGATACTTTAATGGTTAGATTTAAAGATTATGGTTTTTTTGTTCCTAAAGAAGGTGTTGAAGGCAAAACAGCGATAATAAGTGGTGAAATTTTTTACGATACGTTAAACGTCGAATTATTAAGGCACTACGCTGAAGATGCTGGAAAATCCTCAGAAGAAATTAATCTAATTGTAGAACCTGAGTATACTTTAGCATTTACTGCACACGGAGTTATAATTAAATAATGCGCTCTTTTCTTCTTTTTTTAATAGTATGTATTCTTTTTTCTTGTTCCAATCAGAAAAAGAAACAACAAACCATTATCGATCCTAATGATTCGAGTGAAATGGCTTTAATGATGCGAGATATGTTTTTAAAACTTAATGATATTAAAAGTAAAATACAATCAGGACAAGATATTTCATATGAACAATTAAGATTTTCTATAATTCATGAGTCCGAGGCTACTGATAATAGTTTTTTAAATAACGGTCTAACTTTAATGTCTAAAGCATTTGAACAAAAAGTCATAGATTTTAATAACTATCCATCTGTTCAAAATTATACTGAAATAATAAACAATTGTATTAGCTGTCACCAAGGAATGTGTCCTGGTCCACTTCAAAGGATAGATAATTTAATACTTGAAAAAAAGATAATTTAGATTGTTAGTTTTTCCTTAGCGATTTTATTCGCATGATATTTTATTAGTCTATCAATTGGATTTTGCAAAATCTGACCAACTTTAAAATCATTTTCACTAGCTAGTGTTTGTATTTCATTAGACAAAAAGTAAGATACTGAGCCAATAAAGTTAACTTCAACACTTTTATAATTACTAAAGCATTTTATGTGTAGATTAATAAACTCATTTAAGGTTTCGTTTATTATTTTTTTGATTATGGGATGGTTTTTATTTTCCGAAATAAAGGGAAAGTAAGTAGCTAAAAATACATTTGCTCTGCTTGATTTATAAACTTTGTCATTAATTTTATGTATGTCATGCTCATAATTTTTTTCAAAGCTTTGAGCTAAAACAGAAGGAAGTAACTTATTAAAATAAAGACTAAGTATTTTTTTTCCAAAATGATTTCCTGAGCCTTCATCTCCCATTATAAAACCAAGTGAAGGACCGTTTTCTTTGATGTTTTCACCATCAAAATAGCACGAATTGGATCCTGTTCCTAGAATGCAAGTAATGTTTGGTTGATTGCTATACATTGCAAAGCATGCGGCATCTAAATCATGACTAACTTGGATTTTAGCGTTTTTAAAAAATTCGGCTAATGGTTTTTCAATTATTTCATTTTTGTGTTTTGCTGAGCATCCAGCTCCGTAAAAAAACACATGTAAGACTTCGTCTTTTACAGAAGTAAGCTTAGAGCTGTTTAATTCTTCTAAAACACCTTCTTCTTTGATGAAATATGGGTTAAATCCTATGGTTTTATATTCATTAATTTTATTCCCTTCTAGGTCGCATATTGCCCAGCTACATTTTGTAGAACCACTATCTGCAATTAATATCATTTTTTTTTAGCTAAGATAATTTAATTTACTTTAATACTTTAATAAAAAGCTTTAGACGATAATCAAAAACTATTAACTCAGACATACGAATATTTTAACAAATATATAAATACAAAATATAAATTCAATCCGGGTAAAATGAAAAGTAATCCTGGAAAAAAGCAAGATACATAGAAAATTATGGTTCTAGTAACGTATGATATGATAGTAACAAAAAAATTAAAAATCATATTATTTAAAATTACTTAATATAGTTTATAAAAATGTAAAGCTTTTTCATATTTTAGTTTCCGTTTAGAATAATTTAATAACCATAATAAATTGAAAAGTATGAACAACAATAATCAACAACAAGCACTATACACGCTGGTAATTGTTTTCTTTTTTTGGGGTTTTATTGCCGCAAGTAATGGAGTGTTTATTCCTTTTTGCAAAAAATATTTTGTTTTAGATCAGTTTCAAAGTCAACTTATAGAATTTGCATTTTATGGTGCTTATTATGTTGGAGCCCTTTTTTTATTTGTGTATTCGAGTTTAACAAACAAAAATATTTTAAACATTTGGGGCTACAAAAGTACAATCATCAAAGGTTTGATTATTTCAACTTTAGGTGCCGGAGCGATGGTACTTGCTGTTCATGGAGGACTTCCCGGACAGTCAAGTACGTTTACCTATATACTAGCGGCACTATTTGTAGTAGGTCTTGGATTTTCTCTTCAGCAAACATCAGCAAATCCATTTGCAATTTCTTTAGGTGATGAATCAACTGGCTCTCATAGATTAAATTTGGCTGGAGGAATAAATTCTTTTGGTACAGCCATTGGACCAATAGTAGTATCTTTAGCACTATTTGGAACTGCTGCAAGTGCTAATATAAATCTTGATTCAATGATTGAAAATCAAGAAATTACTTTAGGATCAGTTCAATTTTTATATATTTTTGTTGGAATACTTTTTTTAGCAGCTGCATCAATTTTTTATTTTTCAAAAAATTTACAAGAAGAAAAAGAAGATCCAACTTTTCTTGGGGCAAATAAAGCAATGTTTAGCCTTTTATTTATTACTGTCAGTTTAATTGTTATTTTTTATCAAATATTTAGTCAATATCTTGGCTTAGAAAAAGGAGGTGAGTTATCAGCCGAATCTGAAAATTTAATCTTGAAATTATCATTTTTAGCCCTAATAGTAGTTATTCTAACATTGCTTGTTTCAAATTTTTTATCACGAAAAAATGCTGATGGATGGGGTGCTATGCAGTATCCTCAATTAGTTCTAGGTATGATCGCAATTTTTACTTATGTTGGTGTTGAAGTTACAATTCAGGGTAATTTACCTGAACTTTTAAAAACTCCTGCCTTTGGATCCCTAAATGAAACAGAAATTGCACCATACATTTCTATGTACTGGGGAGGTTTGATGATAGGAAGATGGACAGGAGCAATTGTAGTTTTTAATCCAACAGATAAAATCAAAAAGTGGCTATATATTATTGTCCCTTATATTGCTTTTGGAGTTGTATTATCTTTAAATGCAATTTCAGGTTTTGAGGTTAAACACTTATCATATTTTGCATTTTTTGTAATAATACAAATAATAGGATTTTTTATTGGTAAAGATTTACCATCTAGAACTTTAGCTGTCTTCAGTGTTCTTGGTTTATTAGCAATGCTAGTAGGTCTTTTTACCAATGGAAAGATTGCCATTTTTTCATTTTTAAGTGGCGGGTTATTCTGTTCAATCATGTGGCCTAGTATCTTTGCATTAAGTATTAAAAATTTAGGAAAATATACATCTCAAGGCTCATCATTTTTAGTTATGATGATTTTAGGAGGAGCAATTATTCCTCCAATTCAGGGGAAATTAGCAGATATAGTGGGTATACATGAATCATATTGGATTACTGTTTTTTGCTTCCTATATTTATTAATATTCTCTTTAAAGACTAATAAAATATTTCAAACAAAATAATTTATAAAATGTTTAAAAATATGTCACCGATTAACTTATCTATAGATTGTGTTATTTTAGGTTTTGATAATGATCAAAAATTAAAAGTGTTATTAATTAAAAAGATTATTAATGAAAAAAATGATTATCAGTACGCTTTACCTGGAGATTTAGTAAAAATCGATGAAGATTTATTAACTGGAGCAAAAAGAATACTAAAGAGCTTAACATCTTTAGATAATATATAACTTAAACAATTTTTTACCTTTGGAAACCCAAATAGAACCAAAGAGAAAAAAGATCAATCTTGGCTACGATTATATAGAAAAAAACCTGAGGAAAGAGTTGTTACTGTAGGTTACATAGCTTTAGTGAACATGGAGGAATATGTTCCTCAAGCATCATCTTTTGCGTTTGAAGCAGAATGGGTTGAAGTAAATAAGTTATCTCAAGATTTAGCATTTGATCATAATCATATATTAAGTTCTGGAATAGAATATTTACGAGAACAAATAGATCACAAATTAATTTCTAACTTACTCCCTTCTAAGTTTACATTATCACAATTACAGAATTTGTATGAAATTTTGCTTGATGAAAAGTTGGATAAAAGAAATTTCAGAAAAAATATTTCTAAAATAGATGTAATTAAAAAAACAAATGAAAAGCAAGAAGGTGTTGCTCATAAACCTGCTTTTTTATATACATACGATAAGGTTTTCAAGGAAAATTAACAAACACCAAAAAAATTATTATGTTCCACAATATGTTTTGTAACAATTTTCAAATTCTTTACTTGGGGGAAGCATAAATCTTTCAATATTATTTTGATGTTCATAAGGTCTAGTCAAATAAGTATTTAGTTTATTAAGCATAGTTTTATTTCCGTTAACTGCTTCTTCAATCGCTTGCTCCACTATTTGGTTTCTAGGTATAATGATTGGATTGTTTTCTTTCATTATTTTTTTTATCACTTTTTTATTAGAAAAGTTTTCAATAAATTTATTCCAATCATTTTTCCATATATCAAATTCTGATTTTGGAGATTTATTAATCTTAATATCATTATATGTTAATTTATAAAAAGTATTTGTGTAGTCTAATTTGTTTTCTAACATTATCTTTAAAAGATTATTTACAAGTTTATATGATTTTTGATTAACTTTTCTAACGCCAATTTTTTTTAACATCATCTCATAATATTTCTTATGCCAAATTTCATCAAATTTGTCTATTACATTTTGTGCTAATATTATTGCTGTTTTTTGATTTTTATTAATAATTGGCAAGAGAGTTTCAGCAAATCTAGAAATGTTCCACTTAATTACTTTAGTTTGATTACCAAATGAATATCTTTTGTAATAGTCAATTGAACTATAACAAGCATTTGGATTGTAATTATTAATAAAAGCACATGGACCATAATCAAAAGTTTCAGCGGAAATAGATGTATTATCAGTGTTCATAACTCCATGAATAAAACCAACACGCATCCAATTTATAACTAAATCTATTTGTTTATTCATTACTGTTTCAAGAAGACTTAAAGCTATATTTTTACTACCCTGGATACTACTATACAATCTTTTAACAGTATAATTAGTTAGTGAATTTAAATAATTTATATTACCAAAAAAAGCGGCATACTCAAATGTACCAACTCTAATATGACTATTCATAATTCTAGCTAGTACTGCTCCATCATTAGGATTCTCTCGGTTTATCTTTTCTCCAGTTTTAAAAACAGCTAAACTTCTCGAAGTAGGTATTTTTAAATAATGAATTGCTTCGCTAATAATATACTCCTTCAACATTGATCTTAATGTTGCTTTACCATCACCACCTCTAGAGTATTTTGTTATACCACAGCCTTTAAGTTGAACATCAACTCTTTGATTATTTTTTAATAAATGTTCTCCAATAATCATTGCTCTTCCATCTCCTAGATTTGTGAAATGTCCAAACTGATGTCCAGAATATGCTTGTGAAAAACATTTTTTTTTCTTACTACTTTCTAACAAAATTTTTTTCAGATCTGTTTCTTTTATAAAAGGATGAACATCTTTAAATAAAATTTTATTTGCAATAAAAATTTTAGACTCAGAAAAAATGTTGGGCTTATTTACTTGATAAAAAAAGTTTGGTAATGATAAATAAGAATCGTCAAATTGTGACATTATGATTAAATATCAATACTAAAACCTAGCCAATCTAAAACATTTTGACACCAAATATCTGCTCCCTCTTTTTCTGTTAAAATTCCTATTTCGATGGCATAATCGATGACTCTACCAGGATAAGATGTCCCTACACCCTCCATTTCACCAAGTGGAAAAGGATCATCTAAGCCCATAATAATTTGACTTGTTCCCACACGTTTTTTAAGAAGATCAAGAGTATGCGAATCATGTACTAAAGTATCAAAATATAAATTTTTATGTCCTAGTGTTTTTCTTGGATCTTCAAGTGTTTTAAAAATATCAGGTCGTCCATCAAAACCTTGAATTCTTCTACCGTAATTTGCAATTCCTAGCATACCTCCGTGTGCAAAACTTGTTCTAATATTAGGATATTTATTTGGCAAATCTCTTAGAGAAAACAAATGAATTGTATCGGCACATTGAGCCATCATCCAAACTAAATGAAATCTCCAATATTCGTTTTTTAACGCAATCATTTTTTCACCATCGTATGGATGAATTTGAATTGCTAATTTATACTTGTTTGCAAGTTGAAAGATAGGATCTACATCTTTTTCAGCTATTGATAACCATTCATTTTTTTTATTTAAAAAATGAGTAGGTAAACACAATACTTTTAAATTTAATTGATTAACACACCTTTCAATTTCTTTAAGTGCAAAATCCATGTATAAAGGCTGAACCACAAAACCACAAGTAAATTTCTTAGGATTTTCACTTTGAATATTTGCGTTAAAATCATTTTGAAATTTGATTGTATCCAAACAATCATTTTTTTTCCATCCATTGCAATATAGTTGAGATAAACAAAGCATTACACTATGGTCAATCCCATTTTGATTCATCCAATTTAATTTCTCTTTTTTAAAAAAACTTGAACTTGTAATTGGTCTAGCCCAGTTATCTTGTCGCATAAATTTTTTATTGTCATCAATCCAAAACAGTTTTTTTTCTTTCATAAACTTTGGAATCTGAGAAGGCTCTGGAAGTATATGTCCGTGTCCGTTTATGCGCATATAATTAATATGGTTGATTTTTTAATAGTTTAAAGATATCTTTTGTATTTACAACAATAATGTAAATTATCATATGCTTCTTGAGTTGCTTTGATATCAGCCGTATCGTAACCTTCATCTGCAATACTTTGCTTTATTTTTTCTAAACTTATTTTTTCTGGGTTATATTTTAGTGTTAATATTTGTTCTTCATCAGACCATATTGCTTTTTTAACACCTCGTAATTTTATAGCAGCATTTTGTATCTTTTTTTTACACAAATCACAATTTCCCAGAACCTCAAAAGTTTCTTCAATATATTTTTTGTTATTAAATATTTGAGCTGATGTGCTGTTTACTAATAAAAAAAATAATAAAATAAGTGTTAAATTTTTTTTCATTTTTCTTCTAAAATAAAAAAATAATTGAAAAAATTAAAATCAAGGATTTTTATTTTAACAACAGCTACAACTTTTTTTAGAATCAGTCTTTTTAATATTGCTTAAATATTGAGGATATTTTGACAAAAATATTTCTGCTAGCATTATATTAGATATGTTATTATCACCACCAAAATTATTTCTTACTAAGAGACCGAATTCTTCGAGATTATAAAGTTTATTTCCAATTTCTAATAGTTGATTTGTTGTCATAATTAATTTTTTACAAAATTAATTATTTTAACAAAACTTAGCTTATTGCTGTCAAATTTATTGATTACTTTTGTTAGAATAATAATTTTATTGTGCTTGTAGCAAGTGCTAGTTTTAGTTTTATAAAAGAAAACAAATCATTTCACTGAAATTAGTTGATATAGCTAAACAAGAGATTTCAATTTGGTACATATTATAAATTTTTTTAGTCTAAATGTTAAAATATAAAACGCATATAAATAAAAATAAAAAGCAATGGATTACATTTATTCATGGTTTTGGAGGAAGCAGTAATATTTGGCATAGACAGATCAGGCAGTTGAGTAAATACTATAATTTATTGTTTATTGATTTAAGAGGACATGGAAAATCAAAAAATATTGTTTTAGAATCAAATTTTAATTTAGAAATAGCTTGTAAAGATATAATTAATGTGTTAGATGATTTAAAAATTAAAAGTTCACATTTTATTGGTATTTCTTTTGGATCACTATTAATTTTAAAGTTACTAAAAAACTACAACAATTATATCAATAAGTCTGTTCTGGCTGGTGCAATCACTTCATTTAACAACTTCACTAAATTTTTGTTACTATGTTTAAACTTACTTAAAGGAATTTTACCAAACATGTACCTGTATAAATTATTTGCATATATAATAATGCCTAAACCAAACCATAAAGAATCTAGACTTATATTTATTCAGGAAGCTAAATTAATTAGTAGAAAAGTGTTTACAAAATGGTTAAGTTTAATACCTGAATTAAAAAAATTTATTATCAATTTAGAACCGACTAGTTTTCATAAGAGAATTCTTTTTTTGTCAGGAAAAGATGATTATTTGTTTTCTCAAGATGTTAAAAGTTTTGCTTCAAAGAATGATCTTTTTAGTTACATTTCAATAGAAAAAGCGGGGCATGTAGTTAATATTGATAAACCTTCTAGTTTTAATCAACATGTTATTAAATATATAGAGAAAAATCGTAATTAAATTTAATTAAGTAAATCATTTGGCATAACTAATTTATTAAAACTCCTGTAATATAAAAATGAAAAAAATTATTTTAATAGTATTTTTTGTACCATATTTTCTTTTTTGCCAACAAACAATAAATGATAGTATTTATCATAATAATTTGTATAGAAGTTATAAGACTTATGTGCCAGCAATCTATAGTTCTTCAGACCCAACTCCATTAATCTTTAATTTTCATGGTAAAACAGGAACATCAACTTTTGCAATGTGGCATGCAGATTTTAGATCAATAGCTGACACTGCAAATTTCATAATTGTTCATCCACAAGGGTTATTAAATAGTTCTGGAGAAACACATTGGAATATAGGCCAACCAGCATCATCTGTTGATGACGTCGACTTTATATCTAAATTGCTTGATAGTTTAAACACAGAATATAATATCGACATGAATAGAGTCTATGCTACTGGATTATCAAATGGTGCAATGATAAGTTATAGATTAGCATGTGAGCTTTCAGAAAAAATTGCCGGCATAGCACCAGTTGCAGGATCATATCTTTCTAATATGTTGAATACATGTAATCCTATACATCCAACACCTATTTTACATATTCACGGAGACTCCGATAGTACTTCATTTTACTATGGTGAGCCTGCATTTGAATCTGTTCCAAGTATTATTTCATATTGGATTAACTACAATCTATGTGATACTCAAAGTATTATTTCACAAGTTCCAAATATCAACTTATTAGATAGTAGTAATGTAGTTAATTATGTTTGGAAAAATGGAATTAATGACGTTGAAGTAAAGCATTTAAAGATTATTGGTGGAGGTCATACTTGGCCAGGAAGTGATTTCCCTAATTTAGCAGGCGGTGTTACAAATTATGATATAAATGCTTCTGTAGAAATATGGAGATTTTTCTCGAAGTATGATATAAATGGACTAGTAAGTTTAACCACAGAAGTTAATGAAAATAGTAAACTTAATAGAAAATTATTGCAAGTGGTTGATCTGTTTGGAAGACAATCTATATATTTTAATAATCAAATCCTTTTTTATATTTACGATGACGGAACTGTAGAGAAGAAAGTAATTATTAAATAAATTAAAAAATAGCTTAACTAGCTTATTTTTAATAGGTTAGATATTACTAATCATATTAAAAAATTATAATTTAACTATTTTTGTTTTCTTTTTTTTATTTCCATAAATAATTACACAAGAATAAATTCCAGATTTAAATTTTTTAAATGAAAGTTTTTTTCCAAATTGAGTTCCTAAAAAATTACCGTTTAGTGCGTAAATATTTGTTTTTATGGGTTCAATAATTTCATTTGTAGAAATATTTACGTAATCATCAGTTACACTAGGAAAAATTTTAATTTCATCAAAATTTATTGATAAAATATTTACCGATCCTGTCCCATTGAACGTCCCAATATTTGATGGATAAAGATGTGAAACACTATTGCCAAAATAATCTAAACCTCCATTATGTTCTAAATAGTTAATTGTATCACTACTCCCATTAATTAAAAATCCACTTCCAATAGCAGGACTATTAATTTGAATTTGATATGCTTGAGGATTATCTTCCCCAAAATTGTTTGTATTGAGAAGTAGGGGATCACCATAAAGCGCATTGTTTTGTAAGTCACTATCAAGACTAATGCGTGAAGAATCATAAAAAAGATTATGACTAATATATAGATCATTAAGATTATCTTCAATTAATGTGGGAATTGATTGTCCATTTTTTCCTACCACAATTAGATTATTATACACATGTACATCACCAATATTTGGCCAAAAATAGATTTCAGGATTTAATGTATCACTTACAAAAATCGTATTGTTATAAATGAAAGTACCAATGTTTGGGCATCTTACAGTCTTTTGGCCACAAAAATTAGATATCCAAAAGATTTTGCCTTTTTTATCCCACGAAGTTCCATTTGGATCTTCACGGTAAAATCATATTTCAACGTTCAGGGGTATTAAATAATGATCAGATAAATTTATCAGGTTATGTTGATGGTATTTATATCATAAAAATTACAAGTCCATTTATTAAAAAAGAAATACAAGTAACTAAGTACTAGTCTTACATTTAAATAGAATGAATAAAGTAGGTAGACCTTCAATGAAACCAAAGAAATTAAAAATGGATTTTATATGTCAATTACTATTTCTAGTTCATCAAGACCTATAAGAATTATGAGAGAAACTTTAGATCAGGTGAAATTAGTTGAGCAGCAGTATAAAGATCGTGATTTTTAGTACATTGGACAAGTTAAAGAAAATTATGGCTTGATGGCGAAAATAAAGGGAAGTTAACAGCTTAGTATCTCTGTTTCGAACTTTTTTACTAATTTAATTACAAAAGATTAATTGTGGTTAAATTGCCAGAAATATATTATTAAAATATTAAGAACTAGAGTTATTACTGTTAGAATTACAGTTGCTAAATGAAGAACT
>Ga0160423_10001901_pt1 | contig 17485 bp, 18 predicted proteins | sample CRUFie14St8metaG_FD_108191 | JGI IMG/M metagenome (GOLD analysis project Ga0160423, IMG submission 108191) | Marine microbial communities from the Costa Rica Dome - CRUD Field 142mm St8 metaG | ecosystem: Environmental > Aquatic > Marine > Oceanic > Photic zone | place: Costa Rica: the Eastern... | reverse complement strand
TTATCTTCATTTTTAATTCCATTATTATTTAAAAAATGTTGTATTCTCTGAGTGATAATTTTTTTCATACTTGGAGAGGCATATAACTCTTGTAAATATGATTCTATCATTAAATCTATTTTTTCTAAACTCAAATATAATTCTGCCTTTTGCATTCTAAAGCTTGATTTTTGATTTTGTTTTTCTGCAAGATCATAAACATATAAAGCTTTAGAATACATTGCATAATTTTTAAATAAATTCGCAAGACTAACAGCCTGAGAAACCTGACCATTTATTTTATCGAACAACTTATTATAGCTTTGAGTTGATTTTTTTATCTTTCCTTGTTTTTCTTGGGCAATAGCAATTTCTAGTTGATAGGTTAAATTACTTGGGTATGCTCTAAATCCTCTTTGTGCTAGTAATTCTGCAGCTTTATAATTTTGAACATTAAATAAACAGAAGATATAAGTTCTATAGTCAACCGAAGAAAATTTATTTTTATAAATATCTTCATATATTTCAATTGCCTTACTATACTCACCATTAATATAATACTGATAAGCTAATTTATTTTGTCTTTGTTGTCCAAATAGAAGAATAGAAAAGAGTATGAAAAAAATTGTTAATCTCATCTAAAGTAATATGTCAAATCCTGTATACCTTTGCAATACTTCTGGTATTTTAATTCCCTTACTAGTTTGATTATTTTCTAAAAGAGCAGCATAAATCCTAGGTAATGCCAAAGCACTACCATTTAATGTATGACATAAATGCATTTTACCATCATTATCTTTATAACGCAACTTCAATCTATTAGCTTGATAGCTCTCAAAGTTTGAAACTGAACTAACTTCTAACCATTTTTTTTGACCAGGAGAAAAGACTTCAAAATCAAAAGTAAGTGATGACGCAAAACTTAAATCACCACCACATAGCTTAAGTATTCTGTATGATAACCCTAACTCATCAATAATACTAGCAACATGTTCTACCATCATATCTAAAGTTTCATATGATTTATCAGGATGCTGAACTTGAACTATTTCCACTTTATCAAACTGATGTAGCCTATTCAATCCTCTTACATCTTTTCCATAAGAACCTGCTTCACGTCTAAAACAAGGTGTATAAGCAGTACATTTAATAGGAAAATCTTTAACTATTGTGTCTCTAAAAAAATTTGTAATCGGAACTTCTGCAGTTGGAATAAGATATAAATTATCTTCATTTATATGATACATTTGACCATCTTTATCAGGAAGATTAGCTGTACCAAAACCAGATTCTTCATTAACTAGATGTGGTGGCAAATATTCATTATATCCTGCAGCTATATTTTTTTCAAGAAAATATGTAATTAATGCTCTTTGTAATTTTGCACCGTGCATTGTATAAACAGGAAAACCACTTCCAGTAATCTTATTCCCTAACTCAAAATCTATTAAATTATACTCTTTTGCAAGTTCCCAATGAGGCTTTAGATTATCATCTGATTTAGGAATTATATTAGACTGTCTTATTACTACATTATCAATATCGGTATTGCCTTTGGGAACTAAAGGATTTGGAATATTGGGTATTTGTAATAAAATATTTCTAATTTCTTGCTCTATAACTAACTGACCATCTTGTAATTTTTTTGCTTTCTTTTTAATTTGTAAAGATTCTTCTTTTAACTTATCACCCTCATTTTTTTTTGCTGATTTATAAAATTCACCTATTTGCTTTGATATTTGATTCGCTTTAGATAAAAGCAAGTCTATTTGCTGTTGATTGCTTCTCCTTTGGTTATCTTTTTCGATAATGCTCTCAAATAAAATATCAGCATCAAAATTTTTAACCTTAAGTAATTCTATATATTTCTGCTTAAATTTTTTTATATCATTAATATGTAACATGATGAAAACTTATTTAATTATTCTGTAACAAATTTAAATAAAAAAACTCTTGATAAATCAAGAGTTTTTCTACACTTTAGTAAAATCTTAAATTATCAGTTTACCATCTCAACTGATACGTAAGACTTATTATTTCTTTTTTTAGTGAATTTAACCACACCGTCAGTTAATGCAAATAAAGTATGATCCTTCCCCATACCTACATTGTCACCTGCTTTATGGACAGTACCTCTTTGTCGTACAATAATATTTCCAGCAATAATATTTTGCCCACCAAATATCTTTACTCCTAACCTTTTGCTCTTAGAATCTCTACCATTTTTTGAACTTCCTGCCCCTTTTTTATGTGCCATAAATCTAAATTTTTTTATTTCTTCTTACTAACTTATTTCTTTGTAGTTGGAGACTTCTTTGTAGTTGGAGACTTCTTTGTAGTTGGAGACTTCTTTGCTACTGTAGTCTTTTTTGCAGCTGTAGTCTTCTTTGTAACAGTAGACTTCTTTGTAACAGTAGACTTCTTTGTAACAGTAGACTTCTTTGCAGTTGAATTTGATCTAGTTTTAGTATCAGAACTAGAAATAGAACCTTTTTTCGTGTCAATATTTAAAATCTCTAATTTTGTTAAATATTGCCTATGTCCATTTTTTACCCTGTAACCTTTTCTCCTTTTCTTTTTAAAAACTATCTCCTTATCTCCTTTGAGATGCTTTATAACCTTTGCAGTAACTTTTGCATTTTTTACATTAGGTGTGCCTATGTTGAGCTTACCAGAATCATCAATTAATAGCACTTTGTCTAAATCAATTTTAGTACCCTCTTTACTATTTATTCTATGTACAAAAATTTCCTGATCTTTTTCAACTTTAAACTGCTGACCTGCTATTTCAACTACTGCATACATTTATCTAGTATTTTTAAAATGGGTCGCAAAATTAAAAAATCTACTATAATTCACAAAAAATATGTTGTTTTTTTTAAAAAAATACTTGCCAGTTATTTAATTTTAAATACCAAAATTTACATTATCATGCTATATTTGCATATAACAAGTTAAAACATGAAATGTTATTTATCAGTACTAGTTTCTATTATTTGCATTTCCTTAAATGCACAACATAAATGTGGAGCAAAAGAATATACCAACTATCTTATCAAGCATAATCCTCAATATGCAGTAGAAAAAGAAAAAGTCAATTTAGAAACTAAAAATTGGATTGCCAATTGGAATCGTCAAAAAGAATCAAATATTATTACTATTCCTGTGGTTGTTCATGTTCTTTGGGAAACTAATACACAAAATATATCTGATGCACAAATCTTTTCGCAAATTGACGTGTTAAATGCAGATTATAGAAGAACTAACATTGATCAAATTAACACTCCTTCTGTTTGGAGTAACATTGCTGCTGATTGTGAAATCGAGTTCTGCTTAGCAGCGACTGATCCTAATGGACAACCAACTACTGGTATAGAGAGGATACAAACCTCACACGGCCCTTTTGGCATGAATAGTGATGTACATACCTCCTCTGCTGGCGGAGCAGATGACTGGCCAAATGATGACTACCTCAATATTTGGGTATGCGATATCCAAAGTGGATTGCTAGGTTATGCTTCAAGTGCAAGCAATTGGATTGGAGATGGAGATGGCTTAGTTATTGGCTACAAATACTTTGGAACAATAGGAACTGTACAAGCTCCTTACAATAAAGGAAGAACTGCAACACATGAAATTGGTCACTGGCTTAATCTTGAGCACACGTGGGGAGACAATGTGTGTGGTGATGATTTAGTTAGTGATACGCCAACTCAAGAAGAAGAAAATTATGGCTGTCCAAGTATGCCTCATAATGCTAATAGTTGTGGTACAAATAATAATAACGGAGATATGTTTATGAACTATATGGATTATACTAATGATGCATGTATGAATCTTTTCACGAATGGTCAAAAAACAAGAATGATTGCAACTATAAATCAATATAGATCAAATATGATAAATCATAATTTATGTAACAGCCCAACAGATATTATAGAAATAACAAATGTAAATAGAAAATTGATAAAGATTGTTGACGTATTTGGAACAAAACAGGAAACACAAAGATATAATACACCTCTTTTTTATTTATATGAAGATGGCAGTGTAGAAAAAATTATTATAATAAAATAATTATTTTTTATTAACTAAATAAATACCACTAAGAATAACTATTACCATTATTAAATGAGTAAAATAAATTTTCTCACCGTCAAAAATACCCCAAAATATTGATATAATTGGAATTAAATAAGTAACAGAAGATGCAAAAATAGCATTAGAATTCTTAACTAACTGATTAAATATTACTACTGCTAGAGAGGTGCCAAAAACTGCAAGAATTGATATATATAGTAAAGAAATAATACCTTTTTCTGATGATGAGATTAAAAATACATCTGAAAAATCAATATATATTAATGAAAATGGAACTATAATCAAAAAGGATAAAGTTGTAATATACAAAGGATTTAGATCTAAAAGATAGGTATCGATAATATTTATACTTATAGCATACATAATCGTAGCCACAACAACTAAAACCATATACTTATTTATAAATATCTCTTGATTTGAAGTAAAACAAATAATGAATATAGCTCCAAACAAGCCCAATAAAATTCCTATAAAATTAATCTTATTAAGTTTTTTACTAAAAAAACAAACTCCAAATAATAAAGTAAATAAAGGAACTAAGGAATTTAAAATCCCTACAATAGAACTATCTAAATGAGTCTGTGCTTTTGCAAATAAAAAAGCAGGAAACCCATTACCAAAAAAACCAACGAAAATTAAGGGAATAAAATGTTTTATTTTTACATGTTTAATAGCTTTATAAATAAACGGAGTTAATGAAATAAATGCAATAAAAATTCTAAGCGCTGCTACTTTATCATAACTGAAAGAATAAAGAGCTTTTTTCATGAGAATAAATGAACTCCCCCAAACTAATGATAAAAAAAATAAAATTAAGTAATTTCTTATTACTTTTTCCATTTAAAAGATTGTATCATCTCCCTTATATCTTCCTTTAAATAATTATTTACAGGTAATAATGAATCAGAAATTTCAGTATTAAAATATAATGCTCCTCTAAAAAAATGATTTAAACTATCTGTAACGTAGAATTGAGCTGATGTTGCTGTTTTTCCTTCAAAATCATATAATACACTGTAAACATTATGTTTTTGATTAACGTATAATTGCTCAGAAATTGCATCTGCAAATATTGAATGCTTATATGCTAAATCTCTTGATTGTTCGGTATGTTCTAATAAATTACTTTCTAACTTAAAATAAGTTATATGTAAAGTTGCATTCTGATTTGGAAACACAACATTATAAAAGCAATCCCTATTCAGCTTTTCCAAAAAAGAATAATTGGGTATTTTAAAAGTGAAACCGCAATTACTCTCAACAATTTTATATTTTTTATTTGGTAAATCTATCTTAAAAAATGCTCTTGGTTTTGGAGTATAATTTTCTTTACACGATAAGATAAAAAAAAATAAAATTATAAAATAGATTCTAGCTATCATCAATTATAACTTTTAAACGTTTTATTCTTCTAGCATCAGATGATTCAACTATAATAGTATAAGGAGAAACTTTGCAAACATTACCTATCTTTGGAATTCTTCCCTCAATTTCCAAAACTAAACCAGCTAATGAATCAGCATCTCCCTTTACCTTTTCGAAAGAATCTATATCTCCTTTTACAATTTTTATAAAATCATTTAATAAAATTTTACCTTCAAAAATGTAAGTTTTTTCATCAAGCTTTGAATAAATATTGTCATCTATATCAAACTCATCATTAATTTCTCCAACAATTTCTTCTAGAAGATCTTCTAAAGTAACAATTCCGGATGTTCCACCATATTCATCTACAACTATTGCCATATGATTTTTCTTAAGTTGAAAATCCTTGAGGAGATCATTGATCATTTTTGTTTCAGGAACAAAAAATGGCTGTCTACACAACGAAATCCAATGAAAATCATCAGTTTCATGTAAATGAGGTATTAAATCTTTTATATATAATATTCCTACGACATGATCAAATTGCTCGTTAAAAACTGGGATTCTAGAGAAACCCGAACGAATAATAATATTAAGTACTTCCTTAAAATTAGTATCTTTTTCTATTGCCAGAACATCAACTCTAGAGCACATAACCTCTTTAACGTCAGTATTTCCAAACTCAACAATTGAACGTAACATTCTTCTTTCATCCTCTTGGCTCTCATGATCAGTAATATCAAGAGCTTTTGTGATATCCTCCACAGAAACTTCATGATTTCTTAAGATTAGCCTCCTATCAATAAATGTAGTTGTAGTAACTAAAACATAAATTAATGGTGAGAAAATCTTCTTTAATACCATTAGTGGTCTACTCATTAATTTTGAAAAATATTTAGCATTGTTATTTGCATAAACTTTAGGGGTAATTTCTCCAAACAATACTAAAATTGTTGTTATAACAACTACTTGAAAAATAAATTCTAAATTAGAATTATCTGGAAATGTTAATGCAATAGAAGTAAGGTATGCTGAAACTACAACTATACCAACATTAATAAAATTATTAACTATAAGTATAGTAGCTAAAAGTTCATTTGGTTTATCTAATAACTTCTTAACTATATTATTATTTATTTCTTCTAAATCTTTAGAAGAAAGTGAAAAAAAAGCGACTTCAGATCCAGAAACAAGTGCAGAACAACATATAAATATTATAATAACAACAAAACAAAGCGCAACATCTAAACTGAAAATATTTAATTCTAATCCACTAATAAAAGATAAAATTAAAGAAAGGGGGGGGGCTTCCAAGCTAAAAATTATTTAATTAAAATGGTAAATCATCTTCTTTTTCAGAAGACTGCACAGGTTCACTTGATGGATCTTTTTCCTGGATTTGTCTTCCTCCTAACATTGTCATGTTATCGGCAAGAATTTCAGTATTATATCTTGTATTACCTTCTTTGTCTTCCCATTTTCTATTTCTTATCTTTCCTTCAACATATATACTTGAACCCTTCTTAAGATACTTTTCTGCTACTTCGGCAAGACCTCTCCAAAGAACAATATTGTGCCATTCTGTCTGACTTACACGTTCTCCTTGCTTATTTTTATAATTTTCAGTTGTTGCTAATGAAAAATTAGCAACAGCAACTCCACTATCTAAATATCGAACTTCAGGATCTTGACCTAAATTACCTACTAATATAACCTTATTAACTCCTGCCATTGATTTATCTAAATTTATTTCAACAAATATATAAAATCTAACTAATGTAATTTAGTTGTAGACAAATACTTTTCTATTAGCTTTGAAACAGGATAATTTATCAATTTAGTTTGTTTTATTAATTTATGTTTTGGGAACATTAACTCATCTGCTTCAATCATCCAAAACCTAGCAAATATCTTTTGGTGTGTTAAAAGATGAATATATTCTCTAGAAACTTTATTAACGAATATTTTTTTTGATTTAAATATATCATGATTATTTATTAAATCTAAAACCTGACTATTAAGTTTTTCTTCTGTTAATTCAATGAATGGAAATTCATATAATCCTTTCCATATACCTTGTGTTCTTTTTTGAAAAAAAATACTTTCCTTATTTTTAATTACAAGATAATGCAAATATCTTACCTTCTGCTTTATATATTTTTTTTTGACAGGTAATGAGTCAATATTATTTTTTTGGAATGCAATACAATTATTTTGGAAAACACATATTGAACAGTTGGGCAGTTTAGGCTTACATTGTAAAGCTCCAAACTCCATTAAAGCTTGATTATAACTAGATGGGTCTGATCTTAAAATTAATTCTTGTGCTTTTTGATTAAAAATTTTCTTACCTTCATTAGTGTCGTATGGAATATCAATATTAAATACTCTGGAAAGCACTCTGACAACATTTCCATCTACTACTGCATATGGCAATCCAAAAGCAATTGATGAAATAGCAGCAGCAGTATATGGACCTATACCTTTAAGGTCCAAAATATCTTTATAATTTATAGGAAATTTACCATTATAATTAGCCATAATATACTTTGCTGAGTAATGAAGGTTCCTCGCTCTTGAATAATAACCTAACCCTTGCCATAACTTCAATACATCTTCTTCTGAAGAAATTGCCAAATCATGAATTGTTGGGAAATATTTAATGAATTTATAATAATATGATATACCTTGATCAACTCTTGTTTGCTGTAGAATTATTTCTGAAATCCAAATAAAATATGGATTACTAGTTTCTCTCCAAGGTAAATTTCTTTTATTTAAATTATACCATTCTATTAATTTAATTGTAAACTCTATTTGCATAAATTATAATTAAATAAAAAAATAAATCCATATCTTGATTGCAGATATTTTTTAATTATCTTTGCGAGCTCAAAATTAAATAAGAATTTAAATATTATAAAATAAAAATGACTAAAGCAGAACTTATTAGTAAAATATCAGAAAAAACTGGAGTAGAAAAAATTACTGCGTTATCAGTTATAGAATCTATGATGAATGAAATAAAGGAATCAATAGAGTCAAACGAATCTGTATTCTTAAGAGGTTTTGGAACTTTCAAGGCAAAAAAAAGAGCTAAAAAAACAGGAAGGAATATAAAAAGAAATACTACTATTATTATTCCAGAACATCATATACCTGCTTTCAAGCCCGCTAAAGAATTTGCAAGAAGAGTAAAAAATAATGTAAAATAAGCTTTTTATTAAGCTATAAAAATAAAATATGTCAGGAGCTAAGAAAAAGAAAAGACTAAAAATTGCTACTCATAAACGAAAAAAACGTTCAAGAAAAAATAGACATAAAACTAAATAAAATTTATTAGTCTATACACAATACATTAAAGCCATGAAATACGATCTAATAATCGACTCAAGGCCTTCTGAAGTAGTAATTGCCCTTTTGCGTGATGGACTTCTCATAGAACTCCATAAAGAAAAGCACGATAATAATTTTTCAGTAGGAGATATATATTTAGGAAAGGTAAGAAAAACAATTCCAGGACTTAATGCCTCTTTTGTAAATATAGGTTATGAAAAAGATGGTTTTTTACATTATCAAGACCTAGGCCCTCAAATAAACTCGTTTAAAAATTTCACTAGAAAAGCAATAGATAAAAAGCTAAATACGGCTTCTCTAAAAAACTTTAAGAAGGAAAAAAATATTGAAAAAGAAGGTCAGATCAATAATTCTCTAAAGGGAGGAGATCTTCTACTAACTCAAATCACAAAAGAAGCAATTTCCAGTAAAGGACCAAGGCTTACTACTGAAATATCTCTTGCTGGTAGATATATGGTACTATTACCCTTTTCAGATAAAGTATCTATTTCACAAAAGATTGCTGAAAATGAAGAAAAGAAGAGACTTAAAAAATTAATTACAAGTATTAAACCACATGGATTTGGTGTTATTGTAAGGACTGTTGCAACAGGAAAAAAAGTTGCCGAGTTAGACAAAGATTTAAAAAATTTATATAAAAAATGGCAAATCATTAGCAAAAAATTAAAATCTGCTAAACCTAATACAAAAATTTTAGGAGAACTTAGCAGATCTACATCTATATTGAGAGATTTATTAAATGCAAAATTTAATAATATACATGTAAATAATTTAGAAATAAAAGAAGAACTTAAAGAATATCTTTCAAGGATATCACCTGAGCAAGAAAAGATTGTAAAATTACATAAGAAAGATACTCCCATCTTTCAAGAGTTCAATATAACTAAACAAATAAAAGGTGCTTTTGGAAAAAATGTAACAATGAAAAAAGGAGTATATCTTGTAATAGAACATACTGAAGCACTACACGTAATAGATGTAAATAGTGGCAAGAAGGTAGACTCAAAGAAAAATCAAGAGACAAACGCATTAGCTGTTAATCTTGAAGCAGCTGAAGAAGTTGCAAGGCAATTAAGATTACGAGATATGGGTGGAATTATAGTTGTTGACTTCATAGATATGAAAGAAGAAAAAAATAGAAAATTACTAACTTCCAAAATGAAAGAAGCAATGAGCACTGACAAAGCAAAACACCATGTACTCCCACCAACTCGCTTTGGCCTAGTTCAAATAACAAGACAAAGAGTAAGGCCTGAAATGAATATAGATACACAAGAAAGTTGCCCAATGTGCTCTGGAAATGGCAAAATAGATTCGAGTCTGTTGTTAATTGAACAAATAGAAAATAAATTACATACACTTACAGAAAAAAATAAAAACTCTATATGCATTTCTACTCATCCCTTTGTTGCTAGTTACATAAATAAAAAAGAAGGATGGTTTACATCATCCATTAGTAAAAAATGGTCAAAAAAATTTAAAAGAAAAATTTCAATAACAGGTGATGACAGACTACATCTATTACAATATACTGTTTTAAAATAGAAACTTATTTTAAAGATACTATCCTTTTATAAAATATTAATAAAAGAAAGATGACTAATACCATTAATGCCATCCCTAATAAATAGGCATATCTAATATTATCATTTAAATTGAAAAATGGTAAAGCAAATAAACCAATCATTATCATTCTAACAATTATATTTAAAGAACCAAAAACGGATCCAGCACGCCCAATCACATTATTTGGAACATTGTTAAAAAGAAATGTTGTTCGAAGTATTCTAACTCCAGCATTAGTAATTCCTAAAATTAAATTACCAATAAAAAATATCCAGATAACATTATATGAAAACATTAGAAAAAATGCAATTGCTACAAATGACATTAAAATCATAATAGATTTTAATGGATTAATATGTCTAAAAATTCTTAGAATAAGTATGCCTGAAAAAATTGCTCCCATAGAATAATATACTTCAGCTGACGCATATATATTACCTCCCATTTGTAAAAAATCATGCACATATGAAGGTAAGACAACATGAATATTTACTAAAGTAAATGCAAATAACATATATGTTAAAAATCCAAACATAAAGATCATTGGATTCTCATTTAAGTATCTTAAACCTCCTTTCAATCTATCAAACAATAAGCCTGTTTGAATATTTTCATTTGAAATACGTTTATACTTTATAAATAAAAAAAACAATATAACAAAGACATATGTAACTGCGTCTAATAAAAATATCTCATATATTTCCCAAGGTTTTATATTGAAAGGTAATACAAAATTTAATCCAGCGATTTCAAGAGAATTATTTTGAGTACCTGTTAACAATAATGCTGCAAAAGCACCCGCTAACACTGATGTAGTTTGTCCTTGAACTTCAATATAGGAATTGAACTTACCATAATTTCTAGGCTCTGTTATTTCCTGACCAAAGGCATATAAATTCGGGTAATGAACATTGTAATTAAAAATTGTTATTCCAAAAACTAAAATTACTAGTAGATCGGGCAAATGAGACATATAAAAACCATAAATTGCAATTGTTCCAATTAAGGAGCCACAGATTAAATTAACGATAATGAAAAGTTTTTTTCTTGGATATCTATCCACTAATGTGCCCGAGTATAGACCCCAAAATAATGTCAGAAATGTAATAATTACATATGCAGTAGCAAAAACTTGAGGTCTAGAAACTACCTCAACAAAATACCAAGGAATAGCAATCATACTAATTCCTTGAGCTAAACCAGATATAATATTAGCTATAAATAAAAGAATTACGGCTTGTCTGTTTTGCATAATTGCAAAATTAATATTTATAATGAGAGATTTACTAAATTTGAAAAATGTACAAGAAAAAAATATATGATGTTAATATTGCAATTGATAGATTAAAAAATTATTGCGCAGTACAAGATAGATGTCAGTGGGATGTTATAAAAAAAATGAATGATTGGCAGCTAACACAGAACACTAAAAATCACATCCTTGAATTACTAATATCAAATCAATATATTAATGAAGAGAGATTTGCAATTTCATTTTGCCAAGGAAAATTCAGAATTAAAAAATGGGGTAGAAAAAAGATAAAACATGAATTAAGTAAAAGAGAAATTTCAGAAAACTGTATCATTATAGGTCTTAATTCAATAAATGAAGATGAATATCAAAAAATGTTAAAAAAAATAATTAAGCAAAAAAAAGAAAAATCAAAAGAAAAAAATTTATTCATTAAAAATAATAAAATAGCTAGATACCTCATACAAAAGGGCTATGAAAATAATTTAATATGGGATATATTAAGATAATTAAGTAACTTTGAATAATGATAAATCAAGTTGTTATCTCCAATTTAGTTTCAAGAAAAAAAAGCTTATTTAAATTTCTCAACATTAAAGAAAAAATTATTGAAATAGAAAAATTAGAAATAATTACTCAAAAAGCAGATTTTTGGCAAGATGCTCAAAAAGCAGAATCACAACTAAAAAAATTAAGCTCACTTAAAAACTGGATAAAATCCTATAATATTATAAGTGAAAATATTGATGAGCTGTCTGTACTATTAGAACTAGAGGCAAGTGAAGAAGAATTATTATTACAGCTGAAAAAGACAACTAAATCAATTGAAAATCTGGAGTTTAAAAATATGTTAAGTGCTGAAGAAGATGGTCTTTCTGCTGTAATGACAATAAATCCAGGAGCTGGAGGGACAGAAGGTCAAGATTGGGCAGACATGCTAATGCGAATGTATCTTATGTGGGGAGAGAAAAATAATTATAAATCCAAAATAATTGATATTCAAAAAGGTGAACCTGTAGGAATCAAATCTGTTACTATTGAATTAGATGGAGATTTTGCTTTTGGAAATTTAAAAGGAGAAAATGGTGTGCATAGACTTGTAAGAATTTCTCCTTTTGATGCAAATGCAAAACGTCATACAACATTTGCATCTGTTTTTGTATATCCACTTGTAAATGATAGTATAGAAATTAATATTGACCCCTCTGAAATAAGTTGGGATACATTTCGCGCAAGTGGAGCTGGTGGTCAAGGAGTAAATAAAACAGAATCTGCGGTAAGGCTAAAACATTCAAAAAGTGGAATAACAATTGAAAATTCAGAATCGAGATCACAATTAGAAAATAAAGCAAAAGCTATACAACTATTAAAGTCTCAACTATATGAATTAGAGATAAGAAAAAAACAAGAAGAAAAAAATAAATTAGAAGAAGGCAAGAAAAAAATTGAATGGGGCTCTCAAATTAGAAGCTATGTCTTACACCCGTACAAAATGGTTAAAGATCTCAGAACTAATTATGAATCTACAAACCCAGAAAAAATACTAAACGGAGATCTAAATGAATTCATTAAAGCTTACTTAATGGAATATGGAAATAAATAAAACCAATATATTGTTTATATGAAAATATATCATAATTCTCGTTGCAGTAAAAGTAGAAATACTTTAGAGATTTTAAAAGATCAAAATATTTCATTTGAAGTAATAAACTATCTTGAAAATCATTTGAGTGAAAATGAGATTGAATCAATATTAGTAAAACTAAATATTCAAGCAATTGAACTTGTAAGAAAAAATGAAAAATTATGGAAAGAAAAATACAAAAGCAAAACTTTAACGAATAATCAAATAATTAAAATTTTACATAAAAATCCAAAATTAATAGAAAGGCCTATTGTCACTAATGAGTTAAAAGGAGTAATTGGAAGACCTGCTGAAAATGTTTATGAGTTACTTGACTAAGATGGTATTTGATCATCATCTAATTTACCTTCCCTAACATAAACATAAATAAAATATGGAATAATTGATGCTAAAAAGATTACCCCCCAAAATGCCATGAAGAAGACAAAAACAAATGTTAAGAAGCCTATAAATTTCATAATCACTAATTTTGCAACAAAATAACAACAAGAAAAAATAAAATCAAAACATTTCAGCATGAAATATAGAATAGAAAAAGATACAATGGGAGAGATTAAAGTTCCTCAAGAAAAATACTGGGGAGCACAAACCCAAAGAAGTCAAGAGAATTTTAAAATTGGGGATCCAGGAAGTATGCCTATAGAAATTATTTATGGTTTTGCCTACTTAAAAAAAGCAGCTGCCTATACCAACTACAAACTTGGCATTTTAAATCTAGAAAAGAGAAACCTAATCTCTAAAGTTTGTGATGAAATTTTAAAAGGAAAACTTGATGGTCAATTTCCTCTTGTTATTTGGCAAACTGGAAGCGGAACTCAAAGTAACATGAATATCAATGAAGTTATTGCAAATAGAGCTCATGTATTAAATGGAGGTAAATTAAATGATAAAAATAAAATTATTCATCCAAACGATGATGTAAATAAATCTCAAAGTTCTAATGATACATTTCCAACAGCTATGCATATTGCATCTTATAAAATTATTAAAAAATCTACTATTCCATCTATTCAAGAACTAAGAGACACACTAGAAAAAAAATCAAAAGAATTTATGAATGTTGTTAAGATTGGTAGAACTCATTTAATGGATGCGACTCCTCTTAGCTTAGGACAGGAATTATCTGGTTATGTAGCTCAATTAGACTATGGAATAATATCTTTGGAAAAATCCTTGGTTCATCTTTCAGAAATCGCACTTGGGGGCACAGCAGTAGGTACTGGAATCAATGCACCTAAAGGATATGCTAATTTAGTTGCAAGTTATATTGCTGATTTTACAAATCTCCCTTTCATTTCTGCTAAAAATAAATTTGAGGCTCTTGCAGCTCATGATGCTATTGTTGAAACTCACAACTCACTAAAACAAATAGCTGTTTCATTAAATAAAATTGCTAATGACATCCGTCTTTTAGCTTCAGGACCAAGAAGTGGGATTGGAGAAATTATTATCCCTGCTAATGAACCAGGATCATCAATTATGCCTGGAAAGGTTAACCCAACTCAAGCTGAAGCTCTTACTATGGTATGCGCTCAAGTAATAGGTAATGATACAACAATAACTGTTGGGGGGATGCAAGGACATTATGAACTAAATGTTTTTAAACCTGTAATGGCTGCAAACCTTATAGAGTCAGCTAAATTACTTTCAGATGCCTGTTTTTCTTTTAATAAAAATTGTGCCATTGGAATTGAACCTAATTATCAAAACATAAAGGATAATCTAAATAATTCTTTAATGCTAGTAACTGCATTAAATACAAAAATTGGTTATGAAAAAGCTGCAGAAATAGCAAAAAATGCACATCAAAACGGAACAACATTAAAAGAAGAAGGTATCAAACTAGGTTACTTAACAGCTGAGGAATTTAATCAGTGGGTAAAACCAGAAGATATGTGTGGTAATTTAGAATAAAATAATTAGTAAGAAAATATATATCCTATGCCTATCTGGATAGATGTATTTCTTTCGCTTATATCTTCCATAACATCTGTAAAAGCTAATCCATAACTAAAATTAATATTTAATAAATCATTAATATTATAACCTACTCCTAAATTAGTTCCAAATTCCGATCTATTCCAACCTTCCCAATCACTTACACTGCTAGACTCTGTTTCACCATCGACAGTTAATTTACTAACTGCACTTACCAAATATCCAAAATAAGGACCAACTACTAAATATAGTTCATCATTTATATGGAAATTAGCATTCATACCTAAATCAATATAATTTAATACTAATTCACTTCCTGATGAAAACGATCCTGTTTTACCTCCTTTTTGATGAAAAATAATATTAGGCATATATTGAATACTATTACCTTCTGATAGGTTAATAAATCCTCCAAAATAAAAACCAGTTCTTGAGCTATTATCTTCGATATCTGCCCCAACTGAATTAGTCATAGCTATACCTCCTTTTAAACCAAAAGTTTGAGCTGAAACATTAGATATTAAGACACTAAGTATTATAATTATTATTAATCTCATAAAAAATATTTTTTTTAATTTATTAATCCATATTTATCCAATTAATATTTGTTGGCTGCTGATTCTCACCAAAAGCAACACCCACATCTCTAACTGCTTGTATAGCTCTTTTTTGCATATCAACATTATCATCATGAACTTTTAATTTAAAATCCCAATCTCTGTCTTCATCAGCCTTAAGCTTAGCTTTTATTTCATTACCTAAGGCTATTGCGTCTTTATAACATTTTGAATCAGCAGCTACCTCTCCAAGCCATCTTCCAGCTCTGTAAGCGTCTCCAGATGACCACGCCCCTTGAGCTTTTCCTAAAGCAACAGCACATTTATGATCCTCAATCTCTTTTAACAAAGCTTGCGCATCCTCAAAACAACTAACATCTGGTAAAATAGCAGATAAATAACTTGCTGCTAAATCATATTCGTCCTGAGCTTTTGCAGATTTTGCATCTGCAATATTTTGCATACATTCATGCTCCATTTTTTGCTTATACACTTCTATCGCCATATCTTGCCCCCTATTAAAACATTCTTTGGAAATTCGTGGTATGGTAATCAACGTATAAATTGCAGCGTCAAATTCTTTATTAGCTGCTAATGTTTTGGCTTCTTTAATTATAAAATCACAATCAGAGTTATAGTACTCAACTATTTTCTTTTTCCCTTCATCAACAAAACCTCTAACATCTCTGTGTTTATGTGATAATGTTTTTAAAGCACTTATATATGCCTTAGTTTCATTATTGCCTACTCCTTTTAGTGTTAAGTCTGTTGTTGCATAAATAGTTTTAGTCATATTATCTGCAATACGCAAACTAACGTTTATTGTGTATGCATGCTTTGGAGGCGCACTTGGAATAACATCCTGTGTTAAAATATCTACTCTAGGATACATTATAAATCTGCTTCCGTAGCTACCTAAACCATTTTTACTAGCAATTTGAGTCATACGAGTTAACAACATACGCTCTGCTCCTGATGGCATATTTGGAATATTTGGCACTATAGTTTTAATTGCTATTCTTCCTAAATCATCTGTTTTACCTAAATCATTTTGAGATTTTGCACTCAAGCTATTTAAAATAATTAAACAAAGTATTACTATTTTTTTCATAATAAAATTATTTAGTTCCTAATATAATATCTGCTCTTCCTAATCCTTTTGTCACAACTTTTGCAGTTATATCATATTCCTTTAAGTATTTTTGTAACTGCTGAGCAAACTTTTTAGTATCCATTTTCTTCTGCTTAACCTTACCGCTTTTATATACTTTATCATAAAATAAAGGGATCATTACTTGTTTGCAAGTCATTTTGTTTTCACTTACCATTCTAATATTTGGCCCACCATCAGTTGTGTTTTCAGAAAGCCAATCCTCAATTATAACATTCAGTTCTTCATCATCTTCTCCAAATTCACTCTCCAAATCCTCTCCCCATCCGTCAGTATTTTTGATATCAATACGGACTTCTCTACATTGACATGAAATTATTTTCTGAAAGTGTTCTCCTACTGCAGTAACAAAGCCGTCCATATGTGCAAACACCATTTCTCTTGCAAGTTCAACTTCAGAACTTGATGCATCTCCATTACCTGCACCTTGCTTATTTGCAATTGGCTTATTTGTATATGCATCAATCGCTGTTATCACAAAATCACATTTTTTCTCCCATCCATTTTCAAGAAAAGAAAAATCCAAAGTAAACTTTATATCTGGACTTGCTCTT
>Ga0160423_10001899_pt1 | contig 17487 bp, 7 predicted proteins | sample CRUFie14St8metaG_FD_108191 | JGI IMG/M metagenome (GOLD analysis project Ga0160423, IMG submission 108191) | Marine microbial communities from the Costa Rica Dome - CRUD Field 142mm St8 metaG | ecosystem: Environmental > Aquatic > Marine > Oceanic > Photic zone | place: Costa Rica: the Eastern... | reverse complement strand
GATCTTTCTAATTACTTGCTTAACGTCATCCGCATCAATTTTCTTGAGAGCAATCATTGTATCCCAATAATTGTTCTCCTCGTCAAAATTATCACGAGGATCCGGAGGACTGCTATCCCAACTCGCATCAACGTCAGTCGGATTAGGCAATCCAACGAACGAGTAGAAAGAGTTACTAGTGGATGCCACACTAGCAACAAAATCTTTTGCGTTCAAAATACGAAGTTGATCAGTTATAATCGCAGCCATTTTGCGTAGTTTTTTACTTATTTATGTTATGTTGTAGAGAATCCTGTGAGTTTCAGAGGTTGAACTCTGTTAACCACCCCACCAGTTGTAATACCAGCAGTTCCATTTAACAGGTAAGCATCAAATGTTGTTGCATTTATTCTGTCTCCAAGGGTAATTTTACCCCAAGAGAATTCACCGTAGAATTCTGTAAGTCCAATGCCAGTGATATCACCAAGATCTTCAACACTGACAGTGACTTTCTTGACATAGGTAATACCCACACCCGCCACAGCAGTTTGTGCAACAGATACTGCAGCAACTTCATATACAGAGTCAAGGAATTGAGTTGTAACACCTAGTGTTCCACCTGTTTGATAGAGTGATGTGACACCACTACCAACATTACTATTTCTAACTGTAAAATAGTCACCTACTGAAATGTCACTTATAGTAACTGCAGCACCAACAACTTTAGTGTTGCGTAAATAAGAATCAACAGGGATGAAGAATTCCATTACAAATCCAGTAGACGCTACACCAACAGATGTTGAAGTCAATCCAACAATATCACCAAAGTCACCCTCATAAAGGGTTGTTCTATTAGTTTCCTTTATTGCTGTTGGTGCTTCAATCAGAACCTGAGGAACAGAAGTTCTGGTGTATCCGACTCCAGGTGTAGAAACAGTGATCGCAGATACAGTATCACCTGTTAGTGTTGCTGTAGCAGTCGCTCTTGCAGTTGTTCCAAGTCCTACAGGTGTTTCAATGGTTACTGAGGGAGCAGATGTGTAACCTGTTCCACCAAAACCAATTGTGATAGACTCAACGGTATTTGCGATAGAGACAATTGCTGTTGCCGCGGCTGCTACAATATTATTTTGTGAGATGATTCGAACTGTCTGCTTGTTCTTAGCAGTTTGATTTTCATCATCAGGATTAAAGAATGGAATGACACTTTCAACAAATAACTGTGTAGATCCAACACCAACCGATTGAATCAGATTAGTTCTAGGATTGATAAGTGCTGCATTTAGTTCTCTTGCCTTACTAACGATCTTTCCATTGATAACCTTATCGACAGTCTGCTTACACCATGTGACAGTGCGGGCATGATCAGGATTAGGATCGATGCCTCTTCCATAGTAAGGATTGGTTTCAACAGTGTCTGTGGAAAGAATCTCAGTAATTAGTCTTGCGCCTTGATCAAGGGATCCGGGGACAAGACTTTCATCACCTCTGATAGTGAAATTATCACCATCTTTCACCGTTGGAAGAACATCGCGGAATGTTACGTCAACATCACCAGATCCTTTGTAGAAGAGAATCTTACATGTATCTCCGCCAAACGATCCATCAGCAGATGGGCCTTTAGGTGCTTCAGAGAAATTAATTACACTACCACCTTTAAACTCATATGCTTCACCAGGAACCTGGAGAATATCATTGATGAATATTAACAGTGTAGATTGAACGTCCACATTGGAACCTGCTCTTGCTCTTACTGTAACAGGAGAACCATTTCTCTTAAGAGTAAATCCTCTCTTAACACCGTTGAATTCGTTATTAATGTTATCTAACCGTTCAAGTTCACCGAAGTGCCATGCAGAGAACTTATCAGAATCGACTTTTTGAACAGTGATCTGGAACTCATCAAACGTAAAGTTTGTATCAGTAGGAATTCCAGTTGCTCCACCTGTGGCGACAGTAAGAACTTGTTTTTGTCCGTAAGCGTATCCGAAGTTTCTGATTTCAAAATCAATGATGCTAGATCCTTGTCCGACAACAATATCGATTGTTGCTTCAGTTCCTGCGCCTGCAACAGGCGATTCACCGGAGTAAATCAAGGGAATATTTGAATATGACAGAGGAGAATCAAACACAACCAATGGTTCTGATCCTACTTGATATCCAGATCCAGGGTTTGTTATTGCAACACTTACGATATGTCCATTGCTGACAGCAGCGGTACCGATAAATTCAATACCAGTTCTACCTGTGGATGACGTGTAGACACCAACATTTACAGTTTGTGATCCTTGTCTGTAACCAGAACCAGTTCTACCGATTGCGATTGATGTAATTGTTCCAGCAATGGATACCACAGCAGTGCCACCGGCAGATACCAATGGTTGATATCCAAGTCCAGCAGTAGATCCAACCGATACAATATATCCTCCAACAGGAATCGAAGCATTATTTGGATCATATGAAGCCGATGTTGCGGTGCCTGTGAAAGTAATACTGCTTATACCGCTTCCTTCACTTAAAGTATAATCTTGATTAACACTCAATTGTCCGGTAGGCCCTTGGAATATACCGTTGACAAGAACCGCAGCGTTATTAGTAGAGAATCCAATAACATCTTTTTGCTCAGACTTTAACGTAAATGTTTTTGTTTGAGCGTCAAATTGATCAGCAACACTGTCGAAGATATAGTTTGTATCATATGCATCGGCAGTGCTGCCAGTAGATTGAGATCTAATGAACGTTCTACCTTGGAACTTAGAGTGAGTTGTAATGCCAGTCCAATCTCTCTCATCAGGGGGATTTGTAATTGAACCGATAGGAATGGGGCCTTGTGGTGCTGTGTAGAAGTTAATAGTATTATCAACGATATTATACGCACCATCAACCTTAGTAACGGCAACACCAACAGGGTGAGTCGTTATTCCAGTTCCCATCCAACCACGATCAACTAAAATGCCGTTGGTTGTTCCCAATCCAACAGTATTAATCTTCATAATCTCTGCTTCAACTTGAATAAGATCAGCAGAGAAGAATGATGTAACACCGATAGTTTCTATTACAGTATCGGCAAGTTGAATTTCAGTATCTAGAGTTGTAGTTACCGCAGTTGCAACTATTGGATTTTGAATGTAATTGTCGATTGCAATCAGACATTTTGTATTCTGCTTGTTAGATTTAAATGTATGGAATGTTCCAACTCCAACTCCAGTAATACTGATTGCGACAGGTGTGGACGAAAGTGCGTTTTCAGCACTAGCAGCAAGTCTTATTGTTGCATCATTATCTTTGATAATATAAACATTTGCGTTTGTAGGTAAGACGGTTGTACTTCCGATTCCAGCAAATGAAGTTGTCTCAATACCAATACGAACGTTAGTGGAGATTCCTACAGAATAATTTACAGGTTCACCAGTTACGAAGAAGTGATCAGGAATTCTGATTGTGTTGTTAGAAGTGTTAACAATAGCGGTATCACTTCCATCAAAATTTCTGAGGAAAATGGGTAGTCCTTTGTGTGTTAATCCAAATGCTCTCTTAACATCTTTAGCAGTTCCGTCATAGAAACCAAAACCAGCAGTAATAGAAGCGTTGTTAAGATCTATTTCATTATTAAGAGTATTGTCTACCTCAACTAATTGAACTGCATGTTGATAGACACGTATTTGAGTATCTGCACTTGCAGGTGGCGTGTACTGAAGATGCGTCTCAGTTGCTGACACAAGAGCACCGATAGTACCAATACCACTTCCTGTTGTTAGGGTTCCATACTCTGTGATATAAGATTCAGAACTATCATTAAGAACAATGACTTCAGATAGTTGATATTCATCGTTAGTTGTATCTTCAATACTTACAATGTAGTATGCTGCTTGATAGTCATTTTCACCACTATTTGTGTAAGTAGCAATCGTATGAATACCAGGTGTGCCGCTTGCAGAAAGGGAAGTATGGAAGGATTCAAGTGAACCAATATTCTCTGTTGCTTGTCCAATAACTGTTGTACCAACACCAACAGATTCAGTGCTGGACATCGATACTCTAATTGTGTTGGCAGTGAGTGCTAATCCAGCAGCGGGTGTAAAGTTAACATTAACTGTGCCTGACGACATATCAGCAGAATATGTTCCCATATCCAATGTCGCTTGTCCTGTAACAATCTCACCATATTCAAGAAGATCGACAGTTGTACCATCATGAATAACATTTAACTCATTGGTTCCAAATCTTCCATCATTCGTTGTGTATTCAACTAGAATCTTTGAAGATCTATAAGTAGAAGCAATTCCTACAATTGTAGTGGTTGTTGCCGCAGGTACATCGACTTGTGTGGATGTGATATCGCAAATTTCCCCAAGTGCAAATGTTCCTACGCCAGAAACACTATTTTCAATATCAAAACTCATTAATGAGATATTGTAGTCATTGAATTGAAACTTGGTTGGGAAGAAAAGAAGTTGTCCCTCAGAACCTGAGATATTGAAATCAAAAGATCCTAAGTCAGTTACACTATCAACTCTACCGTAGTTTGATACAGAGGCAGAATTTGTATCATGAACGAGAGAAACAAAAGATGCTTGCCTTTCTCCTGTAAAAAGTTTATCTCTTACAAAAGTGAAGATCTTTTTGGATCTTTGATCTACAGGGAATTTCTTGACTATACTGAATCTTGTAGGACGTTCTTGACTATTAAATTGCTCACTGATATCATCAATTGTGAGAACTCTATTTCCAAAAGATTCGAAGAAGTCAGTGAGCACTCTATTTTCTAAGAAAATTCTATCAGAATAAACAGTTCCTGAAGCGACTTTAGAATTTTCTGTTACTAAATCAAAGGCAGGGAAGCAATGTAAACTGATACCACCACCAGTGCCAGCACCCAAACCATTTCCAAATCCACCATAAGTAGGTACGGGTAGAATATCAACAGTCAATGAGATATTGGACGTTTCGTCAGTGAACACACCTCTGTTGGGACGCTCATCTGTAGACTCAATTATAAGATCACTAAACTTGAGGAATCCTGCTGTATGATTTAATGAACTTACAACATCGTCCCAATCTTGAAGAGGAATCTTAGACTTAATAGCGTAGGAGAAGTTTTGATAGTAGAAATTATCAGGTATTCTCTGTTGATTATCATTAAAGAATCCAGTAGTCTGATTCCATCCTTTTTCAACAATAGAAGATGCTTCAGTTTCAATTTCAGAATTAAAATCAACTTTAGATTTAACTCTACCTTGTGTTCTTGAAGTTTGTCCGACGACTAAATCTCCAACGTTAAAGTCTCTGGATGTAGACACCTTCAAAAGTTCTATTCTATTATTCCAACTATCAACTTTACCAACGCCACTGTCGGATACGACTTGCTCACCAATTAAGAAATTGTTCTTTCTTAATTTAATGTTGAATTGAGGGAAAGAATTTTGATTAATAATTCTTCCAGCAGAATTGATAGAATCGAAATTACCTGCATAAAGATTATCGTCTATGATACCAGACAAACTAAAGGTAACAACCCCTACATTTCCTCCGAGAGGGATGTTAACATCTGTAAGTGTGAATAGTTGATAATCATAGTCAACTGAATTATAACCACTTCCTGTAGATCCAACTCCTACGCTGATATTTTCAATCAGAACTTTATCACCCACAGCAAACGGAGATTGATCACTAAAACCAGTATCAAATCCAACAGTTACATTTTTACTAGACATATCAAAAGATATATCACTGATTGCAATACCATTTGAGTTACTAATCGGAATGATTGTAGGTGTAACATTAGAAAGTTCACTGGTGTTCTTTCTAATGGTAACTTTAGAATCACCACGTCTGAAGAAAAGATCTACATCATCAATATGCTTACCTGTTAATCCATCCAGAACGATTAAATTTGGTGCAAGGTTGTAATTTCTTCCTGCAGAACTAATTCCAATCTCTTCAAAAGATGTAAGTGATTCTAATAAAAGAACTTCAGGAAGATTAGTAGTGGGACGAATTGTAAAATCTGTAGGATAGTTGAAACCAATATTCTCAATTTTTGTAGAAAGAACTCTACCGATTGAATTGCTTTCGGGTTCGAGAAGGGCACCTGTTCCCGTCACAATACCTACAATCGTAGATACGCCGACGATCTCATCATAGTTTGCACCTTTATAAGTGATGTTTACATCTGCAATTCCACCAAATGCACCAGTTGCATTTGTCTTATATGACAATCCACCATTTACTGCAGAATAAGAAGATCTCTCAGGTGTCGAATCAATATTATATCTAAAAGTTGTTGTTGTTCCAACACCAATTACTGCAAACTCTCCTTTGTATGCACTATCGATTACATCAATTTTATTAAAATTAGAAACTTCATCATCAATTACAATCTCTTTCTTAACTTCTTCAACGAAATCAGTATTTACAACAGAGAACTTATAGAAAAGATTAGAGGGTATTTTGTCATTTACGACAAGAGTTAACTTAGCAGTCGCATCTATTCCAACCTTACCAGTTTTTGTAACTTCAAAATCATCACTTGTTAAAGATCCCTCAAACTTATCTGTAAAGTTTGAATCTTTATATAGATTCAAGTCAAATGCAGAATACAGAGTGGATATGTTAAGTGAAGAAAGAGAGGAATCCGAAAGATCAAAAATAATCGTATTACCTACAAACGCATTCAGTTGAGGATTAACAGGCATCAGTGTGCCAGATCTAGCAACATCAATCGATACAAAATTGGGATTGAATTGCTCCGCCTCAAACTTAGAGTTGCAGAGTTTTACTTTATCTTTGGAGAATCTAGAAATGTAATAGATTTTCTGATCAAATAATCCAGAAGGTGCAGGACTAGCATCTAATATTACTTTATCACCAGTTTCGAGTCCATGATTATTAAGGGTAATTGTGTTGCTACTTGTGCTTACACCAGACGTTGTAAATCCAAGAGGATTAAAGACGATTCTTCTATTTTGATCGTTATACTTAACAGTGACGGTTGTAGTAATTCCTGGAGTAACATCCATCATTACTTTGTCACCAATAGTCAAACCATGCGTAGACGCAGTGGCAACAGTAACAGTATTTCGAGTTACCTCGGCGTTCACAACATTTGTTTTAATAGTTTGAATACTATGCTTGGTTCCGGTACCTATTCCTGTAAAGAACAGAGTTCCAGAACTCATTGTAGTATCAGCTATACCTACAAAAGTTCCTGTTGATCCAATTCCAACTTTAAATGTTTGAATGCCAATTACATTATCAGATATTCTTGCAACAAAAAGAGGTGTCTCATTCGCAATACTGTAAGTGGTGGATCCAGTTGGATCTGCAGTAACGACGATTGAATCTCCACCACCATTATGATACTTGACTAGATCACCGGTAACAAGATTATGATTGGGTAAGAATAAACCTCTGTTCTCGATGAAGACTTGAGTGATTCCCGCTCCAGGATTGGAGAAGAAAATAGTTGAACCTACTCCGGCACCAGTGAGTGTTCCAACACCAACTGTTTCTTGGGGATCGAAATAAATTTGCTTATTCAGTTCAAATCTAACTTTATTTTCTCTATCAGCATTAAAAGTAAATTTGCGACTTTGCTCTGTAATAGATGTTGTTGCAGTGTGAGCAGCAGAGACTGTACTATCTACAGATCTTTCAATTCTGATTCTTGAATTCAGATCATCAACATTCAAAACACGAATTCTTTCAGATCCTACTTCAAGGATATCATTCTCTCTAATAGAAAGATCTCCGCGATCAATAATACCACCACTAATTGAGAAGTATGTAACGATGCCGGTTGCACCTGCAGTTCCAACACCAGTAGATAGATTATAAAAATCAGTTACAACACCAACATTATATGTTTTATTAGTAATATTAATAGAAGTGTTAAACCCTGATAAGGAAACTAAATCAGTATTAGTTAATCCATGAGGAGATGTAGAGAAAGCAACGAATCTTCCGGCAGAGTTTAATGGTGCTACTTCTAATTCAGTGATATGAGAGGATGCAACACTGACGTTAGTAACTACTTTACCAGTTACGCTAGAAACTTTTGCTTTTGCTGAAGTCGCTCCAGGGAGGGTTTCAAATACAATTCTATCGCCAACCTGATATCCACTACCACCAGTGATGATACCCACACTATCAATTGAACCTTTAGATGTAGATGTAATGTCAATTACTTCATCATAAATCTTATATGGTTCTGTTACAAATTCATATGATACGTTATCTAAAGTAAGTCCGTATGGTGTCGTGTTTCTCAACCATGCATTTCTTACAATATCATATTTTTCTTGATATGAATCATTTTGGAAGTTAAATGCATTCGGTTTGGACTTGAATGTGTTTCCAACAAAGAATGGGTATTGAGGTAATTTGAACTTTTCAAAAGGCCCTGAACTTTCTACTGAATCATCATTAATTGTTGCAAAATATGCATATACTCCATTTGGAAAGTCGGGAGTTACGCAGTATCTGCCATTGTGCTCATCAAGATCTCCAGATCCTGTGAACGCATAATCCTCTACAAAGAATCCTTGCTTCCATGAAGAGAGGGACGGGCGATTTGAAGTCGTAACAAGTTCATAACCACTTTGAAGTGCTTTAATGGTGCCACCTGTAGGAGTGGAGAATCCATAAGGGCCATAGATTGGATTACCATCATATGCCCATCCGATTATAGGCGAGTGGAACTGAGCTGATGTTTCAGAATTAGAATCATCAATTCTTAAATCAGTTACACCGTACTTAGTTCCGTCCGTAGAAGATATAGTTTTTCCAAATAAAGATTGTCTAAGTTTTCTCGGAGCATAGAGGTGTGTATACTCTATGCCATATTCTTCTATCAAAGATGGAGATAAAATTCCATCATCTTCACTTATAATGTCTTGAAACTTTTCAAATAAGTTAATCGTCCATCTGTTAGTGTCAGAACGTAAGTTTGCGTTTCTACCGCTCGCAATCACACTTACTGTAGTTGTATCTGTATAATCGATTCCACCACTTTCAACTATAACTCTAGTGATTTGTCCACCACTTATAACAGGTGTCAGTTTACAAAACTTACCTTCGCCGTTAATTACTAAATCGGGTGTTGAATTGTATTCAAATCCATTGTTTGTAACAAGAACCTGTTCAATTCTTCCATTATTAACTATAGGAAGCAGTTCAGCATCTCTTCCACTTAGAAGATCAAATACAGGTTGTTTGTCGTAATTAATGATGTTGCTTGCGCCATAACCGACACCATTATCAGTAAGGTGAATTGATTCAATCGATCCCCTGAATACTGGTTGAAGTTTGGCGTTAAAATCTTGTCCACTAAAAGTGGTAACTCCAATTTCACCTGTTACATTTACTGTGATAGTGGGATAGTTAAATGTATGGGAACCAGATCCTGTTGATTCAATATCTACATACTGATTAGTATTAAAGAAGGAAAGTTTAGCAGTGGTTCCAACGCCTACGGAGGAGAGTTTAAAGTTGTTACTATCTACAGCGGTAACAATATAAGTTTGATCGCTACTAAGTCCCTGAGCATTACCAGAGTAAGTTACTGTTTCTCCAGATTTGAATCCATGATTTAATACATTAACCTGGTTTAATGCAGTATTAATTCCAGCACTCGCCGTGACTCTTTCTTTATTTTCATAATTTGAACCAGTTGAAGTAACAACAATATCAGATATAACTTGTTTCTTATTATAAGATTCGAATCTATGAACACCCTCACCATTAGATGTTAAATCGACAGGGTTTGAACCATTGACTGTATCCGATTCATTTTGGAATAACTGGATTGTTTTTTCGTCAACCAGTTTTACATAATATTCAGCATCATCAGAAATACCACCAATGGCAGTTTGTCCATCAGTTTTGTAAACGACTCTCTCAGATTCTCTGAATTTGTGGAATGTTGTGAATCCGATTGTATCAGATGACAATCCTACTTGTGCGTTATCAGAAGTCGCATAGAAAGATATTGAGTGGGTAATTTTCTTTGTATTAGCATATGCTTCTGCTCCAGATCCATTACCACCCGTAATTGTAATAATCGGATGTGTTACATAATCGAATCCAGAATCAATAACTTCAATTCTATCTAAACTTCCTTTTACATTAACTACACCAGTAGCCCCAACACCTGTAGAATCTTGAATAGAAAGAATCGGTGGATTAATAACATCATATCCTTCACCTGGAGCGGCGATTGTAATAGAATTAATCGTACCGTAGTAAACACTATCTCCAGATTTATAGTTTAAGATCTCTACACCATTTACCAACATTCCAGTTTTTCCTGGATGGGTTTCATGCACACCACCATCGTTTACTGGTGATTTGAATTCTCTGTATAACTTTTGATGCTCAAGATTCTTTTCAAAGAAATCATTGACGCAGAAATAATTATTAGTTACAATACCAGATACAGAAACAAAATTGTCGTTAAACAGATTTGTTTGACTTGATGCAATTTTGAACTGAGTCTCATTAACTCTCTTTACATAGTAAACACCAGTTTCTAGTTCTGGAAACTTACTTTCTACATTTTGAGCATATTCTGTTTCATAAATGTAAGACTCGTAGTAAACTCTATCGCCCGTAAAGAATCCGTGATTGCGAGTGAGGGTAAACAATTCTCCATTATACTCACCATCTAACTCTACTTTTCTATCATAGAAGTCAAGAGGTGTATCATGGTAAAATGGAATAGATGGAGATGCTACTAAAGTTTCACCAGTATATTTTACATAAGTGTTTTGAACGTTAGCAAAAGATTTTTCGACATAAGAATAACGATCAAAATTGACACTACTTACATCTGGTTTTAAAATATCTCTCCTTACACTAAATGTGGATCCTGTTAATTCACCAGCTCTACTGAAAGTAAATGAGGTAGCAGAACCAATATCAATTACAGTACCACTCTTTGCCACACCATCAGATTGAATGACGGATACTTTATCCCCAATCTTGAAATTATTTTTAGCAAAAGTTTCAATCGTATATGAGAAGTCAGAGGAGTCAATTAAAGAAAGACTCTTAACATCATACGTAGGACTGACATTTGTAAACCAAGAATTATCTATTACTGACTTTGCATTTTCGCCAAGTGATTTAATTTGAATATTATCGTTTTGAGAGAAATATGATGTATCATCATAAATGAAATTCTTGCCAAGAACTTTTCCGATCCTAATTTCAATCTTAGAGGTGGTAGCTATACCTACCGCTGAGACATCGCTAGAAGCGACTGAGACGTGGTTAATTCCTTGAAACCCATATGCACTAACATTCAGGTTTAATTCTGTTCCTGAAGCGATACTGTAGTCTGTTCCAAAGACAGTTGTATTTGCTAAACCAACTTCAGTAAACTGGTTAATGGTTTTTGAGCGATATGTTAAGATACCACTTTTACCGTTGATCTGAAGTTGTCCTTTATCTGGGAATCCAATAGTTGAATCTACATCAATGACAGAGGAACCTGATGAAACTACAACCGTGCTTTGTGTCTTAGGGTGTGAGACAAAATCACCGAGAACTGTTCCTCCGGTAAGATCAATATCTTTGCTATAATCAAAGTCTACACTAAGTTGATAGTATGTTTTATCACCTCGTAAAAGTTTTTCAACATCAAGGATTGTCGCGAAAGACTTATTAATATTATATTCAGGAAATGCATCCTGGTATAAGGTTTGATTTTTTAATTCAGAAGGATCCCCTACAAGTGCCTCTACAACAATGTCTTTAGTTTTTCTATATTGTGCGTCTGAGGGCCTGAAAAGAAACTCTTTAGGTTTAACAACTTCTGCTTTTTCACCATAAAGTGCTGCAAACAGAATTCTAAATGATTCGTCTGTTCCTTTACTTTGATAAAAGTCTTTCGTTCTAGAAAGAAATAATCTTTCATTTACATCATCATCAAGTTTCCTTCTTTCAAATCCAGGTGCGATTTGTTGTTTTAATTTTACTAAAAATTCTTTTAATAAAAGGTTGCTAAGATTAACAATACTAGCACCTTGAACATGTGATGTTGCTTCAGAAGAAGAGAAAGTTAATCGATCAGTATCATTTCCATATGCGGTGACACCACTGAATCCACGAACACACTCATTAAAAGAATTTCTATCTCTCGATTTATATAAAATAATCTCATCATCAATTTTAATCAGTCCATATCTTTCGGGAAACTGATATGTACCAAACTGTTGTAGATCTAAATTTACACTAGTAGTGATTGTAGTGTCACTAAAAGTAATGTCATCACCAAGATTTGTCTCCTCCTCAGAACTTAGAAGAGTTTCTAATTTTACATATTCGTCAATATTCTGTAAGACATCAGCTGGTGCAGTAGGATATTCTTGTGAAATATAATACTGCTTTAAAAATTCACCAACAAGAGGAAAGTCATCCCTTACAAATGCAGGTAACTGGTACTCAATAATATCCTGAATCTGTACTCGCTGTAAATCGGTTGATATCATCTTACGTCTTTAGTATGAATAAGTAGGTGTTGAAGATGTTGTAGTTGGTGGCGTGTATGTAGTCGTAGATGCTGTTGTTGTTCCTGTTGTTGTTCCAGACGTTTGTCCTGCGGTTCTTGTATCCGTTGTCGGTTCCGTCATCGCATCAACTCTGCCACGGACTAAACTTCCATTTGCAAAACTTGAAGAAACAATATATTCAGATCCTGATATATCGTAACCGGAAGATATTCTGTCAGAAACAGAATTAATTGTTACGTTATTAGTATCTAGTTGAATATAAAGATCCTGTAATCCGATGATATCATTTGAATAAGGAACAGCGGAGATTTCAATTACAGGGAACTCTCTTGTAATAGCAGTATTAACAATATTAATTGGATTCAGTTTAATTTCACCTTTAATGTAATCAATCGATCCTACATTTCTTCTAACAATAACTGCTTCGGTATTAGAATTTAATCTAATTAAATCGATAGATCCCGTTTCAAGATTGAAATCTGGATTATCAGAGAGATAAACAGTTCCTGCAACTCCACTTACTTGGAATCCGGAGGACTTAATATTGTATGAAATTTTACCTCTATGGGTTCCGTGTCCATGATTTACAATATGAAAACGGTTTCCATAACATATTTCATACTCAGCAAAGGTGTTGAGAGATGCTCTTAAATCTCTTCTCATTTGAATTGTGGTAATATTAGATGTAATAGCAGAGTTGCTATTATCAATTACACTTAAAAACTTACTATATTTAAATCTTGCACCAAACTTATTAATTTCTGTGGATGATGCATACGCATTAATATTATTCGAGACAATAGATCCTATCTGATCGCCACTGTTTGCGTCATTTGAATTATAATAGACGTTAACAAGCGCCTCAATATAAAGATATTTAAGATCAGTGATTTCTAAATCAATACCACCAACAGAATACTTTTTGATTTCTCTTTTTATATTATCCTTTACTAAGTTAGAGAGGTATGTTCCGTTGATTGGTTTAATGCTTGCAAACACTCTTCCATACTGTGGAGGTGATAATTCTTCTCCACCAAAGACAGAAATTGATTCAGACTCAGGATAAATTTTAGGAATAATAAATTCATAGTCAGTTGCTGTTACTGCTCTATTTTGAGAAGCATATGTTTGAGTAGCATACTTCTTTATTGATTCAATACTTTCAACATCAGCGCCAGCAAATGAGGGTGTATTTACTGAGATACGAGAAATGCCTTTATCAACGGCGATATTATCTCTTGATGTGGTTAATTTGCCGTTGAATAATAATTCAGATAAGTTGTTTCCATCAGCACCATTATTAACAAGATACGCAACTTCAATAAAGTTTGGTTCTGTTAGCGCCTTACCAAATACTCCATCACCAAATATTAATTCATATCTTCCATCTTCAATCTCTTGCACCCAATAGACAGGAGACTCACCATTAACTTCAAATAAACTATCTGCTCTACTATATTTTCTAGTGACAGACGAGGATTGTGATGGTTTCCATATTACATTGATTGTTGATACATCAATGTTTGGATTATCTAAAATATATTTTTGATTAGGATCATATGTGTTGTAACTAAATTGAGTTGTTAAATATGTTCCTTCAAAGACATCAATGTTATTAAATCTAGCATATCCATCTTCACCAACAGGAACTGTAATATCTTCTAAGATTGCAAAAGCATAACTTGAACTTTCAAATGTTCTTGATACTGCTACAATGCCCTTATTAAGTGTAATCGTTTGAGGTTTAGTATTATACTGAAATGTATCAACCGTAAAAGTGATATTAGCTCTTGCTGACTTAGATGAACGAGGAGTGTATCCTATATTCCTCGCCAGAGATACCACGTTCTCCCTGAGAGTAGCAGAATCAATGAATACCTCATTAGATACCATGTTGGCATTATATGAGGTTATATACGTGTTATATGCTAACGCATCGATTATTGTTGAAAGATTTGATCCCTCAAAATCGTAATCAGTAAAGTTTGAGTTCGATCTCAGGTAATCTGTGATCGATTTCTTAATCTGATCGAAATCTAAGTTGGCAAAGTTGACTAGTGCCATTAGCGTGTCTGTTGTAATGCGAATGATAATTGCTGAGGAGTTGCCTCTATCCCAACAATGGCATAACGAATGGAGATATCATATTCATATGAATCAATGTTAGGTTGTACAACAACCTCACGAAGTTCTACTCTCGGTTCAAAATTATTAATTGTATTCTCGATTTGTTCCCTTAATGCTGCCGTTGTAATATCATCAATGGGTTCAAATAATAAACGACTCACTTGAGATCCTAATTCAGCATTAAACGGACGTTCACCTGGAACAGTAAGAATCAAATTCCGAATAGAACGTGCAATTGCATTTTCATTTTTATTTGCAATTAAATCAAAAGTAAGAGGACTTGTCTTAAAGGACATCGAAATGTCCTTAAATGATTTACTTACACGTTGTACCGGCACCTATCTACAAGCGAATATGCTTTATTTATCTCGTTCCTGAGCAGTTTTCCAGAAGTAGCTCTCTTGATCACCAAGTCCCATACGATCATACCCATTTTCAACTTGATAATACTCAGTTGATACCCTGAAATCAGGGATCTTTGGATTCTCTGGTGTCAGACTATTATCATAGATTCTTGTTCTATTATTAGGATACAAACAATATTGTCCATTAACAAGTTCAATTAAATTATGACTCTTGTGTTCTGCTGGATTTTCTGATGTTGCATAGTCAATTACATCAGGATCTTGATGATAGTTATCAATAGTACAAACATATGTACCTTTCATTGTACCATGATCTCTTGTATAGACTTCATAGTCCATACTACCAATGAATTGTTTCTGAATAGCAACCACACCATAATCCATACAATTCCAAAATTGTAAGTTCTGTAAACTCATATCAGGATCAGGTTTCTTTGGTTCCGAAAGAAAGGCGCTGATTGGTAACTTATCATACATTGCGGCATACTCTGGTAAGTATGTCTCAAAATAAAAAGCGCGTCCAGGAATCGACTTAGCCGATACCCAAACGCCCTTTACATATTCGCCCCATCCAGATTGATGATCAGTAAGATATTCTTTTCTTACCCAAACTTCAACCGAGGGGAGGTTGCAAATTAATGATGCCATAACGTAACATTGCTGTTACATCTATTTACCTTGTCCACGATATGCCTTTCGCTTACCGTTACGAGAAGTCGCGGTATACTTGGTATGCTTTCCTGAACCTTGACGAGTTTTTTTCGGCGTACCCGGAAAAAACCCATCTTTCTGGATGCCAACTTTTGAACGAACTGCCATAATCTAATAACCTCAAATAACCCGAGTTTTTTCGTGTCCAACGCGAATCCGAGGATCGCACCAGATTTCATATCCTGCCTCAATAGCATCCAGACAGAATGACACATCTTCACCACACATGTCCTGAACCGCACCGGATTCAAAGACTTGCATCTTTGGAGCAAACCATGGATACTTCATCTCAACGTTCTCGAAGACACCATGTTGAATCATCACCCATCCAAAACCAGTGTAGTCTACCGTGAAAGGCTTCTTACGTTTGGAAATCGATTCGACAGTTTCATGATTCATTACACCACCGTTCTTACGGAAGTCATCTTCTTCCAACCAGTGTGCAACGGATGTAGTCTGTCCATCCTCTGTAGAATACCATCCAGCAGTGATTGCTTTCGCTTCGCCCTCTGCAGGAATTGCCATGTCAGCAAGTTGCCAAAACTTTTCAGTATTAAAGACAATATCACTGTCAATCCAGAGTTGATAATCATATTCAAGCTTGCCGTCCCAAGGGATCTGATCAGGGCCCCGCAACACATTAGCACCTAAACACTTGCATCGTGCAAAGTTAACCATGGAAGAGTAGTCTTGACTAATCTGAATACTCATTCCATTTTGTACAAGATCAAAACAAAGTTGTACAAAATTCTTCAGAAATGTAAAAGAACATCCTCGTCCAGGAAGACAAAAGACAATCTTCTTTCCTTTCATTCGTGCCTTAATAGCATCAATGTCCCACTCAGGTGCTTTCTTCTTTGGTGGAACAGTCTTTACAGTAAATCCTTTTGCCATGAGTTGGAATAAACTTCAGTTCAATTATAGTTCAGTGTTATCTAGTTGTCAATATGAATCCAGTCCTGCAGGACTACCATACTGATTTTCTACTAGTAACTGTACTGCTTCGTATGACAAATCTTCTTTTGCATAATCAGTCTTCATTAAACCTACCATACCTTGAAGTTGTTTCCAGGTTTCTTGAAACTGTTGTTCTGTTAGATTATTATATAAACACTCTCCTTTTGCATAGATGTGATAAATCTTGTTCGTCAAAATTTTTTCCTCCGAAATTTTTTTAGAATAACTTAATTAACTAGTGCCTTATATATCAAGACAAGGAAAATCCCTACCAAAAACATTAAGGGGCGAAATACAATATGTGGATATCTTATCATCCATCCTGCAAATACAACCTTCCAAAAATTCCAGTAGGGTTTATTTTTCATAGCAAAAATTTTTTTTATGAAAGTGAAATCACTCTCGCGTTTTGTCACCTCTGTAGGTTAGGGTAGTTAGCTGTTTTTATATACGGCATCGCGCCGCGCAACCGTAACACAAACCGCCGCATAACTGTCGTATCACGCATATGCTTATTGCCATCATACTACGGAGGTTAACTGATGTCAACCCCCGTGTCACTAAGTATCACAGTTCCTCTAACATTTCATTAAGTTCAATGATGTTGAGAGAATCATCATCCCACTTAACACCATCAGGAGTTGCAGGACTGAACTCCATCAACATGTGTGAGAGAGACTTATAACCGTGCTCTCTGTACATTCCTGCCAGTTCATAAAGGTTCTCATCATTACCCAACCAGAGAGCAACATTCCAAGTCTCGTAATTTGTCCAACCGTTGTAGCTGGTGTCGGTGATTTGTGTCTGGTAGGTGCTTGTCATGTGTGGGTGTGTTC
>Ga0160423_10001898_pt1 | contig 17489 bp, 9 predicted proteins | sample CRUFie14St8metaG_FD_108191 | JGI IMG/M metagenome (GOLD analysis project Ga0160423, IMG submission 108191) | Marine microbial communities from the Costa Rica Dome - CRUD Field 142mm St8 metaG | ecosystem: Environmental > Aquatic > Marine > Oceanic > Photic zone | place: Costa Rica: the Eastern... | reverse complement strand
GACGGCATTGTAGACGGCATTTTTGACCCAGACGGGAAGGCCAACGGCGACGACGAGGCCTTCGGTTTCGGGAACGATTTGAAGGAGGCTGTCCCAGGCGCGCTCGGCGACTTCGTGGGAGAGAAATTGGTCCTCGCACCCATAGCCTGTGATGGCGAGTTCAGGGAGGCAAAGGATGGAGACTTCGGCGTTACGGGCCTGTTGGATCGTCTCCAGAATGCGGCGGCGGTTCCCAGACCAGTCCATGGGAATTTGATTCAGGCAGCCTGCGCCTACTCGAATGGTGTCAGCCATGGGGAGACTCTATCGCAGGGAGAGAGGAAAGCAAAGGCGGGGAATTACCGATTGGGATAGGCTCTGGGCGGGCTGAACTTTGAACAGTTAACGCGGAACTTTGAAGGGCTTGGGGGCTGGCGTTTCCGAGCGCGTATCACGCTGATATGGGTGGATCTAGGCCGGGCGCTTTGTTGGCCTGGCGGCTGGAATACCGATTCCGGGGACTTTGGCCACCGCTAAGAGGTTACTCTCCCGTGCCACCGGTCCAGTTGTTGGTTTGGAAGGGGAGGCGGGGAGTTCGGCTTTGTTGATGAGGTTGGGATTGGCGCTGCGGTGCCGGCCGAATTGGACGTGTTTGGGGGAAGAGAGAAAAGCATCGGCCGAGCGGCAGGTATAGGCATTCCGGGCTCTTTGGCCGTCGCTCAGTCTTGCCGTTGGCAAGTATTTTGGAGATGTTGTGGCCGTCAATTGTTTCTGCACTTGAGGTAATCCGAGTGAGCTGAGTAGAGGTGGAGAAATCTCATTGTCCGATACAGGTTACTGGAAAATTTGTATGGGAATATGGTTTGTTAAAGTTGTCAGGCAGAGGGAAATGTGGAACTTTTTCAAACAATGCACACACAAACGACAAAATGGTGGAACGTTCTCTTGCTCGCGGGAGGGATTTTGGCCGCGCCGATGCTCCCGGCGAAAGTTTGGATTTTGGAATTTGTTGCAGCCAATGATGGGTCGGTTGTGGACGAGGACGGAGATGATGAGGATTGGATTGAAATCTATAATGACTCAAACGCGAAGGTTGATTTGAGTGGCTGGAGTTTGAGTGATGATGCGGCGGATTTGCAAAAGTGGATTTTTCCTCCGGGGACTTCATTGGACGCAAAGAAGTTTCTTACCGTTTTTGCCTCGGGGAAAAACCGTCGCGTGGTAGGTGATGAATTTCATACCAATTTTAAACTGAGCAGCAGAGGCGAGTATCTTGGATTGATGAAAGCTGATGGAAGCACGGTGGAGCATGAGTTCGCTCCGACTTATCCGGCGCAGGTAGAAGGTGCGAGTTACGGCGTGGGGCAAGGCAGCGGAGCATCCACGATGATTGAGACCGGAGCTTCCGGGCAGGCCGCTGTGCCGGTTGATCAAGCTGATTTTAATGCGAACTACCTTAATTGGAATGACGCGCCTGGATCGACTTTTACCGGATCGACCTGGAGGGCGGTGACGACTGGAGTGGGCTTCGATACGGCAACTCGCTACGACGGATGGCTGAGTGAAAGCGGAGATTTTATTAACGAGATGTTAAGGGTTAATACCTCGGTGTTTATTCGGTTGCCTTTCGATCTAGTCGATTCCAATGCCGTGAATGGGATGACGTTGAGAATGCGATACGATGATGGATTTATCGCCTACATTAATGGCGAGCAAGTGGCTGCGGATAGGGAAGATGCAACGCCCAATTGGAATTCTCTTGCTTCGGCTTCGCGGAGTGATGGTTTGAACGATGAATGGGAGGTCTTTGCGATCAATCTCGAAAATGTGGATTTGGTGACCGGAACAAATGTTCTCGCGATTCATGGCATGAACCGGAGTTTGGGCAATGGCGATATGCTCATCCTGCCCGAACTCGATGTCGCGATTACCGGCGGAGTGACTGACACTCCGGGGTATTTTTCAGATCCGTCATTTGGATCGGCAAACGAAGCCATTGCCGACGAAGTGGCTCCAGTGATCAAGAATGTTACCGACACTCCCGACCGTCCGGTGGGTGGGGGCGGGAGTGCCCCTTTGCTCATCACCGCGGAAGTTTCAGACGGAACTGGCTCGGTTGATGAAGTGAGGTTGTATAGCCGGATCATGTTCGGATCTGAAAATATGATTCTCATGAATGATGGAGGAACCGCCGGAGATGAGACTGCCGGAGACGGAATCTACTCGGCTCTCCTGGCTACGACTTCCCTGGATGGTGGCGAGATGATTCGTTGGCGGGTTGAGGCTGAAGACGATGATAATGCGGTAGGCTTGTCTCCACCCTATCCTGACCCCCTGGATTCCGACAGATACTACGGAACGGTAGCATTTAACCCTGATCACAATTCTTCCCAGCTCCCGATTATTGAAACCTTTGTTCAGAATCAGGCGGCAGTTGATACGGTATCGGGGACAAGAACATCGTTGTATTACCTGGGTCAGTTTTACGACAACATTCAAATGGATCGCCATGGTCAATCGACGGGTGGGTTTCCGAAGAAGAGTTATGATGTGGATTTTAACAAGGGGAACCGCTTTGAGTGGCGTGAGGGGGAGCGCCGGGTCAAGGACATCAATTTGCTTACCAACTGGGCGGACAAGAGCAAGGTAAGGAATACTCTAACCTACGAATATTTGAATCGGACGGGAGCCAAGGGGCATTACGCCTTCACGGTGAGGATGGATCGAAATGGTGAGTTCTTCTCGACGACTGATATGGTGGAAGACGGGGATGATCGCTATTTGGACAGGGTCGGATTGGATGAAGAGGGAACACTTTATAAAATGTACGATAGGTTGGCCTCAACCAATGGCGGTAGCAAGAAGACTCCCAAGGATGGGGACAAGTCTGATCTACAGGCCTTAATTACAGCTTTGGCTTCGAGTTCGGTCGCCAATAAGCGCCGCTACGCCTATGACAACATCGATGTGGCTGCCACGATCAATCAATTGGCGGCATACGCGACGGCAGGAATTACGGACAGCGGACACAAAAATTACTATATGTATCGCGACACCCATGGGACCGGGGAGTGGCGGCCGCTTCCCTGGGATGTGGATTTGTCGTTTGGGCGAAAGTGGACAGGAACACTTAAGTACTTCGATGATAACATGGTGACCAATTTTGAGATTCCAGAGACGATTAATCCGCTATGGGCCCTCATGCAAACGACTCCCGAATTTCGGGAGATGATGGTTCGGCGTATTGACACCTTGAGAGATGACCTCTTCCTTTCGGGTGCCAATGCGGCAGCCAATGGCGATTGGATCAAGGACTCGATCATTGCGATCCGGAACCAGATTGGAACCGACGCCGACCTGGACTATGAAAAGTGGGGATCCTGGGGAAATAACTTCAATATGCTTCAGGGGTCGGATCGAATTATTGACACATTTCTGCCCGCGCGTCGGAGCTTTATCTTCAACACCGGGTTCGAGGTCAATAATGCACAGATTGCTTCGACCGAACCGACAACTCCCTCTGTCGATATCGAAAGCGTGGATTTCCTTCCGCTGAGCGGAAATCAGGATGAGGAATACATTGTTCTTAAGAACCGCGAGGGATCTGCGGACATTGATCTCTCGGGGTGGACGCTAAGCGGTGGGGTTGATTATACCTTCCCTGAGGGGACGGTGATTTTAGCTGGAGCAGGAACCTCGGCTTCGGGTTATCAAGGTCTTTTGCACGTGGCGCGTGATTCGGCAAGTTTCCGGGCTCGGACGACCGGCCCGAAAGGTGGTGAATTCCGCTATGTGCAGGGTGGCTATCAAGGGCAGCTTTCGGCACGCGGAGAAAGCATCGAGCTTCGTAATGATTCCGGCGTGTTGATTGATTCTTTCACTTATACTGGCACGCCGACGGTGAACCAACTTGCGCTCCGGGTGACCGAGGTGAATTATCATCCTGCTGATCCGACTGCTGCGGAATCGGCGGCTCTTCCGGGAGTAGTTGATTCGGACTTCGAGTTTTTGGAATTGAAGAATATTTCCGGGGCCAGCATTGATCTTGGGAACTCATCCTTTACCGAAGGTGTCGAATATACCTTTGATGCTCCTCTCACGCTCGCAGCTGGGGGGCGAATCGTTCTAGCTAAGAATCCGGCGGCATTTGCGATTCGTTATCCTGCGGTTTCCTCGCCGGTAGCCGGACCATTCATTGGGCAATTGGACAATGACGGTGAGACCTTGCGACTTGTGGATGGAGTGGGAGAAAACATTCTCGTTTTCACTTATAATGATCGTTGGTATCCGCCGAGTGACGGAGGTGGTTTGTCCCTCGTGATTCGTGATGATGCGACGGCTTACAATGAACTGAGCGATCCTGCGATGTGGGCCGCCAGTGAATTGGCAGGCGGCTCTCCGGGAATCGGTGATACTTCCTGGCAGGTTCATTTCAATGCCTGGCAGGAAGGATTCTTCCCAAGCGCCGAGTGGCTTATCGATGGTGCCTTTGATGCCGACCCTGATGGGGATGGTCGCAAGAACTGGGAAGAGTATGCCTACGCCACTAATCCTCTTGTCGCGGATGCCGCTCAGGTTTCGGGGACGGAAGTTGAGGTCGATGGAGTCGACTTTCTCGCCATTGAGGTGCGTCGGGTCTCCAATGGCGCGGATCTTGTGTGGTCTCTTCAGAAAAGTGCAACGCTGGCCTCCTGGCCACTGGAGCCGTCGGTTCTAGTGATCAATACCAGCAATGGAGACGGATCAGAGACGGCCGTCATTCGTGAGAGCTCTATCCTTGGCACCGATGAACGAAAGTTCATTCGTTTGCACCTCGAGCTTTTGACTGAGTAGGAGGTTTTTCTTTCCTGTTCTTGATCCTGCTGCTTCCGGTCGTCACAATTTTCCTGATGGAAAAACGACGACTGGGAACGAGCGGCATTGTGGTCAGTGAAATTTGCATGGGGACGATGACTTTCGGAACCCAGGCCGACAAGGAAGAGAGTTTTCGCATTATGGATGCTTCGGTGGAGGCGGGGATTGATTTTTTTGACACTGCGGAGGTTTATCCCGTTCCCCCGTCGGAGGAATTGGCCGGATTAACCGAGACCTGGATGGGGGAGTGGCTGGAGAATGTGCCCCGCGAGTCGGTGATCATTGCCTCGAAGATTGCGGGTGCGGCACATGGTTGGTTTTGTCCTCCGATTCGTCACGGCAAGGCGGCCTTGGACCGGGTGCATCTTCGGAAAGCGCTTGAAGGAAGTTTACGCAGGTTGAAGACGGACTACATCGACCTCTATCAAGTCCACTGGCCTGATCACGGCATGCGGGCTGCGGATACCCTTGAGGTGCTCGATGAGTTTGTGAAGGAGGGGAAGGTTCGTGCGATTGGGTTGAGCAACGACGATGCCTATGGCGTGATGAAGAGTCTCTGGACGAGCGAGCTCGAAGGGCTGACGCGCATTGACACCATTCAGAATAATTTCTCGCTGAACAACCGTCGGGACGAAGATCGACTCGCGGAATGTCTTCGTCAGGAGCAGGTGAGTTTGCTTCCCTACAGTCCGCTTGCGGGCGGAGTACTGACGGGGAAATACAACGACGGAGTTCCTGACGATGCGCGCTTTGCGGAATATTTGAACCACGGCGGGCCTCGTCAGAAGGCCATGGCGGGACGGTTCGTGAATGAGAAGTCATTGGCCTCGACCCGGTGTTTTGGGGAGATTGCGAAGGGACTGGATCTGGATGTGACTACTCTGGCAGCGGCCTGGAGCAAGCAGCACGACTATGTAGCGTCGACGATTGTTGGCGTGAGCAAGGTTTCCCAGATGGCGCCGATCATGAAAGCGGCGGGCTTGGTTTTGGACGATGACACTCTGGCGAAAATCGATGAAGTGAGTGAGGAAATCATGTATCCGATGGGGTAGTGTTGAAAAAAGCGCTTGCGAAAAGTTGCATGCAACCATATCGGTCGGCATGAGTATTCAGGCGAGAGCAGATTTGCGAATCTTTGGGCGGAAGTTGGAGGGAATGGCGGCTTGTCTCCTTCCATTTGAAGAAGACGGCCGGATTGCACGGGAAGCATTTCAGCATGCAGTGCGACGGACCGAAGAAGCGGGCTTGAAGTGCGCCGTTAATATGGACACCGGCTACGCCAATTATCTCACCGAGGAGGAGCGAAAGGATGTTCTGGCATGGACCCGTGAGGCGCTCGGACCGGACAAGCCATTTGTGGCCGGAGTTTTTGTGGAAGGGCTCGAAGGCGATTTGGTGGATCTCTATCGGACCGGTGGGGATCAAATCGCGGAGTTTGGCGGGACGCCGATTCTGTTTCAGACGACCCGTTTTCATGACTGGAGTTCGGATGAGATCGTGAAGCTTTATGCTGATGTTTGTCAGAATTACGATTCCGTGTTGGGATTTGAGCTGGGAAAAATGTTTGCTCCGAACGGGATGATTTATTCCGAAGAGGTCGTGCGGGGCTTAATGGGAATTCCCTCCTTGAAGGGAATGAAACATTCTTCATTGAGCCGGGGAGAGGAGCTTAAGCGTTTGGCCTTGCGTGACGAAGTCCGGCCCGACTTTCGCATTTATACCGGAAATGATCTGGGCATCGATATGATTGAATATGGATCAGACTACCTTTTGGGCCTGGCGGCATTTTGTCCGGAGAAATTCGCGGAACGTGATCGTCTCTGGGAACAAGGTGATGAGGCTTATCATGAATTGAACGACGCCCTACAGTATCTTGGGAATGTTGCCTTCCGGGAGGACGTTCCGGCATACAAGCATAGTTGTGCGGTCTTCCAGCATCTACTGGGTCGCATTCCCAGTAGCGAGCCGCATCCGATGTGCCCCCGTCGTCCGGAGTGGGAGGCTGGAATGCTCTCGGATTGCGCGAAACGATTAGGCTATTCTATCTAATGTCCAAATCCTCCCCAACTGTGACAATGGCCCGGATCGCTGAAGCCGCAGGTGTCTCCAAGGCCACGGTGTCACGCGCCCTGGGTGGCTCTTCGTTGATTGGAGGTCCGGTCGTATCCCATGTGAAAGCAGTGGCGGAGAAGATGGGCTATGTGAGGCGGAACCAACGTCGCCATTCCGAGCGCTCGATTTTGACGATCAAATTGGTCCTTCCACCTTCGACGAGCCGGACGGCCAATTTGTTTTATAGTTTGTTTGATCTGGTGGATGGCTTACGCGAGGGCTTGAGCCCCTCGGGGACGAACATTATCGTGGAAACTGCGGGGAAGGATTACGTGCCATTTCCCCACAAGAAAGGAGGAGAAGTGGATGCCTTTGTTTTTGCCTTCCATCGTCCTCCGGCTGCAGTGTTCGAGGAGATCAAGGAGAGGGGTGTCAATTGTCTGGTGCTGAATCGCGTGGTGCGGGGCGTGCGACAGGTAGTGAGCGATCACCGCGATGCGATGCGGCAGGTGGCGGAACATTTGTCTTCGAAAGGGGTCGCGGGGAATTGTTGTTTTGTTGGATACCGTGGGATTGAGGATGTCATGAGGATGCGGGTGCAGGGCTTCACCGAAGGCTGCGCTGCAAATGGCATAACTTTTGAGGCAAAGGAGGATGTTTGGATCGCAGATTCCCCAGAGGAGATTAAGTGCGAGACAATTAAAGCGGAGTATGAACGCGGAGTGCGGGTATTCGTCGGGGTCAATGACGTGGTCGGTTCATTGTTGATTCAGCAGCTGCATGAACTTGGCTACAAGATTCCCCACGACATTCTCGTCACCGGCTGCGATAACAGCCCGCTCTGTGATGTGACCATTCCAAGGCTGACCACGGTGGATTTGTCGATCAGAACGCTCGCGATGCGTGCCGGTCGGAATCTTCATGCCGGCATTGTAGATGGCGTGGAGAGCGAGCAATCCATTTTAGTGCGAGGCGAACTCCTGATTGGCGAAACAACTTAAACGATGAATTATCCCGAATTGGCGATCCACACCTGCACCACCAGGCCGTGGTCGATGAGTGAGTGTATTGAAGGCTATGCCCGACGTGGCATTGGCGGAATTTCGATTTGGCGTGAGACCCTCGAAGGCGAAGATCTTTGTCAGGTGAAACAGCAGATGAAGGATGCGGGACTGGAGGGGATCTCGCTAGTGCGGGGAGGATTTTTTACCGGAGCGACCGGGAAAGAGCGCCGGGATGCTCTTGAAGTGAACCGCCAGGCCCTGAAGGAAGCGGAGATTTTAGAACTTCCCAGTATCGTCTTGGTCTGCGGGGCTACGGTCGGGCAGACGCCGGGCGAGAATTACGCACAGATTCGCGATGGCATCGGCGCGATTGCCGATGAGGCCGAGAGGATGGGCGTGCGACTTTTGGTTGAGCCTTTGCATCCGGTTTATGCCGGGGATCGTTCGGCGATTTCTTCGCTCAAGGTGGCCAATGAACTTTGCGAAGAGTTGAATCACGCCAATGTCGGAATTGCTCTCGATGTCTACCATGTTTGGTGGGAACACGATCTTGCGGAACGAATCGAGCGCTGCGCGCAAGGCGGGTGGCTCGATACTTATCACATTTGCGACTTCAAGCCGGATCAATCCCACATGCTTCTCGATCGCGGGATCATGGGTGAGGGTTGCGTGGATTTACGGGGGATTGATCGCATGATGAGCGAGGCGGGATTCGGCGGACGCCGTGAAGTGGAGATCTTTTCTTCAAAGTGGTGGGCCCGCGACCAAAACGAATTTCTCGACGAGATCTTGAATGCTTACCACGAAATTTACCGAACACTATGAGCACTGAAACGATAGGAATTATCATGAACGGCGTCACCGGACGTATGGGAACCAATCAGCACCTTGTGCGCTCGATCCTCGCGATTCGCGAGCAGGGCGGGGTGACTTTGGAAGATGGCACGGTCTTGATGCCGGATCCCATTTTGACCGGCCGCAATGAGGAAAAGCTTAAGGCGCTTGCGGAGAAACATGGAGTAAAGAAATATACCACCGATCTCGATAGGGTGCTCGCGGATGACTCTTATCAGATTTTTTTCGACGCTTCGGGGACCCCCTACCGGGTTGGTTTCCTTGAGAGGGCCATCGCTGCGGGAAAGCACATTTATTGCGAGAAGCCCACGGCGGTTCTCTCGTCGGAAGCGTATCGCATCGCGGAGGTTGCAGAGGCTGCCGGAGTGAAAAATGGCACGGTCCAGGACAAGCTTTGGCTTCCGGGAATTCAGGCCTTCAAGGAACTGAAGGAGGCCGGCTTCTTTGGTGAGATCCTTACGGGACGCGGCGAATTTGGATACTGGGTCTTCACTGGTCATGATGAAGATCAACCGGCTCAGCGCCCAAGCTGGAATTACCGCAACGAAGATGGCGGCGGAATCATTATAGACATGCACTGCCACTGGCGTTATGTCGTCGATAATCTCTTCGGCGAGATCACCGATGTCTTCACACATGCCGCGACTCATCTTCCCGAACGAATTGGTGAGAATGGGCAGCCCTACGAGTGCACTGCCGATGATGCAGCTTACGCTTTGTTCAAAACCAAGACGGGTGTGATTTGTCAGTTCAACTCATCCTGGGATGTCCGTGTCCGTCGCGATGATCTCTTCACGATGCAAGTCGACGGAACGAGAGGGAGTGCCATCGTGGGACTGCGGAAATGCTGGGCCCAGAGTATAGAAAATACGCCTCGTCCGATTTGGAATCCTGATATCGATAGTCCGATTGATTTCAATGACAATTGGGAAGTTGTCGATCCGGGTCCTTGTGACAATGCCTTCAAGATTCAGTGGGAGATGTTCCTGAAGCACGTTGCTCGCGAGGAGCGATTTCCGTGGACTCTCCGCGAAGGTGCGAAGGGCGTAGAGCTTGCGGAGAAATCACTGGAGAGCCACGACAAGGGTGCCTGGGTTTCTGTTGGTTAAGGCCTTTTTATTGGCTCGAATCGCAGGCGCGGCAGAGAAAAAGCCGAACATTCTCTTCATTTATTCTGACAATCACAAAGCAGGAGGAAAGAAGCTCTGTCTTGGCCCGGATCCCGGGGTGTCGTGGTGGGTAGACTTGCGGGATGGAGATTTGAAATATATCCGGACTCTGATCGAGGGAGAAGTCGAAGAGCTCAACAACCTAAAGGAAGATCTGGACGAGTTGATTAAGCTTGCCCGGAATCCCGCCTATCGGAGGAAAGTTCTGGAGCTAAGGGAGAAGAAGATTGCGGAATTGAAGCGCTCGGATGCCGGGATGGTGGATGATTTGCCGAAATCGGCGACATTGCCGTGATTTCACAACTGAAGACTTTCTTCCGAGAGATGAGGGTCGAGATTTGGAACGCCAATGGTTTGGTTCTTCTTCAAAGCGTTGGGTTGAATTCCATGAATGAAATTGAGGGAGGTCTTCGTAGGTTCTGGGTCTCAATGTTGATGAAAAGATGTGCAATTTCCTTCGCGCTTGCCGGATGGGCCGGAAGTCTTTTTGGTGCCGAGTTGACGTCGAAAGAGGTCGAGTTTTTTGAGAACAAGATTCGGCCGATCCTTGCGGAGAGCTGCTACGAGTGTCACAATAGCGTGGACAAGAAAAAGGGTGATCTGGCGCTCGATTACCGTGAGGCACTTTTGGAGAGCGATGTCATTGTTCCGGGCAAGCCGGAGAAAAGTCCGCTGATTCTCGCGATTCGGCATGGTGAGGATTACGAGGCGATGCCGCCAAAGTCTCCGAGGCTCGCTAATATCATCATTAAGAATTTTGAGGACTGGATTCGCATGGGGGCCCCGGATCCCCGGACGACGAAACCGACGAAGGAGGATCTGGCGAATCAGGTCGATTGGGAATCGGTGCGGGATCGCCGTAAAGAATGGTGGGCCTTCCAGCCTTTGAGGAAATCGCAGGCTCCTCCGGCCAAGCAGCCAGAGTGGAATGGGAACGTGATTGATCAATTTATCTCTGCGGGCCTGGTAAAGGAGAAACTGCAGCCGGCGAGCAAAGCCACTCCGGCCGCTTTGGTCAGGCGGGTGCATTTGATCTTGACGGGGCTACCTCCAAAACCCGAGGTGGTGGAGGCCTTCGTTGCTGATCCAAGCGAGACTGCCTACGAAAAGATGGTCAGTGACCTGATGACGACGAAGCAATATGGCGAACGTTGGGCGCGATACTGGATGGATTGGTATCGTTACGCTGAGTCGCACGGGAGTGAAGGCGACCCGGCGATTCCCTATGCCAATCAATACCGCGACTACCTCGTAAGGGCGCTCAATGCGGATGTGCCATATGACCAGATGATCCGGGAGCACCTCGCGGGGGACTTGCTTGAAAACCCCCGCATCAATGCAGAGCTTGGCCTAAATGAATCGGCCATTGGGCCGGCGCATTTTCGGATGGTGCCACACGGCTTTGGGGTGACGGATGCTTACGATGAGCAAATCACCTTCACGGACAATCAGGTGGATGTCGTTTCGAAAGCGATGCTGGGGATGACCGTCTCTTGTGCCCGTTGTCACAACCATAAGTTCGACCCGATAAGTCAGAAGGATTTTTATAAGTTCTACGGTATCATGATCGGGAGTCGCCCGGCGATAGTGAATGTTGATTCGCCGGAGTTGAGGGAGTTGCACCGCAAGCAACTCTCGAGAATGAAGCCCGTGCTGCGTCGTGCCTTTGCCGATTATTGGCTTGGGGTTGTGGACGTGGCGATTGGAAAACTTGAAGCGAGTAAGCTTGAAAAAATTAGAGAGACCGATCCTCTCGCGGCTTGGGCGAAGTTGAAGGGAGTGGAAGAGATCGCGAGGAGGATCGCCGATCTTGAAAAGAAGCATCAGGAATCTCTGGTGCATAATGAGAAGACGAAATCCTCTGCGACTTTCTATGCTGATCTTCGCGATCCCAAGACCTACGCTAGATGGTTTGAAAATGGCAACGGTCTGGGAGAGGGTCCCAGTGGGGCGGGTGCTTTCGCAATTGCTGGCGTTGGCGAGAAGGCGTTGACGGGGATTTATCCGTCCGGCGTTTATAGTCACTTGATTTCGGATAAGCACAGCGCAACGCTGAGTTCGGTTTTTCACAAAGCGAAAGGTGACAAGGCGATGATGCGCGTGGTGGGATCGAAAGCGCAGGCTCGCTTCGTGATGCGGAGCTATCCACTGAGTCATGGGTTGGTACATCCGGCGGCTCAATTGAATTCTACATTAGGTTGGGTCGAAAATCGCAAGTATACATACTGGAACGGCGAGAAGGGGTATTTCCAGGTCAATACCGGCCCGGACTCAACGACGAGAGGCGGCGGTGATCGATCGTGGTTCGGGGTTCTGGAGGCCTACGCGGGTCAGGGCGCGATGCGTGATGTCGGCGTTCCAATTGTTGCATTCCCGGGAGCGACTGAGGTCATCAAAGACCGGACGAGTCTGCTTGAGTTCTACCGGACTATCTTGCGCTCTGCGTTGAGGGCCTGGAAGAGTGGTTCGATGAATGATGACCAGGCTCAGCTTCTCAATGCCTTCGTGAGTCGGGGTTTCCTGCCTAATATGCTGAAGACGCTCCCCAAGGGATTGCGGGCTCAGGTTGACACGTATCGCAAGCTGGAAAGTGAAATCCGGGTGCCGATTCGGGCTCCGGGTGTGATGGAGGGAGAGGTTTGGGATCAGCCGCTCCTGAGCCGTGGTGATTATAAGAAAGAGGAGGAGCCGGTTGAGAGGACTTTTTTGGAGATCTTCGAAGGAAAGCCGTATTCAAAAACCGAGAGCGGACGTCGTGAGTTGGCCGAGGATATTTTGCGTGAGAACAACCCGCTGACTTCGCGGGTGATTGTGAACCGTTTGTGGAATCATGTCTTTGGTCGCGGGCTCGTTGCTTCCGCGGATAATTTCGGACGCTTGGGCAAAGAGCCATCGCATCCTGAACTTCTCGATACTCTGGCAATCAATTTCCGGGCCAGCGGCTGGAAGATGAAACCCTTTATAAAACAACTCGTAATGAGCCGGACTTTTCGTTCGGCAAGCTTGCCTCCGCGAGCCAATGGCGACCGCGATGCGGAAAACGAAATGCTGGCATACTTTCCGCCCCGTCGATTGGATGCCGAGGCCATTCTGGATACTATCAATCATGTCGCAACCGGAGGAGGCGGGCAGCGGGCGATGTATCGGGCGGTGAGACGCAATCGGTTGGACCCTTTTTTGAAGGCATTCAATTTGCCAATTCCTACTTCGACAGTTGGTGATCGCAATTTGACCAATGTTCCCGCCCAAGCGCTGACTTTGATGAATGGTCGCGAAGTCGCGCAAGCGGCCCGACAGTGGAGTGAGCGGATTAAGAATGATCAATCGCTGAAGACACCGGAGGCGAGAGTAAGGCGCTTCTTCCTGCAAGCCTATGCACGACCTCCGAGTGCGGAGGAGCTCGCGGCGAGTGTGGCTTATTTGGAGGGAAAGGTTGATGATGACACCGGTCGGCTCCGGGAAAAGCATGCTCTTGTTTCAGCTTCTCTGGCGAAGGTTGAGAAGGAGCGAGAGGCAATTCTGGGGCCTATTCGATCCAAGTTGCAGGCGGAAGTTGATCGCCGGAATTCGGAAGCTGCGAAATACAAAAAGCCGGTGGATTTGAAGCCAATCGGGCGCTGGGATTTTGAAGGGAATAGCGATGATTCCATCAGCGGCTTGAAGGGCACCTTGAGAGGAAATGCGAAAGTCATCGATGGAGCGCTGCATCTGAATGGAGGCTGCCTTATGAGCGAGCCTTTGAAGACGAATCTTGGAGCAAAGACGCTGGAGGTTCTCGTGCAACTTGACAAATTGAATCAGCAAGGTGGTGGAGCGATGACGGTGCAGACCGTCGACGGGGTGACTTTTGACAGTATCGTTTTGGGGGAGAAAGATCCAGGTCAGTGGCTTTCGGGGAGTAACAGTTTCGCCAGGACGGAAGGCTTTGGCGGACCGCGGGAGAGAGAGGCCAATGCCAAGGCGGTGCGTATTGCCATCGTGTATCATCAGAATGGCCGGATCGAGGCATATCGCGATGGACAGCTGTATGGTAAATCATATCGGAAGGCGAGTATTCATAAGTATCAGGCGGACCGATCACAGGTCGTGTTCGGTCTTCGCCATGGCTTGAATCCCGGTGGAGGACGGATGTTGACCGGGAAAATATTCGAAGCGCGTCTCTATGATCGGGCGCTTACAATGGAAGAGGTGGCTGCAGCGGCCTCGGGATCGATGGTGGAAATTGTGACCGCTAAAATGATCAACGATTCATTGAACGATACGCAGGGAGCGGCAGCCACCAAGTTGAAATATAAAATCGCCAGAATTTCCAAAGAACTCGCCGGGATTGACCGCGAACTTGCCGAACGAAAAGCAGCCATGTCTGGCACGGGCGATCCTTTTTACCGCTTCGCGCATGCCCTCTTGAACTCTAAAGAATTGATTTATGTCCATTGATCTCAAAACCCGCCGGGAATTTCTCAAGCTGACGTCCAGCGGAGTCAGCGCCGTGGCGCTCTCCAGCCTTATCAATGGAAATCAGGCTTGGGGTGCGTCGAAGCCGAAGTTGCATCATGCGCAGAAGGCCAAGTCGGTGATTTTTCTATACATGTCGGGTGGGGTTTCCCATGTCGATTCCTTTGATCCCAAGGCTGCGCTCAAGAAACGTCATGGTCAGCCGATGCCGGTGACGGTGGAACGAACGCAGTTTGACGCCAACGGGAATATTTTTGCGTCACCGTGGGAGATTGGGCGCTATGGAAAGTCCGGTTTGGAAATGACAAACATGTTTCCCAAGATCGCGGAGCGGGCCGATGACCTGGCGATTGTCCGTTCAATGACGGCTAAATTCAGTGAGCACGCTCAGGGGAATTTCTTCATGCACACCGGCTTTCCCTTCCTGGGTTATCCGAGCGCCGGGGCGTGGGTGAACTACGGATGTGGCTCGATGAATCCCAACCTGCCGGGCTACGTCGTGCTGCAATCAAAACGGGCCACGACTCCGCACGGGGGAGTGAGTATTTTTGGAAATGGCTTTCTCCCGGCGGCGACCCAGGGATCGATTTTTAACATTTCGGGGAATCAAGCAGTCCCCAATATCGCGCCGGGAATGCTTAAGTCAGAGCAACGTCGCGCGCTTGATTTCATCGGAGGACTGGACCGGAAGTTTGCCGAACGAACGGCGGCCAAAGATGCCGTGATGGCTTCGGTGGAAAATGCCGAGACCGCCTATCTCATGCAGGAAGCCGTGCCGGAACTCACCGACATCAGCGAAGAAAGTGAAGCGACCAAAGAGCTCTATGGCGTGAAGAGCAGCAACGAGCATCAGGCCGAATATGCGCGGCAGTGTCTCATGGCGCGGCGTCTCGTGGAGCGCGGAGTGCGCTTTGTGGAGTTGTCGTGTTGCAGCCACGGGGTCGGTGGAGGAAACGGGGGGAATCCCTGGGACCAACATGGAGGTTTAGCGGAGGGACACGGGAAAATGGCGGAGCAAGTCGATGGCCCCATCGCCGCATTACTCACCGACCTCAAGGAGCGGGGGTTATTGGAGGAAACTCTCGTCGTCTTCACTGGAGAATTTGGCCGTACGCCCTTTTCGCAAGGAGGAAATGGCCGGGATCACAATCCCTATGGCTTCAGTCTCTGGTTATCTGGCGGCGGAGTGAAGGGTGGCCAAACCCACGGAGCAACCGATGAACTGGGCTACAAAGCAATTGATCAAGTCGCCACCGTCTATGACTTATGGGCGACGGTCCTGCACCAACTTGGAATAGATCATGAAAAGCTTACCTACCGCTGGGGAGGACGAGATCTTCGGCTGACAGATGTGCATGGCGAGGTCTGGTCGGATCTGCTGGGCTGACACCGTCAAGTCGCTGTAGGAGGGGGCTGCCCGGGGAGGGCTTTTGGTCGGGGCTGGATGGGGATTTTATGTTTTCCTCAAATCTTCGCGATAAGATGCCGGAAATGAAGCGTATCCAAGGGCTCACTTATGAAGCTAGTCTCCACCATTTCACTGCTGGCGCTGAGCGCGATAGCGGCATCAGCAGCAGCCCCAAACGCGCGATATGTTCGCGTCGAATTGCCCGGAAAGGGTAAAACGCTTACTTTGGCTGAGGTCGAAGTGATCAGCAAAGGTAAGAATATTGCCAAATCCGGGAAAGCCACCCAGTCGAGTCTTGGAGCCGGAGGTGTTCCCGAGCGGGCCATCGATGGGAATAAGAATCCGGCCTATACCAAAGGGGGGCAGACTCACACCAGCGAGGGCAAGGAGAACCCATGGTGGGAGCTCGATCTAGGCAAGCCCCAGGCCATCGACAAAGTTTCCATCTGGAACCGGGGTGATGGTCTCGATGGGAGGCTCGCCAATTTCACGATTGTTCTTCTCGACGCCAATCGTAAGGCTGTTTTTAAGAGGGATAATCTCGCGGCGCCAAAAGTCTCGGTGGATTTTGACTTTGGTAAAAAAGTGGCGGTGACCTATCGCGGGGGCAAGGGAGAGGCCCAGAAAGTGGCCAAGTCAGTCGATGTTCCTCCGGGCCATAAAGACCCCTCGCCATTCAAGTTTGCTAAAGGGGACGTGGTTTCCATCATCGGTAATGGCCTCGCCGATCGCATGCAGCATGATGGCTGGCTGGAGACCCTTCTTCAGGCTGAGACCAAGGGGCTGCAGCTGAGCTTTCGCAACATGAGTCTCACTGGAGATCGCGCCAACAAGCATCCCCGGTCGAGAGGATTTACCCCAATGGCCGAATATCTTCAGTTGGTAAAAGCGGATGTTGTACTCGCGATGTACGGTTACAACGAGTCCTTCGACACTACTCCGGAAAACTACCGAAAGGAACTCGCCAAGCTGGTCGAGACCATCCGCAAGGCCCAGCCCAACGGCAAGACCTTTCCTCGCATCGTGCTCGCCAGCCCGATCGCACACGAGAATCTAAAAGATCCCAACCTCCCCAGCGGAAAGGCCAACAACAAGCGTCTTCTCGCGATTACCGAGGCGACCCGACTCGCCGCCAGCGAAAATGGCGTGGCGTTTCTTGATCTCTTCAACCCTTCCCTGGCGCTGTATTCCACCAGTAATATCCCCCTGACCTTGAATGGAATTCACCTTAATGAAGATGGCAACCGCATGATCGGTGAGGTGATTGCTCAAGGACTTCTCAACAAGAAAATCCAGGCATCTCCAAGTCATCAACCGCTGCGCGAAGCGGTCCTCGATAAAAACTGGCATTGGCACAATCGCTATCGTGCTACCGATGGAAACGATGTTTGGGGCGGACGTTCCGGGCTGAAATTTGTTGATGGACAGACCAATGCCGAGGTTCTCCAGCACGAGCTCAAGATGCTCGATGTCACCACGGCCAATCGTGACCAGCGGATTTGGGCAAAGGCCGCCGGCAAGGATCTGCGAGTCAGTGATGCCAATGTCCCCCCGCCTGTTCCGGTGAAATCCAACGTCGGAGGAAAGTCCCGCAGCTCAAACAAGCAGAAGGAGGGAAGCCTGAAGTATCTCGACGGCAAGGAAGCGATTTCCAAGATGCACATTGCTGAAGGCTTTAAAGTGAACCTTTTTGCGGACGAGAAGAAGTTCCCG
>Ga0160423_10001896_pt1 | contig 17493 bp, 11 predicted proteins | sample CRUFie14St8metaG_FD_108191 | JGI IMG/M metagenome (GOLD analysis project Ga0160423, IMG submission 108191) | Marine microbial communities from the Costa Rica Dome - CRUD Field 142mm St8 metaG | ecosystem: Environmental > Aquatic > Marine > Oceanic > Photic zone | place: Costa Rica: the Eastern... | reverse complement strand
CTGAGGTCCCCTATTTTGGTCCGCAGAATTTGGCTGTGGGTTTGTCGTGCGGTAGGACTCCCCCCTCGGGTACCCTTGCTCCTGTCGTCCAGTCTGGTCCGCTCGCGCCCTCGTCTTCGTCTTCGTCTTCGCACTCATTGGGTTTCTTCTGCTGGTGGTACACTTGGGTGGGCGACGCGAGGCAACATACCCCGCCGCCTTGCGACGTAGTACACCCATGGAAGACCTTTCCATCCTCAAGTGTGTGTGTACCTGATAGCTGGTGTGTCTCTGTGTTGCGTCTGTGTGTGTGTTTGAGGTCGGTCGTACAGGCAACCCCCCACCCACCCTCACCACGTCACGTCTGGATAATTAGAGACGCGCCGCGAAAGTGCTTTAGCTGCTGAAAAAAACCTGAGAAACCTGATAGTCCACGCAACTTTTCCAAGTGGGAATCTTCCTTCGAAGAGCTCTTCGCGAAGAGGTGCCGGACAACAGCGGAACAGACGACAGACCAGTGGGGGGGGGGGGCGAGGTGGCCGCTATGGTGGACAAGACTTTGGAGCTGAGTGTGGAAGAGACGAACGCGTTGAGGTTGAAGTTAGGGTTGAAACCTCTACGCATAAACCAAAACCAACTGAAACAAGAAGAAGAAGGAAAAAAGAGGAAGAGGGACCAAGAACAGGAACAGGAAAAAAAGACTGATGAGAAAGAGACTCAGAAGGAGGATACCGCTAGGCTCAAGGACAAGCTGTTGGCGATCAGGGAGGAGAGGCTGGCGAGGGAGAAGGTAGACGCCGGGAGAATCGTGAGGCCCCTCGGGGAACCGAGCGACGACGACGACGACGGCGAGGACGACCTGAGGTCCTGGGTGAAGAAGAGCCGAGAAAGGGAGAGGCGGGAGCAGGAGGCGGAGCGGACGAGGCGGGCGCTTCAAGAGCAGGAGGGCTTCGGGGAGGACGGCGAGGATGAAGGCGAGGCATCCGCGCCGAGGAGGCCGAGGTACGGCTCGAAGGAGCTCGCCGGCTTGAAGATCTCCCACGCCGCGGACCAGTTTCGCGAGGGCGGCCAGGTCATCTTGACCCTGAAGGACCAGGGCGTTCTGGGCGAGGACGGCGAGCTGAACGACGGCGAGGACGTCCTGGAGGAGACCCTCCTCGCCCAGGACGAGCGAAGGAAGGAGGCCGACCGCCTGGCCAGGCCCAAGTCCAGGTACGAGGAGGACGCAAATGGTGATGGGATGGGGGGCGGCGTGCTCTCCAAGTACGACGACCCGCTCGATGCCAAGGAGTCTTGGGGCGCCAAGGGTGGGAGGGCGGCGGCGCTGGAGATCGGCGGGGGCGGCGCGGTGGACCTCGAGAAGGCGAGGCGGGCCGAGGAGGCCAGGAAAGCCCTTGCGATGGACTCCGCTGGGCTCGCGGGCAGGCAGCGGCAGAACGCAAATCCGGTGAGCAGGAGCATGGACGACTTTTGGACGCAGGAGGAGGCGGGCGCGCGGCTGGCGAAGGAGGCGGCAGGGGAGGGCAAGAAGAGAAGGCGGAGGAAGAAGAAGAACCTGAGGCTGCGCGGGAGGGATTTGGACGAGATGGAGAGGGAGGCCGCGGCGGCCGGTGCCGGCAAGGAGGGTCGTGGAGGGGACCACGGCAAGCGCGTGGAGGGCGGCCAGGCGAGAAGGCAGAGGGACGAGTACCTCAAAGAACAGGCCAGGAGGGACGCGGCGTACTCTGACGCCATGAACAGGGCGGCGGAGGCCACGGCGGCCAAGTTCGGCCGAGAGGCCGAGGAGGAGGAGGAGGAGGAGGACTTCTTTGCCGCACTGGGGAAGGCGAGGAATGCCGCGCTGGCGGCGAGGAGGTCGGAGACAAAGGGCCCAGACGTGGCGGACAGGCTGAAGGTGCTGGAGAGGGCGGGCGACGCCGCTGCGAGGGCTGCGGGGGAACTGTACGCGGGCGAGGTCTTCACCGAGACGGGGGAGTTCTGCAACGCTCTGTCATCCAGGCCCGGCGAGGCGGGGGGGGACCCGGACGCGAAACCTGCCCTGGAGACAGAGGACGTCGCAATGGCGGAGCCAGAGGGCTCGGAAGGGGCGCGGGTACGGCCCGAGGCGGTAGAGCCGGCAGAGACGGCGGCGGTGGAGGCCCAGGGGGGTTCCCTTGGGGAGGCGAGCGTCGGCAAGGGGATCGGAGGCGCGCTCAGGCTGCTCCAGGACCGCGGGGAGCTGCGCAAGACGGTGAGGTGGGCAGGCCGGACGAACGATATGAAGGACGGCAGCGTGAGGGACGTCGTGGAGAGCAGCGAGGGCGGGGATCGGAACCGGTTCGCGCAGGACATCGAGTCCGCGCTGACGAGGAAGGACGAGTTTGGCAGGGTGATGACCCCCAAGGAGGCGTTCAGGCAGCTTTGCTACAGGTTTCACGGCATCAAGGCCAGCAAGAACAAGCAGGAGAAGAAGATCAAGAAGTATTTGGAGGAGCAGAAGCAGCTGGAGCAAGGGAGCACCTCGGCGGGGACGTCAATGGACAAGCTCAAGAGCTTCCAGAAGCAGACTAGCACTCCGTACCTCGTGCTGGAGGGGAAGATCAACCCGGGGCAGAGCAGGGACCCAAGGAGCAGCTTCGCGCTGGACGAAGGAAAGTAGTAGGAGTAACCTTCGATTGTATTTCAACTTTTGAGACGACGGCGGTGGTCATCTTCTGTTCGTTTCGTTTGTTGGCGACCTTCCTCGCGGTCTCACCGGGTGGCGAGGAGCCAGATGGCGGCAAAGTGGCACGCCGTGGCCGCAATGGTGAGGGCGTGGAAGACCTCGTGGTAGCCGAAGGTCAGGGGCCAAGGGTCGGGCCTCCTGGCGGCGTAGGCCCACGCCCCAACGGCGTAGAGGGCACCTCCGGACGCGATGAGGGCCACCTCCGCGTGGGAGAGGCCCGCGGCAAAGGAACTCCACTCCCAGGCGCCGGCGCAGCCGTAAGCGACGCAGATAAAAGCGACCAGAGCCTTCGGAGCGTCCGGCCAGAACACGCTGAGCCCGACGCCGGCGAGGCACACTGACCAGACGAGAGCGAGGCAGGCGTCCGCCGCGGGGCCCTGGAGTGCCACTGTCGCTATGGGGGTATAGGTTCCGGCGATAAGCACGAAGATTGCGGCGTGGTCCACCCTGCGAGCGATCCTTCGCTGCTCGGGAGTCCAGGTGATCTGATGGTAGACGGCGGAGACCCCGAAAAGGCAAACGAGGGATGCAGCGTAGACGGCTACGGAGACGGTTATTTTGCCCTCTGGCGCAGCGCGGATGAGCGCGACGCCGGCCATAGCGCTCCCTACGCACGCTGCCTGGTGGCTCACCCCTCGCAGCGCGGGCTTGGTCTTTGTCGTCGTGTTCGTGACCGGAGCCCCCGCGGGGATTCTCTTCGCCTGATGCTCATGGCCATGCATGACCAGCGGGGCCTTCTCCTCCCCCTCCCCCTCCCCCTCCCGTTCCATCCCCATCGCCATCGCACTCCGTTTGATATGCGTGCGTTACAGGAGCACCAGGGTCCCCGAATCCAGTGTTTCTCTTGGCTCTTGGTGAGTCTGTGAGCGAGCGAGCGAGGGGCGTGGTCTTCGATGGCGGCGAGATGAACACGGGGGCTCGGCCTGGGTTGTCCAGCAGGACACACAGAGAGGCGCTTGGATCGGGCGCCGCGGGGGGGAGGCGGAGGAGGAGAAGCGGCGCAGTCGGGAGAAGGAGGGCCACGAGTATGGAGGAGCTCACCTCGCTGCTGAGGGGGGCGAGGACGAGGGCGCACGCCAAGGCCGAGGCCAAGGAGAAGGTCGACGCAAATGACGATGAGGAGCAGGAGGAGGAGGTGGTGGTGGTGGGGAGAAAGGACCAGGAGCAGCAGAGGCTGTTCTCGAACCTCGACGCGGAGACCCTCGAGCACAGGCCGGGGTCCGTGGTGGGGAGCATCTCCCTCGTCGCGGGGACTACGGTTGGAGCCGGCATCCTCGCATTGCCAGCCGTCACCGAGGCGGCGGGCTACGCCCCGAGCTCGGCCGTCATAGTGGGCTGCTGGGCGTACTCGTGCGTCACAGGGCTGCTGCTGGCCGAGGTCAACCTTCGGCTGATGTGCGAGCTAGGCCGCGGCGGGGTCTCCATGCTGTCGATGGCGAATTCGACCTTCGGCGCCCCGGGCAGGTACACCGCCGGCGCCACCTACGTCTTCCTGCACTACGCCCTCCTGGTGGCCTACCTGGCCAGGGGGGGTGAGCTGGTGGCTCAGATGGCCGAGGTCTCGCCCGGCCTCGCCAGTGTGGCATTTTGCGGCCTGCTCGGCACCACAGTCTACGTGGCGGACTCCACCTCGCTGGACAGGGTCAATACCGCGCTCGTGTTCGGGGTCGTGGCCAGCTTTTTCGGGATCTTGCTCGTCGCTTTTGCAAACTTTGATCCCCGCAACTTGGCGCACTCGGACGCCTCCGCGGTCGCGTCCTGCGTCCCTGTGGTCGCCCTGAGCTTCGTCTACCACAACATCGTGCCAACCATCTGCAGCAGCCTGGAGGGCGACCGCAGGAAGATCGCCGTTAGCATCGCGGCGGGAACTTCCATCCCGCTGGTGATGTTCCTGCTTTGGAACGCGGCCATCTTGGGATACTCCCTCGACGGGGCGGAGCAGGTGGGAGAGGCAGTGGACCCGCTCAGGGCACTCCAGGAGGACCCCGGCGTCGGGTCGTACATCACCGCGTTCAGCCTGCTCGCCGTGGCGACCTCCTTCATCGGCTTCGTGCTCGGGCTCGTGGACTTCCTCTCGGATGCTCTGGGGCTTCCCACGAACTCCAAGAACGCTGTCCCCTTCTCACTAGCGCTGTTGCCGCCCACCGCCTTTGCGGTGGTCTACCCAGACGCCTTCCTGTCCGCGCTGGAGTACGCGGGAACCTACGGAGTGCTCGCGCTCTTCGGGGTGCTGCCGGCGGCCATGGCATGGAGGACGAGGAGCGAGGGGTCTTCTGAGGGGGACAAGCGCAACTTTGGCAGGATGGTGCCCGGAGGGACGGCGACCCTCGCGCTCGTGGGCGGGTCCTCCCTCGTGGTTATCATCCAGCAGACCCTGATAAACCTGGGCGCCACGCAGCAGTGAAGAGCGCACGCGAGGGCGTGCTCCTCCCTCCTTCCTCCTTGAGAATGGAATGTGAAGTTCAAACGTTTTTTTGCAATTTTATGTTTGTTTTGGCTTAGCGTCCGCCCTCGCCCCAGGGACAAGGGGCGCACCCGTCCTAGCCCGCCTCTCCTCCTCACCACCTGAAGTCCTTGACGGTGTTGAAGAAGTGGCCGACGTTCTCCTCGCTGGTTCCCGGCAGCACCCCGTGGCCCAAGTTCACGATGTGCTTGGTACCCCTCCCCTGCTCGATGGTCTTGTGCACCCTAGCCCTGATCGAGTCCTCGTCCCCGGCCAAGATCAGGCAAGGGTCGATGTTCCCCTGGATCCCGGTCTTGTCGTTGATCCTAGCCCTGGCGTCCGTAATGTCAAGCGACGTGTCGAGCGACACGATGTCGACCCCGGTGTCGGCCATCCTCTCCAGAATTCCGGCGCCGCCGCTGATGTAAAGAATGATGGGCAGGTCGGGCTTGCGCTGCTTCACGCCCTCGACGATCTGCTTGATGTACGGCAGGGAGAAGACCTCAAAGTCGCAGGGCGAGAGGTGGGAAGCCCAAGAGTCGAAGATCTGGACGCACTCCGCCCCGGAGTCGGCCTGGTAGCACAAGTAGTCGATCATCCCGTCCGCGAGCTTGGCGAGGAGGGCGTGCAGCACCTCGGGCTGGGTGAAGGCCATGCGCTTGATGTTGGTGTAGTTCTTGCTGCTGCCGCCCTCGACGATGTAGGAGGCGAGGGTGTAGGGGGCGCCGCAGAAGCCGAGGAGAGCGGATTCCCCCGCAATCTCCTTCTTCAGGTACTCGAGGGTCTGGCCCACGAAGGGCACCGCGGTGGCCGGGTCGAGCTTGCACACGCGCTCGACCTGCTCCATGGTACGGATGGGGTCCTCGATGACGGGACCCTTGCCCTGCAAGAAGTCAAAGTCGATGTTCATGCCCTCGAGCGGGGTGAGGATGTCCGAGAACAGGATCACGCCGTCGGGCTTGTACACCTTCCAGGGCTGCAGGGAGATCTCGATGCTCAGCTCCGGGATCTCGCTCCTTTCCCTGAAGCTCGGGTACTTCTTGCACAGCTCCTGGTAGGACTTCATGTACCTCCCGGCCTGGCGCATCATCCACACGGGAGGCCTCTCGACCTCCTCGCCGCGTACCGCGCGCAGGAGCAAGGGGTCCGTTCCCGACACAGCAAAGGCCTTGCCGCTCGCCTCCACGCTCGTGGCCCTCGTCCTCATCGTCCTCATCGCCGCCGCCCTGGGCACACGTACACCACCTTGTGCACACCTTGTGGTGTTCTGCGTGGTGATATGGGTATGGGTCTTGTTCGCTACTATGGCGGCGCTCATCTTGACACAGCCGTCCTAAGCTCCTACTTACTGCGCTGCTTGGTGCGCTGCGGATTGGCAATCAGCGAAGAACAGCAGCAGAGTTACTCTGCTTGTGACGCAAAACAGGCAGCTTGACACTGGTGCAGGACGGACTCACACAATCCGATCTGTCGGGGGAACTCGATCTTTTTTCTTTGGTGAGAGAAGTGAGTTTTCCTTGCGGGATGCGGTTTGCCGGAGATCCCCGCGCGTGTGATTGGCTCCGAAGCGCTTTGTGTACATTTCCTTTGTTGGACCCCCAGGAATTCCCCTCATCGATTCCATGAGTCTGGAAGATTAACACGGATTTAGCACACGAAACCTAAGACCCCAACCCCTCTTATCCAAAATCCAAACCATCCTCCCGCTTGGGGGAGGTTTGGGCAGCCGGCGCCTTTGGGAAGCGAGAGGTGGAGTGAGGAAAGAGAATTGAAAAACGTCATCCATCATCGAGGTGACAGCCTACGAACACACACACTACTACACTACTACACTAGTACACAAGCAAGCAGGATGAACACGAGCAGGACCGTTTCCTCGAAGAAGTACGTGGTTGCCCCCACCGCGGTGGTTGGAGTCGCCCGCCCCGCCCAGGGGACCCAGGGGACCGCCACCAAGGGGTGCTCTACCAAGTGTGTCAAGGTGACCGCCACCCGCGCCGCTCCTCTGCAGGCCTCCCAGGCAGTTGGCTCCAAGGGCGACCTCTCGGACAAGTGCGTGAACAAGGACTGCCCCTGCGGACCCGAGTGCAAGTGCGGACGCAACTGCATGTGCGGCACCGCCTAAGCAAGAACTTCATCAGCAGCAGGAGGAGGAGGAGGAGGAGGAGAGAACGCGCACGCGCCACCGTGACGGGGAGGCGGGAAAAGGGTTTGTTTCGGCGCCGGTGGGGGTTTGCTCTCGAAATAAAAGTGGAACTCTGGAACAGGAAAAAAAAACATGCTCAAAACACTTGAAGAAAGCTTGGAGGAAGACTTTCGACTGCCGTGCCGTGCCACGTCCTCCATCCTCTCTCTCGCGCGCGGTCGTTCGCTCGCTCGCTCGCTCACTCGTCGGCCGGCCTCCCCACCGCGGCGGTCGACAGCACCGCCAGCTTGTACATCAGCACCCCTCCCACCGTCTCTGCGATGGCCGTCAGCACGACCTGGTCCCCCCCCTCTGGCGCCGCCGCGATCCTGTGGCTCACGATCGCGTACGCCAGCGCGGCCACCATCGCCAGCCTCGTGCCCGGGAACTCGGAGATCGCCTTGGCGGAGGCGGAGGCGGAGGGCCAGGCGATCCCCTTCCCCTCGTCGTCTCCCCTCTCGGCCTCTCCGCCGGGCTCCTCGGGATCCCCCAGACCGATGGACGACACGGACTTGGAGAGCAGGGAGAGGTACGCCAGCCCGACGCCGCCGCCCGCGGCAAAGTGGGCGGCATCCACAGGTCCGAGGGCGGCCGCGGCGGCGGCGGAGCCCGCCGCCACCAGCGCCGCGTTGGCCGCGAGGGCGGTGCGCCTGGTGGCCTCGAAGGCCTCCCTGTCCGCGAGGGCGGACTCCGCCCTTCTCCTCTCGTCCTCCTCGGCTTCGAAGGCCTTTAGCTCCGCGGCGCCGTTCGCCTGCCTCTCGCCAAGCGGCTCCGCCCCCGCGTACCGAAACGTGTTCGACCCGATTCTCACGGTCTCGGGCTGCCAGGTTCCCCTCGCGGGCGCGATCCAGACCCTGACCACGTCCTCGTTTAGCGACGGGCAGCTGACGTGGACGCGCTCCGTCGTCCCCCTGTCGAAGGCAAAGGTCTTGGGCACCGCGCACTGGACCAAACAGCAGTTCTCGCGCGAGTCCCACAGGGCCATCCAGACGCCTTGGGTGGGCTCCGTCAGCTCCGCGCCGCGAAACCCGCAGGTCGTGATGTCCACGACGTGGGTCGTAGTGGACGAAGAAGAAGAGTTTTCATTGTCATTGTACGACACCACCAAGCCGGACACCAGGGCGCCAGGCTTGGGGAAGGAGGAGCTCGAGGAGGAGGAACCCGAGGCCTTTTCTCCCCTGTTCCCGCTCGCGAGCGCCCTCCTCGGGGGCGCGAGGGATGACGAACCTCGACCTACTCGAGGTTTTTGACATGGATGATGCCCGCCTTGGATCAAGGCCGCCTTGGTCCTCGCTTCCCTCGCCGCCCCCTCCATCCATACTCCCTGGCCATGCCTCAGCATGGTGCTGCGTGCCACCCACCCCTCGAGGCTCGTCAAGCGTGTCAGTCAAGATATTTTGTTTCTGGCGACTTTCCCGCTTTTTCCGTTTTCGCTGCATTCTGTCATTTTGTTTGGACACCCACGCGAAATCTACTGTTTTGGTGTGCTCGCCAATCCGCGATTCCGTAGAAGCGAAAGATCTGCGTTTGGCATTATCTCAAGGTGCAAGAGATCCTGTCGCGCTTAGAGTAGATTTCCTGTTGTGAACCCACTAGAGACCGTGAAAATCATCATTCGATTGGGCGGAAAGCGAAGCCCAGCCGAAGGGAACAGGCGACCCAAAGAGAAACAGGAGGGAGGGGAGTCGCCGCGGACACGGACACGACGACAGACCCCAAGAGGAAACACACACACATACATAGATAAGGAGTGGGTTAACATACATACATACATACATACGTAGGAAGCTGCGGGTGCTGCGGCGCCAAGCGCTGGTTAGCGAAGCGAGTTTTGGTGGGGTTGGCATTGGACTGTCCCCATATACATACCTAGACAAGTCAAGTCCAACAAGTGACTTAAGAAGAAGAAGGATGATGATGAGGACTTTGGGACAACACACTTCTTCAACGAGAGGAGGAGCGATGAACAGGGCGGGCGTCGCGTCCTCGTCCTCGTCCTCGTCAACCCCGTCGTCCTCGTCCTGTGCTAGGACCTGGGTCGGAAAAAGACCAACGAGAACAACAACCAGGTCTGTGAGGAGGAGGTGCCCCGCGCCATTGCGCGCGCTGAGGAACGATAGGTCGTCGTCGTCGTCGGACCTCAAGGGTCGCAGCATCGAGGACCTGCAGGCGGAGATGGCGAGGCTTCAGGAGCAGATCCACGAGGCCCACCTCCAGGCCCACGTGCAGGAGCGAAGGATCGCCGAGGAGCTCGCGAGCCTCGAGGTGGCGGGGCAGAGGAGCAAGGTTCTGGAGGCCACGCTCGGCCTGGTGGCCGAGGACGCCGAAAAGATCTCGTCGGAGGCGCGGCAGCAGGCGGGCCCGGCCTCCTCTTCCGGCGCGGGCCAGGCCGAGGTCGCCCCGGCTGCCGAGAAGCAGCAGCAGCAGAAGAAGAGCCCGCTGCTTCGCTCGGACCTCAAGTGGCCCAAGGAGCTCATCGACTACTGGTACCCCGTGGAGTTCTCTAAGAACGTTAAGCACGAGGGGAAGGCGGTGGAGTTCGAGGTTTTCGGGGTGAAGACGCGCGTCACGCGGTTGGGCTCCGACGAGGGCCCCGCGGAGATCAGGTCCGCGGAGGACCCCTCCAAAATCTTCCCCACGCACGAGAAGGACGGCATGGTGTGGGGCTGGCTCAGCGACAAGCCCTGCCCCCCCGCGGAGGAGATCCCGGGGTTCACCAAGCCCCCCGCCGCCTTCAGGGAGGAGAGGCCCTTCACCATCCACGCCGAGCTGGTGATCGACGTCAAGGTGGAGCACGGCCTGCTGCTGGAGAACCTCCTGGACCTGGCGCACGCCCCCTTCACCCACACCGCGACCTTCGCCAAGGGGTGGTCCATCCCGGACCTCGTCAAGTTCAACACCAGCAAGATCTTGGGCGGGAACTGGGAGCCCTACCCGATCGACATGTCCTTCGAGCCGCCTTGCATGGTGCTCAGCACGATAGGGCTGATGCAGCCCGGCAAGCTGGAGGAGGGAGCGAGGGCCTCGGCGTGCCAGAACCACCTGCATCAGCTCCACGTGTGCCTGCCGAGCGAGACGGGGACCAGGCTGCTGTACAGGATGTCCCTGGACTTCATGGGCTTCATGCTCTTCGTCCCTTTTGCCAAGAAGATCTGGGAGGCCATGGCCGCCCAGGTGCTGGGCGAGGACCTGAGGCTCGTGCAGGGCCAGGAGGACAGGCTGAGGAGGGGAGGGGACACGTGGGCCAACCCCGTGCCGTACGACAAGCTGGCCGTGAGGTACCGCAAGTGGAGAAACTCTCTGTCCGACTGGGAGCTCAGGGAGCAGCAGGAGGCCAAGCTCAGGACGATGTCCGCGGGGGAGATGCTGGCGCCCGTGGCCGACGACGAGGCCTGAAACTAAAGAGCCGACCAAGACACAACAACAACAACAACAACAACAACGGTGGCGTTTCACCGTAGCCAATCTATCTATGTAGTGTGTGTGTGTGTGTGTTTGTGTATATAGGGATGATGGTCATTCTTTTTATTTCTTCTGTCTGCTCCTTCCCCCCTGTTGCACAACATCCTGATTTCCTTCTCTCCACTTCAGTCCAGCTGATGATTCCCTGTCCATCATTATTAATTGATATACGATGCCTTTGATTCCCCCCAACCTCGAGCTGCGGCCTCGTCTCGGGGGCCCGCAAATCCCAGTGCCACGCACTTGCTTGGGCGCGAACCGAAGGGCTGTTTGTGGTTTTTAGGGCAAAAAGAGTAGATTTCGCGTGTTGAGGAGAACGTTCTCGACGCATTTCGAGACGGGCGCACATTTTTTTTTTCTCTTGCCTTGCTTCATGTTCACACGCGTGGGTCGTTTCAACAAGCGTTTTCTACTCGTAGTGCCCTCCCGACGAAAAACGGGGCGAGAAGAGAAACACGAAGCAGAAGAGGAAAGAACTAGAGAGAGAGGGCGAGGCTCGCTCGCGAAGGAGCGGCACACGAGGCCTTGTGCGCGCTTGCGTCGCGACCGACCGCCTTGGGGTAGCGGGTGCCCGAGAGGACCAGGCAGACGGAGGGAAGGAGGACCTAGCGCTAGGGCTGGAGGGAGACCACCCTAACGTGGCGTGAGGAGCCCTCGCGCTTCTCGGGGCTTCACGCTTTCGTGCGCGCGGTTCCGCGGGGCAAGGGGTCGCGTCGACCCCCGCGAGAGGGGCAAGGCCCCACGGCCACCCTCGGGCCGCCCACCCTCTCCTCGCGGAAGACGGGGACGGGCGCTCGAGGTACCTCTCGGCCTCGCTGGAGGTCTAGCGCCGGCCCTAGCGGCTTACGAGGGAGGAGGACTTGGGTAGCCTAAGCCGTAGCCTAGCCTCGCGTCGCGTCGCGTGCAGTTTGCCATGGTTGTGCAACACGAAGAAGAACAACAGCAGCACAAGCAGGTGGGTTTGGGAAGGATGAAGACCCGCGACAGGAACAAGTCGGTGGTGCACGAGCTGCTGAAGAAGCACCAGCAGCCCTCCCAGAGGGAGGCCCAGGCGCCGTCGCCCAGTGACTCGTGCCGCAAGCGCAAGGCGGGTGAGAACGTCGCGGGCTCTTTGGCCTTGCAGCAAGGGATCTTCGGCCCGGAGGTTGTGGGCCGGAAGATTGCGGTGTACTGGCGCAAGCCCGGAGAGTGGTTCAAGGGCAAGATTCACGGGTACGCGACGAAGACGAGGAGGCACCACGTCAAGTACGACGACGGAGACCAGGCGGACCTGGACTTGGAGCGGGAGAGGTTCCAGTTTCTGACCAACCCCAGGCCGGGTTCCGCGCCCAACCGCACGTACCACGGGTCGCCCAAGGGCAAGGATGCCGTTGGCCGGAAGGTGAAGGTGTACTGGCCCGCCATGGGGAGGTGGTACGTTGGGAAGGTCAAGGGCTACGACACGGCCTCTGGCAAGCACCTCATCGCGTACCAGGACGGGGAGCAGCAAGAGGTGCTGCTGAGGAACGAGGCGGTGAGGTACCCGGGACTGGAGGGGGGAAAGCCCACCGCCGCCAAGGGCCAGAAGCCTCAGCAGCGGCAGCAGCAGCCCAAGGGAAAGAGGAGGAAGCCTGCTGCCAACAACAAGGGCAGGGAGCAACAGCACCAGAGCCCTCCGGCCTCCGCGAGGACCCTGCCGAGGGGGAAGAGGGTGGCCGCGGACTGCAGGGAGCTCAGGGAGGCGGCGGAGTCCAAGAAGCGGAGGCAGGACACGCCAACGATGAGCTCCGCGGCAGAGTGCTCCAACGCGGAGACGACCACGGCGGAGGGAACCTCGTCCGGCGCCTTGGGGGAGGGGGCTTCGCACAGCAGCGACAACGAGTCCAACGACTCGCTAAGGGGCTCGGTGCAGTGCCCCAAGACCCCGGAGTACGACGAGTTGGACGGGAACAACGAGTGTGGCGGGCAGCACAGGCGGCGGCAGCATAGGGGAGGAGCGCGGAGCGACCTTCCCGTGGAGCTGGTGGAAGTCGCCGAGGCGAAGCCGTGCAACAACAACAAGATGGTGGACAAGGTGGAGATCGCCAAGGCCAAGGCGCTCAAGGCGAAGGAGATCGCCGCGAGGAAGGCCGAGGAGGCCGCCAAGGCCCTGGCCGCCGCGGAGGCTGCGCACAAGCTCGAGGAGCGCTCCGACAAGCCCCAGGGCAAGGAGGCCGTCGGCTGGCGCCTCAGGGTGTGGAGCCCCGAGGAGCACAAGTACTTCAAGGGCACTGTGATTGGGTACAACCAGGGTTCAGGGGAGCACAAGCTGCAGTTTGACGACGGGAGGGTGGACTCTGTGGTGCTGGACAGGCAGAGGACCAAGTGGGTGAAGAAGACCATTCCGCCCGCGGAGGGCCCTGCGCTGCCGCCGGCAGCGCCGCCGAGGGGGGGACGGCCAAGCCCGCAGGCTCCCCCCAAGCCCAAGGCCCCTCTCGCGGACCTGAGCGGCAAGCACGTGAGCGTGGTGCGCGGCCAGGACAGGTTACTGGGCAAGGTTGTGTGCTTCTCCCAGGCCAAGCAGAAGTACCTCATCTTGTACGCCGAGGAGAGCAAGCACGAGTGGAGCGACCTGAGGAGGAGCAACTGGCGGCTGGCGCGGGAGGACGAGGTCAGACCCTGCTCTTTTGCCCCCAGCGGGCAGGACTGCGTCGGCTGGAGGCTCAGTGTGTTCTGGCCCGACCGCGAGCGGTTCTACCAAGGCCAGTGCGTTGCTTACGATGGTGCGCTGGACAGGCACCTGGTGAGGTATGATGAGAAGGTCATCAGGGACCAGCAGGTGTGGCTCGACTTTGGGGAGGTCACCGTCAAGTGGCCTGCCAGGCGAAACGACCAACACCAACACTTGGGCAAGCGCAAGGGAAGCGGGTCGAGGAAGGCCGGGGCACCGCAGGGTGCCGGGTCGAGGGGGGAGGAGGGAAGGCCCCTGGAGCCCGAGTGCGCCGCGGTGGCAGCTGCCCACCCGGAGGTCTTTTCTCACTGCCCCGAGACCACCGCCCACGTCAACCAGGCCAAGCTCGACGTCCTGTCGAATATCCACAACGCGTGGGGTTTATTGACCCCGCTGGAGGAGCTGACCGCTAGGAACAGGGCGGCGAGAGCCGCCTTGCACAACCTGCCTGTGATCAGCGTGGAGGACGTCTGGGGGGTCAAGGTGGTGGGGGAGGAGGCGGAGATGGAGAGGAAGGAGGAGCTGGAGAGGGAGGAGAGGAGGAAGAGGGATCAGAGGGCCGCGCTGGCATCCAGGCTTCAGGTTCTCGAGTTCATGCTCGAGCACTCGGGGCACGCTGAGCATGTGTCTACAGCGGCGGCGGCGCGGGGGGAGACCCTTGCGGACCCACAGCCGCTGCTCAGCAAGGAGGACATCCAGCCCCTTGAGCCGACCGTGAGCAACGTGTCGCTTGGGAACCTGTCCTTCCTCTAGTTTTTTTTTCAAGCAAGAATTGCCCGCCAGAGCGCGCGGCACCAAAAACACACAGAACTTGATATGTACGATAACTTTCTCCTGGCTTTCGGCAGGAACACAACACACTTTTTTTTTCACCGATGATAAACCAAACGCAAGAAAAAAGGAAAAAAGATGACTTAAAAACATCCAAAAAATGTAGCACCAATAGGTTACAGTTACAACAAACCAACAATCAAACCCCTCCCTCCCTCTTCGTCTCCTCGTTCCTTTCTGTGGCAGGCCTCACTCACCCGGCGATTGGGTTGGCGTGGATGGTAACCCTGCCGAGCACGATCGGCTTGAGTGGCTTGTCCCCCTTCCCCGTCGGCGCCTTCTCCATGGCGTCCAGCACCTCGAACCCGTCGATCACCTTGCCGAATATGGTATACTTGCCGTTCAGGTGGTTCTGCTTGGAGTACGTAATGAAAAACTGAGACCCGTTTGTGTCCGGCCCAGAGTTCGCCATGCTCAGGACCCCCCTGGACGCGTGCCTCAGCTCGTCCACAATCTCGTCCTCAAACTTGCCATTCTTGTTGTCTTGGTAGATGGACTTGCCCCCCCTCCCCGTACCCGTGGGGTCCCCACCTTGTATCATAAACCCCTTTATGTTACGGTGAAACTCCGTTTGGTCATACCGTCCGCTCGCGCACAAGGCCAAGAAGTTCTCCGCAGTCTTGGGAACCAACTCGCAGTACACCTCCACCTTGAGGTCCCCGAGGCTCGTGTGGAGCGTGACGGACATCGCGTGCGTACAATCAAGACAACACACACACACACACGAGAACGACAAGGACAACGAGGACCCAGGAGGCGACTTCAGGGCAAAGACCTGTGCAGAAAAAAAAAGAAATTGAATTGGGACTTTGGGATGGGTCCCTGGGTGGGGTGAGCTCGGGGTGAGCTCGGGAAGCGCTAGGGGCTTGCGCTAGCCCCTCTCGTCAATCAATCAATCAATCAGACCAAGTCGCCCACCCCCACCTGATCAGCTGATCCGCTTGGCTTTCGGCCTGATTTTCTCGCGCGGCAGCTGAGGAGGCTCGAATCGCGGGGCATCGGGGCGATGGCGAAGGGGGCGGAGGACTGGGTGCGGGAAGCCCGGGAGGTGAAGGATGCCATGCGGGAGCACAGCCCGGCGGTAAGTCAGTGGGCGACCGAGGGCAAGGGCGAGAGCCCGCCGCCCGCCGCCCGCCCACTCCTCCACCTCTCTCTCTCTCTCTCTCTCTCTCTCTCTCTCTCTCTCTCTCTCTCTCTTGACCCCTCTTCAGAAGTGGGACGCACCTTCGTCTTAGGCTGACGGACGCGTGCGTTCTCCTCGTCGTGCCAGGTTCCCGTGGAGCTCGTGGAGTATTACGCGAAGAAGCAGGGCCTCTCCATCAAGGACCCGCACGTGTGAGTTTGGGTCGAAAAGGGATGGCCAAACCAAACCTCCCAAAACGTCCAGCTGACCCCCGGCACTCGGCAACGCTCGTCCTCGCGTTCTCCCCAACGCCCCTTCCCTTTTCTTCCCCGCCCACGGATCATGGTCGGAACGAAGCGCGAAGCTCATCGCGGTTTCCGCAGAGGAGTTCCTTGGCAGAGTCCTCCGGGACGCCTTTGAGTGAGTGAAAGCCAGCGCCACCGGGAGGCCGCCTCGCGTGGATCCTGCCGCGCCAAACAAACCCAAACGAAACGAAACGAAACGAGACGAGACACAGTGCGTTTGTGTTGGAGGCAATCGTGTGCGCCCTCGACTGAGGCCTGCGCCCCGAAGCCGGCCGGTCGGCGGTGCAGACTGACGCGTGTGGTGCTTCGTGCGCATTTTTTCGCGTTTTCTCTCGTTGGCGGCGACTGACCTTTCTCTTCCACCCTCGCGCCCAGAATGACGCAGAAGATGGACGAGGCAAAGGAAAAGGACGGCCCGGGTGGGCAGGAGGTCACCTTGCACCTGGACGTCCTCGCCAAGGCCCTCCGGGACGCTGGGATCAACATCAGCGGGAACCAGTACCTTTAACTTGTGTAGTATAGATTGGATCGGATCGATGGATGAGGTGGGCTACGGACGTACCGGCTCCCTCAACTCTCGCACGAAGCCTTCCTTCCTTCCTCGCACCCCAGTCCGTTTGCTGTACAATTCTGTTCACGTTCACGAAGAAAAAAAATGACGAGATCTTGGTGGGAGATCTTGTGGCTCACAGGGTGGGCTGAGCTGGCCAAAGTCGCACGCACGCGCTACGAAAGCGCTTGGTAGGCAAGGTGTGCGCGGTGAAGGTGCTTGGAGCGAGAGGAATGATGCAGAGCCGTTTCGTGGGACGGGCGCCAACAAGGGTCGCCACCCGCAGCCCCGCCGCGAGGGGCGGGCGAAGGTCGAGGCCGAGGTCCGCTCCGGAGGCCCAGGAGCTGGTGACCTCGAGGAGCAGAGAGCTCGGCGAGTCCGGCGTGAAGGTGGCGCCCATCGGCATCGGCGCTTGGTCCTGGGGCGACGCCCTGTACTGGTCAAGCGACGGGTGGAGTGACGAGAAGGAGGGCCTCGCTCGCGGCGCCCTGCAGGCCTACCTCGAGCTTTGCCCCGAGGACCCCTGGATCGACACCGCCGAGGTCTACGGCGGGATTGGCGGGGAGAGCGAGAGGATCATCGGTCGATTCTTGAGGGACTCCGTGTCGACCGACGCGGGCGGAAAACCAACCTCAACCTCCCGCCCGAAGGTCGCCACCAAGTTTGCGGCCCTCCCGTGGCGCTACTCCAAGGGCTCGGTGGTTGACGCCTGCCGGTCCTCCCTCGCGCGCTGCAAGACAGAGTCTTGCGACCTGTACCAGCTTCACTGGCCGGGCCTGTGGTTCAACGACCAGTACGTCGAGGGCCTGGAGGAGGTCGTCAAGCAGGGGCTCGCCAAGTCAGTGGGCGTGTCCAACTACTCCGACAAGCGACTGCAGGAGGCCCACTCGAAGCTCAAGGCGAGGGGGGTGCCTCTCGCCTCCAACCAGGTGCACTACAACCTCCTGTACAGGCTTCCCGAGACGAACGGGGTACTGGAGAAGTGCCAGGAGCTCGGCGTGACGCTGGTCGCCTACTCCCCGCTGGCGCAGGGCGTGCTCTCCGGTAAGTATGACGAGAAGAACCTGCCCATGGGGCCGAGGGCCAGGATCTACAACGAGTCATTCATGAGGAAGGCGAGGCCCCTGATCGAGCTGATGAGGGAGATCGGCGAGAACCACGGCGGAAAGTCGAACGCCCAGGTCGCCTTGAACTGGCTGCTGTGCAACCCGCTCGTCACCGT
>Ga0160423_10001895_pt1 | contig 17498 bp, 17 predicted proteins | sample CRUFie14St8metaG_FD_108191 | JGI IMG/M metagenome (GOLD analysis project Ga0160423, IMG submission 108191) | Marine microbial communities from the Costa Rica Dome - CRUD Field 142mm St8 metaG | ecosystem: Environmental > Aquatic > Marine > Oceanic > Photic zone | place: Costa Rica: the Eastern... | reverse complement strand
TGTATTTGTTAAAAAAAGTTAATTATACACAAAAATTATTGATTAATAAAAGATTTGTAAGCAACTATGCTGAATGCACTAGATATATTTAAGCTTTCGGATTTTTCATGAGCCTCAATATTAACAAGGAAATCACATTTATCTTTAGTAAGATTTCTCAATCCTTTCCCCTCACTGCCAAACACAAAAACTGATTTTTTTTCAAATTTCATATTAGAGAGTAACTGACCTGAATAAGGAACAAATCCATAAATCCAAAAATTATTTTTCTTGAAAAACTCAATGGTTCTTGAAATATTTGTTACCGTTTTAAATCTCACTGTTGCAGTAGAACCAGATGCGATTTTATGAACAGTAGGAGTAATGCCAAAGGAATTATTTTTGGGAACTACAATTAATGAAAAATCAAAAGAATCAGCTATCCTAAAACAAGCACCTAGATTTTGTGGATCAGATACTTGATCTAAAATCAAAACCTTACAGTACTCATGGTCAATTAACTCATCTAATGAGAAATATTGTTCTTTAATTTCAATTATAATGCCTTGGGTATTAACCCCAGAAAGTAATTCTTCAAAATCATTCTTATTTAAAATCTTTATTTTTTTTTTTAGAAAATTGTTATTTAATAATAACTTTATTCGTTTATTAGAAATTAATTCTTTTTTGTTTAAATAAATGTTTTTTATTTCTACATTAGATCTAATAATTTTTAAACATGAATTAATGCCAGGAACAAAATTATTTTTCATTTTTTAATAACAAATCCACTTTTAGGTTTAATATTTCTAAAGATAAAATTTTTACTGATACTTCGTCGAAAATTCTAAGGTCTAGAACTTCACCATGATGAAGTACTTTAATTTTATGCTTTTGAAACTCAATAATTTTGATGTTTCTTTTATGCAGTAAACCAGTTACATCAAAATCTCTTAAAGTTATAAAAATTCCGAAATCAGATATACCAGTAACTATACCTTTTAACACTTTATTGATTGGTTTTGTGTTATAAAATTTAATTAAATTAAATAGATTTTTATAATAATAATGAACTTCCTCTACTTCATTTTCTTTATTATTAATGATTGCAACAACACTAGGATCTAATTTTTTAACAGTTTCATTTTTAACTATTTTTTTTAAAATCCTGTGATTTATCAAATCAGGATATCTTCTTATAGGTGAAGTAAAATGCAGATACTTTTCAAATGCTAAGGCATAATGTGAGGACTGATTTGAGTCATAAACCGCTTTTTCCAAAAAACATAAAAAACTAGTACCAATGATTTTTCTATTATTTGCATCAAAGTTTTCAAGAAATGAATCTAAGTAATCAAAAAAGAAAGCTTTCTCTTCATATTTAAAATCAAAAACATTGATCAAGCTTTCAAAGTCTTTTTCCTTTTCAATTGAACTCTTAGGATGGTGTCTAAAAATAATGCTATTTTTTTTTGATTTTGAATGAAGAAATGTTGCAACTGATTTGTTAGCTATAAGCATTAGTTCTTCAATTACTCTTTCCGCCGAAAAGTAACCTTTCGAATGATTAAATAATAGAGCCCCATTATTAACTCGTTCAGTATTAAGTTTCAATGATAATTCATGTAATAATTTCAACAAAAATTTAAAATCACTGTCTAATTTAAAATTTTTTTTTATGATTCCGTTAACCTCATCATAAGTAAATCTTTTTTTTGACTTAATAATTGACTCATAAAAATTATACGACTCGACTATTCCGGTTTGATTAATAATAATTTCACATACTACTGCCATTCGATTTACGTTTGGTTTTAAGGAACATAAATCATCAGATAACTCATTAGGAAGCATCGGTACAGATTGATCCAAATATATTGAAAAGGAATTAGCGAGTGCGATCTTGTCGATATATGAATCTTCATCAACATAAAAACTTACATCAGCAATTGCAACATATAATTTGTAATAATCTTTTTCATTAGTGCAATAAACTGCATCATCAAAATCTTTGGCATCATCACCATCAATTGTTATAAAATCCAACTCAGTAAGATCTGTTCTTCCTTCAAGCATGGGTGATTTTATTACTATATCTTTCTTTCTATAATGATTTTTTAAATCAAATTTTTTCTTGGTGACCTCACCTATTAAATTCTCTAATGAATTTACTTGTTTGACAGTTATATTCTTTAAAACATATTTTCTATTTGAAAATTGAATTTCACAAGAAATTAATTGAATGTCAAAGATTTTTTTTGCTTTAAATGTGATATTTTTAAAAATTTTTTTTGAAAATAAGTCTTCAAAGAAAAATTTATCATTTTTTTTTACAAGTAACCCAGTCGTATAGTATGGCCGTGAGGATATTTTCATCAAATTATATAATTAATTAAACAATTAATAAATCATCGATTTTGGGGCCGTTTGAAATAAGGTTGATTGGAACATCAAGAAATTTTGAAATGAAATCTATGTAGTTTATTACTTCTTCAGGTAATTCTTTATATATTCTTATATTATTGATATTAATTTTCCAGCCAGAAAATCTTTTGTAAACTGGCTGAACTTTATTTAGAGCATTAATATCATCAGGGAAATTTTTTATTTCACTACCATTGATTTTATATCCAGTACAAATAAATAATTCATCTAATCCAGTCAATACATCGATTTTAGTAATACAAAGTCTATCGATACCCGCAAGCTCCACTACCTTCTTAAGTGCAACTAAATCTAACCAACCACACCTTCTTGTTCTACCAGTCGTTGCACCAAACTCTTTACCTTTTTCAAGCATATGTTTACTGTTAAGGTCATCAATTTCAGTAGGAAAAGGGCCTTTTCCAACTCTAGTAGTGTAAGCTTTAAAAACCCCAAGGCATTCATTAATCAATTTTGGTGAACAACCTGAACCAATGGAAGCATAATTAGGCAAACAATTACTAGATGTAACAAAGGGATATGTTCCATGGTCTATATCAAGTAATGCTCCTTGAGCACCTTCAAAAATTAAACTACCGCTTCCATTTTTTTCAAAGAAGTCATATGAACTTAAAACCAAGTTAAGAATTTTTTTTGTATTAACAAGAATATTTTCAAGAATTTCATTTCTATTAATATCTTTATGAGCATATAAACTTTTCAATAAAAATTCATGGTAATCAATTTGCAAATTTAACTTATCAAGAAAATTTTTTTCATCATAAGCATCGCTAATTAATGTTGCTCTTCTTGATACTTTATCTTCATAACATGGTCCTATACCTCTAACAGTTGTTCCAATATTATTTACGTTTTTTGATTCCTTGGCTTTATCCAATAAAACATGTGTAGGTAATAGAATTGGACACCCTGGACTAATACTTAGTTTTCCCTTAATTTCTGTTAAGTTTTCTTCAAGAAATTCAATTTCTTCATTTAAAGCAAAAGGATCAACAACAACGCCATTACCAATAAAGCATTTAACATTACCATGAAGAATCCCTGATGGAATTAAATGCAGAACAATTTTTTTATCACCTCTGTATAAAGTATGGCCAGCATTATTCCCACCATGAAATCTAACAACAGCAGTCGAATTTTGAGCGTATGCATCAACTATTTTACCCTTACCTTCATCACCCCACTGAGCACCTATAATAACTATATTTTTATTATCAATATTTATCAAACTAGTATCCATTTGGAATTTACTTTTTTAATTAATGATCTTTTCTTGATTTTTTTTGGAATTTCAGAAGCGGAATAGTAATATCTTACTTTTTTCCCGCTTTTTCTTAAATTCTGAATTTTTTTAATTAATGAATCATCTGAATTGTAAGGTGCATAAATTACTTCAGAATTATTATTTAATATTAAGTTGTTTTTTGATAAAAAATTAGCAACATTATTTAAATTTATTGTAAAACCAGTAGCTTGCCTCTCTTTACCAAACTGTTTACCAATAGAATTATATCTTCCACCACGAATAAAACAATCTTTACTATTGTTACCAAAAACTGAAAAAGTTATACCGTTATGGTAATTAAAACCATAAAGATCGCAAAAATCAATGTAAAACTTTTTGTGATCAAAATTTCTAAAAATTTTTTTAATCTTTCTTACCTCAGATAAAAAAAAGGCATCATTTGCAAGATGCTTGGGGATGTTATTCAAAATACTAAATGTTCCATTAAATTCAAATAGTGCAAGTAAAAAATTTTGATGTTTTTTTTCCAATTTACTAATTGTAACTTGGAGCATTTTTCTGTTTCTTTTTCTAAAAGATGAATAAAAAGAACTTAAACTTATTCCGCTGGAAATGATGATTGGTTCATATCGAGTTAAAAATCCAACGTGCCCTATAGTATAAAAAAAACTTTTTAATTTAATTTTCAATAAAATTTCGAAAAGGATTTTTTGAAGTTCAATATCACACAAAATATTGTCAGTACCAAAAATTTCAGCACCTATTTGAAAGGTTTCTCTTGTTAATTTTTCATCATCTAAATTTGCTGTAAGAATTTTTCCTTCATAATAAAGTTTATTAATTTTATTATATGAAAGTATATGTGAATCGATTCTTGCTGCTTGAACAGTAATGTCAGATCTAAAAGCTAGAGGAGCATTACTATTTTTATCATAAGTTAAAAAATTATTATTATTACTATATCGATCTTTTTCTAAAGTATTAAGAGAGTCTAAAAATTCAATTGATGGCGGAATTATAAAGTGAAAGCCATAACTTTTGAAAATACTTTTTATTGATTGCGATAAAGAATCAAGAATTTCTGACTCAGGTGGCAAACTATCTTCAATGTTATTAGGTAATGTCCACTTGGTATTCATTTAAATAATGTGCATAATTAGAGGTAACTAATAATAAATTAAAGCTTATTTTTATAAGTTGGTATTTCTAGGTAAATATACATTTAATTTTAGGAAAAAATACCTCAATGAACAATCATAAAATAAAAGGAAATAAGATATTGATGCCAATAAAAACAAATTCTTTTAACATCTAACGAGGCTTCTGCATAAACTTAAAAAAGTCATTATCAAAATCTAGAATAATAAAATCAGATTTTTCTTGAAAACTATCCTCATAAGCTTGTAACCTTCTATAAAATGCATAAAAATTCTGATCTTTGGAGAAAGCCTTTCCGTAGATCTCAGCAGATTTAGCATCTCCAAAACCCTTAATATTTTGGGCTTCTTTATAGCCTTTAGCTACAATAACTTCAGCTTCCCTGTCTGCTTGAGCTTTAATTTTTTCAGCTTCAGCAAATCCCAAGGATCTAAGCTCATTTGCAACTCTTTTTCTTTCAGCTTCCATTCTTCTATATACGGCTTCACTAATCTCAGAGGTAAGATCGACTCTTTTTAATCGAACATCCAATACTTCCACACCAATCTTTTCAGCATCATCATCAACCCTACTTCTCATCAAATCCATAATTTGATCTCTTTCGCCAGAAATAACGTCATTTATGGTTCTTTTACCAAATTCAGCCCTTAAACTATCATTAACAGTTTGTATTAACCTTATTCTAGCTCTTTGCTCATCACCAGCAACACTAATATAGTATTGTTCAACATCAGATATTTTCCATTTTATGAACGAATCAACTAAAACATTCTTTTTTTCGGATGTAAGAAAACGCTCAGGAGATTCTGGATCAACAGTATTGATTCTAATATCAAAAATTCTTACATTATCTAAAAAAGGGAATTTAAAATACAGTCCAGGCTCAGTTTTAATAGAAATTATTTCACCTAATCTGAAAACAATAGCATTGGTTCTCTGATCAACCGTGAAAAAACATTGGATAGTAACAACCAATAAAAAAACTACAATAATTAACAAAGTATTTAATTTAGCACTCATTATCTGGAATCCCTGTTTCTAGTATTGAAATTATCTCTTGCTCGCTCAAATGACTTTTTAAAATCCATTGAACCTGAAGTATCATTTCTTGAATTATTGTTGCTTGATAAATTATTTGAGTTTAAAAAATTTGATGAATCAGATTTAACAGAATCAAGAATTTTATCTAGCGGTAAAAATAGTAAATTACTATTATTTTTTTGATCAATTAAAAGTTTGGAAGAATTTTTTAATACATTTTGAAGTGTATCAACATATAATCTTTCTCGAGTTGCGACAGGCGCCTTTTTATATTCTCTCAAGACCTGAAGAAATCTAGAAGTTTCACCCTCAGCAGCAGCAACTACTCTTTCACTGTATCCCTCAGCTTGTTGAACCAAACGAGCTGCGGTTCCTTCTGCTTTTGGGACAACATCATTGTAATATGCTTGGCCTTCATTGATTTGTCTTTCTCTATCTTGATTTGCCTTTACAGCATCATCGAAAGCAGCTTGTACTTGTTCAGGAGGTTGAGCATTTTGCATAGTTACCTGACTAATTGTAATACCTGTTTTGTAACGATCAAGAATATTTTGCATGAGAACTTTAGCATCTGAAGCAATTTGTTCTCTACCCTCATATAAAACAAAATCCATTTTACTTTTACCAACGATTTCACGAATTGTTGACTCAGCAACTTGCATAACAGTTAAATCCGGATTTCTATCAAAAAATAAGTAGTCTTCTGGTATTGATCTTATGTATTGTACTGCAAACTGAAGATCAACAATATTTTCATCATCAGTTAACATTAAAGCCTCATCTAACACCTTAGTTTTAACTGAATTTCTATATCCAACCTCAATCGTAAATATTTGTGATACATTTACAACCTCTACATTTTCGACAGGCCAAGGAATATGCCATCTTGGTCCAGGCTCTGTAGTTTCTAAGTATTTTCCAAAACGCAGAACCACTCCTCTTTCACTTGCATCAACAATATAAAATCCACTTAGTGTCCATATAATTAAAAATATCGGTATGATAAATTTAAAAAAAATTTTTAGTGGTTCGGGGGATGGAAGGTCAGATTTTATACCATTTCCACCGAAAAATTTGTTGATTTTTTTATTAAAATTTTTCCAGACTTCATCTAAATCTGGAGGACCTTGATCCCATTTATTGTCAGACATATTATTGTTTAATCTTCAGTTATGTTAAAGTTTATTTGTTCTGAAAAATTCTTAGATGGTACAATAGTAGAAATTGCATGTTTATATACCATTTGAGTAATATTATTTTTCAACAAAACCACATATTGATCAAAAGAATCCACAAATCCTTGCAATTTTATTCCATTGACAAGGTATATTGAGACCTGTATTTTTTCCTTTCTTAAAGCATTAAGAAAAGGATCTTGCAAATAATGTGATTTAGTCATCAAATAATCAATATTTTTATTTTAATGTTATCATTTATTTTATAAATTTGTATAAAAATCTACATTAATTTTTGAAGATAAATCTTATTTGACTTCCATTGAGATCAAGTGATTTAATAAAATATCTTTCCATGTGTTTCATAAAATTTTTTTGGATATAATTTAAATTTTTTCCATAAAAAATAAGTGTTACTGGATTAATTCTTCCTTGATGTAAGTACTTAATTTTAGGGGTTCTATTCTTAGATGTACTTAAAATTGGTTTATCTTTTAGAAAATTACTTAAAATTCTCATTAATTTGCCAGTCGAAAATCTAAGATGTATTAGTTTATATATTTTTTTAAATTTTAGTTCTAGAGATCTCATTCCTTTATGGTCTTTTGCTGAAATCAAAATAATTAAAAATGAATCAAAATTGGTAAATTGTAATAAATTTTCATCAACATATTTTTTTAAAAAAAATTTTTTATTAGTTATTAAATCTGATTTATTAAGAATAAGTAGAAAATTTTTTTTACTAGTAGTCAAATATGAAATAATTTTTTTTTCAAAGGTTGATAATTTTTTACTAGCTTCAACCACCAAAAATATAATATCTGAAAATTCAATTGTATTATAAGCGTCGTTTAATGATAGTAAGTTGAAGTCTTTTTTATTTTTTTTGAATAAGCCAGCAGTATCTGAAAACAGAACATTAATGTCTCCATAAAATGTCAAAGAATCATTTGATTCTCTTGTTGTATTTTCTTGGCTTGATGTAATGAATCTATCACTTTTTAAAATTGTATTTAATAATGTGGATTTACCCACATTACTTTTTCCAATAACACCAACCTTAAAAAACTTTGATTCAGTAGAATTAGTATTTACAGAGTTTAAAAAACTTAATTTCTCTTTTAACTCAAAAATGCCAGAATTATGAAGAGCAGAAATAAAAATAAATTCATTAAATCCTAGCTCGGAAAAATCTAATAGCAGAAGGTCTATTTTTTTTCCTTCACATTTGTTTACGACTGGAATGACATTTTTATTTGATTTCCTTAAAAATTCTAAATACTGATAATCATATAACTGGATTCCTTCATTAGCATCAAATATATAAATTATATTATCTGCTTCAAAAATAGCGTTACGCGTAAAAAAAGTTATTGCATCTGTTAAAACATTTTTTTTTTTAGAAATAAATCCTGCAGTGTCAATAATTTCACATTCAGATTTATCATCAAATGAACAATATCCATAACGTACATCTCTCGTAAAACCTTCATGATCAGAAACGATTGCGTTTTTTGTTTGGGTAAGTTTATTGAACAATAATGACTTGCCAACATTAGGTAAACCGGCTAGCAAAAATGATGTAAGTTTCATTGACTTACAGAATATATAGAAACTTTATTATTTTTATTTTGTAAAAACAAAAAATTATTTGAAAAATAAATACTTTTATACTTATTTTTTTTAGAAAAACTTGGGTAAAATTTTTCCGAGGACTCAAGGTCTATGCATATAAGCTGAAAATTTTCAGTGATTAAACATAAATTATTATTTATTTTTGAAGAATCAATTACTCTTCCAGAAACAGCTAGCTTTTTTAATGAAAAATTTTTAGAAGTATCAAATATTAGAACTTCACCGTTATTGGTTGCGCCTATAATATAATTATTATGTTGATTAAAAAAAACTACAGATTCATCATTAAATTCGAAAATTTTTGTGCCTTTTATGATATCAAAGCAAATAATATTTTTTAAATAAACATTAAAGCAACCATAATCGTCAATTATTATCGGCTTATATTTGAAATCAATTAATCTTTCAATATCATTATCACCCTCAGGAAAAGCAGCAAAATTGCTCCATAGTTCAAGGCCATTTTCAGAATTTAGCGATACTACCTTTCCGCCTGGAAAACTAGTTAATAAAGTTTTTTTATTACTTAGAGCCGAATGCCTAATTAAATTCAAAGACAAGGAAGATTGAACAGAATTATAAATCCACGATGGTCTACCTGACGATAACTCATAAGAGAATACTGATCCATCAATACTATTAAAAAAAATTTGATTATTTAAAATTTGAGGAATAGATTTTACTAAAGAATTGAGATCAATTTTCCAAGTAAGATTGGTGTTCTCGAAATCATACGATAGAAGAGAGTTGTTTTCATCAATATAGTAAGCATTTTTTTTATTAACATTAACTCCATAAGGAATTTTAAATGGTAGTTTATAAGTGACAAGCTTGTTGGTAGATTTATCAAATTTAATAATTTTATTTTGGCAATCAGAAAAAAAAATCGAACTATCAACATCAACATAATTAATATTGTCCCCGCAATTAATATTTGGAGTAGTTGTAATTTTTAAAATATTTAATTCTTTAAATGGTAGATCTTCATAACTGTTTTTTATTGGCAAAAAATCTTTATTACTTGAACAAGAAAATAGAAAAAGAATAACTAGAAAAAAGATATGTTTTATCATTCAGATGAAATGGATAAAAGATCAATTTTAGATTTTAATAAATTTTCAAAAGGAATATTACTGTTAGAATGAACTATTCCCATTTTGTAGGATTCGATTGAACCTTCAATATCCCCTTGGTCTTTAAGAATGTTTCCTTTGATATCAAATGCTAACATTTTTAACTCATCTGAAGTTATGTTATCTAAAGTTTTTAAGGCTTTTTCGTAATCGTCCTGTTCAATATATACAACTGCTAGGTTTATTTTTGATATATCTTTAAACATTGTATTGTCATTTTTTAGGATATTTTGTTTTTGAAGCGGTACAACTTTTTCAAAATTACTATTTTCAAAGTCAATGTATGAAAGCATGGAAGAAATATAGTAAGAATGCTGACTATTATCATTATTATCTAAAAATTCATTTAATTCTGAATATAAAATTTCAGATGAAGGATCACTTGCAAAATCTAAGACAATTTTATTGAAGTCATAAAGAGAAGTATTATTTGCGGCATTATTTGTCAAATACAAATTACGACCAAGAATAACTAGTAAGACAATAAGTATAGTTGAAACAATAATATGGAAGCGATAGTTAAAAAAGAAATTTTTAAATAAGCGATCTTGATCATAATTTTCTAATTCAGACATACTAGACTATTTCATTGCTAAGTTTATTTATGGAAGAACTAACTTGTTTACCTGTGACTAAATTTTTGATGGATAAAAAGTTATTTTCTAACTCTTCCTGACCGATAATGATAGCATATTTGAAATTTAAATTATTTGCTCTTTTGAATTGTTTTTGAAATTTACCACCACTTTTATCCAAAAGAACATTAAATCCAGCATCTCTGATTTTCTCTGCTATTTTAACTATATGGGAATTTAATTCTTCATAAACCAAATAAATATCATTATTTTTTAAATTAATTAATTGTTCTTCAAGCTTAAATAATTCAAACAATCTCTCTAGTCCGATAGCAAATCCACATGCATTTGTGGGTTTTCCTCCTAAAACTTTAAATAACCCGTCATATCTCCCTCCAGCACACACTGCCGATTGTGAACCTAAAGACTGAGTAACCCATTCAAAAACAAAATCATTGTAATAATCCAAACCTCTTACCAATTTATAATCAACAATATAATCAATTTTAAAAAAATCTAGTTGTTTCAACATAAAATCAAAGCTCTCTTTGCTTTTATTATTTAAAAATTCAAATAGCGTTGGAGCCCCTTTTATAATATTTGATAGATGTTTCTTTTTTGAATCTAATAAACGCAAAGGGTTTTTCTTAATGGTGTTTTTTGATTCATCATCTAAATCAACTAAGAAATCAAAAAAATAATCTTTTAATTTAATTTTATATTGATTACGAGATTCGATATCTCCAATGGAATTAATTTTTAGTTGCAAATCTTTTAAAGATAAATCAAATTTTATTCGATTAAAAATTTGAATTAATTCAACATCAACAAAACCATATTCTAATCCAATCGCTTCGACACCAATTTGATGAAATTGCCTTGACCTCCCCTTTTGAGGTCGTTCATGTCTAAACATAGGCCCAGTATAAAATAACTTTGGGGATTGATCATATGTTAAGGAATGCTGTATGCAAGAACGAACGACTGCAGCTGTTCCCTCTGGTCGTAAACTTAGGTAATCTTTGTTCAGATCGTCAATAAAAGAATACATTTCTTTACTGACAATGTCTGTATCAGAGCCTAAAGTACGTTTAAATAATTCAGTGGATTCAAGAATAGGAGTTTGAATATATTGAAAACCATAATTTTTTATAACTGATAAAATTTTATTTTCTAATTCTTTCCAAATTGCTGAATCTGGAGGAAGAATATCATTCATACCTTTAATATTTTTTAGCATTAAAATGTCGTTTGTTTGTAATTTTTTTTTATATAAGAATTTATAATTTCAATAAAGTCTAAAGATATTGTTTCACCTTTTAAAGTTTTAAAATGTTGGCCATCAATAAATACTGGTGCCACAGGAGCTTCTCCATTGCCTGGCAAACTTATACCAATGTCTGCATGCTTACTCTCTCCTGGACCATTAACCACACAGCCCATGACTGCAATTTTAAGATTTTCAATACCAATATATTCTTTTTTCCAAGAAGTGATACTTTGATCAACAAATAATTGGACCTCTTTAGCTAACTCTTGAAAATATGTGTTTGAGGTTCTTCCACAGCCAGGACACGAGTTAACACTCGGAGTATAATTTTTAAGTCCAATAGACTGTATTATATGTTTTGCAATTTTAACTTCTTGTTTCCTAGAACCCTTTTTTTCTGGAGTGAGTGACACTCTAATAGTGTTGCCAATTTTTTGTTTTAATAAATATCCAATAGCAATGGAACTTGAAACAAGGGCAAATTCACCAACACCTGCTTCAGTTAAACCTATGTGAAGTGGGCAATTAGAGAGTTTATCAAGTTTCTTATAAATATCGATAAGAAGATTTACATTACTAACCTTACATGAAAGTATAATTTTATTTTTTGATAGCCCTATATCAATAGCTTGCTTTTCACTCTGAATACAAGACCTTATAAGTGCATTTTTGATGAGTTCCGAATTAGGTAAAGGATTCTCCAATTTCAAATTAGAATCCATCATATCCTTTAATAAATTTTGATCCAAACTGCCCCAGTTTACCCCTATCCTAACTGGTTTATTATATTTGCAAGCAATCTCTATAAACTTTGTAAAATTTCTATCATAATTTTTTAAATTTCCCACATTTCCCGGGTTTATTCTATATTTATCTAATGCAACGGCGCAATCAGGCACAGAATCTAATAATTTGTGTCCATTAAAATGAAAATCTCCAACAATAGGTACATTATATTGTTTTTGAATAAGTTGATTTTTAATTATAGGTATAGACTTGGCTGATTCAATATCATTAACGGTAACTCTTACTATTTCAGCTCCCTCATTATACAATTCAATAATTTGGTTGACTGTTTCTTTAATATCTGGAGTTAGACTGTTTGTCATAGTTTGAATAACTACTGGATTGGAACCTCCAATTTTTATATTTCCGACTGATACAGTGTGTTTATTCATTATTAGAAATCGTAAATCTTGCAACGCTGACTTTTGTAAATGGTTTGTGGTCAAAGATTATCCCAGATAGATATAGGGTTACACCTTCTGCATTACCAAAAATAAATGATAAAGGTAAATTACTTTCAAATGAAAGTTCAGAATCAGGTGGATTAACAGAGGAATTAACAATATTTCCATTTATGTCCCTCACCTCTATCCAACATTCTTGAGTAAAAACCAATCTTAAACTAATTTTTGAAGATTCATCATATTCTAAGGCCTGAAAATTCGGAGAATCACTAATGTCAAATGATTGACTAATAGTTGATTGATCAATTTGTGCACTTGTCTTGATGTCTTCTTGAGTCAAATCACTAATTTGTTCAACTTTATTAACAGTATTCATATTATTTGATTCTGGTTTGTTTTTTTCTATCAAAAAAATAAGAATAAATGCTGTGATAATAACAAAAATAGTGATAATAATTTTCTTAAGAAAAGTGATATTTTTAATGTTAGAACTGTCAGAGTAATTTAGTTTCTCACTTGATTGTGAAATTGATATATTTTCATAATTATCTCTATATGCTTCAATAATATGATTTGGGTTTATACGAAGGACCTTTGCATATATCCTTAAAAAGCCTATGACAAATACACCTTCACCAATTTCATCAAATTTGTTTTCCTCTAACAAAGTGAGTTGTTTTATAGATAGGTTTGTCAATTTTGACAGATCAAAGAGAGACTTATTAAATGACTCTCTTGCAGTTTTTAAAGTAAAACCAATGTCGTTTATATTAGACATTTAAAAATGCAGAAGTTTTTTTTGGTAAATTAATTTTATTCATAAAGTCGCCACTTAGCTGTCCACATGCACTGAAAGTATCATCACCCCTAGTTTTTCTTAAAGTGACAATAAAGCCATGATTTGATAATGATTGTTTAAACAAATTTATTCTATCATTTGTACTCGGTTCAAATTTTGAATTAGAAATTCTATTAAAGTTAATTAAATTAATCTTATATTTTTTTTTATCTAGTAAATTAATTAATTCGAATGCATTTTTTTGAAAGTCATTTATCCTATTAATCATAATATACTCAATGGTTATAAATGGTCGAGGCGCACTTAAGCTTCTTTTTTTATTAAAAGACAAATAAAATTCACAAGCATCAATTAATGATTTTAGATTATATGAATTATTAATAGGCATTATTTTGCTTCTTAAAGAGTCATTAGAACCATGCATTGAAATTGCCAAAGCGACCGGTAAATCTTTTTTTAATTTCTTGATTTTAGGAACTACTCCTGAGGTTGAGACTGTAACTTTTCTGCGAGAAAAGCCAAGTCCTTTTTCATCAAGAATTATTTTTAAAGATGTCAAAAGGTTTTTATAATTTAATAATGGTTCTCCCATACCCATAAATACAATATTAGTTATTGATTTATAATAAGAATAATCTTTGAGGCTATCGAGTAATATCCTGGATGTAATAATTTGACCAATTATTTCCCAGGTTTTTAAGTTTCTATTAAATCCACGCATTCCGGTTTCACAAAATTTACATGTCAAAGCACATCCAACCTGAGAGGAAATACATAAGGTCCCTCTTTTTTTTTCAGGTATGTAAATAGTTTCGTACTTATTATTTTTGTCACTTGGATCAAACATCAAAAACTTAACTGTTCCATCTTTACTTACATTATAGCTATGAACTTCAGGGATCTTGATTTCGAAATCTTTTCCTATATTTAAGCGTGATTTTTTTGAAATATTAGTCATTTCTGAAAAATTCATCTTTAAATCTTTGTAAATCCATTTAAAGACTTGAGTAGCTCTATAGTCAGACTCACCAATATTTAAAAAATATTTTGTTAATGAATTGATATCATAATCGAAAAGATTCATTAGTTAAAAATTGAATTTTTCATTTTCATTAAAAAAAATATCTATTTCTATTTTAGCATTCTCGAGTGAATCCGAACCATGAACGGAATTGGCTTCAATCGAATCGCCATATAAATTTCTAATTGTTCCGTCCTCTGCTTTTGATGGGTCAGTATTACCCATAATTTCCCTATTTTTTTGCACTGCATTGTCACCTTCAAGAACTTGAACAACTACTGGACCAGAAGTCATGAAATCAACTAGATCATTATAAAAAGGTCTATCTTTGTGAACATAGTAAAATTTTTCAGCTGTTGCTTTTTCGATTAAGATCATTTTCATGGCAACAATTTTTAGACCGTTTGCTTCAAACAAGGCATTAATTTTTCCAGTGACTGACTTTTTTACTGCATTTGGTTTTATTATTGATAATGTATGTTCCAATTGGCGCTCCTATTAGTTGTAAAATTTATTAGGCAACCACAACGATAATTGTGGAAAATAACAAATTATAGCTAAAAATAATAAAAGTATCATCAACCACGGTAAAACTGAATAACAAATTAATTTGATATTCATATTAGAAACATTTTTTGCTGCAAATAAATTTAAACCTACCGGTGGCGATATTAGTCCAATTTCCATGTTAACTGTCATAATAATTCCTAAATGTATTGGATCAATTCCTAAGGAATTGGAAATTGGTAATATCAATGGGGCAACAATTAAAATAATTGAACTCGGATCCATAAATTGGCCAAAGATAATTAGTACCAAATTGAGTATTATTAGAAATTCAAATTTACCAAATTGATTATCGTTAAAAAAATCGAATAAATCATTAGGTAGATTAATAACCGAAAGTAAATAAGAAAAAAGTATTGCACTTGTTATTACAAATAATAGGCTGGAACTTGATATTGAACCATTGATAAAGGTATTTTTTAGTTGCTTTAATGACAAATTATCTTTTGCTGATATGGAAATAATAAATGAGAAAAAAACTGAAACTGCTGCAGCTTCAGTTGGAGTAAAAAAACCTCCGTAAATACCCACAATAATAATTAATATTAGGGCAAAAGTAGGCAATGCAGTTTTAAATAAGTTTACAAATTCAATAAATGAAAAGTCTTTTTTTTCATTAATTTCGCTTTTTGATTTGTAAAAAATAAAAGATGACAAAATTAACGTCAACAATATTCCAGGTATGACTCCAGCGAGAAATAATTTCCCAGCGCTTTGAGAGGTCGTTACGGCATAAATTATCAATACTATCGATGGAGGAATTAATATTCCCAATGTCCCACTAGTACTTAAAATCCCAACAGCCATTTTTTTTGAATAGCCATTACTAACAAGAGCTGGAAACATAATTGAACCCACCGCAATCAGGGTTGCTGGACTTGATCCAGATAGAGTTGCAAAAAGGGCACAACCAAAAACTGATGCGATCCCTAAACCACCTCTGAAATTTTGGAAAATATAGTTAACAAAATTTACTAATTTTCTTGCTGCACCACACTCAGCTAGGAGAACCCCAGAGAAAATAAAAAAGGGAATTGCCAATAAAGGAAAACTATCTAATGATGTAATAAGTTTCTGGGATACGATAAAGATCTCTGTAGGATCCACCAAAATAAATAAAAAGATAATAGAAGTCAGACACAAAGAAATTGCAATTGGTAACCCTATAAAAATTAATGCGATCAAACAGATAAATATAGAAATAGTGAGCATTTGTATGTTATAAGTCCAAAAGATTGAAAATCAAATTTAAGATAGAAAAAATACACGTCAAGGGTAAGATTGCATATACCATCCACATAGGTATTGATAAGTCTGGACTTAATTGTCCAGAATTATAAACAAAGTTGGTCCAATAAATACCTAAAAATAATAAAAAAATATTAAAAAATAGTAAAACCAAGTGTTTTATGGAGTCAATTTTAAAATGAAACTTTTTTTCAAAATATGGCTGTAAAACATCAAGATTTATATGCCTTTTTTTCCTGTATGCTTTAGAAATTCCAAAAAATGTCGACAACAGCATTGAATAAATTGCAAGTTCATATGCCCAAGAATTATGTACTAAAAACTCAAAATTCCAAATCCAGTCATAAACAGATAATTGTCTTATAACAATTGTGGAAATAATTGTAAGAATTGAAAGACTTAACCCAAAAATAATAAAAAAATCCTCGATTGCAGAGATAGATTTGAATAGATTAATTTTTATTTTCTGAGAGTGCATCTTCAATATTAGTTATTAAATCTTTATTAATCCTTTTATAATTTTTTTTATATGACTTTTTTAAAAAATTAGAAAAATTAGATTTTTCATTTTCTGATAATTCAATTATTTGTACTTTTTTAGTTTTTTTTATTTCCTTTAATGCATTACTTTCAAATTCATCAACTATTGATCTCTGATACTCTAGGCTAGATAAAAAAGCAGAATTAATGAGGTCTTTTTGACTCTTGGTTAATGATTGCCATTTTTTTTTATTCATTAATACACAATATAAAAGTGCTCCGTGATTTGACATTAGCAAATGACTTTGAACCTCGTGCATTTTTTGAGTATAAAGATTTGAAAGAGAGTTCTCAGTCCCATTAACAACACCTTGTTGTAATGCCGTATAAGTCTCAGAAAAAGGAAGAACTTGGGGAAAAGTTTTTAAATGCCTCATGTAACTTTCAATTACTTTTGAAGACTGAATTCTCATCTTAAGGCCTCTAAATTTTTTTATATTTGAAATTTCTTTATTTGCAGTAAAGTTTTTAAAGCC
>Ga0160423_10001894_pt1 | contig 17500 bp, 11 predicted proteins | sample CRUFie14St8metaG_FD_108191 | JGI IMG/M metagenome (GOLD analysis project Ga0160423, IMG submission 108191) | Marine microbial communities from the Costa Rica Dome - CRUD Field 142mm St8 metaG | ecosystem: Environmental > Aquatic > Marine > Oceanic > Photic zone | place: Costa Rica: the Eastern... | reverse complement strand
GAAGGGTGTCTAATTCAACTCGGTTTGGAGGTTTAACGCGATTGCGGAGAAGGGTGTCTAAACAGCGGTCAACCGCTGCAAATATTACAGCGCAATCTGGGCATTGACGATAACTGCGAGATTTTGCAGAGTACGGCGACAAATTTATTATGAGACCACTTACTCTTTCCTTTGTTGCCATGGCTTTGTTAGTGGCATCATCTGATGCCGAGGAGTCTGTTAATATATTGCTTTTTACCGCTGACGATTTGCATGCTGAGTCACTCGGTGTTTATGGGGGACGCCCCTCGGACGTGACGCCGAATCTTGATGCTTTCGCTGCGGAGGGCCTACTTTTCAATCGGGCGCACGTGAATACTGCGATCTGCGCTCCCTGCAGAGCGATTATCGCGACGGGGCGCTATGGACATCGTTCTGGCGCGATGGGGTTTATGCCGGCTAAACTTGGCGTGCCGGATCTGGTGACTACGTTTAAAGCGGCTGGCTATCATACTGGCGTTCTCGGTAAGGTCGGTCATTCCACGCCAAGAGAGGACATTCAGTGGGACTACGCTTTTGATCAGAAAGATTTGGGAGACGGTCGAAGTCCGAAGCTTTATTACGAGCGTTCGATGACTTTCCTAAAGCAAGCGAAGGAAGCGGGTAAACCGTTCTATTTTATGGTCAATTCTCACGATCCGCACCGTCCCTACTGTTACCCTGATAAATTGAGAAAAGGTGCTGAAATGCCCTCGAAAGTCTACCAATCTCGAGACGTGACGGTGCCAGGATTCCTCCCTGATCTACCAGGTTTGCGAGAGGAGTTTGCCGCCTACCTGAATTCTACCCGTCGTCTCGACGATACCTTTGGCCGTGTCATGGAAGCACTTGAGGAAACCGGTTTTGCCGATAACACCCTCGCGCTTTTCATTACCGATAACGGACTGGCAATGCCCTTTGCTAAGTGCAACGCCTGGTATCATGCAACTCGCACACCGTTGCTGGTCCGCTGGCCCGGGGTGGTGAAGCCTGGGACTCTGGATGATGAGCATTTCGTGTCGGTGGTCGATTTCTTTCCTACTTTCATGGAGGCGACGGGCGTAGAGACGCCGGCAGGTCTCGACGGGCAATCCTTTATCCCACTCCTGAAAGGCAAGAAGCAGCAGAAAGGCCGCGAGAGCGTCTTTACTACGATCGATTCCAAAGCCGGTGGTGATTACGTGCCGATGCGCGCGTTGCAGAATGGTAAGTATGGTTACATCTACAATCCTTTTGCCAACGATGAGTTCTGGTATCGCAACAACAACGAAGGACTGGCAATGAAGGCGATGAACGAAGCCGCCGAGAAGGATGAGGTGATCAGGGCCCGTGTAGACCTGTTCCGTTACCGCCTACCGGAAGAGTTTTATGATCTCGAGAAAGATCCCGACTGTCTTCATAACCTGATCGACAATCCTGAATACAAGGAGTTCATCGCCGAAATGCAGGCGCAGCTTGTTGCCGAGATGGAGCGGACCGACGATCCCATGCTGGAAGCCTATCAGAACAAAGAGGATCGTGCCAAAGTCGATGCGGTGCTCGAAGCGACCTATGGCAAGCGGAGAAAGGCCAGGGCGAAGAAGGGCTTTGATCCGAGGGGCTAGGGCCTAAAGCTGAGTAAATTTTTGAAAAACGGTAAAAAAGTTGTGAATATTGCGCTACTTTTGTGCAGAAATGCGCTAATTGCGGACCTCTAAGCAGGTTCGACTGTCTTTATATGATCGAAAGTCACATCAGCAAGAGATGCAGCACTTTGTTGCTGTGTTTGCTTGTCGCGGGCCCGTCGTCTGGAGCTGATGTGTTTACCGACGTCCTCAAACCGGCATTCGAGGCCAAGTGCATCCAGTGTCACGGGCAGGACGGCAAGGTAAAAGGCAAGGTCAACCTGCTGGAGATTGAGAGCCTCGAAGACCTGATGGCGGATACTGAGTTGCTATCGGATATCGCCGCGGTGATCGACTACGAGGAGATGCCGCCGGAGGACGAGCCTCAATTTACCGATTTAAAGCGTAGCGACGTGGTCGCAAAACTGGACGGCCTGATTGCCGCTGCGATGGATGAGGAAAAGGTCTACGCGCACGCGCCGATCCGTCGCATGAACCGCTTTCAGTACAACAATGCGGTCATCGATCTCTTCGGCCTCGATTGCAATGTTTTCACACTGCCTGAGCGCATGATGCGGGTGCATCAGGATTCCTTCAAACCGGAAACTGGTGTGATGGCCGATCACGTTCAGGTGGGGAACCGTCCGCTCGGTAAATCCCAGATGATTGAGCCTCGTCTCGTTGGTGTGGCGGCGTTCCCCCAGGACTTGCGAGCCGAGCACGGGTATGATGTGCAAGCCGATCACTTGTCGTTGTCGCCCCTCCTGATGGAGCAGTTTCTCAAATTGAGTCAGTCGATTACCGGGAGCCGTGATTTCAACCCTAAGCATGTCGGTGCGTGGGCCGAACTTTTTGCGGAGCCAACCGGCGATTATGATGGTGGTGCCGAAGTGCGAGCCCGTCTCAAGCCGTTCCTGAGCCGTGCCTTTCGTGCTCCGGCAGAGAAAGCGGTGATCGAACGCTACGCCTCCTATGCCGAACTTCAACTGGATCAGGGGGTCGCGTTCACTGATGTGATGAAATCGTTAGCCGCAGCGGCATTGGCGTCGCCGAAGTTCCTCTATCTCTACGATGAAGGTGCCGAGAGTGGGAAAGTGGAATCACTTGGTGACTTCGAATTGGCCTCACGCCTTTCCTTTTTCTTCTGGGGCAGTATTCCTGATCGGGAGTTGCTCGACCTTGCTGCTGCAGGAGACTTAAATAAGCCAGCGACACTGGATTCGCAGGTCGATCGTATGTTGAAGGACCGAAAGGTCAAACGTTTCTGCGACAGTTTCCCCATGCAGTGGCTGCAGTTGGATCGCATTATTTCTGCGATTCCGGATCCGAAGAAGTATTCTGATTTCTACTTCAGCAAGTATCGGAAGAGCATGCACATGGCGATGGAGCCTTTGTTGATCTTTGAAACGGTCTTGATCGAGGACCTGCCAGTGATCCAGTTGATCGACTCGGACTTTACTTACCGGTCGACTCTGCTGCAGAAGTCCTATGGGGAAAATTGGCCCGAAGAGGTTGAGCTACCGAGGGGCAAAAATGGTAAGCCGATTGGTGGGGGCCAAGTTGGTCTTCTCCATTTCAATCGCATGCCGGTGACTGATCGCCGTTATGGGGGTGTCATCACTAACGCCGCTGTCATGACGATGACCTCCGGGCCGGAGCGGACCCAACCGATCACGCGGGGTGCCTGGATGGCGTCCGTCATCTTCAATAACCCGCCGCCGCCCCCGCCCGCCGACGTACCTCCCCTTGATGAAGGCGAGAAACCGGGAGAAGAACATCTAACCCTTCGCGAGAGACTCGCCGCTCACCGCGAGCGTTCTGATTGCAAGGGATGTCACGAGAAGATTGATCCACTTGGCTTCGCTCTTGAGAACTACGGACCAATTGGTGTCTGGAGGGATGCCTACGAAAACGGTCGGGAGGTCGATATGGCAGGTAGACTCTTTCGCAAGCATGATTTTAATAGCGTGGTCGGCTTCAAGGACGCTATCCTCGTGGAGAAAGATCGCTTCACGCGCGGCTTCGCAGGTCACCTGCTTTCTTTTGCGTTGGCTCGCGAATTGGGCGCCGCTGATCAATTGGCCCTCGATACTATCGCCGAAGCCACCGCTGAAAATGATTACCGCATGCAAACGCTGCTGAAGCAGATTGTTTTGAGCGAACCTTTCCGCAGCAAGTCCAACCCAAAGAATAATCTTTCCCTCGCCGAATCAGACTGAAGATTCGTAACTAAAAAAAATTTATTACTCAGACTAAATTCGTGTCGCTCCTACTTTTTTGCTATGTTTGGAGCGCGTTGATTGAATTTATTATCTTCGCTTTTCTTCATGAACACCTCTCGCCGAAACTTTCTTCGAGGCCTCAGTGGCGCGGCGCTTTCGCTTCCGTTTCTTGAAAGCGCCGGTATGGCTACATCGACAAAAGCGGCTGCCAAGCGGATGGCCCATTTCTACGTTCCTATCGGTGTGGTGCGTCGCGGCTTCTTTCCCGGTGAAGCGGATTCTATCATCCCGAAAGGTAATCTTGGCGGTTTGATGAAGTCCCTCGGGGAGCAGGACCCTAAGTTAAGTGTTAGGCCACTCGATCGTCTCACGCCAACAATGGAGCCACTTGAGAGAATGAAAGACAAGGTGACGCTCATCACAGGGATGGACCGTACCTTTCAGCAGGGCACCGATGTTCACGCACAGTGCGCGTCGTGTTACCTCAGTAGCGCGGTTGCCTACGAAATTAAAGGCAGTGCTTGGCCACTCAATCGTACGCTCGATCATCTTGTTGCCGATCAGGTTGGTGGCGAGACACCTTTCCGCACCCTTGAATTTAGTTGCAACCCTCACAGCGACAACAAGGAATCGATCTACTTCGACAATATTTCCTGGTATGGAACGGGGCATCTTGCGCCGTCGATACGAGACCCTCGCAAAATGTATGATCGTCTTTTTAGTACTAAGGAAGCAAAGGTGTATCGCGACATCACCGATCTTGTCCTCGAGGATGCCAACGCGCTAAAACGGAAGCTGAGCTATGACGACGGTCAGAAGTTCACCGAATATTACGATTCCATTCGTACTATCGAATCGCAGATGGATCGCCTCGAGAAGATGCGAGCTGAGCTGGCCAACGTGAAGTTTGAAGCACCGACTGATGCCTACCTTCCGCGTGGCGAATTCATTCGCCTGATGGGGGATCTAATGATCGTAGCCCTTCAGGCCGGTCTGACGAATGTGACCACTTTCATGGTGGGTCCGGAGCGCTGGGACACGCCTTACATGTTTGATGGTCTCTTCGACAAACCGAAGAGCCATCACCAAATGTCTCACAATCAAACTAAGATGATTGATGACTTGTTGCGGGTGGATAAATTTCACCTTGAGCAATACGCTTACCTTCTCAATCGAATGGATTCGATCGAGGAGTCGGACGGAACCACTCTACTCGACAATACGCTTTTCACTTATGGTTCTGGTCTTGGGGATGGTTCGACCCACCAGTACAACGATCTGCCCATCATCGTGGGCGGCGGTGGGCAACAGACCAAGTCAGGCTTCCACATTAATCTACCCGAAGGAACCCCACTCGCGAATCTTTGGTTAACCCAAGCTGAGATGGTCGGGGCGAAGATGGATCGTTTTGCCGACAGCACAGGCAAAGTGACGCAGTTGATGGCGTAATAATTGTTCGTCCTAGCGGGATGTTTGCCCATTCCCTCGGAACGTCAGGACCAAGTTGGTTCTGGGTGAGCATGGTGACATTTTATTTCGCAGATTTTTGACGCCTTTGCGGGCCATCAGGAGCTTGCCCATCCAGCCTCCCGAATGTAGGAAAGATTTCGATTAATGAAAAAACTCACCTTCTTTTTCACTGTGGTGTTCGGCGCACTTTCTGTCGGCGCTGACAATCGTCCCAATATTGTTTGGATCATTCCTGATGATATGTCCGCTAACTTCGGATGCTATGGAGAAACGGCCATCGAAACGCCCCATGTGGATGCGCTGGCAGCTGGAGGACTCAAGTTTATCAATGCTTACGTGACGGCTCCGGTCTGCTCGACCTGTCGTTCGGCTTTTATTACAGGCATGTATCAGACCAGTATTGGGGCGCATCACCACCGCAGTGGCCGGGGCGAGGAAAAGATCCATCTGCCCGAGCACATTAAGCTCATACCGAAACTATTTCAGGAAGCAGGCTACCACACTTCAATCTCGGGATGGCCGGGGGCAAAGAGCAAGTTCGGCAAGACCGACTATAACTTTGAATGGAATAAGGAAGTCTACAACAGTTCACTGTGGCAAGACCGCGAAAAAGGACAGCCCTTTTTTCATCAAGTGCAGACGCCGGGTGGTAAACTGCGAGGTAAAGACGAAGATGGGTGGGAGAAGATTCAGGCGCGTGCCGAACAGACTCTGGGGAGTCGCACCCCGGATTCAGTCGTTGAACTGCCGCCCTACTATCCGAACCATCCCAATATCGTTCGCGATTGGGCCGCCTATCTCGACTCCGCGCGAATGACCGACCACATGGTCGGCGAGGTGGTGTCAAAGCTGGAAGAGGAGGGACTCCTCGAAAATACGCTCATTATTTTCATGACTGATCACGGGATCAGTCATGCCCGAGGGAAACAGTTTATGTACGACGAGGGCCTGCACGTGCCTCTGGTTATTGCCGGTCCGGGTGTCGAAGCTGGAACGGTTCGCGACGATGTTGTGGAGCACATTGATATTGCGGCCCTCTCCCTTGGTGCCGCAGGCATCGAAGTGCCAGATTGGATGCAGGCCCGCGACATTCTGGCAAAGAACTATGAGCCCCGCGAGGCAGCTTTTGCTGCTCGTGATCGTTGTGACGAAACTGTTGATCACATGCGTGCGGTGAGGACGCAGGACTTCAAATATATTCGAAACTTCCTGCCGAACCGACCTTACTTGCAGCCCTGCGCCTACAAAGACGCGAAAGACATTCTCATCACCATGCGTCAGGCCTACAAAGATGAGGTTTTAAATAAAACCCAGCGGCTTTTATTTCGTGAGACACGGCCGGCAGAAGAGCTCTACGACGTGAATGCTGACCCGTTTGAGATCAACAACCTTGTCGATGATCCAGCATATGCTGATGAGTTGTCGAAGATGCGTGAGCGCCTCGAGAATTGGATGGTTGAGACTGATGATAAAGGCCGCATGCCTGAATCTGACGAGATGTTTCAGAGCGATATGGATGTCTACGTGGGGGGGCTAAGAGCGAAGAATCGCGATCCTGAACACCTTCAAGAGATCATTGATAATATTGATTTAATGAAGCAATGGGCCGAAGAGGGAAAGTGACCTTTGTTTATCCTGAAGCTAATAGTTGGTGAAGGGCGGGGCGTTCCGTAACAACGCCACGAGGGTGTGGACGCTTTCGTTTTCTCGTGAACGCTGCACCGACTCAAACCGTTTCGTTTGATTATCGGGGGTAATTTAGAGCTTCAGTATTTGCGACTTAAGTAATTGGCCTACCATTCAAACCATTGGACCTGTCACGATCCTTCGCTAGACTCGAGGAATGAGAAACGACTGGACTGATACGACCGTGATTGTCACCGGAGGAGGCGGAGGAATGGGCCAAGCTGCGGCGAAGCAGTTTGCTGATGCAGGAGCTAACACCTTTGTTATTGGTCGCACGGTGGAGTCTCTGGAAAAGACAGCCGCACTTTCTGAAAGAATCGTTTCGGTTGCCTGCGATGTGACTAACACCGGCAGCATAGCCGATGCGATGAAAGTGATCGGTACGCCGGACCTGCTGATCCATACAGCTGGGATTAATACGGCTGACCGTTTTGTGGTTCATGAAGATCCGTCTAAAATTGCCGGAGAGGAGACGTGGAAATCCGTCATGGAAATCAATGTTCTCGGTGTGGTCAATATGATCAATGCGGTAGCCGGACCGATGGCAAAAAACGGAGGTGGCAAGATCGTGGTAGTGACTTCGACGGCTGGCCATGGCTTTGACTCTTTCGCCGGGGTTCCTTACACGGCGAGCAAGTGGGCGGTGCACGGTATGCTCTTCACAGCACGCGCTCAGCTAATCGCTTCTAATATCGTCCTCTCTGAGTATGCTCCGGGAGAGGCGAATACCCCACTAGTAGCCAAGCGACCGGTAGCACCTGAACGCGAGCATTGTGATGCAATGATTCAATCAGAGGATTGCGGGGATGCGCTCTTTTTCATCGCGAACCAGCCTCATAGCGTGAGTATGATCCAATTACCTAAGTATCAACCGTTCGGTGGTATGCCACCTCAGATATCGTTACCTTGGCTGGACGGTCTGGATATTGGGCCTAAGTAGTGGATGGGCCTCTTAAGCGGAACGACAGTTAGCGATTCCGCTTTGAGTGGTTAATGAGGACAGGCTGGTTTTAAAAAAGTATGAAAGCTGAAGTCGTTTCCAAAACGCTCTCTAAGTGGGGAGAAGGCCCCCTCTGGTTTGACGGGCGCGTTTACTACGTTGATATCGAAGGACACCAGATCCGTAGTTACGACCCCAGTAGCGGCGAGGAATGGGCCTGGGAAGTCGGCGAGCGGGTAGGCTTTGCAATCCCTCGTGAAGGCGGAGGATTCATCATGGGTGGCGACAACGGACTCGCGTTTTTCGATCCTGAGACCGGAGAAAAGACTGCTATCGTCGATCCTGAGCCAGACAAGAAACCGGACAACCGTTTCAACGATGGTAAGTGCGATCCCATGGGGCGTCTCTGGGCAGGAACGATCAGCACGGTGAAGAATAAAGGCGCCGCCGCCCTCTATCGACTCGATACGGAGTTGGAACTGACCAAGCAATTCCCCAACGTAACGAATTCCAATGGCCTTTGCTGGACAAAGAATGGCGAGATTTTCTACTACATCGACACACCCAGCAAGACAGTACGGGCCTTCGATTACGATCCCAAAAGTGGAAGCATTTCGAATGAGCGCGTCGCGATCGATACGGTTGATCTTGAGGGCTCTCCTGACGGTATGACCATCGATGAAAATGACCACGTCTGGATCGCTTTCTGTCGTGGTGGTTGCGTTCGTTGCTTCAATCCAGCGACAGGGGAGATTCTTGAAACTGTTGAACTGCCGATTTCGGGGAGTACTTCCTGTGCTTTTGGCGGGCAGGAATTCGAAACACTCTACATTACGACGGGTAGTTTCGGGAACCCAGAGGAGCCCGCAGCAGGGCACCTTTTTGCGGTGAGGCCTGGAGTAAGAGGGCTTCCGACTGTTACTTTCGCCGGATAGGGGCCCAGTGGTTTCACTCACTTATCCCTGAAAGAACAAGCCATTGAGGGATTCGCGCCATCAATAGCTGCGGGCAACATTTCACAGTGTGTGCGACCAGAAACCACCAACACGACCGACCCCTCGAGGTCGGCTCATGTAGACACTCCTCAGCCCAAATGAATCTCTATTTTGGGCCGAGGAATAACTGTTTTGATTATCACTGGTCTCACCAACCAGTAACGCTGTTTGGCACGTGGTCGTTGCTTCCCGCCAGCGAGCAGGTAAGGTAGACAGTTCCGACAGGAGGAACGTTGCCGGCTGCTGAGTAGGTCCCCTGACTCGGGCACTCTGGGGCGGTCTCGATGAGTTTGCCATTGCCGACAAGATCAGTAAGAGCCAGCGTATCCCCTTCAGATTTCTCGTAGAGGTTCTGGTAGGCGCGAACCGCTTTCTGAACGTTTGACATGTTTAGGATGCACTTCGCCCGATTGGATCCCTCTTTGTAGGCAGATACTCCGATGAAAAGCACGCTGATGAGGCCGAGTAGCACGGCAATGACCAGAGTGATCTCAATCAGGGTAAGCCCTGCTTGCTTGTTAGTTTTAGTCAGTTTCATTATTTCCTATTATCTATTTTATTTGTTGGGAGGAAAATTTTTGACTCAAGATTTAAGAAAAAATTGGCCCTTACAGTTTAAGCCGCTAATGCGCCACGCATGGGGTCTAGGGGGTTCTGTTTTCTTAAATTGATAAGGAGGTAAGAAATTACTTTTTATTAAAGAACTGTTTTGGATGCTCTGTTTATTGTTGATCTTTTCCTTCTCACCACCCCCAAATTCTGTGACCGCTCTCTGCCTCAGTTCAATGAGGTTCAGGCTGGCACGGCCCCAGATTCGTCGTTTCTGTTTGTTTGAAATTTTTTTCCGGGACGGTGATTAGAGGGGAGGTGAGAAGCCCGTCCGCTGACTAATTATAGCAGCCTGCGGACAAGGAACAAGATCAACGTTAATGAAGTCAAAGTAGGAACATTTAAACGAACTGGTGGCTACGATAATTCCATAAATCGCAAGAAAAGTCAATAATAACCATAAATATCATAACATAAACTGATGATTTTGCCCTAAAGGTTACCCCAATTAGGGGGTAATTTAAGTCTTTTTCCTGAATTTAAAGTTTTTCCGACGCGGTGAAGTTTTACTTCAGTCGTTGCTTGAAGATTCTTGCTCCGAAGTATTTGAGGGGAAAAACCTTTTATTTTGCCACTTTTCCCAAGCCTCTTGATCACGGGGTTGAAGGGATCGACGGCCTCGCCGTAAAATTAGGGAATGAGCCAAGTCCGCAGTAGAGCGGAATCAAAATGCGCTCGTTCGCTCACTAGTCAGCTGCGCTCCCATCAAGGAATCAGCAGCTTCCTAGGAAAAAAAGCCAATCACTGGCTGCAAGTGTGGAACTCTTGCTCGTGTAAGAGTCAACCCCGGCCTTTTTCTTTCGCCTTTCAATAATCATTAACTAAAAAGGATTTGATCGAAGGTGTCGTATTTTGCCTAAAAGGGTTTGTTAGTGTACAGTAGAGTTTATTAAGCTGACAATAATATCATGGAACCCTTACAGTTTGGTATTTCGGTCTCCTCTTTTATTCTTTGCCTGGCTCTTTTCTCCAGTGAACCGGCACAGAGCGATGAGCCCGTGAATCTAGTGGTCTTTCTTTCGGACGATCTGGGGCGGCTTGATACTTCGATTCACGGCTCCGTCGACGCTAGGACTCCGACGATGGATCGTCTCGCTGCCGACGGTATGGTGTTTGATAATGCTTATGTCGCTTCTCCTTCTTGCTGTCCGAACCGCTATTCTTTTTTCACTGGATTGATGCCAGCGAGGCACGGAGCACATCCGAATCACACTGTTCCTAAAGAGGATACAAAATACCTTACGACAATCTTAAAGGACCTGCGGTATCACGTTGCGTCCTTCGGGAAGGTCAGTCATGGGCGGGTGAGATTTCCGGGAGGAGACCATTTTTCCGCTCAAGCAGAGGAAATGCATGAAAAAGTTATCCCTTACTTTGACGATGAGAAAATCGACGGACCAGTTTGCCTTTTAGTTGGTGATCGACGGCCGCATGTTGCGTGGAGCCATGAAGTCACCTATAACCCGGATGAAGTGACCTTACCTTCTTTCTTGATCGACACTCCGGAAACGCGTGAGCACTGGGCGCGTTATCTGACTGACGTAACTGGAATGGATGCCGAGATGGGGAGGATCTACAATTTTGCTAAGGAAAAGTTCGGCGACAACTTTATTTTCCTTTTTACCAGTGATCACGGTGGTCAATGGCCACGCGGAAAGTGGAACCTTTATGATTATGGCACCCGTGTTCCCATGGTCGTCGTTTGGCCCGGTCACATTGAACCCGGCACGCGGACTAATGCGATGACGAGTTGGGTCGATTTGTTGCCAACGCTCATTGATGCGGCTGGTGGGAAGGTGCCTTGGGATATTGACGGAAGATCTTTTAAGTCGGTCCTTTTAGGTGAATCTGAAGAGCATCGCGAAAAGATTTTCACAACCCATACGGGAGATAATCATATGAATATTTTTCCGATGAGAAGTCTTCGCATTGGGAAATACAAATATATCCACAATCTCTGCCCTGATGCTTACCACACCAACCACAGTGATAGGCTTCGTAAGGATGGCGCTGGGGCTTACTGGGATTCTTGGGACGAGTTGGCGAAGAAAGATTCAAAAGCGGCAGAAATCGTAAAGCACTACTACACTCGAAAAGAATTCGAGTTCTTTGATCTGGAGAAAGATCCACTTGAGTTGAACAATCTTGCTGGAAATCCAGAGTATACCGGTCAAGTCAAAGAAATGAGGGCCGAGTTGGCAGCCTGGGCGAAGTCACAAGGTGATGGATTGTTACCACACCGAGAACCGTACTCCGTGAGCGAGCCAATTCCTGTCTTTGTCAATGGAAGTAAGACACCGGTGGGGACTTCTGAGGGAGGGGCTAAAGGGAAGTCGAAAAAGAAAGGGTGATTCTTGTATGCGTTCGCAAAAAGTCAGAGAACTCAGTTTATTTTTTACGGGTTGTTTTGCCCACTTAGGGGAAGTGTATCGCCATCTTCCTTCCTTTATTAGGGTTTTGGTGGTGCCAAAATTTAGCTTGAAATGCCACTCTCCGTTTCTGCTTGTTTACTTTTCACTTCTTTGCGCCGCCCCGGCGCTTAGAGCGCAACAATTCACGGTTGGCGACAGCATCATTCAGATTAACAATGCGTTCTTCGGGGGCCTAAATTCTGGGAGTTCGATCACATTCCAAGGAGAATTGAGTCTAACCGGCACTGGTCTGAGTGGTGCTGCCGTTGACATTGACCCCGAAGTTTCGGGATTGACGATGATCTTCGAGGCCAGTTCTAGCACCACATCAGCCGACTTCTCAGGGGTGGTTACGGTATCTTTAGATGGCCTGCTAGAGAATAACGGAACAATATCCGGAAATTTGTCCGGAGTGGAGATTGTAGAGAGCTTGGATGGGATAATTCGCAACAACGGAACTATCTCTGGAGTCTCCGAAGGTATTTTTATGGGAGATGCCTCCGGTAGTATCGTGAACAACGGGACGATCAAGAGCCGTGACACTGGTGTTTATGTGTTCACGGATTTTACGGGTGATATCTTCAACTGCGGTATTATTGAAGGTACTGATTTTGCCGGGATCGATGGGATTAGTTCGTCTGGAGTTATCACAAATTATGGCGGTCGCATCACAGGAAGAGATTTTTCGATTAGTCTTCTTGGCGCGCCATCGACCGTGATTCTATCGGGACCTTCCCATCTTCAGGGCCTAATTAGCCTCGCTCGTGGCCCGGAGGGAAGTTTATTTCCCGACCAAGTGGTTCGTTTCGAAAATATGCGAGGTATTAACTCGGCAAAAAAAGCGGAATTGGCAGCGCTGGATACCGCAGATCCCGCGACTGGATCTGTTGTCCTCTTTGGTGAGACCATTGCCTGGGAGAACGTTAGTGATATTCAGGTCAATTCTGCCAGCCTGACTTCATATGACAGCCTGATAACTGGTGTCGGCCTCGAGAACTACGCCGCCTCGCTCGACAATGTGCAGGGTCTAATTGATGAGTTTCGTGAGTTTTTGAAGGCGCTCAATGATGCTGACGCCTCGATTCTAAACGATATTGTCGCTAACTCCTCGGGGCAAAATCTTCAAAACACAGTAAGGGATTTTGCGAGACAGCAGGATATCAATTTCTTTCATCTCTTTTCGAATCAGTTCTCATCTCTGCGCGTTGATACCTCTGGCCAGTTGTCGTTGAACCAGAGAGCAGTTCAGAATAACGTTTTAGGGGCCAAAGAAATTCAGGTTGGTATCGCGGTTGCCGAGACGGGCGAAGAAGACAATATCTGGATGACCAGCTATGTGGGTGCATCTGAACAGGATGCCAACGGGGTGCGCGCTGATGCGGATCATGATAACACCTCCCTGCTGTTCGGACGCGGGAGTGATCTGGGTAACGGTTGGTATTTCGGCGGTTTTGGAGGTTATTCCCGCAGTGATGGTCGAGTCGACAGTTTCGGTAGTATTCTGGAGAATGATGGCGGCTGGATCGGTCTAAATGCTCAGTTTCGTGGAGGTGATGCTTTTGCCAATGTGGTGGGTGCGCTTGGTCTTCAGGATTTCGCTTCGATTCGACAGGATGCGTTCGGTAATGCAATGCGGGGGGATACGGAATCGTTTGGTGGATTTATTTATGGTCAGGCCGGGCGAGATTTTCTTATGGGGAGAGTTGATAAGGGTATTCGAGTCACGCCATATCTCGGTTTTACGATGAATTTCCATTCGGTAAATGGATTTTTCGAGCAGGGGCCGGCAGGAACTGCGCTTCGGTTTGATGATGACTTGATCGCAGAATTTCAGACCGTTCTTGGCGTGAGAGTTTCTGGTTTTCGCCAACTGCCGAACGGTTGGATTCGTCCTCGCGCAGAACTGGCATGGTGGCACGCTTTCAGTGGCAGCAATTCCTATGGTGGCGGACTGGGAACAGTGGGGCTCCTCCCTGAATTCTCCGTGACATCATTGGCGGCGAACGATGATCGCGGAGTCCTCCAAGTAGGCTTTGAATTTGGAAGTGATCATCTAGATGGTTGGACTTTTGAAGCGGGTTACTTCGGTGTCTTGGGTTCCGATGACTATTCATCGCACGGTGGCACCTTCGGTGCACGCCTCAGCTTCTAGAGCGGCGCATTAATTCCACGGCAGCTTTAGTTCTTCTTAAGCTGAATATTCCGGAAGGCCACATTGCAGCCTTTACCGTGATCTTGTAATGCAATGAAGCCCCTGCGGCGACTCAACTCATCGTCGTAATCGGTGACGACGGAGAAGACAACGCCGTTGATCTTCTGGGTGAGGGTATCTCCGTCAGCGATAATTTCCATTGTGTTCCACTCTGTCTCCTTGAAGTGAGCTTTGATTTCCTCTGCGTCTGCAATTTGCTTAAGAGTTTTTTTGCCTGACTCGTCAATGGTCACCTCTTCACCGGCAAGGGCCATGAGGTGGCGGGCTTCGCGTTTGGGGCTTTCTTTGTCGAGCAGGGAGTGATGCCAGAGCCCCATTTTTTCCTGACTGGCGACTTCAACCTGATAACCATAAATCATCCATTCACCGAGATCTTCACTGCGGACCTGAACCCCGGAGTTCCCTTTTTTCCAGCGAAATTCCATTTTGAGGACGAAGTCTTCGGGCTCATCCTCACGCCAGATCAGCCAATTTTTTGCATCTGAAAATCCCGTACACCATATTTCTCCATTTCGCACCTCCCAGCATCCCGGCTTACCGTCCCAACCAGTGAGATCTTTGCCATTGAAGATGGGAGTAAACCCGTCTTCAGAGAAGAGAGGAGTAAATAAAAGAGAGAGTAATAAGGCGAGCGAAGATCGTTTCATTGATGATCAGAGTAGCGTTTTACTTAAATAGTAAAGGAGCAAATTTTGAAAGGTAATCGCGCCAGATTGGCCAACTGTGTCCACCTTCGCTGAGTGTCCATTCGTAGCGAATACCAGCGGATTCGAGCGCCTTGATAAATTTCTTATTACTCTCCAAAAGAAAGTCGTCCTCGCCGATGGCAATCCATAATAGCTTGAGCCGATCATTTGTTTGAGAAGGGGAGTTAAGCGCTTCCGAGATGGCTTCGAGTTCCGGAGCTGCCGCGCTGAATGCTCCAATCGAAGCGAAAGTGTTGAGTTCGTTGAGTCCAATGGTGAGAGAGTGTAGACCCCCCATAGAAAGGCCGGCGATGGCGCGATTCAAACGACCTGGTTTCACGCGGTAGAGTTCTTCAACCAGAGGGATCGCAGCTTCGATGAGGTCAGTCCGGAGTTCATTGGTATTTTCGGGCGAGCGCCCGTTTCCGAAGGACTCTGGGATAGGGTGTCCGTCTGCCATCAACACGATCATTGGATTGGCTTTGCCTTCGGCAATCAGATTATCGAGGATCCAATGAGCTTTGCCATACGTGGTCCAAGTTTCTCCCCTGTCGCTGTGGCCGTGCTGAAGGACGAGGAGGGGGTAATGATCCGTGTTGGTTTCATAGCCGGGAGGCGTGTAAACGCGGACTTCGCGATAGCGATTAATCGGTTTGGAATGATAGCCGTGAAGATGAATCGTACCATGAGGGACGTCTTTGAAGTCGAAAACGTGATCGCCGGGGAGATAAAGGATACTCGTTTTTGGCGTACGCGTGGGCTTACTCGAGGGGTTTCCCGGATCCAGTATTTTCAGTCCGTCGACATTTAAGCTGTAGCCATAAATGCCTGGATCAACTGATTCGAGAGTGACTGACCAAATGTCGTTTTCGCCACGTTCCATGCCAACCGGTCTACCTTGAATCATTTCCCCTGAAACAGATACCTGAACTGCATTGGGAGCTTTGATCCGAAATGTGACGTCACCGTTTTGATGAATAATTGGAGAAACGACTGGCATTGGCCTCTTGCGTTTTTGTTTCTCCTCGGAACTAAAGGAAGTCAGCAAAATGACAGCAGGAGCCATCAGGTAAATGAGAGGACGAGTCATAGGTCGAGAATATTAGTAATGATGGCCCATAGGTTGATAAGGCTATCAGGTGAAGTAGCAATGGGTGTCAGATTAGATAGTGACGCAAGAGAAACAGTGATAGACCAACAAGGAGGAAGGCTGTTCCTACGATTTCTTTACTCCCGAATTTCTCGCCTCGATGACGGAATCGCACAAAGTTGAGGAGCTTCCCAGTAGGACAACCGTAGCGGCAGTAACCCATTGGAACAAAGGCTGAAAAAATCAGACTTCCAAAAAGCAGTGAGCTGGTGATCCAGCTGGCTGCTCTCCATGAGTATCCGTCGAAGGGCTCAAGAGAGGCTACATTGAAGTCGAGCGCAAGCATCCCAACAAGGCAAACGCTGGCGATAAGGACAACGGGAATGGGCTTGAACCAGGCTTCGATTCGTTTTGGAATCTTGATTCGCCAACTCTTGGGAAGGAATCTCATTAACAGTTGTTGCGCTGCTCCGTGAGGGCAGGTCTGGAGACAATAAACCTGTTTTCCAGTAACGGCAGGAAGCAGAAGTGACGCAGCGACAAGGATTACGAGTCCGGGGCTGATGAGCCAAGCGATGCCGGACTGACTCCAGCCAAGAAGGACGGCCTGGGCCACCATGTCTCCACTGATGAATCCGACGTAGATCACGAGGAAAAACTGATAAGTGATGCGAACTCGCTTTTTCATCTTCAAGCGGGTGAAGGTCATAAGACAGGCTAGGGTAATCAGCAAGAAGAGGAATAGATCTCTCGCCTTCCAATCGATGGAGAGAGAGAATCTGTCTGAAAAACTGGATGTTTCTATCTCCTGAAGTGTGAGAGTCACTGCTTCTGCGAGGGCATAACTCGTCATTGTGGCTCCACTGACGCCGTCGATACCATGTTCCCGGTAATCGATGCCGAGAAAGCTAGTGACGTCGCGATTCTCAAACTTTCGGAAAAAGTATCTTTCGAAGATAACGTCCTCAACGTAGCGGGCGTTATCGTAGCTTTTTCGGATCTTCACTCCGACGAGCGATTTTTGGTCAGGCTTCAGAGCGATGAGAACATCAATGGGTCCTTGATAGCCTTGGATCCGATTGGCTAGGTGGGCTGTGTTGAGGGTCCAGCCCAGCGCACTGCCGTTATCGGATTGAACACTAAACATCGGTGGTGAGCTTTTCACCTCAACTAGGTTGGCAGCATCGGGGAAGAATGACTGAACCTCCTTCACGGTAATTGGATCGGGGAATCTGAGGTTCGGTCCTTCCCCGGCGAGTCGGTAGATGATTCCTTCGTTCACTGCAAGGCTGGTCAGGGTTGCCCCGGTAACGGCATCGATATCTCGAAGTCGTGTGATTTCTTCCCAAGTCTTTCCAGTATAGACCTCAAGAAACTCAGGCTCTTCGATGATCTTGGCGACATGATCTTCTGTATCACCGCTTTTGATAATTCGGGCACCGAGGCAAGTGCTCGAGTCATCGAAAACGAGCAGAGTGGTGGTTGGACCTGAGTAGCCAATGATCCAATCACTCGTTGGTGATGTGATCGCAAGGAAGCCAATGCGTTCACCGGCCT
>Ga0160423_10001892_pt1 | contig 17503 bp, 14 predicted proteins | sample CRUFie14St8metaG_FD_108191 | JGI IMG/M metagenome (GOLD analysis project Ga0160423, IMG submission 108191) | Marine microbial communities from the Costa Rica Dome - CRUD Field 142mm St8 metaG | ecosystem: Environmental > Aquatic > Marine > Oceanic > Photic zone | place: Costa Rica: the Eastern... | reverse complement strand
GTGTTTCTTTTCTAGATCTATCCCCTTTATACATTGCACCAATTTGAGGTATTGATACATGAGATTCATCTATAAACACTACAGCATCTTTTGGAATGTAATCAAATAAACAGGGTGGAGATTCTCCTGGATTTCTTCCGCTCAGATATCTAGAGTAGTTTTCAATACCTTGACAGTATCCGAGTTCTCGCATCATTTCTATATCATAGGTTGTTCTTTCTTGCAGGCGCTGAGCTTCAACAAGTTTATTATTTTCTTTTAAAAAATCTAATCTAATTTTTAGTTCGTCTTTTATATAAGGAATGCAGTTAGTCACCGTATCTTTGGGAGTAACATAATGAGTTTTTGGAAATATTGTAGCTCTTGGAATTTCGTTTATAACAACTCCTGTTAATGGATCAAACCAAGATAGTCTTTCGATTTCATCTCCAAAGAATTCTATTCTTAGAGCCTCTTTATCAGAGTCCGCGGGATACACATCAACTGTGTCACCTCTAACTCTAAAGGTCGCTCTTCTGAAGTCTAAATCATTTCGTGTATATTGAAGTGCTGACAATCTAAGCACTAAATCACGCTGAGAAATAGTGTCTCCTCTATCTAAATGAACTACCATCTTTAAGTAAGATTCTGGTGCTCCAAGTCCATAAATAGATGAAACCGTTGCGACAACAATGGTATCTTTCCTTTCTATAAGAGCTTTAGTTGCAGATAAACGCATTTGCTCAATATGCTCATTTATCGAAGCATCTTTTGCAATATAGGTGTCAGAAGTTGGAACATAAGCCTCAGGCTGATAATAATCATAATAAGAAACAAAATACTCAACGGAATTATTTGGAAAAAAATCTCTGAACTCTCCGTACAATTGTGCAGCAAGTGTTTTATTGTGCGCCATAATAATTGCAGGTCTTTGAGTCTCCTCAATCACCTTTGCCATTGTATAAGTTTTTCCAGATCCAGTTACACCCAAAAGAGTTTGGTGGAGTAACCCATCCTCTAATCCAGAAACTAAATTATCAATGGCTTCTGGCTGAGAACCTGCTGGCTCAAAATCACTTACAACTTTTAATTCTTTATGATGTTGTTCATTCATCTTTTTCAAAAATACCAGTCCTTCCCCAAACTTCACAATTTTGCTTAGCAACGTGCCTTACATCTGAATATGCCCTCATAGCAACTACATATTCAACTATATTTTCATCTTTGGCATTAAACTTTACTTTAAACTTTTTGTTATTGAGTATTTGAGATTTTTCATACAGCAGAGGTCTAAGCTCATCGCATGAAAGATTTAATAATTGCTTCCAAGCCTCCTTGTCATGATTTGGAATTTTTTCAGGATTATAAAGCATTGTATTTTGTGCTTTTATTAATCCAAAATCAACTGAAGTACCGGTTGTAGCTGATACTACCGAACTACCAACCATTGCACATGATGAAAGAATAAGAATTGAAAATATAAATGTTAGTATTATTGATGTTCTCATTTACTTATCTATTAAAAGTTAATTATAATGCTTCTTCGCGTTCCTCAGTAGCTCAGCGGTAGAGCAGTTGACTGTTAATCAATTGGTCGTTGGTTCGATCCCAACCTGAGGAGCCAATGATTAAAAAAAGGTTCAAAGAAATCTAACTTGCCCTCGATCATTTAATCCATAAAGCTGAAATATATCAGTCTGCTTTTGATACCTGACTGAACATGGTTCATAATGAGTATTAATAAAATGCATATTGTCATATTATAAAGTATATGAGTGTTGACAAAGTTACTAAGCTTGTTGTGTGCATTGCTGCGCAAGATGGGATTATTTCAAAAGTTGAATTAGATACAGCTTTTGAATTAATTAATAAAAGTATTGAGAGTATTGATAAAAAGTCTTTTGATTCATATATTGCACAATTTTTTGAGGAAGAGTCAAATCTTGAAGACTATCTTCTTGCAATTCCACAGAAATACAATCCTGAAGTTATATTAAACATATGTTATAAATCCGCCACCAGTGATGGTCTTGAGATTAGAGAAAACCTTGCATTCGACAAGGCCTGTAAATTTTGGCAAGTCGATATCTCAAAATTTTCTTAGGTTTTAAAATGCGCTATAGAAATGATATGAGTCCTGAGCCAAAGTCTCATATTAAGACCTTAATGAGAATTGGTTATGATTTTAATTCTGCAATTGCTGATATTATAGATAATTCAATTACAGCAAAAGCTAAAAAAATTAATATTATCTGTCCTTCTGAAACTGATAATCCTTTTTTAAGCATCATAGATAATGGTATAGGCATGGAGCCTGAAGAGCTAATTCAAAACATGAGAATAGGCTGTAAAGATCCAAATGAAAAACGAGAGACTGGAGATTTGGGTCGCTTTGGATCTGGTATGAAAACAGCCAGCTTTTCTCACGCAAGAAGATTAACAGTAATTTCTCGTAAAAAGGGTAAAAAATTAGCTGCGGCATGTTGGGATATTGATGAAATAGAGGAAAAAAATGCCTGGTGTCTTAGAGAGCTTAATGAAAAAGATATCAAAGATTTAGATCATTTAGACAAGGATTTAATCAAAGGAGTGGGAACTCAGTTGATTTGGGAAAAAATAAAAAAATTTGAGGAGACTGATCATAACAATAGTAAAAACTCTATTGAAACAAGTATGGTTGATCTAAATAAATATTTAGCTCTACATTTCCATAAATTTTTACAAGGGCCCAATAAAATAAATATTTATGTTCAAAAACTTAAGATTGAACCAATAGATCCATTTTTAACAACAAAGAAAGGATATCAAGAAGGTCCAACAGATGAGACATTTGTAAAGGGTGGTAAATTACAAATTAAATCTCATACACTTCCACATCATAGCAATTTAACTCAATCTGAAATTGATAATATTGGTGGCATGGAAGAGATTTATAAAGGGCAAGGTCTCTATATTTATAGGGAGAATAGATTAATAATTGCAGGAGGTTGGATGGGTTTATCTAGAACTTATCAATTAGGAAAGCTTGCAAGAATTGAAATTAATATACCTTCAGGGCTTGATGATGAATGGTCAACAGATGTGAAAAAATCTTCACTTCAACTACCACAAAAAATTAAGAATCGTTTAAAGAATCTTATTCAGCAGCCAATTAAAAAATCAAAACGTACATATAATTATAGAGGTAAAAAAGAAGAAGCTAATGAATATTGGAAAATCATAGAAACAAGAGACAAAAATATCATCTATCAAATTGATACGGGCAATAATGAATTAATTAAGATTGCAAAAGAAACGCCAAAAAAAAATACTTCAAACTTAAAAGAATATTTAAAAAATCTAGCTAAGAATCTTCCAATAAATCACATTCATTCTAAGGTATCCTCGGATCCAAAATCTATAAAACAAGAGGATGCTATTTTTGAATTTTCGCAAGAGCAATTAGAGGAAATAAAGGAGTTAATGAATTGGAACAACTAGAACACTTTATTATTTCTGTAAGAAATCTGCTTTTAAGCAATGTTGATACTAGTGTTGCTATCGATCCTGAGGAAATTGATAAAGTAATAAATATTTGTGAATCCTATAGAGATGAACCCTTAACAGAAGAAGAAAAAGAATATGTAAAATTTACTATACATTCTCAATTCACAATTGACTTAAAGCACAAGGGAACAGTTCTAGGCAATCCGGATGTAAAAAGATGGCTTGATAATGCCAAAACTGACATTGAATGGACTTATTGGAAAGCTTTCAGAGATTATTTAGCAAATGATCAACAAAGAGCTGAAAAAGTAATAGAAGAAAATGAAAGGATAATAGACAATATTTTAGATTATTCTGGCGATCCTAAGATTGAAGGTTCATGGGCTAGAAAAGGTCTTGTTATGGGTAATGTTCAATCAGGTAAAACACAAAATTATCTTGGTCTAATTAATAAAGCAATGGATGCTGGTTATAAGATAATAATCTTACTCGGCGGTCATATGAATGATTTAAGAAAGCAAACTCAAGAAAGAGTTGATGAGGGTGTTATTGGAAGAGAGTCAGCTCATATAGTTCAAGCTAATCTAGGTATTCAAAGTAGAATTGGTGTTGGCAAGTATAGATCTGAAGATGTAGCTACAGTGACATCTTCTATGGGTGACTTCAATAGAAATACTGCTAATAATCTTGGAATAGCCTTAAATAGTCTTAGTGATCCAATTATTTTTACTGTTAAAAAAAATACTTCAATCCTTAAAAATCTCTATGAATGGATCAAAACAAAACATATGTTAAACGCTGAAGATGGTAAAAAACTAGATTTACCCCTTTTATTTATAGATGACGAAGCTGATTTTGCTTCTGTGAATACAAAAGCACATAAAGATGACATAACTGCTACTAACAAGTATATAAGACAAATAATAGGACTGTTCAATAGATCAACATACGTTGCATATACTGCAACTCCTTTTGCTAATATTTTTATTAACCCAGAAACTACAGATGAGATGTATGGAGACGACCTTTTTCCAAGTGATTTCATGATCAGAGTGCCAGTGCCTGATAATTATCTGGGCCAAAACTTTTATTTTGAAAATCAAGATTACGAAAAAATTAATCCTGTGGTTATCATTGATGATAATGAAGACATAATTCCTGTAAAACATAACACCATGACTAGCGTTGGTCCTCTATCATTGAGCATGAAAGATAGCATCAGGGCTTTTGTTATTTCTTGTAGTCTTAGAGACTTTCGTGGGGATGAAAAAAAACATAAAACAATGATGATAAATATTACTCACCTAAATGCACTTCAAGCACAATTAGCACCAATGATTGAGGACTATTTAAAAGAACTTAAAAATTCAATCGAAAATATTATAGGTTATTCCACTAATGATGCTCTTGCCAATTCCACAATAAAAAATTTTCATGAAACTTTTACGTCTAAATTTGACGTTGCAGAAACATTTGAAGATGTTCTAAAGTCTATAAGAAAAGCTATTAACAAAATTAAGGTATACGGAATAAATACTCAATCAAAGCAGGTTTTAGATTATTCAATCTACCCAGATGGTCTTTCAGCAATAGTTATTGGTGGCCATAAATTATCTAGAGGCCTTACCCTTGAAGGTTTATCAGTTTCATATTTTGCTAGAAATTCCAAAGCTTATGATACTTTGATGCAAATGTGCAGATGGTTTGGTTATAGGCCAAAATACGAAGATCTATGCAAAGTCTATCTACCAATAGAATCAAATGAATGGTACACATTTATTGCTGAGGCGGTAAATGAGTTATATGAAGAGCTAGAGATAATGAGCTTACAGGAAAAAACTCCAAAAGAGTTTGGTTTAAAAGTTAGAGATCACCAAGGATCTTTAATAGTAACTGCAAGAACAAAAATGGAAACTGCTGAGAATTCAATTATCACCATTGATATGTGGGGACAAAGACAAAGAAGACATAGATTCTTTAATAACAAGGATTCCAATAAAAGTAATCTTGAGTTAACTGAGCGTTTTTACAAGAAAATTACAACTAACAAAGATGTAAAAATCAATGAAGATAATGGCTCATTGTTAGTAGAAGATGTTTCACACGAAGATATTATTGAATATATAGAAGATATAAAATTAAAAGAAGATGATTTGGGAAATGAAGCCCTTCTTAACCACATAAAAACCATGAAACAAAATAACTTACCAAGTTTCAAAGTTTTAGTTAAAAGCATTGGTGACTCTGATAGAAAACTTAGATGGGCAGAACACAGACCCGAAGAACATGAAAAAATGCTTAAAACCTATAACTTTTGTGGACACAAAATTAATCTCCAAAAACGTAATTATAAATCAAATGGCTCTCTATTATTCTTTCCATCTGCTGAAGCTGGCTCTGGTACTGATGAAAAGATCTTTATTTCAAAAGAAGGTATTGAAAGCATCATTGAAAAAAAAGCTAATGCCCAAAATTTCCAATTTATTAGATCGCCAGAAAGAGATTTCCCTGCAATGATTATATATATGTTTTCTTTAGCAATTGTTGAGCCATATTCCAGTCAAGATTGGAATAAAGATAATCTTTCAATTGAGATACCTTTTGATTTACCTACAGTTGGTTTATCGGTTTCCTTTCCAGTTTTAGAAAATGATCAGAATCTTTCAATTGATGAAATGAGAGCTCTAAATAATGCTTCAAAAGTTTCATATCAAACTAATCAAGTATACAGGCAGCAAATACTTCCATTTCATATGGAGGATGAGTTTCTCGAGGAGTAAATGTGAGTGAAATAGAAAAATTTTTCAATGATGATCCGTGGCAACACATAACCTCCCCCGTATATCCAAATGGGCAAAGACTATATCAGAAAGATGAGAGATTTTGGGTTTCAATGGATACATCAGATAAATTAATTTTTTTTATAAGGGAGTCTGGAAAATATTCAATAAAAAAACTTCCAAAACTGAATGGCCTAGAATTAAGTATTGATCACGATTCTATTGATGGTGAGACAATGCTGGTTTGCACTCTAACTGAACCATCATTAAGAGATAAATTTGCAATTGTAGCTAAAGATGTTGCTTACAATTCCTCAAAATTTGAAGGCGATGTATTTTTAGATGAATGTAAAACTAGAATAATTTCATGGGCTGATTTTTTAAAGCCCTCTAGAAAGGGTCTGACAAAAGCAGAACATTATGGTTTTTGGGGAGAACTTTATATGCTCACACAAATCCTAAAACCATCTATGGATCTCGCAAATGCTGTTAATTGCTGGATTGGCCCTGAAGGAAAAAAACAAGACTTTACTTTTAATAAATCAGCAATTGAAGTAAAAACTACTCTTTCAGGGGATCCTAATACAATCAAAATATCATCTTTAGATCAATTACATAAAATTACTGAAAGGTTATTTTTAATACATTTGCATATTAATTTCTCGAATGATGCTATGGCACTTTCACTACAAGATATGTACACCAGAATGGAGGTAAGTCTTAAAGACGATATCGATACTAAAACTAAATTTTTAAACAAAGTAAGCTCTTTATATGGGAAAGCATCTGAAGACCAATTAGAAGAAAAGTTTAACTTTTTGGGCATGGAGACATATGAGATTAAAGATGGGTTTCCATCATTAACTGGGGGGAATACTGCATCTGCTATTACTGCAGTAAAATACTCTTTAAACCCATCAAGTTTAAAGTCATATCTTACACAGATAGATTTTGAGGAGCTATTAAGCTAACTTTTTATGACAAATAAAGGTAACAAAGATTCCACAGAAAACAATGAAAAGTTAGAGCTCATTGAATTTAAAAAAGATCTGCTTAATCTGGTTCGTGTAGCTGCTGATGCGAGTGGTGAAGTTCATGAAGAAAAATTCTTTGATGATATGTCTGAACTTTTATGTGAAGCTGGTGTTTATGATGATATTCAAAAAGATCCTTATATTAATTCAAGAAAAGGTATAAGAATTGATGGTTGGAATTGGAATAAAACTGAAAGAATTTTATCAGCTGTAATAACTAAATTTTCTAACGATGAGGATTTAGTGACCATAAGTAAATCCGAGATTGAAAAACTTGGAAAACAAGCATCTAGATTTATATCTAATATTAATGATAGTAAATTTCATGACTCACTTGATGCCTCTGATCCTGCTTTAGAGCTTGCAAAAGAAATGTCCTCATACTTAACTGATATGGGTGTTGATGGAGAAGAAGGGTTTAGGCCTGCGGCTCATAAGTTTAGAGTTATTATTCTTACTGATCATCTTTTAAGTGAAAGGGTAAAATTAGGTAAATTAAAAATAGATAATATCCATGAAAAAGAAACTTATTTTGAGATATGGGATCTTAAAAGAATAAGAGATTTAACTTATTCTGGATCTGATTCTGAACCATGTGATGTAGATTTTTCTGAATTATGTGCTGATGGAGGTCTTCCTACGCTTCCTGCAAATATATCTGAATCACAAATAAGCTCATATATTTGTGTGATGCCAGGTACTGTTCTAAGAGATTTATATGATAATTTTGGTCAAAGACTTCTTGAAAGTAATGTCAGAACTTTCTTACAATTTAGAGGTAAGGTTAATCAAGGAATGAAAAGCACCTTACTACAAAATCCAGAAAACTTTTTTGCTTATAATAATGGCCTCACGGTTACAGCATCCAATATAGAGCTAGAGGAAAAATCTGGAAAATTATTAATAAAAAAACTTAATAATATGCAAATAGTCAATGGGGGCCAGACTACTTCCGCAATATATTTTTCACCGCTTAGTAAAGGCAAGCAACAGGGAATAGATTTTAGAAATATTGATCTAACTAAGGTTTATGTTCAAATGAAACTAACAGTAATAGAAAATGATGAGGACTCAGAAATCATCAAATCTAATGTAGCGAGATATGCTAATTCACAAAATGCCATTCAAGCTGCTGATTTGATATCCAATCATCCGTTACATAGGGAAATTGAAAAACAAAGTAGGTCAGTGTGGGCACCAGCAAGTGAAGATATGGCTGTTCAAACTAGATGGTTTTATGAAAGAGCTAGAGGTCAATATCAAACAAAGATATTAGCATTTAGAACACCTGCTAAAGCAAGAAATTTTCAAGCAGAAAATCCTAAAAAACAAATGATTACGAAAACTGACATGGCTAAGTATGAAAATACATGGCGCATGCGACCATGGGAAGTAAAACTTGGAGCTCAAGGAAATTTAGCAAAGATTGGTGAGGTATTAATAAAAGAGTGGGATGAAAATCCTGATAATTTTGGGATTATGTTTTTCAAAGATCTTATAGCGAAAGCTATATTATTTAAAACCACTGATACGGCTATCTTGAAAAGTGATTGGTATAAAGAAGGTGGAGGATTAAAAGCTGAAACTTCAACATATACAATTGCATTACTTTTGTTCAAATTAGATAAGTTAGGTTATACGCTTGATTTAAAGAGGATATGGAATGCTCAAAAAATTTCTGACTCTCTTTTAAATCAAATTATTGATTTAGCAAAAGTTGTTAGAGATAAACTGCTTGATATAAATTTTAGAAATGGACACGCCAATCCTTCTATGTTTGCAAGAAAAAGAGAAGCTTGGGATTGTTTTAAAGCTCTAGACTATGAAACTAATATTATTAGTAAAGATGATCTCATAACAAAAAAACAAGAAAAAAATAGGCAAGAAGAAAATGATGCGTTAAATGAAGAAAATGCTGAAATTGATATTATGAAATTTTGTACAGAAATATCTGATGAAGAATGGACAGCTATTTATGAGTTTTTGAAGCAACATTTGCCGAAAGAATCAAAAGATATGAAAACTCTTAATAAATTCACGCAACTATCCAGTCCTGCCATGCAGAGAAAGCTTCAGTATCCATTCGACTACAATACTGCAAAAAAACTAAGAAATATTGCACTAGATAATGGATTTATAGTTACTAATTAATTTTACTAGCAGCTTTTTTTCGTTATCTTAATTTACAATAAGATATGGTATTAAAAGTTGGTGGATTGTTCTCTGGTGTCGGCGGAATAGAGCTGGGCTTTCAAAAAGCCGGATTTGATATTGCCTGGGCAAACGAAATTGATCCTAAGGCATGCGTTACCTACAGACTCAACCATAAACATAAGTTATATGAAGAAGATATTCATTTGTTAAAAGGTAGAGATCTTGAGCCAGTTGATGTTATTACAGGAGGTTTTCCATGCCAGGCATTCTCTGTTGCTGGTTATAGAAAAGGCTTTGATGATGATAGAGGAAATCTTTTTTTTGAAATCATGCGACTAGTTGAAGAGCTTGAAAAAAAGCCAGCTGTTTTATTTTTAGAGAATGTTAAAAACTTTAGTGGCCATGATGGTGGAAAAACACTAAGTAGAGTAGCAAATATAATCCAGGAAGATTATGGATACTCTTTTTTTTGGAAAGTTCTTAATACGTGTGACTATACAAAACTCCCTCAGAATAGAGAAAGAACTTTTATGATTGCGTTTCGAGATGAGGTGAATTGGAGATTAAAGCCTAAGAATACTATGAGTGCAAAATTTTATAAGAATTTCCCTCCAAAAAAAATAAGTTCTCCAAACCCTGTAAAAAGGTATATAGAAACTAATGAGATTGATGAAGTATTTTATTATCGTCAAGATAAGTATATGTATAGGGAGCTAAAAAAAATGATGAAATCGCAGGATACTTTATATCATTGGAGAAGGAAATATGTAAGGGAAAATAAAAGCAATCTTTGCCCTACTCTCACTGCAAACATGGGGACAGGTGGTCATAATGTCCCACTCATACTGACTGATGATGGAATAAGAAAATTAACACCAAGGGAGTGTTTTAATTTTCAAGGATTTCCCAAAAACTTCAGATTTCCATCTGAAATTGCAAACTCACACTTATATAGGCAAGCTGGGAATTCGGTAAGTGTTCCTTTGATAACTAAATTGGCAAGGTTAATTAAGGAGTCTTTAGTTTTAGGAAACAATTGTGCAAAAATTTGACTATTCATCAAAATAGTCTTTAAGCATAACTTCGATCGTTGGCCAGTATCTTTCTATTTGAATATCAAAATACTCTACAGCAACTTGCTTTTTATCGTTTACATTGTAGTGGGCTAGCAATTTTCCATACATCTGTTTTGAATCATAGTAATGTTGGAATGTTTCATCGGCCTTTAATTTTTTTATGGAAGTTAATTGATTATCAATCATCGAATTTGCTAAGTTTGAAAGTAATAAATTATGCCAATTTCTAAAAGCAGAAAATTCTGAATTCATTTCTTTTTTTATTTTCACTCTTAATTTCATTAGACTGTCATAAAGCTCGGATCTGGACAGCTTATCTTTGATCTTTTCTGCCTCGTCTTGAGTTTCTTCTAATTCAATTGAGAGATTCTTTTCTATTATTTCTTCAGAGAATGATTCATCTTTTTTGATCTCATTATCAAAACTCCACTGCCTTTCCATTTGCGGTCTTGGAGAATAGACCAAAGATAAGATGTCTTTCATAATTGACTCATTGTTAGACAAAACATTATTAATTTCTTGAAGACCTTTTAACTGATTTGACATCTCATCAACTTTATTAAGGAAAATCTCATTAAATATATCTCCACTTTGTTCTGCTATATTTTCTGAATGAATCTTGGCCTCTTCAATAGTATCTTCGATATCTGGTCTAATTACGTTTAAAATTGAATCGAGAAAATCATGTTTTATAAAATTCTCAAAGTTTTCAAATCCAGCTGTTGAATCTCTTATTGAATCAGGAATTATACTCAATAGTCTAGATACATTTGACATTAGTATGAGTGCCTGTGAAGAATTGTCTAAGCCATTATTGTGCGCAGCTAAATTTCTTATTCTTATAAGCTCTTCACAAATCGATCCAACTTCATTCATTTGCCTAATGCTAAATTTAAATGCCTTTTTAACTTCTAACTGTGACTTTAATCTTCTTTTGTCTTCTGGAGAATTTTTGAACTGAGGCTTATTAATAATTGTGTGCAGGTCTCCTAGTGAAAACTTTCTTTTTGATTTTGTTATTTTTGTTATAATTTTGTGTTCGAAAAAGCTCCACACAAAATACCTCGCAGTGCCATTCAAATCATAGTCATCTGGCCAATTAAGAAATTCATTTATATCTTTTTTATCAAATTCCCCATGAATAAGACTATTTTTAATTTCTTTATAAATGCCCTGAAATAGTTGACGTATTATCGACTTTAAGATTCTTTCCTTGTCTCCTATAAGAATTGATACCGAATGATCTGAATATGTCCTGTTATCTTGCACTATTTTACTTTGCTTTCAATAACTTCAAGTCTGTTATTTATTTCATTAAGCAACTTTATGTTTTGAGGTTCATCATTCTCATTTGCCTTAACAATCACATCAATTATTACTCCAATGATCATATTCATAAAAACTAAAGAGTTAAGGATTATAAAAACAACAAAGAATATCCAACTAAAACCTTGAACTTCGAGGGATTGATACATTAAATCAGGCCACCCCTCTAAAGTAGCTGTTTGAAATAAAGTTAACATTGCTAAACCAACATTTCCCCAATGCATGGGACTTATCTCAGAAAACAAGATACTCCCAATAGCAGCAAAGATATAAAATTCAACAAACATAAATAGCAGAATATAACCAACCCTTGGTATGGCTGTTATAAATGACTCTATTAAAATTCTAAATTGGGGAATAAAACTTACCAATCTTAACAATCTAAATACTCTTACCAGTCGAGCAAGCAATATTGAATCAAGGGACTCAATTGGAATTAAGCTTATCGCAACAATAATAAAGTCAAAGACATTCCAAGATGATTTAAAAAAGTCTAATAATGATTTTTCGGCTACCATCCTAATAACAATTTCAATTACAAAAATTATTGTTACAAGGTAGTCTAAGTAAGAAATATATAAAAAAATCTCTGGACTAAAAACCTCATCATAAGTTCTAAATCCAACAAATATTGCCGAAATTAAAATTATTGAAATTATAAATCCTTCGAAGATGTCATTATTTCTTACTTTTAAAAAGAACTCTCTCATACTTCTTTCTTTAATCTAAAAATTTTAAAATTTGATCAACAAAAGACTCTTCTATTTTTATTAAACTAGCGACATGGTAAAGTGCATTTCTTTCATCCGATGAAAGTTCTCCATCGGATCTTGCTACTGCTACTATCTTTTGCAAAGTTGAACATTTAACTCCTTTTTTAGATTTTACAAATGTTTTCGCCTCCTCTTTGACAAGGTTTTCTAGAAAATTCTTATTCTTTTTATTAGCTGATAAGTCACTTAAAAATTGTTGTAAAGTTTTATCATCACAAAGATCTTTTAAGCTTAAAAGTTCTTTCTTATGAACATCAGCGTCTGCATTAGCAACATAATAGCTACTGTATATTAAAAAATAATCTGGATTAGAGGAGGTTTTCTTTGTTTGTTCTTTCTTTTTTGGTTCCATAAAATCAAGAATCTCGAAGATTTTTTCATCCATTTCCTCGTCTTTAATTTTTTTTGCATTTTTATTTTTTTGATGATTGATAAATGACTCAGAGTTCCAAAAATTTTTTAGGGCAATTATTCTAAGAGGATTCAAGGGATGAGTTGAGTAACAGTCATTGATTTGATTATCTGTTTCAAAGTTTTCAATCAAATCGAGTTGAGAAATAAAATCATCGATATCAAGCGAGATGTATGGCTCACCTAGACCAGATGAAAGTTTGATAAAGCCTGAAGTAGCAGCATTAATGTCATTACAACAAATTAAGCCAGCTCTATCAGCAGAAATTTCTGCCTTCCTACTCCATGACATTAATTGAAGAGATCTTGATGCTGAAATTGAGCCTTGACTAAGACCAAACGCAGGAAGCCTAAAGTGTTCGTAAAGTGCATGTCCAAGCTCGTGACCGATTACAAAAATTAATTCATCTGTAGCCATTAATTTAATTAACTGAGAGCTCAACCCAATCACAATTTCGTTGCCATTATAGCTACAATATGCATTTACCTCATGAGAATTATAGATAAAAGGTAAAATCTGCTTATCCTCTAAGCCAAGAGCATTTTGACAATGTAAAAAAGATTTATATATTTCTGGAGCAGATTTCTCAGAAACTCTTAATGAGTTGGATAATAGTCCTCTAATATTTAAATTTAAAGCAGCTGTTTGATCCTTAAGCAAAGAGTCAGTTTGTTTCTTTAAAGACTTAATTGCTAAAAGATTTTCTTGAGATTCTTTATCTCCAATAAACCGAAATGCATAAGCTTTTTGATAATTTTTGCTAGTTATAGTTCAATCCCCCCATTTCGCCACTCTCTAGTCTTTTTATAATTCCATAAAGCGCATCCTCATCTATGTTTAGGACTTGACCAATTTTATTAATCGCAGCTTCTTCATGGTGATTGATACTCATTCTTTCCATTTCTCCATACATATTCATTGTTGAATATGCAATTGGGCCATCATCATTATCATAGTCGCACATAAAGTGTGCATTTTTAATTGTGAGCCTATTAAGGGCAGTATCATTAATGTGTTGACATGCATCTTCTATAGCGTCATTTATGTGTTCAGGAACCTTAAGGGCAATTTCAGTAATTTTTTCTATGTTTTCTTCATAGTTTTCCATCAATGGATAAGGATTACCAGTTTTAGCATGTAACGGTTCTTGTGCTGAGTTAGTTAAATCTACAATATAATCGCCCATGTTATCTGGCACTTTCACAACACTTTCTCCCTTAGCTCTGGCAATATCACAAGAAGCTAAAAACCAATGTTCGCCAATAGTCTGATATGAGGTGCTAAAGTCACCATCAGCATATGCAGCTAATATAGAAATAGTTACAACAGCATCAGCTGAATTATCTTCAATACCTGAGAAAGTTTTTTCACCAGTTTTTTCAACAGACAAATCATCTCCTAGTAAATCATCTTGATACCAAGTTAAGCTATTCAGATAATCTTTTTGTGTTTCTTTAAAATTTAAACCAAACTCAGAACATAAATATTTAATATTTCTAATTTCTTTTTTATCGGGTAGTAGTTCATTATTATCCGTGCCACACAAACTAAAAGCAGTTGCAACGATATGAGAATGAAAATTTTCTGGAACAACAGAAGCACAAATACTTGTATAAGCTTTTATATCACTTGCACTTTCACATTTAGCCAAATTTTTAACTACTTCATCAGCTATTTCCTTAATTTCATCACCTTCAAGAGCATTTACCTCAATTTCATCTTCTTCCTCAGCATCCTCTTCAACGTCTTCATCATCTAAGCCAAACATATCACCCATTACTTTATCAAAAGCTCCTTTCATGGCGTTGGAAAATTCATAAAATTGCTCAGTGCCATGAGTTGCTTCAGAAGCAAAATCTAATTCATCATCAGAAACCTTGCCGTCACCAGCTGCTGCCAAAATTATGCATCTGTAAACAGCAGCCATTGTATTGTTGTTGTAATCCATGAGCTCTCTCCCTCAAAAAATATAATTAACAAAATGTAACTAAATAATACATAAAAATTAATGTTTGAAGCAACTTTTTATCAAAAAATAAAAATCTGTTTATGTAATATTCATAATTATAAATTTCTTAATAAGCTTAAAAATATTGTCTCTTGTGCTTGAAAATGCATTTTTTAGTTGCTTTTCTGAATAGTTAATATTAACTGGATCTTCATTAATCCAATGGAGTCTTTGTGTGGCAATTGGTAATGATGGGCACACTTCTTCTGCACACAGTGTTATCACATAATCTAAGTTAGACATAAACACTTTGTCTAAATCGTCAATGTGCTTTGAGTATTGGTCTCTTATATTAATACCTATATCATCCATACAAGCAATTGCATTTGGATGAATTTTGCCAGATGGTTTTGAGCCAGCACTTTTAATTTTATGTTCATTCCCGAGCATAGACTTAGCTAGGCCTTCAGCTATTTGGCTTCTAGCAGAGTTTCCCACACACATAAATAAAATATTCATATTTCAAAATTGTAGATTATCCAATATGAGAGTATCTTATAACTTATATTAAGAATTTTTAAAAATGTTTACAGAAATTAGTGTAAAGCGAATGATTAGTAACCTGGATGGCCATCTCGGAGATGATGATTACACTGTACCGCTTGAGATATTAATAAACTCAGCAAATAATCATAATAAATTCAATTTCTATGGGGCTTTTGCATTTAAAAATCAACTTAAAGATAGGCTAAAAATGCGCAGAAAGTTACATAACTTTATGAAAGATAAGGTTTTACCCTCACCTGCAGATCCAATCTTTGTAACTGGACTACCAAGGTCTGGAACAACATATTTATTTAACTTATTAGCTCTAGATAATAATCACAGATCGCCGAAATATTGGGAAATTATGTCACCATTACCTTTGGCTAAAAGTAGCTTTAATATAAAAAAAAGGGAATGGAAGGTAAATGCTGAGCTTAAGTTTGCTAGGACCATAATTCCAAAATTACGACATATGCATCATATTAGGGCTCAAACTCCTGAAGAGTGCGAACTTCTTGCAACTATAAATGTAAGGAGTTTTGTGTATATGTGCATGGCAGATGTTCCAGAATATGTTGAATATTTAAAAGATTGTAGTTTTGAATCTGTTTTTATGTGGCATAAAAAATTTTTTCAAACACTAGAGCTAACTGGTAGACCAGAAAGATGGCTATTGAAAGATCCAAGTCATATAGGTCATATTCCTGAGATTCTAAAAACCTATCCAAATGCGAAGTTCATCAACATTCATCGGTCTCCAATGGAATCGATTGCATCCTTTTGTAGTTTAACAAAAAATATTAGATCAGCATTCTCTAAAAATGTTGATCCTAAGCAGATTGGAGGTGTGATATTAGATTTTTGGCAACACAGTCTTAACAAAGGCATAGCTGAAAAACAAAAATTAACTAATGAACAGATTGTTGATGTAAGTTATTCACAATTTGTTGCAAACCCTCTCTCAACCGTCAAAAATATTTATACGCAACTTGGATTGAGCATTGATATAGATACTGAAAATAAGATGGAACAATATATTATTAATCAAAGAAGTATCAAAAAACAAAAACATTCATACTCATTAGAGGAATATGGTCTTAGTAAAGATAAAATAGATAATTACTTGAAAGACTATATTATTAATAACGATTTTTAGTGATAAAATTAGCTACTAAATTCAGGAAAATTCATTGAATAAATATAAAACATCAACTTTATTAACTTTTGCTTCATTGCTCATATTCCTGGCTTCATGTGCTGATAAGTCTGATATTAAAGAAGTTGAAAAACCTATGGAGAAAACTATGACACAAGTTACTATCAAAACATCACTTGGAGATATCCAATTAGAATTAAATGATGCAAAAGCACCCATCACAGTTGAAAATTTTAAAACACTTGCTCGATCTGATTATTATGAGGGGACAATTTTCCATAGAGTTATCAACGGTTTTATGGTCCAAGGCGGTGGATTAAATGCTGATATGAGTAATAAATCGAGTGATACAAGTCCTATTCAAAATGAAGCAAACAACGGTCTTGCAAATGATAGAGGAACTATCGCCATGGCAAGAACTATGGATCCGCATTCTGCAACTAGTCAATTTTTTATTAATCATAAAGATAATGGATTTTTAAATCATACTGGAGAGAATTCACAAGGTTGGGGATATGCAGTTTTTGGTGTTGTAACTGAAGGTATGGATGTTGTTGATCGAATTGCTGAAGTGTCTACCGGCTCATCTGGAGGCCATCAAGATGTTCCCGAAGAGGCTATTATAATAGAGTCTGTTATTATCAGTGAATGAAACCACGCTTTATATCAGATATACATTTAAGCGAAGATAGTTCTCATTTAACAAATGTTTTTAAAGCATTTCTTGAAGAGTCTAAGGAATCTTGCACCCACCTATTTATATTAGGAGATTTATTTGAGATTTGGATTGGTGATGATGCTCATACCCCCTACCATCAAGAAGTAAAAAAAAT